>Ga0156179_1006_pt1 | contig 10921 bp, 8 predicted proteins | sample RifCSPlowO2_12_FD_107832 | JGI IMG/M metagenome (GOLD analysis project Ga0156179, IMG submission 107832) | Betaproteobacteria bacterium RIFCSPLOWO2_12_FULL_67_28 | reverse complement strand
GCCGACGGCCGCGACACGCTCAATGCGGCGGAGCTGGGAACGCTCTTGCACGGCCTCGGCGTACAACTGGTCAAGGGCGCCGCGCCGGCCGCAGACCTGCGCATCAGCCTCCTCAACACGCGCGAATTCGGCATGGTCCTTTGCGCCGGCGTGGGCGGGCCGGACGCCGAACTGGACGCCGGCAATTTCCGCAAGGACCGCGCCACGGTGTGCGCTGCCGTAGAGTTGACCGACGCGGACGATTTTCTGGAACGCTTTCGCCGCACGCTCGCCTGGCAACGGCTTGATGCGAAGGCGAACAAGGGCGGCCGGACGCTCGAGGAGGCGCCGCTCAAGGCCTGCTTCGAACGCCTGCTCGCGCTCGCTGCGGCGTTTTCCGCCAGCGACCCGCTCGTGATCCGCAGCCTCGAACTCGATCCGGTGTCGCTGGGCGATGCGCTCGCCGCGGGCGCCGCGCGCTGCGAGTTCGGTGCTCCGGCGCCAGGCCGCCTGCCGCGCCCGGTGCACAAGATCGACCAACTGCTGCATCCGGCCTCGATCGGCCTCATCGGCGTTTCGGCTAGCGCGATGAACTTCGGCCGCATCATCCTGCACAACCTCATGGACGGCGGCTACCCGAAGGCGCAGCTGACCATCCTGCGCCCGGGCGAAGCCGAAATCGACGGCGTCAAGTGCGTCGCGGGTCTCAAGGCGCTCGAGCACAAGCTCGATCTCCTCATCGTCGCCGTGGCGGCGAGCGCGGTGTATGAACTGGTCGACGAAATCATCGCGACCGATGCGGTGGAAGCGGTGATGCTGATCCCGGGAAGTCTCGGCGAGACGAAGAAGAGCCGCGAACCGGCGGCCGCGCTCGCCGCGCGCATCAACGCGGCGCACGCGAAGCCCGGCGGTGGCCCGGTTTTCCTGGGCGCCAACTGCCTCGGCGTCGTCTCGCACCCCGGCCAGTACGACTCCTGGTTCATCCCGCTCGAGCGCCTGCCCAAGCCGCAGAAAAAACCGGTGCGCAACTCCGTCATGCTGAGCCAGAGCGGCGCCTTCATGATCACGCGCCTGTCGCAGAATCCCTGGCTCGATCCGCGCTACATGATCGCGGTGGGCAACCAGACCGACCTCACGCACGGCGACCTGCTCGCCTACTTCGCCGGGCGGCCGGAGATCGACACCCTCGGCCTGTACATCGAAGGCTTCAAGGACGCGGACGGCCTCGAATTCGTGCGCGCCGTGCGCAAGGCCGTGCTCGCGGGCAAGCAGGTCGTGGTCTACAAGTCCGGCCAGACCGAGCCCGGCCAGGGCGGCGTGCTGGGGCACACGGCGTCGATCGCCGGCGACCCGCGCCTTTTCGAATCGGTGGTGCGCCAGGCGGGCGCCATCGTGGCGGACGACCTCGACGCCTTCGACGACCTGCTCTACATCGCCGGTGCGCTGCACCACAAGAAAATAGGCGCGCGCCTGGGCGCGATCAGCGGCGCGGGCTTCGAGGCGGTCGGCATGGCCGATTCGATCCGCGGCGAGACCTTCGCCATGACGATGGGCGCGCTCGAAGCCGAATCCGTGCGCGCTATCGAGGCGATCCTCGCAGCGAAGAAGCTCGATGCGCTGGTGGAAGTGCGCAACCCGATCGACATCAATCCGGGGGCCGATGACGAGGCGCACCTGCAGATCGCCGAGGCGTTCCTCAACGACCCGAACATCGATGCCGTGGTGGTGGGCCTCGACCCGACCGCGCCTTCGGTGCGCGCGCTCGCCGAAAGCAAAAAGCGCCCGGGCTTCGACATCAACGACCCGAAGAGCACCGTGCACCTCATGCCGCCGATCGCCGAGCGCCACGCCAAGCCGCTCATCGGCATCGTCGACGGCGGGCGTCTGTACGACGCCATGGCGGCGCGCCTGATGGACCAGGGGGTGTGCGTGTTCCGCAACTGCGCGCGCGGCACGCAGGCACTGGTGCGCTACGCCGAAGCGCGCCTCGGCGCCGACGCCCTGAGACGACGCTTCGGCAGTCAATGACCCACCGCGAGGAACCATGAGCGAACCCCTGAAAGCCGGCCTCACCGCAACCACCCGCATCGCCATCGACGCCGATCGCACCATCAGTTTCATGGGCGACGATTGTCGCGTCTATGCGACGCCAAAGCTCCTCTACGACATCGAAATGGCATGCCGCAATCTCGTCCTGCCGCAGCTCGAGCCGGGCAAGGACACCGTAGGCACGCGCGTAGAGCTCGACCACATGGGCGCGACGCTGATGGGCATGTGGGTCGAGATCACGGTGAGCGTGGCCGAAATCAACGGGCCGGCGCTCGTATTCGAGTTCACGGCGCGTGACGCCATCGAGCAGGTCGCCAAAGGCAAGCACAACCGCTTCATCGTCGGCATCGAAAAGACCGCGCAGCGCCTGAAGGCGAAACAGGCGAAGGCCGCCGCCGGCTGAGGCCGGAGCTCCCTACCCGCCGTAGCGCCTCAGCCCTTCCACGTCGAGCACCGTGATGCTGCCGTATTCCAGCGTCAGGAGCCCCGCGGCCTCGAGCGCGCGCAGCGCCTGGTTGGTGCGCTGGCGCGAGATCCCGGAAAAGTAGCCGATCTCCTCCTGCGACAGCTGCAGGCGCCGCTCGACGCCCGGATAGAGGTGCGGATTGAACAGCATCGCGAGGCAGCGCGCGGTGCGCGCTTCCGGATCGAGCAGGCGGTCGGTTTCGAGCATGCCGATGAACTGGCCGAGGCGTTCGTTCAACTGCAGCAGGAGAAAGCGGTTGAACGCGATGCTCGAATCGAGCAGCCACGCGAAGGTCGCGCGCGGCATGAGCGCCACCTGGCTCGGGCGCAGCGCCACCGCGTCGTACTTCCAGGGATCGGCCTTGAGGAGAGACCCTTCGCCGAACCAGCCGCCCGCCGGCACCCCGGTAAAGGTGACCGCCTTGCCTTCGGAGGAGACGCTGGAGATCTTGACCAGGCCCTCGACGACGCCGATCCAGTAGTCCACCGCCTCGCCGCGCTGGCAGACGAACGCGCCCGCGGCGACGGCACGCAGCCCGGTTTCGGCGCGCACCCGCAGGCGCTGCTCGGGCGTGAGGTTGCGCGCCCAGATCGATCCTTCGATAATTTCCCCGGCGTTGGTCACGCGATTGTCGCCGCGATGACAGAGATCGGCCGAGAATCGGCTAGAGTTTCCGCGGCGTCAAGCGCAACCGGAAAAACGGAAAGCCCCGCCGGAGCGGGGCTTCCTTCACGAAGATCGTCGCCGTGCTACCTCGGAGTTCCCTGCACCTCGACCTCGACACGCCGGTTCGGCTCCAGGCAGGCGATCAGTGCCTTGCGGTCCTTCTGATCCGGACAGCTCTTGACCGGGTTCGTCTTGCCGAAACCATAGGTCTCGATCTTCGAGCCGTCCACGCCCTTGGACACCAGGTAGGCTTTCACGGCGACGGCGCGCTTCTCGGAGAGTTTCTGGTTGTACTGCGGTGAACCGAGCCGGTCGGTGTGGCCATTGACGTTGACGAACCGGATCGTCGCGAATCCGCCAAGCTTGGCAACGACCTCTGCATCAAGCTTCGCCTGGGCGGCCTGGCTCAGCACCGCCTTGTTGAAATCGAACAACTCGGTCGAGGTCACGCGCAGCACCTTCGGCTTGGCGGGCGCGGCCGCAGGCTTGCGCGCAGGCGCCACCGCTGGCTTGGGTGCGGGCGCAGGTGCCGGCACGGCCATTGGTTTGGGCGCCGGCTTCGGCATCAAATCCGCATCACATTCGGCAATCGCCATCGCCGGGGTCCAATAGCCGGCGCGCCAGCACTGGCCGGCCGCGTTTTTCCACACCGCGTTGCCCCCGCTAGGCTGTGTCCAGTAACCCGGTTTGGACTGTGCGGACACGGTGTCGGGAAGACCCCAGGCAAGCGCCGTTATCACGGTGCCCAGCAGCAGTCTTATTATGGTCATCGCATCCCCCATGTAATTATCCCTGTTGATCCGATCCCAATTACAGCACAGCCAGCTTGCGTTGGACAAGCGCTACCGAGGCACTGCTCTGGAAAAGCGTGTCCCCGGCGAATGTCGCCACAGTGACAGAATTACCGTGAGAATCGTCTACAGTTCAAAGCTCGGCAAGCGGGTGTGACGATAAACTTGTGGAAAGTCTGGGGAGGAGCCAGACTCCCGGAGCGCACCGCAAACGGTGCCCATTGCCGGCAAGACACCTCGGAGGAGGAGCATGTCGCAAGAGCTATCCAGCCTCGATACGTTCCCGAAGCTGCTGCTGCACCACGCCAGGGTGCGGGGCGACGGGCCCGCGATCCGGGAGAAGGATCTCGGCATCTGGCAGACTTGGACTTGGAAGGTGTTCGCCGACGAGGTGAGGGCGCTCGCCTGCGGCCTTGCGGCGCAGGGCTTCAAGCGCGGCGACCACCTGGCGCTGGTGAGCGACAACCGCCCGCGCGCGTACGCTGCGGTGTGCGCGGCGCAGTGCCTGGGCGGCATCCCGGTGCCGCTGTATCAGGACTCGGTTGCTGCGGAAATGGCGTTTCCGATCCAGAATGCCGAGATCACGCACGCGTTCGCCGAGGACCAGGAGCAGGTGGACAAGCTCCTCGAGATCCTGCCGAAGTGCCCGAGGCTCGGCCACATCTATTACGATGACCCGCGCGGCCTGCGCCATTACGCGCAGCCTGCCCTGATGAGCTACGAAAAGCTCCTGGAGCAGGGCCGCGAGTCGTTCCGGCGCGATCCGGCGTTCCTCGAGACCGAGATCGCGAAGGGCTCGGGTAGCGATACCGCCGCGATGTTCTTTACCTCCGGCACCACGGGCGTGCCCAAGGGCGTCGTGCTCACGCACCATGCGCTCATCGACCGCGCCACCGCGGCGGCGCAGATGGAAGGGCTCACCGACCGCGACGTGGTGCTCGCCTACCTGCCGCCGGCGTGGATCGGGCAGAACATCTTTTCGTACGCGCAGCCGTTCGCCACCGGGTATTGCATCTGCTGTCCCGAGTCGGCCGAGACGGTGATGACCGACATGCGCGAAGTCGGGCCGACCTATTATTTCGCGCCGCCGCGCGTGATCGAGGCGTTGCTGACGCAGGTCTCGATCCGCATGGAGGACGCCAGCGCGCCCAAGCGTGCGATGTACCGCTATTTCATGGACGTGGCGAGCCGCGTTGGTGGCGCGATTCTGGACGGCAGGCCGGTCGGCTTCGGCGAGCGCTTGCTCTATTGGTTCGGGGACCTGTGCGTTTACGGGCCGCTGAGGAATGTTCTCGGCATGAGCCGGGTGCGCGTCGCGTATACCGCAGGCGAGGCGATCGGTCCCGATCTGTTCAAGTTTTTCCGCTCGATCGGGATCAACCTCAAGCAGCTTTATGGCTCGACCGAGACGAGCGTGTTCGTCTGCATCCAGCCCAATGGCCAGGTCAAGTCCGACACCGTCGGCCCGGCGGTGAAGGGCGTCGAACTGAGGTTCACGCCCGCGCGGGAGCTCGTCATCCGCTCGCCGGGTCTTTTCAAGGAGTACTACAAGAATCCGCAGGCGACCGCGGAGGCGAAGGACGCGGAAGGCTGGTTCCATACCGGCGACGCCGGATACTTCGACTCCGACGGCCACGTCAAGATCATTGACCGCGTCAAGGACGTGGGCAAGCTCGCCGACGGGACCCTGTTCGCACCCAAATACATCGAGAACAAGCTCAAGTTCTTCCCCTACATCAAGGAAACGGTCGTCTTCGGCGACCAACGCGATAGGGTGTGCGCCTTCATCAATATCGACATGGACGCGGTCGCCAACTGGGCGGAGAAGCGCAACCTGGCGTACTCGGGCTACACGGATCTCGCCTCGCAGGAGCCGGTCAGGGCGTTGATCAGGGAGTGCATCGAGAAGGTGAATGCCGATCTGGCGCGCGAGCCCGAGATCGCGAACTCGCAGATCCACCGTTTTCTCATCCTGCACAAGGAGCTCGACGCCGATGACGGCGAGCTCACGCGCACGCGCAAGGTGCGCCGCGGTTTCATTGCCGAGAAATACGCGCCGCTGATCGACGCGCTCTACGGCGGCAAGAGTGAATGCCATATCGAGACCCAGGTGCGCTTCGAGGACGGGCGCACCGGCATGATCAGCGCCGATCTGAAGATCCTGGATGCGACCGTCGTCGCGCCCCTGGCGAAGGCGGCCTGAGGGACCGGAACCGTGCAAAGCGCGACCGCCCCGGCCGAACCGGCGTTCGGCGAGCGCCTCGTCTTCCACGAAGCGATGGAGACGATGGAGGTGGATTTCTCGCACCTGACGTTCGAGAGCGCGGCGCAGGTGGATGCGGTCTACGACGAGATCGACCGGCGCGCGACCGCCACCGGCCGTCGCTGGTACTTTCTCGTGATCTATGCCGATTGCGTGATTACACCCGAGGCCTGGCCCCAGTTCGGCGCTCGCGGCAAGCACGCCAACATCAGCTACGGGCTCGGCACCGTGCGCGTCGGCGCGAGCGCGAGCACTCGTGAGGCGATTCGCGAGGATGCCGGGAAGGCGATGTTTCGCGCCAACATCTTCGAGAATCGCGAGCAGGCGGTGTTCGCGCTCGGCGAAATGCGCAAGCGCCGGCAGATGGTCGGCGCCGAAACCGCCGAGGCCTATCTGAAGGTCGACGATGTGCATCTCCATTTCGGCGGCGTGCGCGCGCTCACCGGCGTGGGCTTCCAGATCAACCGGGGCGAGATTTCCTCGATCATCGGGCCGAACGGCGCGGGCAAGAGCTCGATGCTCAACGTGATCAGCGGCTGCTACCGCGCGACGCGCGGCACGATCGTGTTCGAGGGCAAGGACCGCACGCATCTGCGCGCCGACGAAGTGGCGCATCTGGGCTTCGCCCGCACCTTCCAGAATATCGCGCTGTTCAAGGGCATGAGCACGCTCGACAACATCATGACCGGGCGCTCGTACATGATGAAAGGCAACTTCCTGACCAACGCCCTCTATTGGGGGCCGGCGCAAAGGGAGGAGATCCGGCACCGCGAGGCGGTCGAGCGGATCATCGATTTCCTGGAGATCCAGGCGATCCGCAAGACCCCGGTCGGGCGGCTTCCCTACGGCCTGCAGAAGCGCGTGGAGCTTGCGCGTGCGCTCGCGATGGAGCCCAAGGTGCTGCTGCTCGACGAGCCGATGGCCGGAATGAACCGTGAGGAAAAGGAGGACATGGCGCGGTTCGTCCTCGACGTGAACGACCAGTGGGGTACTACCATCATCCTGATCGAGCATGATATGGGCGTCGTGATGGACATTTCGACCCACGTCGTCGTGCTCGACCACGGCGAGAAGATCGCGGAGGGGACGGCGGACGAGATCCGCAGCGATCCGGTCGTCATCCGCGCCTACCTGGGGGAGGGCTGAAGCCGCCATGGGGTTCTTCTTCGAAGTCTTTGTTGGCGGGCTCCTCGCGGGGGTCATGTATTCGCTGGTGGCGCTGGGTTTCGTGCTCATCTACAAGGCTTCCGGCGTATTCAACTTCGCGCAGGGCGCGATGGTGTTCTTCGCCGCGCTCACCTTCGTCTCGCTGGTCGAGCGCGGGGTCAATTTCTGGCTTGCGCTCGTGATCACGCTCGCGGTGATGGTGGTGCTCGGCATTGCGATCGAGAAGGTGGTGCTGCGGCCGCTCATTAACCAGCCGCCGATCACGCTCTTCATGGCGACGATCGGGCTCACGTTCGTGCTCGAGGGCCTCTCGCAGCTCGTCTGGGGATCGCAGCCGCACGGCCTGGAGCTCGGCATCCCCGACGTGCCGATGGAATGGCTTTCGCAGTCGACCGGCGTCAACATCAGCCAATTCGACGTGTTCGCCGCGGTCGTGGCCGGCGTGATGGTGGCTACGCTGGCGCTCTTCTTCCAGTACACGCGCATCGGCCGCGCGCTCCGGGCCGTGGCCGACGATCACCAGGCGGCGCTCGCAGTCGGCATCCCGCTCAAGAACATCTGGGCGATCGTGTGGACGGTGGCCGGCTTCGTGGCGCTGGTGGCCGGCCTCATGTGGGGCGCCAGGAACGGGGTGCAATACGCCCTCACGTTCATCGCGCTGAAGGCATTGCCGGTGCTCCTGATCGGCGGTTTCGAGTCGGTGCCCGGCGCGATCCTCGGCGGGCTCATCATCGGTGCCACCGAGAAGCTCGCCGAGGTCTACATCGGGCCGTACTTCGGCGGTGGCATCGAGTCGTGGTTCGCGTACGTCGTCGCGCTGCTCTTCCTGCTGGTACGGCCGGAGGGGCTGTTCGGCGAGAAACGCATCGAGCGGGTGTAACGATGCTTTACCGTGAAGCGGGACAATTCAAGAGCAGCTACGCGGCGGACCAGCAGATCTTCCCGATCCGGCAGGACCGGATCGCGGTCGGGGCGCTGCTCATCGCCGCGTTTGTCGTGGTGCCGCTCATCGCCAACCAGTACTGGTTCTCCGCGATCCTGACGCCGCTGCTGATCTTGGCGCTGGCGACGCTCGGATTGAACATCCTCACCGGCTATGCCGGGCAGCTCTCGCTCGGAACGGCGGCGTTCATGGCGATCGGCGCGTTCATGACCTATAACTTCGAGCTGCGAATTCCCGGGATGCCGATCCTGGTTTCGTTCGCGCTCGCCGGGTTGTGCGCGGCGGCGGTCGGGATCGTCTTCGGCCTGCCGAGCTTGAGGATCAAGGGCTTCTACCTCGCGGTGGCGACGCTCGCCTGCCAGTTTTTCGTGCTCTGGGCGCTGCAGCGCTTCGGCTGGTTCTCCAACCATAGCTCCTCGGGCGTGATCACCGCGCAAAAGGTCGTGATCCTCGGCTACGCGTTCGAGTCGGCGGCGAGCAAGTACCTGCTCACGCTCACCATCGTAAGCGTCATGGCGCTGGCGGCGAAGAACCTGGCGCGCAGCGAAACCGGCCGCGCCTTCATGGCAGTGCGCGACATGGACATCGCCGCCGAGGTGATCGGCATCCCGATGATGAAAACCAAGCTGCTCGCGTTCGCGATCAGCTCGTTCTACTGCGGCGTCGCCGGCGCGCTCTACGCATTCTGCTATCTCGGGACAGTCGAGCCCGAGGCGTTCAACCTCGATCTTTCGTTTCGGGTGCTCTTCATGGTCATCATCGGGGGGGTGGGATCGGTTCTCGGCTCGTTCCTGGGTGCCACCTTCATAACCCTGCTGCCGATTTTCCTGAACGTGCTGTTTGGCGCGATTTCCCACCTGAGCGGGTTCCAGATCCCGCACGCGTGGCTGTCCAACATCGAGTTGATCATCTTTGGCGCGCTGATCGTCTTCTTCCTGATCGTCGAGCCGCACGGGCTGGCGCGGCTGTGGCAAATCGCCAAGGAAAAGCTGCGGCTATGGCCGTTCCCCCATTGAGGGAACGGCGACCGAGCTTGTCACGCACATCGAAAGGGCTATACTGGTCATTGCGCTTTTCGAAACAACCCCTTAGGGGTTCTTGCCAGGAGGAGACAGGTCTCATGAAACGTACCACCTTGATGCTCGCGGTCGCCGCAATCGCCGCAGCCGGATTCTCAGGTAGCGCGCTGGCGCAGGCGAAGGAGCAGTATGTCCCGCACAACTACTACTGGGTTGGCCCGTATGCGCCGGGCGGCTCCGGGATCGCGGGCGGCGCGATCGACTATCTGAACATGCTCAATGAGCGCGACGGCGGCATGAACGGCGTCAAGTTCACCGGGGACAAGTGCGAGACGGAGTACAACAACGCCCGCGGCGTCGAGTGCTACGAGCGCTCGAAGAAGAACGGCCCTACCGGCGCGACGCTGGTCCACCCGCTGTCCACGGGCATCACCTACTCGCTGATCGATAAAGGAACCGTGGACAAGATTCCCATCGTTTCGGTCGGCTATGGCCGCGCCGACGCCTCCGACGGGCGCGTTTTCCCGTACGTATTTCCGCTGATCACCAATTACTGGTCGCAGAATACCGCCAAGATCAAGTTCATCGGCATGAAGGAAGGCGGGATGGACAAGCTGAAGGGCAAGAAGATCGTGAACCTGTATCACGACTCGGCCTACGGCAAGGAAACCATTCCGGTGCTCGATGTACAGGCGAAAAAGTACGGCTTTGAGATCACGCATATTGCGGTGCCGCACCCCGGCAACGAGCAGCAGGCGCAGTGGCTGCAGATCCGCCAGATCAAGCCCAACTGGGTGATCCTGCGCGGCTGGGGCGTGATGAATCCGACCGCGCTCAAGGCGGCGCAGCGCGCGGGCTTCCCGCGCCAGAAGGTGCTCGGCGTGTGGTGGTCGGGTGCGGAGGAGGACGTGATCCCCGCGGGCGACGCCGCGAAGGGCTATATCGCCGCCGGCTTCAACGTATCCGGCGACAACTATCCCGTGATCCAGGAGATCAAGAAGTACATCTATGCCAAAGGCAAAGGCGACATGGAGGACAAGAGCCGGGTCGGCACGATCTACTACAACCGCGGCGTCGTGTTCAGCATTCTCACCGCCGAGGCCGTGCGAACGGCGCAGGAACGCTTTGGCAAAGGCAAGCCGATGACGGGTGAGCAGGTGCGCTGGGGCCTGGAGAACCTGAAAATAGACGAGAAGCGCCTGAAGGAGTTGGGGGCGGTCGGCTTCATGCAGCCGCTCAAGGTCTCCTGCATGGATCACGAGGGCGGCGGCCAGGTGAAGTTTCAGGAATGGGACGGGAAGAAGTGGAAGGTAATTACAGATTGGATCTCGTCCGATCAATCCATCGTCCGTCCGATGGTGGAGGCGTCCGCAGCGCAGTACGCCAAGGAGAAAGGCATCACCCCGCGCGACTGCTCGAAGGAGAAGTGATCGGGGTTCAGTAACAGACGAGAAGGCTGAACGGCGGGCGCAGGCCCGCCGTTTAGTTTGCCGACCCGGAGAATTGTCAGCGAGGCGACTATGTCCGCCGTCCTGAAGCCACAACCCGAAACGCAAGCCTACCTCACGGTCAACAACG
>Ga0156179_1235_pt1 | contig 11062 bp, 12 predicted proteins | sample RifCSPlowO2_12_FD_107832 | JGI IMG/M metagenome (GOLD analysis project Ga0156179, IMG submission 107832) | Betaproteobacteria bacterium RIFCSPLOWO2_12_FULL_67_28 | reverse complement strand
ACGCTTGGCTTCGTCTACCAGTTCCACCACCTGCTGCCGGAATTCAGCGCAGAAGAAAACGTGGCGATGCCGCTCCTCATCCGGCGCATGGAGCGCGGTGCGGCGCTGGCGAGGGCTCGCGCCACGCTCGGAGAGGTCGGGCTCGCGCATCGCGTAGCGCACCAGCCGGGGGAGCTCTCGGGCGGCGAGCGCCAGCGCTGCGCGTTTGCCCGGGCGCTCGTCACCGAGCCCGCCTGCGTGCTCGCCGACGAGCCGACCGGCAACCTCGACACGGCCACGTCCGACGAGGTGTTCGAGGCGATGCTGCGCTTGTCCGAGTCGCACGGCACCTCGTTCGTCATCGTGACGCACGACGCGGCGCTCGCGGCGCGCGCCGAACGTATTCTCGAGCTGCGTGAGGGCGTGCTGCACGCGGCAGGAACATGAAACTCGAGAGCTTCGAGGCGATCGTCGGAGCGCTCCAGGACGCGGGCGTGCGCTATCTCGTCGCCGGTGGTCTGGCGGTGAACGCTCATGGCTACCTTCGACTGACGATTGACGTCGATCTGGTCATCAAGCTGGACGCCGACAATGTCGCTGCTGCGTTCGCGGCCCTGGCGACGATCGGCTATCGACCGCTGGTGCCTGTCACGGCCGCGCAGTTTGCGGATCGGGCGCAGCGTGAGCGCTGGATTTCGGAAAAAGGCATGAAGGTCCTGAACTTCTTCAGCGACCTGCACCGCGAGACGGCGCTCGATGTCTTCGTGACCGAGCCGTTCGACTTCGAGCGCGAGTCCGCGGCAGCGCTGAGAGCGGAACTGTCGCCGGGATTCTTCGTGCCCTTCGTGTCGATCGCGACGCTGATCGCGATGAAAGAGATTGCCAACCGGCCGCGCGATCTGGATGATATACAGCATCTGCGCTGGATCCTCGAGGATCTCGACCGCCGTGAACCCGATTCCTGAGCATCTGTGGAAGTTGACGAGCTGGGAGGGCAGCCGCCGCGAGCAGTTGCGCCGCTGGCGCGCACTTTCGCTGCGCGAGAAGCTGCAGGCGGTCGAGGAGATGGCGGAGCTTTCCGCGAAGCTCGCAGGCGCGCGAGCGCAGCGCGCCCGCCGTCCGTGAGCTCGATGATTCGCTGACGGAAGCGGCGCGCGCACGCCAACATGCGCGTCATCCGTCCCGGCGTTCCGGCATCCGAGATCCGGCTGTGGGAGAACACGACGCTGGAGGAGCGCATGAATGCAATGTGGGAACTGACCCTTCAGCGTGCGATCGACGCCGTCGCCTTCGATGATGCGTGGGCCGGGCGCCTGGTTTGGAAGTTCGCGGACCAGCCGGTTGCGGTTCTGTCGGCACGTCACCTGATCGAAAACAAGCGCGCCGTGGGGCGAACGCAGGATCTCGCCGACGTGGAGTGGTTGGAGGGGTCGCGAACGTCGTAGTCCGGCCAACTGGTATCTCGACGCCTGGCGCCACGCGCGGCAGTCCTTGCGAGGATTCGCGCTCGAATTCACGGCAGGAAGGCCGGTTCTTACCGGACGGAACCTATGAAATGCGCTTACCCTTCGGCGACCCCCGCGAGCTGGTCATGGAAATCTTCAAGCCCGGGGCTCAGGTCGAGGTCGTGGCCCCGGAGGCTCTGGTCGATCAGCGTCGCCTGGTAGTCGCTGATCACCCAGTAGCCGAGGCTGCCGGTCAGTTCGACCATGAGCGCGATCGCCAGCGGAAAGCGGAACGCCAGGTAAAAGCACAGCCAGAAACTCGACTCGGTCATGCTAGCGGCGGGCGCGCCGGCGGCGCCGCGCCCGCCAGGCGAGCACCACGTAGGCGCGCCAGCCGATCTGCACCGCGAAATAGCCCAGCGCGGCGAGCGTCAGGGCCAGCGCCACCAGCCCTGCGGCGAGCGGCTTGCCGAGCGCGAGCGTCCAGTCGAGCAAGGCCTGCATCGAGCCGGTCCAGTCGCTCCAGTCCATCTCGAAATGACCGCTCTGCGCGCTGCCGGTGTTGCCGCCCAGGAGCAGCGCGCCGTAGCCATACGCGATGACGTAAAGCGGAACGATGGTGAAAGGATTCGTGTAGAAGGTGACGAGCAGCGCGACCGGCAGGTTCTTCTGCAACGGGATCGCGAGCAGCGCTGCCGTCAGCATCTGCAGCGGCCCCGGTACCAGACCCGCGAACAGGCCGATGGCCACCGCGCCCGCCACCGAGTCGCGATTCAGGTGCCACAGATTGGGGTGGTGCAGCAGCGTGCCGAACTTCGCGACCCAGCGGTTGGCGCGCACCGAGGCGGCGTCGGGCAGGTACTTGCGGAAGAATTTCCTCGGCATCGTCAGCGCGCAGCGCCAGTGTTGCGTTGCATTCTAAATGACGCTTCCGCTGCTCGCGTTCGGTGCGGGCACGCTGCTGCTCCAGTTGCAGCCGCAGCTGCCGGCGCCGGTCTGGCTCGTGCTGCTGCCGGCCTGCATGGCGCTGGCGATCTGGCGCCGGGTGTTGGCGGCTCCGGTGGCGCTGGCGATCGGCTTCCTCTGGGCGGCGGGCTGCGCGCACCTGCGTCTGGCCGACCAGTTGTCGCCCGACCTCGAGGGCCAAGACCTCGAGGTGGTGGGCGTGGTTTCCAGCCTGCCGGCGCTCGGCGAGCGCAGCATCCGCTTCGAATTCGAAATCGAATCCCCGGCAGCACGGATGCCCGGCAAGATCCTGCTCTCCTGGTACCGCAGCCTGCCGGTTTCGGCAACCGATGCGCTGCCGCAACTGCTCGATGGCGGCGTCCATCCCGGCGAGCGCTGGCGCTTCACGGTGCGGCTGCGCCGGCCGCACGGCCAACTCAATCCGCACGGTTTCGACTACGAGGCCTGGCTGCTGGAGCGCGGCATCGGCGCCACCGGCTATGTGCGGCCGCGAAGCCAGCCGTTGCGGCTTGGCGTGCGCAATGGCCCGGGCGATCGCATCGAGCAGGCGCGTGAGGCGGTGCGCGACCGCTTTGCGCGCGTGCTCGGCAGCACGCCCGCCGCGGGAATCCTCGCCGCCCTCGCGGTGGGCGACCAGCGCTCGATCTCGAACGAGGAGTGGCGGCTGTTCAACCGCACCGGCGTGACGCACCTGATGAGCATCTCCGGGCTCCACGTGACGATGATCTCGGCGCTCGCCGCCTGGCTGGTCGCGGCGCTCTGGCGCCGGGTACCGGCGCTCGCCCTGCGCCTGCCCACGCGCAAGGCCGCGGCTCCCGCCGCCATCCTGGCTGCGTTCGGCTACGCGCTCATCGCCGGCTTCGCGGTGCCGGCGCAACGCACCTTCTGGATGGTGGCGGTGGTCGCGCTCGCGCTCTGGTCGGGCCGCATCGTCTCGGCGTCGCGGACACTCGCGCTCGCGCTCGGCGTGGTTCTCGCGCTCGATCCGTGGGCCGTGCTGTCGGCCGGGTTCTGGCTTTCGTTCGGCGCCGTGGCGCTGATCTTCTACGCCGCGGGCATGCCGGAGGCGCGTCCCGGGCGCTGGCGGCGTCTGCGGCAGGCGCTGCGCACGCAGTGGGCCATCACGCTGGGGCTGGCTCCGGCGACGCTGTTCCTGTTCGCCCAGGTCTCGGTCATCGGCCCGCTGGCGAACGCCGTGGCGATACCGCTCGTATCCGCAGTCATCACGCCGCTTGCGCTGCTCGCGGCGCTCCTGCCGATCGAGTGGCTGGCGCAGCTCGGCGCCTGGCTCACCGAGTGGCTGCTGCAGTTCCTCGAGGCCTGCGCGATGCTGCCCGCGGCGCTCTGGCAGCAGCACGCGCCGCAGCTCTGGAGCGTGGCGCTCGCCCTGGCAGGGGTGCTCTGGCTGATCGCGCCGCGCGGCGTGCCCTGGCGTGCGGCTGGCCTCGCCCTCATGGCGCCCGCCTTCGCGCTCCCGGCACCGGCGCCGCAACCGGGCGAGGCCTGGATCACGACGCTCGACGTCGGACAGGGACTCGCGGTGGTGGTGCGCACCGCCCACCGCACGCTCCTCTATGACGCGGGGCCGCAGTTCGGCGCCGAGGCCGACAGCGGCGAGCGCATCGTTGCGCCTTATCTGCGCGCCATCGGGACGACGCAGCTCGATGCTTTCATCGTGACGCACAACGACACCGACCATTCCGGCGGCGCGGCGTCGGTGATCGCGAATTTCGAGGCGCACGAGTTCCTGTCGTCGCTGCCCGCTGCGCATCCGCTGCATGCGATGGTGCCCGGCTCGCGCCGCTGCCTGCGCGGCGCGCAATGGGATTGGGACGGCGTGCATTTCGCGTTGCTGCATCCGGCGCCGCAGGACGGCGCGGCGCGCCGCGCGAACAACCTGAGCTGCGTGCTGCGCGTGAGCGCGGGAGCCGCCAGCATGCTGCTCACGGGCGACATCGAGCAGCTCGCCGAGCAGGCGCTGCTCGAGCGCGACCCGGCCGCGCTGCGCGCCGACGTGCTGCTGGTGCCGCACCACGGCAGCGGGACTTCCTCCAGCCCCGGATTCCTGGCGGCGGTGGGGCCGGGGCTCGCCGTGATTCCGGTGGGCTATCGCAACCGCTTTTCGCACCCGGTAGCGGCAGTGCTCGAGCGCTACGCCGCGATCCGCACCCGGGTGCTGCGCACCGACCTCGACGGCGCGGTGACCGTGCGCCTGGGCGCCGCCGGCGCGCAGGCCTCCGGCGAGCGCGCGCAGCGGCCGCGCTACTGGCGCCCGGCTGGCGACAGGCTGGCGCCCGCTGGCGGATAATGGGGCTGCGGAATTCCCCGCAAGCGAGTGGAGGAGGCAGTCATGGCGAGCAAGGAAGCCGTTTACAAGATCGTCGACGTGATCGGCACGAGCCCCACGTCGTGGGAGGACGCGGCGCGCAACGCCGTGAAGACGGCCTCCAAGTCGCTGCGCGACCTGCGCATCGCGGAGGTCGGCAAGCTCGACGTCAAGGTCGAGAACGGGAAGGTGACCGCGTTTCGCGCGCGACTGTCGCTGTCGTTCAAGTACAGCGCGTAGTCGATGGCGGTTTGCCGCGAGCGCACGGTGCGGTGCGCCTCCAGCGCGGGGCTGCACCGCATCGCGTATCGCGAGTGGGGCGATCCGCGCGGCGCGCAGGTGCTCGTCTGCGTGCACGGGCTGACGCGCTGCGCGCGCGACTTCGACCGGCTCGCCGAGGCGATGAGCGACCGCTACCGCGTGGTCTGTCCGGACATCGCGGGGCGCGGCGACTCGGACTGGCTCGCCGATCCCATGCTTTACGTGATGCCGCAGTATGTGGCGGACATGGTGACGCTCGTCGCGCGGCTCGACGTCGAGAGCGTGCACTGGCTGGGCACGTCGATGGGCGGACTGATCGGCATGGTGCTCGCGGCGCAAGCGGGCACGCCGGTGACGCGGCTGGTGCTGAACGACGCCGGGCCGGTGGTCGCCAAGGCGTCGCTCGAGCGCATCGCGACCTATCTGGGGGCGGCGCCGAGCCTGCCCTCGCTCGAGGCCGCCGAACAACTGGTGCGCGCGCTGAGCGCGCCCTTCGGGCCGCACAGCGACGCCGAGTGGCGCTTTCTCACCGAGATCGTGCTGCGGCAGAACGCGGACGGCAGCTACCGTTTCCACTACGATCCGCGCATTGCGGAGCCTTACCGCAAGCACCTGCCGGAGAAGGACCTCGAGCTGTGGCAGTACTACGACGCGGTGCGCTGCCCTACGCTGGTGCTGCGCGGCGCGCAGTCCGACCTGCTCGCGCGCGAGACCGTGGCGCAGATGCGTACGCGGGGCCCGCGGGCGAGCGTCGCCGAAATCGCGGGCGTCGGCCATGCGCCGACGCTGCTGCACGACGACCAGATCGCGCTGGTGCGCGAATTTCTGCTCGCAGGCTGACCGGTTCCGGCTTTCAGCCGAACATCAGCCACTCCGGCCGCAGCAGCAGCAGGGCACCGATGGCGAGCAGGACGATGCCGCCGGCGAGGTGCCCGAAGCGTGTGTACGCGGCCGTCGCCCCGGCAATTCGCAGCGTCTTCATCGCCACGACGAACACGAACAGGTCGTCGAGCATGAACACCAGGATGTAGAGCGCGAGGTAGGCGTAGTACTGCCAAGCCGGAAGCTCGCTCAGCGCCAGCACCTGCGTGTACACGGCAGGTATGCCGGCGGAGCAAAGCAGTTCCACCAGGTTCACGGCGAAGGCGAGCGCCACGATGCCGAGCAACGCGAGCCAGAAGCGGCTCTCGGAGGCGAGCCGGCGCAGGCGTTCGAACACGCGCTGCCGCGCCTGCGGCGCCGTCACCTTGCAGACCGCCGCCGCATTCTGGAAGTATTCCTTCAGGTAATAGAATCCGCCGCCGAGCGCCACCAGGCCGACCGCAGCGCGCACCCAGACCACAGCGCCGATGAACAGCAGGAAGTTGAGCCACGCTGCCATGAATAAAAAATACACGAGCGCCGATCCGGCGATGAATGCGCTGCCGAGCACCCACATGCGAAAGCGGTCCTGCATGCCGAGCAGCAGCCCGATCAGGAACACGAGCACCCACATGGCGCAGGGGTTGAAGCCGTCCAGCGCGCCGAGCAGCACAGTGAGAACCGGGAGCGAGATATCCGAGGTGCTGACGGTACCGAAGATCGGGATCGGAATCTCCTTCGGGACGGTCCGCTGCGGGGCGCGTGGCAGGGGCGTCGTGGCCGTGTCTTGCGCGGCCATGCCGCCGGGGGCGCGCAGCAGCGGCCCTACCGAATCCGGGCAGCCGCTCGCGAGGCAATGTTCGACCAGGCGCCGTAGCTCGGCGCCGCTCGTGGCGTCGTTCGCGTAGCCGACCATCGGCGCGTCGCCCACGACCGTGAGCGGCACGGCCGGCTCTTCGATTTGGAGGCGCCTGGCGACGCCGGCAAAAACCCTGCGGCCTGCGGCGTCGCGCGATACCTCCAGGTAGTGAGCGCGAAGCCTCGGCTCTTCGGCCTCGAGGCGCTTCAGGAACTCGATCTCGCGCTCGCAGTGCGGGCAGCCGATTGCCCAGAAGACGTAGACGTCGACACGCGCCGACGACTGGGCGGCGGCCATAAACGCGAGCAGCGCAAGGACGAGCGCGGCGAGGACCCGTCCGGCAAGCCTACTTGGACGCGGCATCGTCGCCTCGCGCAACGAGGCGGACCACCTGTTCGGCAGGCTCCGGCTGCAAGGTCGCGTGCTCGATGCCGTAGCGCTCCGCCAGCAACGCGCGCATCTCGGAAAGCAGGGCTGGCCAGTGCCGCAGATCCTTGAGCGTGAGGTGCGCGGAGAGCATCGGTTCGTCCGGCGCCACGCTCCAGATGTGCAGATCGTGCACCGACGAGACGCCGGGCACGGCGGCCATCGCGCGGCCGATTTCCTCGAGAGACAAATGCGGCGGCACGCCTTCCATGAGCCCGTGCAGGGCTTCGCGCAGCAGGCGCAGGCTCGAGGTCACGATCAGCGCGCCGATAACGAGCGACAGCAGCGGATCGATAGGCGTCCAGCCGGTGAAGGTGATCACTACGCCCGCGATCAGCGCAGCAATCGAGCCGAGCAGGTCGCCGGCGACGTGCAGCAGCGCGGCGCGCGTATTGAGGGTTCTCTCGCCGCGGCTCAGCAGCCACGCCACCAGGATGTTGATCGCCAGGCCGAGGGCGGCGGTCACCAACACGGCTTCGCCGGCTACCGGTTGCGGGTTGTGCAGGCGCTGCACGGCTGAGACCGCGAGCCAGGCGACCAGCGCGAGCAGAGCGAGGCTGTTGAGGAGTGCCGCGATGAACTCCGCGCGCCCGAAGCCGTACGAATGCAGTCGTGAAGCGGGACGTCTGGCGAACCAGGCTGCGGCAGCCGCGAGCGCCAGCGCGCCGGCGTCGTTGACCATGTGGCCGGCGTCCGCCACCAGCGCAAGCGAGCCGGCCCACCAGCCCACTGCCGCTTCGACGGCGGCGAAACCGAGCGTGAGAACGGTTGCCAGCACGAGGCTCGCGCCGGCGCGCGGGGCACCGTGGGTATGGCTCATCGTTTCCTGCGGATGCGTTGGGTAAGTCAGTCCAATTGAACGCGACGCCATCCCCTGGTTCTGCGCGGCGCGCTGCGCGGTCACGTGGCGCCGGCGGCTTGCTTCAGCCAACCGACGACGTTGCCGGGGGAGGGGATGCGTCCCGAGGACACCAGTTTCTCATTGATCACCAGCCCCGGGGTAGACAGGATGTCGTAGGCGAGAATCTCTTTGGTGTCGGTCACCTTCACGATCTGCGCCTCGATATTCGCATCGGCCGCAGCCTTGCGCGCGATTTCCTCGAGCCGCTTGCAGTTCGCGCAGCCCGGGCCGAGAATCTTTATCGTCAGCATTTCGCGTACCTCCTTGTGCGTGAAATTCGTCGACCGCGGTCACGCATGGGCATGGATCTGCCGATGTGAAAGCGCCCGCAATATGACCGCAAGCAGCGCCAGCAGCGCGAGCACACCGAGCGCAATGGCGTAAGGATTCGCGCCGTCGATCCAGGCGCCGTAGGCGAGGCCTGCTGCAGTGCTGAACACCGCCACCAAGCCTACATAGGCGAGCGTCTTCAGGCGGCCGATCACCGCGGACACGATGAGGATGCTCTGCAGGCTCAGTTCGGGATCGGCCATCAGGTAGGCGAGCAGCGGCCCGCGGTGCATTCCCAGATCGAGGAACATGCGTGCGATCGGCACTTCGACGAGCGTAGGGAAGTACATGAACACGCCGAAGGCGACGCCTGCCGCATTGCCCGCCAGGGTGTTGGCGCCCGCGACCGCCTGGATCCATTCCGGCCGGATGAGACCGCGTGCGACGCCTACGAGGAACACGCCCACCACCAGCAGCGGGAAGATCTGCTTCACGAAACGCCAGGATTCCCACAGCCAGTCGCGCAGTTCCTCCGCGTCCAGTGTCGCGCGCCCTACCGCTGCGATCAGGCTAAGCGCCGCCAGCACGCCGATGAACCTGCCGGTGACGCCGATCGCGAGGCCCTGCGGCGTCGCTCGCACCGCCAGCGCCGCGAACAGCAGCGTGGCGGCGATCAGCGCGAGCGCGATCCAGGTCCAGCGGCCGAAGCCGTCGTGGATGCGCTCCAGCCCGCGCCAGGCCGCGAGTCCGATTGCCGTGAGCAACAGCACGAGCCCCACGCCCTGTACCGAAACGCCTTCCTCGCCCTTTGCCCCATCGAACGGCACCAGCCGGTCGAGAACGGCCTGCATCGATTCCGCCCACGGCGCGGTCACCGTGAACTCGAAATGCGCGTCGGTCAGGAAGCCCAGCTTGAGCGTGCCGGCAAGCAACAGCAGGACCCACGCTCCGAGGAACGTCAGCGCGCTGGATACCGAGCCCGCTGCGGGCTGCCCGGCGAACAGCGCATCGGTGTCGCGATCGTGATTGAAGTCGTCGGTGTAGAACATCACTGCCATGATGAGTCCGATGCCGATGCCGAAGGCGAGCGACAGCGCGAAGCGCGCGAACGCCAGGTCCGGGCCGAGGATGCCGCCGGTGTAGACCAGCGCGAGGATGTTCGCCGCGGGCGCGAAGAAGAGGAACGTGATCGCGGGGCCGAGCCCGGCGCCCTTGCGGTAGATGCCGGCGAAGATCGGAACGATGGTGCAGGAGCAGACCGCCAGCACCGAGCCGGCGGCGGCTGCGGCCGGGTACGAGACGGCTTTCGGCGTGCTGCGGCCAAGGAACCGGGTGATCGCCTCTTTCGGGATCAGCGCCGTCATGGCGCCGGCGATGAAGAACGCCGGCAACAGGCACAGCAGCACATGCGCTGCGAGATAGGCGGCAAGGTTGCCCAGCCCGCCTCGCAGCAACTGGGGAATCACGGCAATGAAGTCTGGCATCTGCAATCTTGTTCGGCCCGAGGCGGCGCGAACATCGTTTCCGACTACCGGGTCATGCTACGCAGACAGCCGGGTAGGCGGTTTGCGTTGACGCAAACAAACCCTTTTCAGCGCTCAGGCAGGCAAGCCACGCTGATACCAGTTCCGGCTCGCGTTGACGACGCGCACCACGAGCAGCATCACCGGCACCTCGATCAGCACGCCCACCACGGTGGCGAGCGCGGCGCCCGATTCGAAGCCGAACAGGCTGATCGCCGCGGCCACCGCCAGTTCGAAGAAGTTCGATGCGCCGATGAGCGCCGACGGGCAGGCGACGCTGTGCTTCTCGCCGAGCGCGCGATTGGCGAGGTAGGCGAGACCGGAATTGAAAAATACCTGGATCAGGATCGGCACCGCGAGCATCGCGATCACCAGCGGCTGCCTGAGGATCGCCTCGCCCTGGAACGCGAACAGCAGCACCAGCGTCGCGAGCAGCGCGAGCACTGACCAGGGTTGCAAGCGGCCGAGAAACCGGTTGAGCGCGGCCTCGCCGCCCAGCGCGAGCACGCGGCGCCGCAGCCATTGCGCCCCGATCACCGGAACCACGATGTAGAGCACGACCGAAGTGAGGAGCGTGTCCCAAGGTACCGTGATCGCGGATATGCCCAGCAGCAGCGCTACGATCGGCGCGAAAGCGAACACCATGATGGTGTCGTTGAGCGCGACTTGCGTCAGGGTGAAGAGCGGGTCGCCGTTCGTCAGCCGGCTCCAGACGAAGACCATCGCGGTGCAGGGCGCGGCGGCGAGCAGGATCAGTCCGGCGATGTAGCTGTCGATCTGCGCCGCCGGCAGATAGGGCGCGAAGACCTGGCGGATGAAGAGCCAGGCGAGCAGCGCCATGGAAAACGGCTTCACCAGCCAGTTGACCGCGAGCGTGACGCCGATGCCGCGTGCGTGCTCGCGGATGCGGTGCAGCGCCCCGAAGTCCACCCGCACCAGCATCGGCACGATCATCACCCAGATGAGCAATCCCACCGGGATGTTGACGCGCGCCATCTCCATCCGGCCGAGCATCTGCACCGGGCCTGGCAGCAACTGGCCGAACACGATCCCGGCGACGATGCACAGCGCGACCCAGAGCGTGAGCCAGCGCTCGAAGACGCTGAGGGGCTGGGTCACGCGGCGTTGCCTTCGCGTCCGGCCTTGCCGATCGCGTCGAGCTGGCGCCGGAGGGCGGAACGCTCGAGTTTTTCCATCGGCAGCGCGAGCAGCAGATTGATACGGGTGCACAGCACGGAAAACGCG
>Ga0156179_1018_pt1 | contig 11178 bp, 11 predicted proteins | sample RifCSPlowO2_12_FD_107832 | JGI IMG/M metagenome (GOLD analysis project Ga0156179, IMG submission 107832) | Betaproteobacteria bacterium RIFCSPLOWO2_12_FULL_67_28 | reverse complement strand
GTGCTGTTGCCATTGCGCGCGCGCAATGGCAACAGCACGGCAGAGATGGAAAGAACCAAAAAATCCGCGCATCGTTCGCGCAACGACAGGTCATGAATCACCAAAGGAGCAGCAAATGAAACGCCGCGACCCCCTGCAGAGACAACGCCGCCACATCGACCGCGCATTCGACGCACTCAGGCTCGACCCCTACCTCGAGCGCGGCAAACCCCGCGGGCCGGCGGTGTGCCCGGACTGCGGCGCCGTGTTCCGCCGCGGCCGCTGGCAATGGGGCGAAGCCTCGGAGCGCGCCCAGCCGCACCGGTGCCCAGCCTGCCGCCGCGTGCGCGAACGCGACCCTGCGGGAAGCGTGCGGCTCAGCGGTCCGTACTTTGCCGAGCATCGCGACGAGCTGGTGGCGCTGGTACGCAACGAGGAAAAGCGGGAGCAGCGCCTGCACCCGTTGCAGCGCATCATCGCGTTGCGCGAGTCGCGCGGCACGCTCGAAGTCACCACGACCGACATTCACCTGGCGCGGCGCATCGGCGACGCCCTGAGCCATGCCTGGCGGGGGACCCTCGAAATCCGCTACAGTCCGGATGAATACCGGGTCCGGGTGAACTGGTCACGCTGATGAGCGAAACTTCTGCCGCCGCCGCACTCAGGCTTGCGCCGCCACAGCTGCGGCGCCGCTGCGACCTGTCTACGGCTGGCTTTGCCACCACCGACGATCTGCAGGAGCCCGACGGCATCCTGGCCCAGGCACGCGCCGTCGAGGCGATCCGCTTCGGCATCGGCATGCGTTCCGACGGCTACAACCTGTTCGCGATGGGGCCGGACGGCCACGGCCGCCATACCACCGTGCGCAACCTGCTCGCCGAGCGCGCCGCGCGCGAGGCGCTGCCGTGCGACTGGTGCTACGTGTTCAATTTCGAGACCCCGCACCGGCCGACGCGGCTCGACCTGCCCGCCGGCCGCGCGCTGCAGTTCCGGCAGGACCTGCAGCGCCTGGTCGAGGACCTGCAGGCCGGCATTCCGGCCGCGTTCGAGACCGACGAATACCGCACGCGCCGCCAGGAGATCGAGACCGAGTTCAGCGAGCGCCAGGAACAGGGCATCAGCGCGGTCGGCGAGAAAGCGCGCAGCGGGGGCATTGCGCTGCTGCGCACCCCCTCGGGCTTCGCTTTCGCGCCGCTGCTCAAGGACGGCGTCATGGAGCCGGACAAGTTCCGCGCCCTGCCCGCCGAGGAGCAAAAGCGCATCGAGAGCGCGATCGCCACGCTGCAGGCGGAACTGGAGAAGGTGATCGAGGACGTGCCCAAGTGGCGGCGCGAGGCGCAGCGCAAGCTGCGCGAACTCAACCGCCAGGTGACGCGCTCGGCGGTGGCGAGCCTGCTCGAGGAACTGAGAACCGAGTGGGGCGAGCTGCCGCAGGTGCGCCAGTACCTCGCGCGCGTGCAGGAGGACGTGCTCGACCACGCCGAGCATTTCCGCCAGCCCAAGGAAGGCGAGCAGCCGACGCTGTTCGGCATCCCGATGCCGCGGGCCGAGGCGGGCGAGTCGCCGCTGCGGCGCTACCAGGTGAACGTGCTGGTGGAGCATTCGAAGTCGCAGGGCGCGCCGGTGGTGTACGAGGACAACCCCAACTACGGCAACCTGATCGGCCGCGTCGAGCACATCGCCCAGATGGGCACGCTGCTCACCGACTTCACGCTGATCAAGGCGGGCGCGCTGCACCGCGCCAACGGCGGCTACCTGGTGCTCGACGCGCTGAAGCTCCTGATGCAGCCCTTCTCCTGGGACATGCTCAAGCGCGCGCTCCGGTCGCGCGAGATCCGCGCCGAGTCGCCGGCACAGGCCTACAGCCTGATCAGCACGGTGTCGCTCGAGCCGGAGCCGATCCCGCTCGACGTCAAGGTGGTGCTGGTGGGCGAGCGCTACCTCTATTACCTGATGCACGCCTACGACCCGGAGTTCCGCGAGCTGTTCAAGGTGCCGAGCGACTTCGAGGAGGACACCGAGCGCGGCCAGAGCACGGAGCTGGCGCACGCGCGCGTCATCGCGACGCTGGCGCGGCGCGAGAAGTTCCGGCCGCTGGAGCGCGCCGCGGTCGAGCGCGTGATCGAACACCAGGCACGCGAGGCGGGGGATGCCGAGCGCCTCTCGCTGCACCTGCGCGGCCTCGTCGACCTGCTGCGCGAAACCGACTTCTGGGCCGCCGATGCGGGACGCGCGGTCGTCACCACTGCGCACGTGACGCGCGCGCTGCAGGCGCGCGAGGACCGGCTCGACCGGGTGCGGGACCGGATGCTGCAGGAGATGCTGCGCGGCACGCTGCTCGTGTCGAGCGCCGGCGAGCGCGTCGGCCAGGTCAACGGCCTCGCGGTGATGCAGCTCGGCGGTTTCGCCTTCGGCATGCCGAACCGCATTACGGCGCGCGTGCGGCTGGGCGGCGGCAAGGTGCTCGACATCGAGCGCGAGACCGAGATGGGCGGCCCGATCCACTCCAAGGGCGTGCTCATCCTGTCCGGATTCCTCGCGGGCCGCTACGCCGTGCGCCATCCCCTGTCGCTCGCCGCGAGCCTGGTATTCGAGCAGAGCTATTCCGGCGTGGAAGGCGACAGCGCGTCCTCGGCCGAGCTGTACGCGCTGCTCTCTGCGCTCGCCGAGGCGCCGCTCGCGCAGTCGCTCGCGGTCACGGGTTCGGTCAACCAGCACGGCGACGTGCAGGCGATCGGCGGCGTCAACGAAAAGATCGAGGGCTTCTTCGATCTGTGCAGCGCGCGCGGCCTGGAGGGCAGCCAGGGCGTGGTGATTCCGGCCTCCAATGTGAAACACCTGATGCTGCAGGACCGCGTCATCGACGCCGTGAAGACGGGCAAGTTCCGCCTCTACGCGGTCGAGACGATCGATCAGGGCATCGAGATCCTGACCGGGCTCCCGGCGGAGCGGGTCAACCAGCGCGTCGAGGAGCGGCTGCTCGATTTCGCGCGCCGCGCACGCAGCACCGCTGCGGCCGAGAAGAAGAAGTCATGGCGCGGCCGGCCGGAAAAGTGAAGGCGCCGCGGCGCATTGTCGTCCTGCTCGACGCTTCGGCGCCCGGCCGGGCGGCGCTCGAGGCGGCGGCGGCGCGCGCTGCGGAGCTGGATGCGGAGCTGGTGGCGGTCTTCGTCGAAGACGCGGACCTGCTCAACCTGGCCGGCCTGCCGTTCGCGCGTGAAATCGGCTTCGCATCGGCGACCGGCCGTGCGATGAATGCCGGCGCCATGGAGCGCTCGCTGCGGGCCCTCGCCGAGGAGGCGCGCCGCAGCATCGAATCGATCGCACGGCGCGTGCCGCTGCAATGGTCGTTCAGCATCGCGCACGGCGCGCTGAGCGAGGAGACGCTGTCTGCAGCGGCCGGGGCCGACCTCGTCGTCGAGGCGTTGTGCGGCAACGAGCGCGCGGCGCTGCAGTTGGCCGAGATCTGCCGCGATTCCGAGCACGCGCGGCTGCTGCGCGCGCGCACGCGGCGCGAGTTCGCCGCGCTGCAACGCGAGTTGCAGCGGCGCGATTGACCTCGGGCGCGCTTGCGCATCAAGTGAACGAGCGCATCGCGAGGCGAACAATTCGTTACGATTCGAGCGTGATGCGGCGCCAGGCGGCGTGCTCTAATCCGGTGTCAAGGAGATGCTCCATGCGCAGACTCGCCTGTTTCGCGCTCGTGGCCCTGCTTGCCGGCTGCGCGACGCCCGCCGAACGGGCCGCGCAGATGGAGCGTGAAGTCGATGAAATGATCCAGGTCTACGGTCCCGCCTGCGAGCGGCTGGGATACAAGGGCGCGACCGATGGCTGGCGCGACTGCGTGCTCGGCTTGAGCGCGAAAGACAGCTACGAGCGCTACCGGCGAAGCACCACGACCTGCCTCGGTCACCGCGGTTTCTTTCAGTGCTCGACTTTCTGACGCCGCCCTGACGTCGGCGCGGCCCGGGACCAGCCTCCGCGGCCGGAGGAGATGCTGCGTCGGCCCGCCGTGCTATGACGCGCCGGACAACCGCCCCAGCAGCCAGAAGCTCGCCAGCGCGAGCGGCAGGATGATGGCGAAGAACACGAACGGCCGATTCTCCCCGAAACGCCTGCCGCGCGCGCGCTCGATGAAATCGAGCAGCCAGTCGGAGAAGAAATACAGCCCGCCCGCGACCAGCGTGAACCATACGATTTCCATCGCCCGGGCTCCTCAGCGTGCGTGTGCCGCGATCGCTGCCTGCGGCGTGTTGCGCAGCATGGCGTGGAACGCAAGCACCAGAAAGAGCATCCCGCCCGCGATCGCGAGCAGGCCGCCGATGCCCATCACACCCATCGCCGCCGTTTCCTCCCAGCTGCGCAGCGCCTGCGCCGCGCCCGCCACCTTGCGCTGCACGCCGTAGCCGCCCGACCACACCAGCCCGATCACGTGCAGCAGCTGGCCGCCGGCGTAGAGCCAGAGCTGCGGCCGCGCCCAGCGCTCGGCCACCTCGCCATAGCCGAAGCGCGGCAGCAGGTAGTACGCGAGACCCATGAAGGCGAGCGTCACGCCGACGATGCTGCCGTGATAGTGCGCCGGGATGCGCACGTTCGAGCCGTGGATCATGGCACCGATCGCGCCGCCTGCGCCGAACAGCACGAGCGAGGCGAGGATCGCCGCGCGCAGCGGCCGCTCGCTGCCTGCGGCCGGCGCGGCGCGCGCGAGGCCAATGGCCAGCGCGAGCATGAACGGCACGATCGCCAGGCCGCCGCCGAAGCGCATCAGCCAGGTATGCCAGCGGTGGTGTTCGACGGTGCCCACGTCGTAGGCGAGATAGATCACCGGCGTGAGGAACACCGACGCGAGGCCGATGCCGAACAGCAGCAGCACGGTGCGCGGCGTGAGCGGCGCGGGCACGCGCGCCGCGCCGGCGAGCCAGAGCCACGCCACGAACATGAGCAGCGTCCAGGTGAACTGCAGCACGTGGCCGCCGCCCCAGAACAGCAGCTCGTAATACGCCTTGGGCCCGGCAACCGCGGGCGCCGCAAGATACGACCAGCCGAAGGCGATCAACGCCACCGCCGCGGAGACGAGCGAGGTGTTGAGCCCGAAGCGCAGCGCAGCGCCGGGTTCGAGGCGCACGCCGACGCGCGGCACGCTCGCCATGCCGCGCAGTACGAGCAGCAGCACGCCGGCGGCGAACACCGCGAGCCCGGTGAGGAACACCGGTTCGTCGAGCACCGGAATGTAGTTCGCCATGATCGGGTGCCCATTGCCGGCAAACGGCGCCACCGTCATCAGCGCAGTGCCCGCCACCGCGGTGCCGAGCGCGCCCCAGCCCATCCCGAGCAGGCGCGGCGTGCTGTTCAGGCTCCAGAACACGCCGCCGAAGGCAACGAACCACACCAGCACCGACAAATCGACGTGCACCACCAGCGCGACCTGGAAAAAATCCACCAGCGCAAACCAGTCCTTGGTCAGCGGGGCGCGCGAGAGCACCAGCAGCACCGAGAACACCCCGGACAGCGCGAGCGCGACGAGCGCGAGCAGCAGCCAGCCGCACGCGAGCCGCTGCCGCGCGCCGGCAGGAATTTCGAGGGTGAAATGCGGGCTCACAGGAACAAGATACCACCCTGCTCCGGGCGGAAGTCGATCGTGAGCACCCTGCCGGGCGCAAGCTCGAGCGCCTCCGCGCGCTCCCAGGCGCGTGCGCCAGGGCGCGGCGCCTCGCTCACGCGCACGCGCAGCGCGTGCCGTCCAGCGGGAACGACAAAGCGCCGGTACAGTTGCGCGGCGCCGTCGCGCGCCACGCCCGCCGGCTCGAGCAGCTCATCCACCAGCAGCCGGCCGCCGAATTCGACTTGCAGCGGCAATGGATGGCGGCCACGCTCGCACACTTCGGGCGCGCGCATGTTCGGTGCACGCAAGGCGAGTTCTTCGGCGGACAGTTTTCGGCAAGGCTGCAGGCGCTCGCCGGCGTGCACCACGATCACGCGCACCAGCGCCTCCCCTGCGCCGAGCGGGCGGTAGGGTGGATCGAACGAGAGCCACGTGAGGAGCGCGGCGGCCAGCACCAACGCCGCGGCCTGCAATCCGGTCGAGTTGTTGCGCGCCGGCCACCAGTGCAGTCGCACGCGCTCGCGCGGCACCCGGGTATTGAGGTGCGGCTCGCGCGTCCCGGCGATGCGCGCTTCGGTCCACGCCCCGCCGAGGCGGTACTCGCAGGCGCCCGGCCGGCAGCCGCTCACCGTAACACCGGCCGCGCCGCGCCGCAGCGCATGGTCGACGAAAGAAGGCGGCAGCTGCCCGGTGCATTCGAGCGTGATGACGCAGGCGTCATCCTGCGGCATCGGCCAGCGCTCGTGGCGGCAGCGAAACACGACGCTGCGGCTCGCAGCGCGGTCGATCCTGGCCTTGATGGCCTGAAGCGGGTCGCCGGGCAGATCGATTCCCGGCAGGACTTCGCCGCGCGCTATCGGAGCCGCCGTGGGGCACGACCCGGCGCAGATGCCGCACGCGGCGCACTGCTCCGCGCGCACCACGGCCTGCTTGAGGAACGCACGGCCGTCCGAGCGCGGCACCAGGCTGATCGCGAGATACGGGCAGTCGCGCGCGCAGTGCCCGCAACCGGTACAACGCGCCAGGTCGACCACGGCCGCGCTGCGCTTGCGGCGCGCGAGGAGCGGCAGCGCAAGCAGCGCGAGGGTCGCGGCGCCGGCGATCCACCACAGTGCCAACGGCGAGCTCGCGTACATGAGCGGGTGCGCGAACAGGTAGAACCAGTCGAACGGCAGGGATTGCGGCAGCGTGCCGTACGCGGCGGGCGCGTCGGACAGCGCCGGGCGCGCGATCGACATTGCGACGAGCGTCCCGAAGACCGCCCACCCCAGCCGCTGCGGCGGATTGGTGTCGGTGTGCGCGATGCGCTGGATATGGATCCACATCGCCGCCAGCAGCGCGAGCGGCACACCGATGTGCAGGAAGACGAACAGCGAGAACAGGCGATCGGAAACGTCCGCTGCGCTGAGAAAGTTGCGCACCACCGGCCCGGTGCCCAGGCCGAAGGCGTCGAACCACTCCGCGGTCGCGGTGGCCGAGAACTGGCCGACGCGGTCCCACACCAGCCAGTAGCCCACGATCCCCGATGCGTAGATGAACCACAGCAGCGCGACGCCGGTCGCCCACGAAAACCAGCGAAAGCCCCTGAAGTGTCCCGCGAGCAGTTCGCGCAGCAAGTGCAGCAGCGCGACTGCCGCGAACGCGTCCGAGGCGTAGCGGTGGAGGCTCCGCATGACGCCGCCGAACCACCATTGCTCGCGCGTCAGGCGCTCGAGCGATGCGTGTGCCCCGGTCACGCTGGTGTCGAAGAACGCGAACAGGTAGATGCCGGTCGCGGCGATCACCCAGAACAGGAAATAGCCGAGCGCCCCGAGATGGTGCCAGGGGGCGGAGCTGGGGTACGGGAGACGCGTCTCCCGTACCCTATGAGCCCTTGAAGACGAATCCACCTTGAGCCACGCTGAAGTCGATCACCAGGCTCGAACCCGGCGGGATCTCGAGCGTCGCCTCGCGCGTGTAGTCGAAACCCTCCCCGGCCCGGTCGCGCAGCCGCGCGACGACATGGTGCCGGCCCGCAGGCACCTGCATGCGGTGATGGACCGCGGCTGCGCCGTCCCGGCGCAGGCCCGCCGGCGGCACCGAGCGCCGATACACCACCTTGCCGTCAAACTCGAGTTCGACCGCGAGCGGCGCGCGCTCGCGCGGACAGTCAAGCGCAGCGCGCATGTTGGGCGCCAGTTTCGCCAACTCTTCGGGCGTGCGCTCGCGGCACTCCTGCAGGCGCTCGGCCGCGTGCACGATCGACAGGCGCACCAGCGCCTCGCCTTCGGGCACCTGGGTGAAACGCGGGTAGGAGGAGAAATAGCCGATCAGCGCCATCAGCGGCACATAGAGGAGAAGCTGGAAGAAGATGCGCAGGGCGCTCACGCGCTGCCCCCCAGCTTCGCCAGTTCCACGGCGTCGGTGCGGATCTTGGGCGCGAGGCGAAACGCGTCCGAAAAGCAATCGTCCTGCCGCAGTCCGTGCGCCTGGAATGCCGGATAGGCGGCTTCGACCATCCCGGCCGAGCCGCAGGCATACACCTGATGGCTCGAGAGGTCCGGGAAATCGGCGAGGATCGCCTCGTGCACCAAGCCGATGCGGCCGGTCCACTGATCCTCGGGCGCAGCCTCCGAGAGCACTGGAATGAATCTGAAGTTGGCGTGCTCGCGTTCCCACTGGCGCGGCAGCTCGGGCAGATACAGGTCGCGCAGCGTCCTCACGCCCCAGTAGAGGATCAGTTGACGCTTGATGCCGCGGACGAAAGCATACTCGAGCATGCTCTTCACCGGCGCGAAACCGGTCGAGCCGGCGACGAAGAGGATCGGCTTGTCCGAGTCCTCGCGCAGGAAGAACGAGCCGAGCGGCCCCTCGAAGCGCACCGCGTCGCCCGCCTTCATCTGCTCGAAGACGTGCGTGGTATAGCGCCCGCCCGCGATGCGCCGGATCTGCAGCTCGATGCGGTCGTTCACGCTCGGCGCGGTGGCGAAGGAAAAGCTGCGCTTGTCGCCGTCGGGCAGCAGCACGTTGATGTACTGGCCGGCGTAGAACTCGATGCGCTTGCCGCCGTCGAGCTTCAGCATGACGCGCATCACGTCGTGCGACAGCAGATCGAGCGATGCGACGGTCGCACTCCAGACGCGCGCCGGGATGTTGCCCGGCAGCGCCACGGGCTGGTACTCGATCTCGACGTCCGAGAGCGGCTTGGCGCAGCACAGCAGCAGCTTGCCCGCGGCGCGTTCGGCGTCGGTGAGCATTGCGGCCTGGTAGGCGCCGTAGTCGACCGTGCCGTAGGCGAGCGTCGCCTTGCACTTGCCGCAGCCGCCGCTGCGGCAGTCGAACGGGAACAGCACTTCCGCGCGCAAGCCGGCGTCGAGGATGGTCTCGCCTTCACGCACGCCAAGGATGCGGTTGTCGGGCCGCACCAGCATGTGGAACCCGTCCTTCGCGGCGGTGCGCCGTCGCGGCGGCAGCCACGGCACCGCCGCGAACAGCAGCGTCGCGCCGCCGATCAGCAGCCAGACTTCGGCCGGGGTCCATCGATAGAGCAAGGCGTATACGGGCAGCAGGAACCAGTCGAATTCGATCGTGGTGATCGCCTTGCCGAGGTCGGCCGGCCCTTGGCTGAGCGCCGGCTTGACGAGCGAGAGCACGACGAGGGCGGCGCTCAGCGTGGCCGCGACCGGCCAGGGCGGCGTGGTGCGCGCATGCGGCACGCGCTGCGTATGCACCCACAGCACCGCGAGCGTGACGAGCGGAATGCCGATGTGGACGAACGACAAAAGCGAAAACAGCCGGTCGTTCACTGCCTCGGGAAAAATGAAATTGCGGATCAGCGTGCCGCCGAAGATCGGCAGCGCGTCGAACCATTCCGCGGTGGCGATGACGACGAACTGCGCCACGCGGTCCCAGGGCAGCATGTAACCGTTGATGCCCGCGGCGTAGACCAGCCATAGCAGCAGCACGCCGGTGAGCCAGGAGAACCAGTGAAAGCCGCGGTAACGGTCGAAGGTCCAGTGGCGCGCCAGATGCAACGCCATCGTCAGCACCACTCCGTCCGAGGCGTAGCGATGAAGGCTCCGCAGGACGCCGCCGACATACGGCTGGCCATGCGTCAGGTACTCGACCGAGGCATAGGCTTCGGCGACGCCGGTCTTGAAGAGAATGTAGAGGTACAGGCCGCTGCCGACCACCACCCACATCAGCCAGTACGAGATCGCGCCGAGGTAGTAGAGCGGGTTGAGCCGCTCGCCGAAAGCAAGATTGAAAAAGCCCTCGACCCGGAGAAAAAACCACTGTCCGGAGCGGTGTACCAGGTTGATCACCCGTGCATCCTAATCGACGCACCGGCGCAACCCTTAACCTGCGTCAACCGCTCCCCGAGGGTCGCTCCGCGAGCGGCGCGCGGCGTCGGCGCCGCCACTCGATGATCAGGGCCGGTATAGCCACGAGAAAGATCGTCAGGCCGACGACGATCTCGATCACCACGGCGTAGTTGACGCGGTACTTTCCGGAAGTCGGGTCGTAAACCGTGCACAGCAGCTTCGCCTGCTCGAACAGTCCCGCGATGTCGCCCGGCGGGCGCGGCGCGTTCGCCAGCAGTTCCACGATCGGGCCAACGAACTGCGGCGCCGCGAATGAATCGCCGTAGAGCTGGCGGTAGACCCGGCCGTCGGCATCGACGATCGAGGCCTGCAGCAGGTGGTCGAACCCGGCCGTCGTCTGTTCATAGCTGAAACCGAAGTCGGCGAGCAATTGCGGCAAGGTCTCGGCGTCGGGCGTGAGGAACAGCCAATTCGATGCCGAAATCCCCTGCTGCTTCGCGAACTGCTTCATCGACTGCGGCGTATCGAACGGCAAATTGAAGCCGATCGTGGCAACACGAAACCGGCCGGCGCCGACCGTGCGCTCCGCCTCGGCGACCGACAGTGCGAGCGCCTTCGTCGCCGTGGGACAGATCTGGAAGCATCCCGTATAGATGAAATTCACCACCAGCGGCTGCCCGCGCAGCTGCTGCAGGCTCACCACGCGCTCCTGGCTGTCGCGAAAGCGGTGCTCGCCGAGCGGGCGGCCGATCACCGCCTGGCTCGCGCGCAGCGCCGCCTTCTCATCGAGCGCGGCGCTCGCCGGCAATGCGACCGCGAGCAGGATTGGGGTCAGAGTAAGAATTGCGCGCAGCAGGCTCATGCTCGTCTCGGCGCGTTCTTGCTCTGACCCCGATTAGCGCAGGGCGACGTCGAGCATCGCCCCCAGCAACACCGCGCACAGTTGCAGCAGCGAGGCGCGGAAACTCGCACGAGCGGTCTCGCGGCCAGGACGCTCGAGGAGGGATCGGCACTTGAGGAGGAACCAGGCCCCGCCGGAAAGCGCGGCCGCGAGATAGATCCAGCCCAACCCGAAGGCGGTTGGCACGACGGAGGCGGCTACGAGCAGTGCCGCGCCGGCAAAGATGGCGCGTGCGGCGCGCGCATCGCCCACCACCACCGGGAGCATGGGCACGCCCGCGGCAGCGTAATCGTCGCGGCAGGCAATGGCGAGGCTCCAGAAATGCGGCGGCGTCCAGAGGAACAGTACCACCGCGAGGGCCAACGCTTCCGGCCCCGGCACCGGGCTGACCG
>Ga0156179_1007_pt1 | contig 11252 bp, 13 predicted proteins | sample RifCSPlowO2_12_FD_107832 | JGI IMG/M metagenome (GOLD analysis project Ga0156179, IMG submission 107832) | Betaproteobacteria bacterium RIFCSPLOWO2_12_FULL_67_28 | reverse complement strand
GCCGGTGCATTCGGTGGCGCCGCCCGGAAAATCCGCGATCGCGGGCCTGCTCGATGGCAGCGTGCAGGTGGCGCAATCGGCGCCCTCGCAGGGTTTCGGTCCGCTCGAGCAGGGTCAGCTGCCGCCCACGGCGCATTTCGCGCAGATCAACGAGAAGGACGGCTTTTTCCTCGTAGGGCGTAGCAGCGAGCCGGATTTCTCGTGGCAGCGATTGCAGGGCAGGCGGATACTCGTCGACCACGGCCGGCAGCCGATGGCGATGTTCCAGTACGCCTGTCATAGAAGCGGGCTCGATTTCGCATCGATCGCCGCAGTCAACGCCGGCGCGACGCCGCAGATGATCGAGGCGTTCTGCCGCGGCGAGGGCGACTACGTGCACCTGCAGGGACCCGCGCCGCAGCAGCTCGAGCACGAGGGTCGCGGGTGGATCGTAGCCGCGCTCGGCGACGCGATCGGGCCGTGCGCCTTCTCCAGCCTCGCGGCGACGCGCGCCTGGCTCGCGAGCGACAGGGCGCGGCGCTTCATGCGCGCCTACCGCAAGGCGCGCGCCTGGGTAATCGGCGCGCCCGCTGCCGACATCGCGCACGCCGAGGCGCCGTTTTTCCCCGGCATCGGCATCGGGGTGCTGACGGCGACGATCGCGGCGTACCAGAAACTCGGCAACTGGACGCCGCACGCCGAGATCACGCGGCCGGCGTTCGAGGCGACGCTCGACATCTTCCAGCACGCGGGGCTGATCACGCAGCGCCACCGTTACGAGGATGTCGTCGCGCCGCCGCCGGGCTAGTCTTTCTTCTCCGCTCGTTCCGCCAACAGCGCCCTCAGCTCCGCAACCGCGTCAAGATCTCGCGGTCGACCGGCTGCGGTCTTGGCCCGAATCAGTGTCGGCAGGTCCAGGCAGAGGCAGCGAAAGCCAAATAGCTCCGCCGTCACCGAGTCGCGCCGTGCAGCGTGGCAGCCACCCCGCCCACGATCACGAACCGCACCTCGCTGCGGCAGAGCGCCTCGATCAGGGCGCGGAAGTCGGTCACGCGGGAGAACTGGACCGCGCGCTACGACCGGCGCGCCTGAGTTCCTCAGCGAAGCGCACAAGTTCCTGCAATTGAAGGAGCCGCTGCTCCGGGGTCAGGGCAAGGTTTCTACGCAACAGCGTGCGGTCCACGTCCTGCATGTACCGTGCTACGACCGGGTCGGCGGCTGCAATGTCACCAAGCTTGGTCATCAAGAGTTCATCGTATTCGACGCAGGGTGGGCGCGCAACCATGAACAACCGCATGATCGCTCGCATGATCGCTCATCGGCAGCGTGGGATAAGATCAAGCCGCAAGGAGGATACACATGATTCTGGAACTGGCTGACATCCGCATCGAGCCCGGCAAACAGGCCGAGTTCGATGCCGCGATCGTCAAGGGCGTCGAGACGGTGATCGCGAAGGCGAAGGGGTTTCGCGGCTACAAGGTGAACAAGGGCGTCGAGTCGCCCGAGCGCTACATCCTGATGGTGTTCTGGGAAACGCTCGTTCCGATGCCCGGACACCGAAGCGCTGTTTGCAGGCCGACGCGTCGCGCGGTTCCGCAATATCGAGCGTGTGGCTACTCGCAAGCTCGAGATGCTCGATGACGCCACGGAGCTGCGGGATCTGCGCGCACCGCCGGCAAATCGGCTCGAAGCGTTGAAGAGCGATCGCGCCGGGCAGCACAGCATCCGCATCAACGACCAATGGCGGTTGTGCTTCGTCTGGACCGACGCCGGGCCGGAGCAGGTGGAGATCGTGGACTATCACTGAAAGGACGATGCCGTGAACAAGATGCGACCGATCCATCCCGGCGAGGTGCTGCGCGAGGAGTTCCTTGAGCCCCTCGGCTTGAGCGCCCATGCGCTTGCACAGGCGCTGCGCGTGCCGGCGCCGCGCGTGAACGACCTGGTGCGCGAACGGCGCGGCGTCACGCCGGACACGGCGCTGCGGCTCGCGCGCTACTTCGACACCTCGCCGCAGTTCTGGCTCAATCTGCAGGCGAGTTACGACCTCAAGATCGCCTTCCGCGAAGCGGGCAAGCGGATCGCGCGTGAGGTCGAGCCGCGCGCGGCGTAGAAAGCGTTGCCGCTGTAGCGGTCATGTGCGATTGCGAGGGATAGGCCTTGAGCGTTACTGACCTCAAGCAGCGCCTGACGGCGATCCTGGCTGCGGACGCAGCGGGGTACTCACGCCTGATGGCGGCGGACGAGCGTGCGACAGTGGCTGCGCTGGATGCCGCGAGAGCCGTGTTTCGAAGCAAGATCGAGGTCAATCAAGGCCGCGTCATCGACAGAAGCGGCCGGGCAAGATCCGGCTCGCCCCGGTGAAGCGACGCTTCGACTACCCGCTGATCGTCAGCGCGTAGCGCGGAGGATCGACGCGTGGGACGACTCGCGGGATTCCGCTATCGCGAAGTCGTGAAGCGACTGAAAAAGGCCGGCATGCAGTTCGACCGCCAGGCGCGCGGCTCGCACGAGATCTGGTTCAACCCGGTCGCGGACCGTTACACCACCATTCCGAATCACCCAAGGTGACATGCCGGAGGGAACGCTCAGCGCAATCCTGCGGCAGGCCGGGATTTCGCCGGAGGAATTCTTGCGGCGGAAGTGAGTTGCGGTAGTGCGCCTGAAATTCCTGGGTGCGCAGGATCAAGCGGGCCTGAGCCGCTCCCATGCGCGCATCGTGCGCTGTGCGCGCGCACCGCCGGCCACGCCGAGCAATTCCCGATCACGCGTCCAGCGTTCGCGCGCTGGATCACCCGCCGCCAAGCTCCAGAATGACTCCGACTCGCCAACGAGCGTCGCAGTCCACGTCAAGCTCCCGGCGAGCGCCACGTGCGCTGCGGGTGCACTTGCATCCTCGCCTGCGAGCGCGCGCAAGGCGTGCAGCGCCGCCAGTGCACGCTCGATCCACGCTACGGGCCACGCAAGGCGCCGCGCCTCCCGTACCAGGTACGCCACCACGGCGGCGTTGACGTGCAGGTCCTCCACGGTGCGAAAACGCTTCACGTAGTCGTCGTAGCCGTCGCCCGGGAGGAGTGCGTCGCCGGCGAGACGCACATTCTCGAAGCGCAACTGCGCGTGCGGCACCTCGGGCACGAAGCGCGTCGCGGGCATCGGCTGCACCGTCACTCCGGGAGCATCGGATGCAACACGCGCGACGCGGATCACGGCGCGCTCGCCCGAGGCCGCGGCGTCGCGCGCGGCGACGAAAAACAGCGCGTCCTCAGGACCCAGCGTGGTCCAGCGCTTGGTGCCGTTCAGCAGCCAGCCGTTGCCGTGCCGGCGAAGCGAGCACTGGATCGCCTTCGGGCTGTTGCCGTCCGCCTCCGTAACGCAGAGCGCAGCGATGCGGTCCTCCGGCGCACCGGGAAACAGCGCGTGCAGCGCGGCCTGATAACCCGATGCAAACGCCCAGCCGACGCGATCGGCGGCGAAACCGCCGGCGATCGCGCAATCCATCGGGTTGCGCCAGACTGCGGCGATCGCGCGATGGCGCGGCCACCACGCCGCCACGTCGGGGCACTCCCGCGCCCCTGCCGATGCCTTCAGCAGATAGCCGATGGCGTCGTCGCGCATGGCGGGAGCCTGCAAATGGAAAGTCCAAGTTTCAAATAGCAGGATCGGTAATGCGCGCCTCAGGCGAGCGCGGTGGGCTGCGGCAACGCGCGCTCCAGGCGCTGGCCGCCGGTGAAGACGAGGTAATGCCGGCCGCTCGCGCGCCCGAGCATGGTGAGGCCCACGCGTTGCGCGACCTCATAACCCATCTGGGTGAGCCCCGAGCGCGAAACCAGGAACGGGATCTGCATCTGCGCACACTTGATCACCATCTCGGAGGTGAGCCGCCCCGTGGTGTAGAAGATCTTGTCGGAGCCGTCGATGGCGTCGAGCCACATGCGTCCGGCGATCGCGTCGACCGCGTTGTGGCGACCGACGTCCTCGACGAACATCAGGATTTCCGCGGACGCCGCGCCGCTCGCGCAGGCGAGCGCGCAGCCGTGCACCGCTCCCGACTGCTTGTAGATGGTTTCATGGCGGCGCACCTTTTCGATCAGGTCGAACAGCTGCGCATCCGCGAGACGCACGTCGTCGCGCAGCTTGACGCGCTCGATCTCCTCCATCAGGTTGCCGAACATCGTGCCCTGGCCGCAGCCGCTGGTGACGGTGCGCCGGCTCATCTTCTGCTTCAGGCCGCGCACGGAACGCCTGCGCGTGGTGACGGCCGCGGAATCGGTGTCCCAATCCACCTGCACCGCGGCGATCGCGTCGATCGAATCGACCAGCCGCTGGTTGCGCAGGTAGCCCAGCACCAGCGCTTCGGGCGCGTGGCCGAGCGTCATGAGCGTCACGATCTCGCGCTTGTCGAGATAGATCGTGAGCGGATGCTCGCCCGCGATCGAGGTCGGCACCATCTCGCCGCGCTCGTTGATCGCCTCGACCTCGAAGGTCGCCGGGCGGGCGGCGTCGGTCAGCAGCGGGCGGGAGGCTTTAGCCACCGATATAGGACATCTCTACCTTGCGCAGGCGCGCGGTCTCCGCGGTGCGGATCTCGGAATAGCGGTCGCTGCGGCCGTTCCAGACCGCCGCGATGCGGTTGCGGATCGCCCCGTCGGAGCCGCCGCCGCGCAGCAGGGCTTTCAGGTCGTGGCCGGCGCTCGCAAAAAGGCACGTGAAGAGCGAGCCTTCGGTCGACAGGCGGATGCGATTGCAATCGCGGCAGAACGCCTGCGTCACCGAGGAGATGACGCCGATTTCGCCGGCGCCGTCGCGGTAGCGCCAGCGCGCCGCGACTTCGCCGGCGTACTGCGGGTCGAGCGACTCGAGCGGAAAGTGCGCGTTGATGCGCGCGAGCACCTCGGCCGAGGGCACGACGTCGTCCATGCGCCAGCCGTTGGTCGAGCCGACGTCCATGTACTCGATGAAGCGCACGACGTGGCCGCTGCCGCGAAAGTGGCGCGCCAGGTCGACGATCTGGTGATCGTTCATCGCGCGCTTCACCACCATGTTGATCTTGACCGGAGCAAGCCCGGCGGCGGCAGCGGCGGCGATGCCCTCGAGCACCGTGGTGACCGCCACGTCGGCGTCGTTCATCCTGCGGAAGGTGGCGTCGTCGAGCGAGTCGAGGCTCACCGTGACGCGCTGCAGACCCGCCTCGCGCAGCTTGCGCGCCTGGCGCGCGAGCAAAGACCCGTTCGTGGTCAGCGTCAGGTCGGCGCCGAGCGGCGCGAGCAGCGCGACCAGTTTGTGCAGGTCCTTGCGCACCAGCGGCTCGCCGCCGGTGAGGCGGATCTTCTTCACCCCCAGGCCGACAAAGATGCGCGCCGTGCGCGCGATCTCCTCGAAGCTGAGGATCGCAGAATGCGGCAGGAAGGCATGGTTGGCGTCGAACACTTCGCGCGGCATGCAGTAGACGCAGCGGAAGTTGCAGCGGTCCGTGACCGAGATGCGCAGGTCGCGCAGCGGCCGCGCCAGCGCGTCGCGCGGCGGCGTGCCGTCCCAGGGCGGCGCCGCGGCCGCGGCCCCGCTCTCGAGACGAATCGGAATAACCTTTTCGATCATGATGACTTGCGCCCCAAAATCATAGCAGAGGGTATAGTTGCCGGAATGGAAAAACCGAGCTTTCCGGTCGCCGTCGTCATGCAGCGCCGCCTTACATCGAACCGCTGGCAGGCGCAAGTCTGGGAGCCGCACGGCGTGCTTTCCGGGCACGTCGGCGGCGGCGAGCCGGAGATGCTGGTCGATCGCGAAGGCGTGCAGCAGTGGCTGCACCCGGGCTTTACGCTGCGCCTGTACCGCGACGAGGCCGAGGGCTACTACCTCAACGTCTCTTCGGGCAGCCCGCGCGTGTTCGTGCTGTGGCAGATGGACGGCGAGCGTGGCGTGCCGCTCGAGGTGACCGTGAGCTACAACGAGGGCGGGCGCTGGCTCGACGGCGGCCAGTCGGTGGACAGCGTGGCGATGCCGCCGGAGCTGTTCGCGTGGGTCGGCGAGTACGTCGAGCAGAACTACCGTCCCGAGCCGAGGAAACGGATCAAGCCGCGCTCGTTCATGCATCCGAAGGACCGCGCCGCGCAATGAGCGAGGAGCAGGAACGCTTTCTGCAGCGCTGGTCGCGCCGCAAGGTCGAGGCGCGTGAAGCGCCGCCGGCTGCGGCAGAGGTGCCGGAACCGGCAGCGGCGCTGCCTGCCGCAGATGCCGGCGCGCCGTTGCCGCTGCCGTGCGTGGAACAACTCACGCCCGAATCCGACTTCAGGCCGTTCATGGATGCGCGGGTCGAGCCGGCGACGCGGCGCGCGGCGCTGAAGCGGCTGTTTGCGGATGCGCACTTCAATGTCCCCGATTCGTTCGAAGCCTACGCGGAGGACTACACGGGCGGCGAGACGATTCCGGAGGAGATGCTGAAGACGCTCAATCAGGCGCGCAGGATTGCGTTCGACGAGCCCGTCGCGCAGGCCGCAACCGAACCGCGCGCGGATGCACCCACGGAACTCGAGGATGGCGCCGGCAAACAAGACGTTTAAGGTTTGCAGCTGCAACGGCACCATCGCGCTCGACGCGAAACGGCTTGCCGCGGCGCTCGGTGGGGGGCAGCCGCTGAGAATCCACACCGAACTGTGCCGCAAGGAGGCGAGCGCGTTCCAGGCTGCGCTGGCCGATCCCGACGTGATCGTCGCGTGCACGCAGGAAGCGCCGCTGTTCGCCGAACTGGCTGAGTCCGCGCAATCCAACGCGCGTCTCGGTTTCGCCAATATCCGCGAATTCGCGGGCTGGTCCGCCGAGGGCAGCGCGGCGACGCCGAAAATCGCGGCGCTGCTTGCTGCGGCCGCGTTGCCGGAACCGGAACCGGTGCCGGCCGTGGCATTCAAATCGGGCGGACAGCTGCTCGTGATCGGTCCGTCGGAGGCTGCGATTGCCTGGGCCGAGCGGCTGGCCGGCTCGCTTGAAGTGAGCGTGCTGCTGACTTCGGCGAACCGCGGCGAACTGCCGGCGGCGCGCGATTTCCCTGTCTGGTCGGGGCGTGTGTTGCGCCTGACGGGCTGGCTGGGGGCGTTCGAGCTCGAGTGGCGCCAGGAAAACCCGATCGACCTCGAGCTTTGCACGCGCTGCAACGCCTGCGTGCGCGCCTGCCCGGAGCAGGCGATCGACTTCAGCTACCAGATCGATCTCGCGAAGTGCAAGGCGCATCGCGCCTGCGTGAAGGCGTGCGGCGCGGTCGGCGCGATCGATTTCGCGCGGGCAGCGGAGCCGAGAACCGAACGCTTCGACCTGGTGCTCGATCTGCAGCGCGAACCGGTCCTCAAGCTTCACGGGCTGCCGCAGGGCTATCTCGCGCCGGGTGCCGATCCTCTCGAACAGGCGCTCGCGGCGCAGAGACTGACAGCCCTGGTCGGGGAGTTCGAGAAGCCGCGCTTCGTGCAGTACCGCGAGCGCATCTGCGCGCACTCGCGCTCGGGGATCACGGGCTGCAGCCGCTGCCTGGAGGTCTGCTCCACGCAGGCGATCGCGGCGGACGGCGATCACGTCAAGGTGGAGTCGCACCTTTGCTCGGGCTGCGGCGGCTGCACTACCGTCTGCCCGTCGGGTGCGCTGACCTATGTCTACCCGAGCGTAGCCGATGTCGGCGTCCGGCTGAAGACGCTGTTGTCGACTTATCGCGAGGCGGGCGGCGAGGATGCCTGCATCGTGTTCCATGACGCCGAGGGCGGGCGCGCTGCCATGCTCGCGCTCGGCCGGCGCGGCAAGGGGCTGCCCGCGAAAGTGATCCCGGTCGAGTGCCACCATGTGGCTTCGGTAGGGATCGACACCTTGCTGGGCGCGATCTGTTATGGCGCGAGCCGGGTGCTGGTGCTCGCCACGGAAGACGTTGCAGCGGAGTATGCGCAAGCGCTGCGCGAACAGATGCGCCTCGCCAACATCGTGCTGGGTGCCCTCGGCTTCGAGGGCCGGCATAGCGAGCTGATCGATGCCGCGACCCTCGAGCAAAGTCTCTGGCAGCAACCGGCTGCGGCCAAGGCTGCCGCGACTGCGGTATTCAATCTGTCGCCGGAAAAGCGCACGTCGCTCGATTTCGAGCTGGATCACCTGGCGAAGCACGCGCCGGCGCCGAAGGACCTGATCGAATTGCCTTCCGGCGCGCCGTTCGGCACGCTCGCGGTCGACAGGGCGAAGTGCACTCTGTGCAAGGCCTGCATCGGCGCCTGTCCGGAATCGGCGCTGCTCGACTCGCCGGATGCGCCGCGCCTGCGCATCGTCGAGCGCAACTGCGTGCAGTGCGGCCTGTGCGCCAAGACCTGCCCCGAGGATGCGATCCGCCTCGTGCCCCGCTTGCTGCTCACCGCGCAGGCGCGCGAGGCCGTGACGCTGAACGAGGCCGAGCCGTTCAACTGCGTGCGCTGCGGCAAGCCCTTCGGCACCAAACCGATGGTCGAGGCGATGCTCGCCAAGATCGGCGGCCACGCCATGTTTGCCGGTGCCGGAGTGAGGCGGCTGCAGATGTGCGGCGATTGCCGCGTGGTGGACATGATGGACGCGAAGAACGAAGCGTCGATTTTCGATTTTCCCGGCACGAAATGACGCTGCCGCTGGCGCCGGAAGAAGAGGCGCGCGCCAATCTGTATGGGCTGCTCGCGCAGCTGTTCTATGCGCCGCCGGAGGGCGAGCTGCTGCGGCTGCTCGCGCGCGGCGATGCGGTTGTCGCGGAGGCGGCCGCGAGCGCGCTCGCCGAGGCGTGGCAGGCGTTGGCGCAGAGCGCCTCCGGCGCCCGGCCGGATGCAGTGCGCGAGGAGTACGAACTGCTGTTCGTAGGCACGGGCAGGGCCGAAATCACGCTCTACACCGGGGCCTACACTCTGCAAGGCGTGCTCGACAATCCCCTCGTGCAATTGAGGGATTTTCTCTTGGCGCATGGACTCGCGCGCCGGCATGCGGTTCACGAACCGGAAGACCACATTGCTGCGCTGTGCGAAGTGATGCGCCATCTCATCGTGCGAAGCGATGCGGCAGCGCAGCGAGAGTTCTTTCAGGGCTACCTCGCGCAGGCGGGGCCCGTCTTGTGCGACGCAATATCGAATCATCCGAAGGCCGGCTTCTATCGCCACGCCGCGCGCCTGGCACGAACCTTCTTCGAACTCGAGCACGCCGCGATTGAGATGGAATAGAATCTTCGCGCAGTGGTTCACCGAGAAGCGGCGCGCGCGGAATGGCTCACCGGCGCGCAACGACAAAGAGGAGGCCCTATGAGCGAGCGAATTCGGCGCCTTTCGCGGCGCAATTTCCTTTTGACTCTTGGCGCGGGCGGCACTGCCGCTGCGGCGACGCTGGTCGCGAAAAATGCGCCGCTGGATGGCGCGGCGCCACAGCTGAAGCGCGACGCGCGCGGCTATCAGGAATCGGCGCACGTGCGCAACTACTACCGCACGACCAAAGTCTGAGGAGTCACGCCATGATGCTGACCCGGAAGGCACAGGGAACCTTGAGCCGCGCATCGAGACTCGCGCGCGGCTTGCAGGGCACTCGGACCGTCGACCGCCGCGCGTTCCTGAGACGCTCGGGGCTTACGCTCGGCGCCGGCGCGGTGGCCGCGCAGCTGCCGTTCAACATGATCGGCACGGCAGAAGCGGCGAAGGAGGCCGCGACCAAGGTCGAGGTCAAGCGCACCGTCTGCACGCACTGTTCGGTCGGTTGCGCGATCGACGCGCACGTCGAGAACGGCGTCTGGGTGCGCCAGGAGCCGGTATTCGATTCGCCGATCAATCTGGGCGCGCATTGCGCCAAGGGTGCCGCGATCCGCGAGCACGGCATCACGCACGACTCGCATCGCCTGAAGTACCCGATGAAGCTCGAAAACGGCAAATGGAAGCGGCTCACCTGGGACCAGGCCTACGACGAGATTTCCAAGAAGCTGCTCGCGATCCGCGAAAAGGACGGCCCTGACGCACTGTTCATGGTGGGCTCCTCCAAGCACAACAACGAGCAGTCGTATCTGCTGCGCAAGTGGGTCTCGCTCTGGGGCACGAACAACTGCGACCACCAGGCGCGCATCTGCCATTCGACCACGGTCGCCGGCGTGGCCCAGACCTGGGGCTACGGCGCGATGACCAACTCGTACAACGACGAGCAGAATTCCAAGAGCCTCTTTTTCCTCGGCTCGAACGCCGCCGAGGCGCACCCGGTCTCGATGCTGCACACGCTGCACGCTAAGGAAAACGGCTGCAAGGTGATCGTCGCCGATCCGCGCTACACGCGCACCGCGGCGAAGGCCGACATCTACGTGCGCTTCCGCTCCGGCACCGACGTGCCGCTCATCTTCGGCATCCTGCACCACATCTTCAAGAACGGCTGGGAGGACAAGGAGTACATCCGCCAGCGCGTCTACGGCATGGACAAGGTCAAGGAAGAGGTGATGGCCAAGTGGACGCCCGACAAGGTGACTGAAGCCACCGGGTGCAGCGAAGCCGAGATCCTCAACGTCGCCAAGACGCTTGCCGAGAACCGGCCGGGCTTCATCATCTGGGCGATGGGCCAGACGCAGCATACGAACGGCAATGCCATCGTGCGCGCGTCGAACATCCTCATGCTCGCGCTCGGCAATGTCGGCCGCTCGGGCGGCGGCTGCAACATCTACCGCGGCCACGACAACGTGCAGGGCGCAACCGACGTCGGCCCCAATCCGGACTCGCTGCCGGGTTACTACGGCATCCTGCCGCCGGCGTGGGCGCACTGGACCAAGGTCTGGAACGTCGACCCGAAGTGGGTCGCGGAGCGCTACCGCCCCGGCATGCAGACCAAGCCCGGCATGACCGTGTCGCGCTGGATCGACGGCGTGCTGGAAAAGAACGAGGCGATCGACCAGGACCCGAACCTCAAGGCCATCGTCTACTGGGGCCATGCGCCGAACAGCCAGTCGCGCGGCACCGAGATGCTCGAGGCGATGAAGAAGCTCGACCTGATGATCGTGATCGATCCCTATCCCTCGGCAAGCGCGGCGATGTTCGCCATGGTGCGCAAGGACGGCGCCTACCTGCTGCCCGCGGCGACGCAGCTCGAATGCGAAGGATCGGCGACGGCCTCGAACCGCTCGATCCAGTGGCGCGAGAAGGTGATCGATCCGGTATTCGAGTCGCGCACCGATCACATGATCATGTACCAGTTGGCGCAGAAGCTCGGCTTCGCCGAGCAGTTCCTCGGCAAGAAGGACGGCAAGCAGAACATCCGGCTGGTCAAGGCCAAGGCCGGCA
>Ga0156179_1025_pt1 | contig 11426 bp, 15 predicted proteins | sample RifCSPlowO2_12_FD_107832 | JGI IMG/M metagenome (GOLD analysis project Ga0156179, IMG submission 107832) | Betaproteobacteria bacterium RIFCSPLOWO2_12_FULL_67_28 | reverse complement strand
CTGGTGCTCGCGCTCGGCTTCGACCCGATCTGGTTCGGCGTCATGTTCGTCACCGTGTGCGAGATCGGCATGATCGTGCCGCCGGTCGGCATCAACCTGTTCGTGATCCAGGGCGTCACCGGACTGCCGCTCTCGACCATCGTGCGCGGCATCACGCCCTTCGTCGTGGCCGACTGCGTACGCATGCTCCTCATCGCACTCGTCCCGGCGCTCGCGCTGTGGCTGCCGGGGCGGATGTAGAACACCCTTTCCGCGCAACGCCGCCGGGTTCGTATGACAAATCAATGTGATCTATCATACAGTGGTTCATGCCCATTTCCGTCCGTCTCCCGCCCCGCGTCGAGCAAGAGCTTGCCGACTATTGCGTCGCGCACAAGGTCACCCGCAGCGAGGCAGTCAAGCGCGCCCTCGACCAATTGCTGCAGAGCAGTGCCGGGCAGCGCTCGCCGTACGATCTTGGCAAGGAATTTTTCGAGCGCAAGGGAACGCCAAGGCGCGACGTCGGATCGCGGAGCAAGCGGCTTCTGAAGGAACGCTACCGGGGCAATGCCCGGTGAGGCCGGTCATCGCAGATACGGGATTTCTGGTTTGCCTGTTCCTGAGAGACGACCTGCACCGCGAGGCGGCCAAGCGCTACCTCGCGGGCCACAAGCACCCGCTCGTTACGGTCGCGCCGGTAATCGTGGAAACCTGTTTCTTTCTGCGTCCCCTGATCAAGGTCGAGCTGCTGACCTGGATCAGACGCGGCGCGATGTCGGTTGCCGAGGTTCCTGCGGACGCCTACCCCGCGATCGAACTCACACTGCGCAAGTACGCCGAGCGGGACATCGATTTCGCCGACGCGGCCCTGATTTGGCTCGCCAACGAGTCCGGCGTCCGGCATATCCTCACCACGGATCGGAGCGATTTTTCGACCTTCGGCCTCAAGGGCGGCAAGCGCTTCGAGCTGCTCGAGTGGCTCTGATAGCACTTGCTCTGCTACCCGAGTAGACGATCTTCAGCTCGTTTTCGCCCACGCCCGAGAGCCGGACGAGCTGGCGCGCGAGATCCGCGATTTTCACCGGCTCGCCCATTGCCGGCGCCTGCCGCGGCCGCATCGTCCGGCCGCTCGGCCGCGTCTGTACCAAACGCAACCCGGTTTGCGTTTGGTGATACCATACGCAACCATGATGGCGTTTAGTACAAGGCGCTACTGGCTGGGCCGGATCGCCGAGGCCTGGCGCCGCAAGTCGGTGCTCTGGTTGTCCGGTGTGCGCCGCGCCGGCAAGACCACGCTGGCGCGCTCGATTCCCGGCGCAGAGTACCTCGACTGCGAACTACCCGCGGTGCGGCGCCTGCTGGCGCAGCCTGAAATGTTTCTCGCCGCGCGCCGGCGCCGCAAGGTGGTGCTCGATGAGATCCACCGGCTCGGCAATCCGTCGGAGATCCTGAAGATCGCGGCCGACCACTTTCGCGACGTGCGCATTCTCGCCACGGGCTCGTCCACGCTGGGCGCCTCGCGCCGCTTCCGTGACACGCTCACGGGCCGCAAGGCCGAGCTCTGGCTCACGCCCATGATGTCGGCCGACCTCCGGGATTTCGGCGCCCCCGACCTGGACGCACGGCTGCTGCGCGGCGGACTGCCGCCGTACTTTCTGGCCGAGCATCTTTCCGAGGGCGATTATCAGGAATGGCTCGATTCCTTCTGGGCCAAGGACATCCTCGAGCTGTTCCGCCTCGAGCGGCGCCATTCGTTCCAGCGTTTCGTCGAGCTGCTGCACGTGCAAAGCGGCGGTCTGTTCGAGGCGACGCGCTTCGCCCGCGACTGCGAAGTGAGCCGGACGACCATCGCCAACTACCTCGCCGTCCTGGAGGCGACCTACGTCGCCCACGTCATTCGCCCGTTGAGCGCGCGGCGCGCCACCGAGATTCTCGCGGCACCCAAGGTCTATGGCTTCGACACCGGATTCGTGTGCCATTTTCGCGGCGTCGAGCGCCTCCGCCCCGAGGACCTGGGGCTGCTCTGGGAGCATTACGTCCTGAATGAATTGCAGGCGCGCCTTCAGACGCGGACCGTCCAGTACTGGCGGGACAAGCGGGGACGCGAGGTGGATTTTGTCCTGCGGCGCCGCGGTGTCCCTGCGATCGCGATCGAATGCAGGAACTCCAGCGCCAACTTCGATGCCGCGAACCTGATCGCGTTCCGCAGGTTTCATCCCGGTGGCTCGAATTTCGTCGTCGCACGCAACCTGGGTGCGCCGTTTCGCGAGCGCTACGGCGACCTGGAGGTCGAATTCGTCAATCTGGAAACCCTCATCCGCCGGCTCACGAACAGGAAACCGGCGCCGCAATAGATGACGGGGGAAACTTCGCCGTTGGCTGATGGACTCGCTCCGAAAGCGTTTACTCTGACCCCATTTCCGACCCCATTTCCGGGATCCATGCCGTGAGACGCGCGCGCACCGACGCGGCGTCGGCGGCGCCGGGCGAGGCAACCCACGCCGCGAGTTCCTCGCAGAGGCGCGGGTTCGCCGGCGCGGTGGCGCGCACGATGCGCAGCTTCGGGTGCGGCGTCGGAAGCGTCGCCTCGTCGCCGGCGATCAGCTGCTCGTGCAGCTTTTCCCCGGGGCGAATTCCCGAGTAGACGATCTTCACCTCGTTTTCGCTCGCGCCCGAGAGCCGGATGAGCTGGCGCGCAAGATCCACGATCTTCACCGGCTCGCCCATTTCGAGCGCGAGCACTTCGCCGCCGCGTCCCATCAGCGCCGCCTGCAGCACGAGCTGCGTCGCTTCGGGTATCGACATGAAGTAGCGCGTCATCTCCGGATGCGTCACCGTCAGCGGCCCGCCGCGCGCGATCTGGTCGCGAAAGCGCGGAATCACGCTGCCCGCCGAGCCGAGCACGTTGCCGAACCGCACCGCCACGAAACGTGTCGCGCCGCGCGGCTGCAGCACCTGGCAGATCAACTCGGCGAGGCGCTTCGATGCGCCCATCACGTTCGACGGTTTCACCGCCTTGTCGGTCGAGACAAGGACGAAAGTCGCCACGCCGCCCGCCTGCGCGGAACGCGCGGCCACCAGCGTGCCGAAGGCGTTGTTCGCCACGGCCTCGAAGGCGTTTTCATCTTCCATCAACGGTACGTGCTTGTACGCGGCAGCATGGAACACGATCTGCGGCGCGTGGCACGCAAGCACTTCCCTCACGCGCCGCTCGTCGCACACGTCGCCGATCGCCGCTCGCACCTCGAAGTCGACACCGCGGTCGCGAAATTCCTGCTCGATCGAATAGAGCGCGAACTCGGACTCTTCGAGGAGCACCAGGCGCGCCGGCGCGAAGCGCGCGATCTGCCGGCAGAGTTCTGTGCCGATCGATCCGCCCGCCCCCGTCACCATCACCGACTTGCCGGCGAGCAACCCGCGCAGGCCCGCTTCGTCGAGCTGCACCGGGTCGCGGCCCAGCAGGTCGTCGAGTTCGATTTGCCTTAACTGCGACACGCTCACGCGCCCCGACACGATGTCCGCGTAGGCCGGCACCGTCATCACTCGCAACCCGGCACCGGCGCAAAGATCGTGCGCCCGCTTCCTCGCTGCGTGGCTCGCGCCGGGCATCGCGACCACCGCGTGCCGTACGTTCATGCGCGCGGCCAACTCGCCGACGCTGTCGAACGGCCCCAACACTTTCACGCCGTCGATCGCGCCGCCCTGCTTGCGCACATCATCGTCGAGCAGCCCGACCACGCGCCAGCGTGCGCTGCCCGCCAGTTCGCGCAGCAGGATCGCCGCCGCCTCGCCCGCGCCGAGCACGAGCAGCGGCTCCGCCGCCGGGTGCCGCACCACACCCAGGAACCGGCGCTCCTTCCACATCCGGTAGGCGAGACGGCTGCCCGCCATCAGGAAGGCGAGCAACGGCGGCGCGATGAGAAAAACCGTGCGCGGCACCGGCACGGGCAACGCAAGGAAGGTCACGAGCGCCGGCACGCCAAGCGCCGCCACGCCTACCGCGAGCAAGATGCGCTGCAGGTCGGTAAGGCTCGCGTAGCGCCACAGGCCGCGATATAGACCGAAGAGCAGGAACACCACCGCGTGCACGCCCATCACCCAGGGCAGGGTCAGCCACGCGACCTGCGCGAACTCGGGCGGCACCTCGAAATTGAGCCGCAACCCAAAGGCCACCAGCCACGCCACGCCCGCCGCCACGACATCGTGCGCAAACGCCAGCGCCGCGCGCAGCACAAATGGGGTCAGAGTAAGTTTTCTCACATCAAATCAAGGACAAATGAATACTTTGGGTCCGTGCCAGCTTACTCTGACCCCAATTTCGCGCGGCGCAGGACCCACCACGCGTACAGCCCGTTGAAAGCGAGGTAGGGCAGGAAGACGAGCGCGCGGTACTGCGGTTCCAGTTTGACGATCAGGATCGCGCCGATGCCCTGCGCGATCGCGACCGCGTAATGGAACAGCGTGACGGCGCGATGGCTGTAGCCCGAGCGCTGCAGCAACTGATACAGGTGCGTGCGATGCGCCCGATGCACCGGTTCGCCCCGCAGCAACCGCCGCACGAAAGTGAAGAACGTGTCGAAGATGAACTGGAAGAGCAGCAGCGGCACGACGTAGAACGACAAGTGTCCCCGGTCGAAGTGCGCGCCGATCAGCGCCAGCGCCGCGAACGCGAAGCCGAAGAACGTGCTCCCGGCATCGCCCATGAAGATGCGCGCCGGCGGAAAGTTGAAGACGAGAAAGCCGAGCGCCGCGGCCACCAGCGCGTAGGAGGCGGCGTAGACGAACACGCTGTCCTGCGACAGCGCGATCGCGCACAGGAACAAACCCGCGATCGCCGCAACGCCCGCCGTGAGGCCATCCAGCCCGTCCATGAAATTGCACGCGTTGGTCAGCCCGATTACCCAGAAGAGCGTCACCGGGTACGCCAGCCAGCCGAGGGGCGCCTCGCCGCGCAGCGGAATCCAGAGCCGCTCGATGCTGAAGCCCGCCAGCACGACCGCCGCCGCGCACAGCACCTGCGTCGCGAGCTTCGCCGCATACGAGCGCTGGTTGACGTCGTCGACGAACGAAACCACCGCAAGGAACACCACGCAGGCGAGGAAACCCCAGAAGTAGCGATCCTCGATGCGCGCCTCGCGCGCGAAAAAGTAGATCGCCACCATGCCGGCGAGAAACGTCGCCACGATCGCCACACCGCCCGTCTTGGGCACCGGGGTGGCGTGCGACGAGCGCTCGTTCGGCACGTCCATCACGCGCAGCCGCCGGCCCGCGAGCCAGGTCAGCGCCGCCGAGAGCGCGGCGAGCGCAAGGCCGAAGCCGAGGTGCGAAAGAAATGCCTGGAGCGTGATCAAGCGCACGTCAACCGATCCGGGTCAGGGGACGCCCATTTCATCGCGCCGCAACACGCTCGAGCGCGTCGGCGACGCTCAGCACCCAGGTGCCGTCGGCCAGCCTGTAGCGCGTCCTGGTGCGGCAGACGATCATCTTTTCCTTGACGCGCCTGCCTTCGGCCGCCTCGAGCGCCCGCAGACCGGCCGAGTCCGACGCATCGGGATGCTCCTTCCATTTGCACTCGATTGCGACGATCGCTCCGCCCGAGCGCTCGATCACCAGATCCACTTCGGGGCCGCTTGCCGTGCGCCAATAAAGGACGCGCGCGGTGTCGCCGCGGTTCGCGGCCTGGCGCGCGATCTCTCCGAAGACGTGCGATTCCCAGAACGCCCCTGCGAGCGCCGCAGCGGCAAGTTCTTTCGCAGACCGGAATCCCGCGAGAAATGCCGCCAATCCCGTGTCGAGCACGACCAGCTTCGGCGCCTTGATCAGGCGCCTGGTGCGATTGCCGAAGTACGGCTCGATCAGCGCCACGACCGCCGAAGCCTGCAGCAGGCCGAGCCAGTTGCGGGCGGTGTTGGGCGCGATGCCTGTGTCGCGCGCAAGATCGGAGTAATTGAGAACCTGCGCGGTCCGCAGCGCGCACGCGCGCAGGAAGCGATTGAACTGCGGCAGGTCCGCGATGCGCAGCACGTTGCGCACATCGCGCTCGAGGTAGGTCGCGACGTAGGACGGAAACCACAGCTTCGGATCGGCGCCGGCGTGCAATTCCGGGTAGCCGCCGAGGTAGAGGTAGCCTTGCTCGTCGATCCTGCGGCCGGCGCGAAGCAGCTCGGCGCGCGAAAGCGTGTGCAGGTTGAGCACGCCGCAGCGGCCTGCCAGGCTTTCGGAGACCCCTTGCATCAGGGAGAACACCTGCGAGCCCGTCAGAAAATAGCGGCCCGGTGCGCGGTTGCGGTCGATCCGCGCCTTGATATGGCGCAGCAACGACGGCGCGTACTGCACTTCGTCGATGATCACGGGTTCCGGGTAGTCGGCCAGCAGCGCCTCGGGCGCCGTGCGCGCCCCTTCGGCATGGGCGGGCAGATCGAGGCTCAGGTAGGACGCACGCGGGTACAGACGGCGCAGCAACGAAGTCTTGCCGCTTTGCCGGGCGCCCGTCACCAGCACCGCCGGGAACTGCCGCGCCATGCGCCGGACGAGCGACTCTGCCTGTCTGTCTATCCACATGCAGATAATATGCACCCTGACTGCAAATCATGCAATCCGGCGGATGTGGCGGCATGGAGGTCGGGATTGAGGTCGGAGTCGACCGGGCGGCGGCAAGATCCTGACGACGCCGGGAAACCTTGGCTCTGCCCCCGGGCAATGAATGCTCGAATGGTAAACTCATGCCATGAAAACTACCATTGACGCGGTCGGCCGGATCGTCGTGCCGAAGGCCTTGCGCGAGCGGCTCGGCCTCGTCGGCGGGCGCGCGATCGAGATCCGCGAGCGCGACGGCAGACTCGAGATCGAACCGGCCGCCACGCCGATGAGACTCGTCAGGCGCCGCGGCGGCAGGGTTGCCGTGCCGGCGCGCAAGCTGCCGCCGCTCACGGACGACATCGTGCGCGACACGCTCGAGCAGATTCGCCGTTGATCGCGGTTGACACGAGTATCGTCATTGCGGCGTTCGCCTCCTGGCATGAGGCGCACCAGGCGGCGGCGCGCCTGCTCGTCCGCCGGCCGCGGTTGCCTGCGCATGCGCTGATCGAAAGCTACTCCGTACTGACTCGGCTGCCCGCACCGCATCGCGCCGATGCGCGCATCGCCGCGACCTTTCTGGCAGAGAGCTTTCCGTACGCTTTGCTCACCCTTCCCGGGGACGCCCAGACTGCGCTCGTCGGCGCCGTGTCGGCCGCAGGATTGACCGGCGGCTCGGTGTACGACGCCCTGATTGGCGCCACCGCGAAGCACGCCGGCGCGCTTCTCCTCACCAGAGACCGGCGCGCCCTGCCCATCTACGAGCAGATCGGCGTGCGCTACGAAACGGTGTCTTGAAACCCTGCCTTGGGGAGCGGCCGCGGCGCCTGGAGCGGATCGCGAGGCCTGCCTCCCGCCGACCTTGCCGATTGTCAATTTAATTGGCAATTTGCAAGGCGAGGGTGGACGGGACTGTACCCGCCGGTCGTCGCCGGCCGCCGTCACTGCCGACCCGCTCTTTCTGCGCCGCCTCCTCACGATGCTCGCGCACCAGCACGCGGGGCTGTTCAACGCCTCGGCGCTCGCTGGCTCGCTCGGTGTGTCCTGCCACACCGTGCAGCGCTACGTGGACGCGCTCGAGGCCGTTTTCCTGGTACGCCGCCTCTCGCCGTGGTTCCGCAACGTCGGCAAGCGCCTCACCAAGGCGCCCAAGGTCTATCTCCGGGATAGCGGCCTGCTGCATCATCTGCTCAATATCGGCTCGCACGACGAGCTGGCGAATCATCCTTCGCGCCGCTACGCTTGAAACAGCGCTGCCAGCGATATCACGATCGCGGGCAAGGCCGGCGGCGAGACGCTTTCACCACCCGCGAGCGTGAAGCTCGTGCGGTAACCGGCCGCGCCGGGATCGCGGTACACGTGCAGCACGCGCTCCTGCACATCCACCACCCACGCCTCGGCGATTCCGGCCGCGGCGTAAAGCGGGATCTTGGTTCCCAAGTCGAACGGCAGCGTGGTGTCGGCGACCTCGACCACGCTTCGCGCTCGCAGGAAAGAGCGCCCGGAGCAGCGCGAAGCGCGCGCACCACGGCGAAGTCGCAGCTCTCGTCGACGATGAATTGCATCAGCCGACGGTGACGTTCTCCTCGTGGGCCAGCACCTCTGCCGCATGGGCGGGCGACGCCGTGCGCTACGTGCGATCCGAGCTGCCGGCGCTCCGCTGCAGAAACTCCGCGAGGTGTTCGAGGTAACGGTGATAGTCCTGCAGGCAGATGCGGATCGAAGCATGCACGATCCTGCGGTCCACATCGTTGTAATCGTGTACCAGAATGTTCCTCAGCCCCGCGCTGTTGGCGATGCGATCGGCAAACTCTTTCGGGTAGACGCCATGGTCGGCCAGCATGAGGAAGGTGTCGCGATAGCTCAGTCGGCTGCTGCGCTCCTCGCCGGTTGCCAATTCGCTGACGAGATGTTCGTTGACGTCGACTGCCCGCATGACGATGCGCTCGAGCATGCGCTCCACGGCGGCAAGCTTGACGTCATCGCCGGTCAGCGACTCAAGGGTTTCGTCCTTGAAGCGCACCAGCCGTCCCAGATCGTCGGCGATCAATTGCAGCTTGCGGTGCACGAACTCAGGGCGAATCACGCAGCGTCTCCTCCAGTCGCTTCATTTTCTTCGCGAACAGCGCCCTCTGCAGGGCAAACAGATCCGCGGCATCGGTAAAGTCCCGGTAGGCATAGGCGCGGTATTCGCTGAACAGGATGGGGTCGCCCCAGAGCAGGATGCCCTTGTGCAGGATCTCGTGGCGAAACAGAGGGTCGGCGTTTTCCAGCCGAACCACATCCAGCGGATGATCCGGAAAAACCTCGTACAGGGCCCCGAAGCCATCCCACAAGCGTGCTTCCGGCATGCCGAGTACCGCAATGTCGACGTCGCTTTCCGGGGCGGGCGGCGGGCTGCCCTTGGCCCTGGAGCCGAACAGGACTACCAGGCGCAGTCCCATCGCCTGCGCCACCTGCGCCAGGCGTTCAGGGTCGTAGGCGAGGTTCATGCGCGCAAGCTTACCCGTCGTCGCGGGCGCGTTGCAGGTGGGGGGTCCGCGCGGAGACTTGCGCGGATCAAAAACGCCTCGCGCTTCGCGCCCGGAAATTGGAGTCAGAGCAAGAAGGCGAGCCGCCGGTGTCGAGGCGTTCGCGTCGGGCAATCGCACCTTCGAGCAGGCGCTGCGCCAAAATCTCATTGGGGTGCGCCGCGCTCGAGGAAGTGCGCACCGGCACGCCGTAGCCGGCGGGTCGCTGCAACTGTTCTGTCGCGCTCGATGCGTCAACGCAAGACCTGACCCTGCCCCTGCTGCCCCTGCGTTGACCTGGCGCAACCTGATTTGCGCGGTTCTTGGGCATCATCGGCGTGCGCTAACCGGCCTTTGGAGGTGTCATGTCTGTGCAAGACCGCCTGCTCTCCACCTTCGTCCTGCTCGCCGCGCTGCTCGCGGCCGGCTGCGCTTCGGTGCCGATGGCCTCGCTCGAAGACGACACCCGAGCCAAGACGCACGCCGTCCGGCCCGACAAGTCGAACATCTACGTCTACCGCAACGAAACCCTTGGCGGCGCGATTTCGATGACCGTCACGCTAAACGGCCGCGTCGCCGGCCAGTCGGGCCCGCAGACCTACTTCATGTTCGAAGTCGATCCCGGCACCTACGAGCTCAGCTCGATCGCCGAAAACACCTCCGCCCTCAAACTCACCACGGCGCCCGGCAGAGCCTACTACCTCTGGCAGGAAGCGAAGATGGGCATGTGGATGGCGCGCACGCTCTTGCAGCAGGTCGACGAGGACACCGGCCGCAAGGGCGTCGCCGAGTGCAAGCGCGCGCAGTCGGCGTTCTGACGCGGTCATTGGGGTCAGAGTAAAAGCGGGCGTCCCTCAGGAATCGGGTTCCGCCCCCCGTGGAGCGGCGCGCCGTAAGGCGAAATCGCGGCCCGCTGGATCCGCTTAGATTCCCAGGTTTACCGACAACCGGCTTGCCACCTGCCGATACAGCGCCTGCGGCACCCGCCCGAGTTTTGCGGCATCAGCCGCCTCGATGGTCGCGATTTTCGCGGTTCGAATCACCGACGGCGCCGGAAGGCCCGCGGATTTCAGATCGCCGATCGCCACGTCACCCGGCCAGCGCCGATTCGCCGCGCTCGTGATCATCACCACCCACAACAGGCCGTGCGCGTCTTCGAGATCTCCCGCGGCGACCACCAATGCCGGTCTGTACTGCCGCGTCGGACGGTCCGTGTAGGGAAACGGTACCTTGATGACGTCGGCCCGCCTAAAGCTTGGCATAAGCCTTCGTGTCGGCTTCCGAACCCCACTCGCGGAAGGTGCGGAACGGATCGTCGGTCTCCCCACCACGTCCCGCCTTGGTCAGGATTACGCGCCGCTCGTCGATCTGGTAGAGCAACTCGTCACCGGGCCCGAGCCGCAGCGCGGCACGCACCGGCCGCGGAATCGTCGTCTGGGCCTTGCTCGTCAGCTTGCTGAGAATCATGCGGCTCGCTCCGCAGGGAAGTAACGCCGTAGGGTAAGGAAATTCCTTTCCAGGGTCAACGCGGCTTCCTGCCGGCCCGCCTACTCCGCATCCGGGATGCCGTTGACATGCAAGCGCGCGCAGTCGGCGTTCTGACGCAGCCATTGGGGTCAGAGTAAAAGCGGGCGTCCCCTCAGGACTCGGGGCCGGAAACACGCGGGTTCCAGCCCCCGTCCGGGCGGTCGGCACGCTAGAATTCGCCCTTCGCTTCGCAACCGGATCCACTTCGTCATGCGCCTCACGCTCAGTTTGCGAAACCGGGGTCGGAGTCAACGCATCCTGGCCACGATGTTCAACAAACTTACTCTGACCCCAATCCTTCTTCTTGCGATGGCGTTCGCGGCGCAGGCGCAGGACCAAGGCGGCGGCGGTGCAACGCCAGGCGGACCCGGGCCTACGCCGATTCAGGCGCCGATCGCACCGGGACCGCAGTACACGACCCCTTCGATCACGAATCAACCCGGCGCGGCGCCCGCCGTGCAGGTGCCAGGCCTGCCGCAGGGCCTGCAGCAGCAAATCCATCAGCCGCAGCAGGCCCAGCAGCCGCAACAGCAGCAGCAGCAGCAGACCGGACAGACCCAACCCGGCTTGCAGACCTCTGGCGAGCGCAGCGAATTCCAGGACTTCATCGCGGCTTCCTCGGGAGCGCGCCTGCCGCTCTTCGGCTACAACCTGTTTTCCGGCGCGCCCACGACGTTCGCGCCGGTGGACAACATCCCCGTCACGCCCGATTACGTGATCGGCCCGGGCGACGAGCTGCTGATCCGCGCCTGGGGCCAGATCGACGTGGATTACCGCGTCACGGTGGACCGCAATGGCATGGTGAACATTCCGAAAGTCGGCTCGGTGCAAGTC
>Ga0156179_1244_pt1 | contig 11567 bp, 7 predicted proteins | sample RifCSPlowO2_12_FD_107832 | JGI IMG/M metagenome (GOLD analysis project Ga0156179, IMG submission 107832) | Betaproteobacteria bacterium RIFCSPLOWO2_12_FULL_67_28 | reverse complement strand
CGATCACATGGGGAAAAATAAAAGGTTTGCCTCCAGTCTGAAAACACCGGGTGAAAAGCCGGGCTACAGGAGAAAACGGCGTCCGAATGTGCGGCCGGCGCACCGCTGCGCGCCTTCTCGGATGTGAATCCGCGGTTTAGTGCCAGATGTGTGCGTAAACGCACAAGCTCGAGTCGAAATTATTATTCGGTATTAACGACAAACAGAAAATGGTTTAAATGTTTCTTCTTCAGCTTTGATATAAGTGCAAAAGTTGTCACGAGTGCTCTGCGCGACGCAGCAACCGCGTGTCCCGGCGCGGATTCCATCCCACGCGGTTGGGCAGGCGAGTTCTTTCAGCGACAAACATGCGAGAAGGGACCGGCCGGTGAATCACCCGCAGACAGCAGCAAACGAGCCACGGGGCCTGATGGCTTCAGGGAGCGTCGCGCGCATCACGCCACGCGTGCTTTACCTGGTTGTCGCGGCGGCGGTCGTTGCGCTCGCTGCAGCGGCGGTGCAGACCTATCGGTCGGTCGAGAACGAACTGACCGATGCCGCCCTCGCCCGCAGAGTTTCGATCGCTTACCTGGCGGCGGCGACCTTGTCCGGCCGTTTCGACCGCTTGCTCGATCTCGGCACCGCGCTCGCGACTCGGCCACGTTTGCGCGATCTCGTCGCGGCCGGAAGCTGGCTCGAGGCGGCCGAGATCGTGCGCGCCGTGCCGGCCGATTTCCCTTACCTCGATCGCCTGTTTCTCGCCGACACGCGCGGTACGCTGATGGCGGATGTTCCGGAGTTGCCCGGGGTGCGGGAACGCAATTTCGCGCATCGCGAGTGGTATCTCGGCGTAAGCAAGGACTGGACGCCGTACATCTCGTCGGTCTACAAGCGGACCGCGACTCCCAGGCGCAACGTGATTGCAGCGGCGATTCCGGTGCGCAACCCCGCCGGCAAGGTGGCCGCGATCCTTGTCCTGCAGGTCAACCTCGACGCATTCTTCGAATGGTCGCGCACCGTCGACCTGGGGCCGGGCGGACTGCTGTTTGTCGTGGACAGCCGCCGCCAGATTGCGTTTCATCCCGAACTGCCGACGCAGGACGAAGTGCGCGGTCTTGCGGGCGATCCGGTCATCGAGCGACTCGCGCGCGGCGAGACGGGCGTCGCGACCGGCCCCAGTCCGGTCGGCGGCGCGATGGTGGTCTCGGCGTTCGTGCCGGCGAGTCACGGCTGGGGCGTGGTCGCGCAACAGCCCGCCGCCGCCGTGTTCGAGACGCGCGAGGGCCAGCTGCGACGCGTGATGATCGGATTCGGTGTCATCGTGGCGTTCGGCGCATTGCTGGCCTACCTGTCGGCGCATCTGCTGCTGCGGCGACGCCAGGCCGCGGCGGATCGGCGTGCCAAGGCCGAGCTGGAGTCGCGGGTGGAGGAGCGCACGCGCCAGCTGGAAGCGGCAAGCGGGGAGCTGGCCGACCTGTACGACAACGCGCCCTGCGCTTACCACTCGGTCGACGCCGACGGAAGGTTCGTGCGCATCAACAACACCTGGCTCGACTGGCTGGGCTACCGGCGCGACGAAGTGCTCGGCAGGCTGCGCCATTCCGACATCATGACCGCGGAGAGCGCCGAACGCTTCGGCTCGCAGTGGTTTCCGCTGTTCAAGCGCCAGGGATGGCTCAAGGACGTCGAATTCGAGTACCTGCGCAAGGACGGCAGCAGCTTTCCCGCGTCGCTCAGCGCGACCTCGATCCGCGACGCGGCGGGAAACTTCCTGTCGAGCCGCTCGACCGTGTTCGACATCACCGAGCGCCGACGCATCGACAAGGCGCTGATGGCACTCAATGCGCAACTCGAGGCGGCCAACCAGGAGCTGGAAAGCTTCAGCTATTCCGTATCGCACGACTTGCGCGCCCCGTTGCGCGCGGTGGACGGCTACGCGCAGATGCTTGACGAGGATTACCGAGCGCAGCTCGACGGCGAGGGCCGCCGGCTGCTGGGCGTGGTGCGCGGCGAAGCGAAACGCATGGGCCAGCTGATCGACGACCTGCTTGTTTTTTCGCGCACCGGCCGGCAGCGCATCGATCCCTTGCCGGTCGATATGGCGCACCTGGCGCGCGAAGCCGCGGCCGAGGCCGCGCGCGACTATCCCGGCACGCCGGTGCGGATCGGCGAACTGCCGGCGGCGAGCGGCGACCGCGCGCTGCTGAAACAGGTCTGGGCGAACCTGATCGGCAACGCGCTCAAGTACAGCTCGAAGGTCGCCGCGCCGCGCGTCGAGGTCGGCGGCCGCGCCAACGGCGCCGAGCACGAGTACTGGGTGCGCGACAACGGCGCCGGATTCGATGCGCGTTACGCGGACAGGCTTTTCGGCGTGTTCCGGCGGCTGCACGGCGAGACGGAGTTTCCCGGCACCGGGATCGGGCTGGCGATCGTGCGCCGCGTCGTGACGCGGCATGGCGGACGGGTGTGGGCAGAAGGCAAACCGGGCGCAGGCGCGTGCTTCGGCTTCGCGCTGTCGCAAGGCGGGGTGGTGCCACGTGCCTGAGACGCGCACGCCGCCGCCGGCGCGCACCGATGCGCGCCGCGCGTCGCGCCTCGGGCGCGTAATGCTCGATCTGCGCCTGCGCCTGGTCGCGCTGGTACTACTGTCTTTCGGCCCTCCGGCGGCGCTGCTCATCACGTCCGAACTGCAGCAGCGCGAGCACGAACTCGGCAACGCGAGGCGCGAGTTGACGCGCGCAGCCGCCGTGGCGGGCGCGGAATTCGATGCGCGCTTGAGGTCGGCGCAGTTGCTGCTCGCCGGCCTGGCGAACGTTGCCGCGATTCGCAGCGCGCAGGAGCCCCGCTGTTCCGCGTTGCTGGGCGAGCTGTTCGCCAGAGGCGCCGGATTGGGCGGACTGTTCGTGCTCGACCGGGACGGCCGGACGGTGTGCTCGGCGACGCCCGGCCCGCAAGGCCTGAGTTTCGCCGATCGCGACTATTTCAAGGAAACCGTCGCGCGGCGCGCGCCGACGATCGGCGTGCCGCTGCTTGCGCGCCCGCACGGAAGAGCGTTGCTCGGCCTGGGGCACCCGCTGCTCGGCGACGCGGGCGAGGTGCGCGGGGTGCTGGTCACGTCGCTCGATCTGGCAGCCTTTGCCGAGCAACTCGCTGCGCTCGACCCCGTGGCCGGCGCGGCGGTCACGCTGATCGACGCCCGCGGCGAAATCCTGTTTCGATACCCCGACGCAGAACGATGGCTGGGGCAGCGGCTGCCCGATGCGGTGCTGGTGCGCGCCGCGCTCGCGAGCACGCGAGGCACGGCGGTGGAAGCCCGGGGCCTGGACGCCGTCGATCGCGTCTATGCACTGGCGCCGCTCGGCGCCGAAACGGGTCAGGTGCTGCGGCTGGCGCTGGGAGTGGCGCGAAGCGACATCGACGGGCCGGTGAACGAGATCGTGCGACGTGATCTGGCGGCCATCACGCTGCTCGCGGTACTGACGCTTGCCGCGGCGCTGTTGATCGCGCAGCGCAGCGTGCACGCACCGGCGCAGCGCGTTCTCGAAGTGGCGCATGGGGAGCGCGAGCGCGTGCAGGCCGAGCTTGCCTTGCGCGAGGAGCGCATGCAGCTTCAGGCCGCCGCGCTTTCGGCCGCCGCCAACGGAATCGTCATCACCGACCGCGACGGCACGATCCGGTGGGTCAACGCGGCTTTCAGCCGGCTCACGGGATACTCCGCCGACGAGGCGATCGGCAGGAACCCGCGCATCCTGAAATCGGGACAGCATGATGCGGCGTTCTACGCCGGGCTCTACCGCACCGTGCTCTGCGGCGAGGTGTGGCGCGGCGAGATGGTCAATCGCCGCAAGGACGGCAGCCGGTACACCGAGGACCAGACGATCACCCCGGTGCGCAGCGACTCCGGCGAGATCACGCACTTCATTGCGATCAAGCAGGACGTGAGCGAGCGCAAGACGCTGCAGCAGCAGCGGGAGCGCCTCGCGGCGATCGTAGAGGCGAGCCCGTGCTTCGTCGCCACCGCGGATGCGGCCGGCACGGTGCGCTACTACAACGCGGCCGCGCGCCGCATGCTCGGTCTGGCGGACGACGCCGACCCGGCGCAGGTGCGCATCGCCGACACGCATCCGGCCTGGGCCGCGGAACGGGTGCTGGGTGAAGGCATTCCGGCCGCGGTACGCGACGGCATCTGGACCGGCGAGACCGCGTTTCTCGCCCGCGATGGGCGCGAATTTCCCGTCTGGCAGGCGATCCTCGCGCACAAGGCGGCCAACGGCGGTGTCGAATTCATGTCGACGATCGCCCTCGACCTGAGCAGCATCAAGCAGGCGGAAAGTCAGTTGCGCAACCTGAACGCGGAACTCGAGCAGCGCGTTGCGCAGCGCACCCGGCAGATCGAGACGACCAACCAGGAACTGGAAAGCTTCAGCTATTCCGTATCGCACGACCTGCGCGCCCCGCTGCGCGCGGTGGACGGCTACGCGCGCATGCTGGAGGAGGACTACGCCGCGGCCCTGGACCAGGAAGCGAGGCGGCTGATCGCGGTGGTGCGCGCCGAAAGCGGGCGCATGAGCGCGATGATCGATGATTTGCTGACCTTCTCGCGCACCGGACATGGTCTCATCGCGAACGGGGCCGTGGACATGATGGTCGCGGCGCGCGAGGCGATCGCGCAAACATCGCCGGCTTACCCGGCCGCGTGCGTGGTGCTTGAAGACCTGCCCGATGCCCCGGGCGACCGCATGCTGCTGAGGCAGGTCTGGGTCAACCTGATCGGTAACGCCCTCAAGTACAGCTCGAAAGCGGCAGCGCCGCGCATCGAGATCGGCGGGCGCACGGACGGCGCGGAGAACCGGTACTGGGTGCGCGACAACGGGGCCGGGTTCGATCCGCGCTACGCGGACCAGCTCTTCGGCGTGTTCCGGCGCCTGCACGGCGAGACGGAGTTTCCCGGCACCGGGGTGGGGCTGGCGATCGTGCGCCGCGTCGTGACGCGGCACGGCGGGCGGGTATGGGCCGAAGGCAAACCGGGCGCGGGCGCCTGCTTCGGTTTCGCGCTGCCGCGAGGACACTGAACCATGGACATCTATCAGCAAATCGAAATCCTGCTCGTCGAGGACAACCCGCGCGACGCCGAGATGACGCTGCGCTCGCTGCAGAAGCACAATTTCGCCAACCAGGTGCACTGGGTGAAGGACGGTGCCGAGGCGCTCGACTTCATGTTCCGCGAAGGCGGTTACGCAGAGCGCGACCCCAACCACAGCCTGCGGCTCGTGCTGCTCGACATCAAGATGCCCAAGGTCGACGGCATCGAGGTGCTGCGAAGGCTGAAAGGCGACGAGCGCACCCGGATGACTCCGGTCGTCATCATGACCTCGTCGAACGAGGAGCGCGACGTGGTGGAAAGCTACCGCCTCGGCGTCAACAGCTACGTCGTCAAGCCGGTGCTGTTCGAGGCGCTGATCGACACGGTGACCGGGCTGGGCCTGTACTGGATGCTGGCCAACCGGGTGCCGCAAGGCAAGGCTTGAGCGTGGCCGAGCCGATTCGGGTGCTGATCGCGGAGGACGTCCCGACGGACGCCGAACTCTCGGTGCGCGAGTTGAAGCGCGCCGGCCTGCGCGTGGTGCATCACGTGGCCGATACCGAAGAGGCGTTGCGCCGCGCGCTGACGGAGTTCCAGCCGCACGTCATCCTGTCGGACTTCACGATGCCGCACTTCGATGGCATGCACGCGCTCGATCTCGCGCGCACGCTCGCGCCGGAGACGCCGTTCATTTTCGTTTCGGGGACGCTGGGCGAGGAGTACGCGATCCGTGCCTTGAAGAACGGCGCCACCGATTACGTCCTCAAGTCCAATCTGCTTCGCCTGCCGGCGGCGGTCGAGCGCGCGCTGGAAGAGGCGCGGGCACGTGCCGAGCGCAAGCGCACCGAAGCCGCGCTGGCCAGCGTGCGTGAGCGGCTCGCGAGCATCATGGAAACGCTGCCCGACGTGCTTTGGTCGACCGCGGTCGGAGGCGACAGGGTCCTCTACATCGGTCCCGCGGTGCGGGAGGTCTACGGACACGAGGTGGCGGAATTCGAGGCTAACCCCGCACTGTGGTTCGAGGTGATCCATCCCGAGGACCGGGCGGCCGCCGAGGAGGCCCGCCGGCAACTGCGGGCCGAAGGCGCGTTCACGGCCGAATATCGCATCGTGCACGCGGACGGCGGCGTGCGCTGGCTGAACGTGCGAGGGCGAACGATTTACGACGCGGCCGGAGCGCCGCAGCGCGTGGATGGCATCGCGCGCGACGTGACCGAGCAGGCCGAGCAGCGGCAAAAGCTCGCGCGGCTCGGCCGCATCCGGGACTTGCTCGGAGCGGTCAACGCGACGATCGTGCGGGTGCGCGAACGCAACGAATTGTTCGAGACGTTCTGCCGCATCGCGGTGGAACAGGGGGGGTTCCACTCGGTGCGCCTGGTGGAGATCGAGCGCGGCAGCGGGACCCTGCGCCTCGCGGTGGTGACCGACGACAGCCGCGATTCGGCGATTCAGGTCGTGGAGGAGTACAACCGCGATCCGGCGAACGCCAGGAGCCTTCTCGCCGAGGCCTTGCGCAGCGGACGGGCGGCGGTTTCGAACGACGCGACCGTGGACCCTCGGGCGCGGCAGCAGGCCCTGTTCGCCAGGGACGGAATCAATTCGGTCGCCTGCCTGCCGATCGTGATCGACGGCGTGGTGGGCGGCGCCGTGGTATTGCGTGCCAGCGAGCGCGATTATTTCGACGACGAGGAGCTGCACCTGCTGGACGAGCTGACGGCGAACCTCGCGTTCGCGCTCGAGCTGATGCAGAAACAGGCGCAGGTCGACTTCCTCGCCTATTACGACCCGTTGACCGGCCTGCCGAACCGCATGCTGATGCGCCATCGCCTGACGCAGGCGATCGATACCGCGCGCTCCGCGGGACACCGCATGGCGGTGGTGATGCTGGACATCGATCGCTTCAAGGCGATCAACGATGCGTTCGGGCAGTCGGGCGGCGATTTCGTCCTGAAGTGCATTGCCCGGCTCGCGAGCGAGGTTGCGGGAGAGGGTGCGGGCGTGGCGTGTCTCGGCGGCGACCGATTCGCGCTGCTGATCCCGGTCTTGCAGGAGGCGGGCGATCTCGGCCGCATGCTGGAGCGCATGACCGGCAGACTGCTCGACACGATGATCGAGGTCCAGGGACGCGAGGTCCGGGTCGCCATCAAGGCCGGGGCCGCGATCTATCCGGAGGACGGCGCCGATGCCGAAGCCCTGATGACCAACGCCGAGGCGGCGATGAAGCGCGCCAAGGCGACCGGCGAGCGTTACCTGTTCTACGCGCCGTCGATCAACGCGCGGGTCGCGGAACGGCTCGACCTCGAGGCGAAGGTGCTGCGTGCGGTCGAGCGCGGCGAGTTCACGCTCGCCTTCCAGCCCAAGGTCGAACTCGACGGCAGGCGCATCGTCGGCATGGAAGCGCTGCTGCGCTGGCGTGATGGCGAGCGCGGTCCCGTGTCGCCAGTGGAATTCGTGCCGGTGCTGGAGGACACGGGACTGATCCTGGCGGTGGGGCAATGGGCGATGCGCGAGGCGGTCGCGACGCACCGCGCCTGGCTGGCGCGCGGGCTCCCCGCGCCGCGCATCGCGGTCAACGTGTCGGCGATCCAGTTGCGCAGCCGCAGCTTCGTCGCTGACGTGCGTGCGGCCCTGCAGTCCGGCGCGAGCGAGGCCTGCGGCCTCGATCTCGAGATCACCGAGAGCCTGCTGATGGAGAACATCGACGAGAGCCTGGAGAAGCTGCGCGCGCTGCGCGACCTCGGCGTGAGCATCGCGTTGGACGATTTCGGCACCGGCTATTCGTCGCTCGCCTACCTGACCAAGCTGCCGATCGACTCGCTCAAGATCGACCGCGGCTTCATTCACGGCATTACCGAGAACTCCGAGGGCACGACCATCGTCTCGGCGATGATTTCCCTGGCGCGCGCGCTCAATCTCAAGGTGGTCGCCGAAGGCGTGGAGAACGAGGCGCAGGCGCGGCTGCTCTGGCTGCTGCGCTGCGACCAGATCCAGGGCTACCTGTTCAGCCGGCCGGTTTCGTGCGACGAGGCGGCGACCCTGCTCGCCGTGCCGCCCGCGGCCTCATCGGTCACGGACGCGACGCATTGAGAGGCGACCCTGCATGACGAATTCCGCGCCAGGCGATGGTGCCGTCGAAGACATCGACGAGTTCCTGCACCAGATGGATTGCAGGCTCGCCGGCTGGGACGAGCCTCTCGAGCGCCTGCGCCAGGCACTTGCCGAAGACGAGCTGGCGCTCTACTGCCAGCCGATCGCCGCGCTGAGCGGCGACATCCGGCATCCGATGGCGGAAGTACTGGTGCGGCTGCGCGAGGAGGAAACGTCGTTGCTGCCGCCCGGCGAGTTCCTGCCCCTGTTCGAGCATCACGGCATGATGGCGGAGCTCGACAGCTGGGTGGTGCGCCACGCGCTGCGCCATCTGGCGCGGGGTTCGCGAGTGCCGCGCCTGGCGATCAACGTCTCGGCGCAGTCGCTGCGCAACCCGGCGTTCCCCTTGATGATTGCCGAAGAGCTGCTGGCCGCGCACGTGGCCGGATCCGCACTGGTTTTCGAGATCGACGAACCGACCCTCCTCGCCGGCGGCGAGTCGCTGGCGCGTTTCGCCGCGGCGGTCAGGAAGCTCGGTTGCGGAATCACCATCGACGGCTTCGGGCGGCGCGCGGTCTCGTTCGCCCCGCTCAAGGGCGCATGGGTCGATTACGTCAAGGTGGAGGGGGCGATCGTGCGCAAGCTGCTGACGAGCGAAATCGCCGAAGTCCGGCTCAAGGCCGTGCTGCACGTCGGCGAGGCCATGGGTTTCAGGGTGATTGCCGAGATGGTCGAGGAGGCGGAGCTGATCATCAAGCTCATGTCGCTGGGAGTGCCCTTCGCCCAGGGCTTCGGCATCGGCAAACCGCAACCGATCGCCGAGCTTGCGGCGTCCTAGCGCAAAGACCCTCCTGCGGTGAGCGCCGCAGTCAACGCGAAGCCGCAGTTTCCTCTTCGGAGCCGAGCGCTGCCGGCGTGTACCAGGAAAACTTTTCGCGCAGCCGTACCACCTCGCCCACGATGACGAGCGCGGGCGGCTTCACTTTTTCGCGCGCCGCGATCTGCGCCAGCGTTGCCAGGGTTCCGGGCAGCACGCGCTGGCGTTCCCGGGTTGCGCCCTGCACGATGGCCGCGGGGAAATCCGGCGCCAGGCCGTGCGCGATCAAGCGCTCGCAGATGCGGGGCAGCGCGCGCACCCCCATGTAGATGACGATGGTTTGCCGCGGCGTCGCGAGCGCTTCCCAGTCGAGCTCGGGTTCGCCGTCCTGCAGGTGGCCGGTGACAAAGACGCAGGAGTGCGCGTAATCGCGATGCGTGAGCGGAATGCCGGCATAGGCGGATGCCCCTGAGGCCGCGGTGACGCCCGGCACCACCTCGAAGCTGATGCGATGGCTTGCCAGCGTCTCGATTTCCTCGCCGCCGCGGCCGAAGATGAAGGGGTCGCCGCCTTTCAGCCGCACGACGCGCTTGCCGGCCTTCGCGAGATGCACCAGGAGGTCGTTGATCTCTTCCTGCTTCAGGGCATGGTCGGCGGCTTTCTTGCCGACGTAGATCCGCTCCGCTTCGCGCCGCGCCAGATCGATGATTGCAGGAGAGACCAGGTTGTCGTACAGCAGCACGTCGGCGTGCTGCAGGACGCGCAGCGCGCGCAGCGTCAGAAGGTCGGGGTTGCCCGGCCCGCCGCCTACGAGGTAAACGGTTCCCTTGGGAACGTCCGGGGTAACGCCCGGATCGAGCTCCCTTTGCAGCGCCTCTACCGCTTCTCGCTCGTGTCCCGAGAGCACCAGGTCCGCGATCGGTCCCTCGATGACGCGCTCCCAGAACCGGCGCCGTGCCACCGCATCGGGATGCCGCTGCCTGGAGACCGGACGAAAGCGCGCGGCGAGCGCCGCGAGGCGCCCGAACGCGAAGGGCACCGCCGCTTCGATCATCGCGCGCAGCCGTCGCGCGAGCACCGGCGAGGCGCCGCCGGTCGAAATCGCGATCTGCATCGGCGAGCGGTCCACCACTGCCGGCATGATGAACGTGGAAAGCGCGGCATTGTCGGCGACATTGACCGGCGCGCGCAGCGCCTTGGCCGCCACCGACACCGCCTCGTTGACCGCGGGGTCGTCGGTAGCGGCGATCACGACTTCCGCGCCAACGAGATCTCCGGGCTGAAAGCGCCTCGGTTCCTGTCGAACCGCACCCAGCACGGCGAGTTCGGCCAGACGCGTGCAGAGTTCGGGCGCAATCACGGTGACCCGAACGCCCGATCGCAGCAGCGTCTCGGCCTTTGCCGCGGCCACCTCGCCGCCCCCGACGACGACCCCGGGCTTGCCGCGCAAATCGAGGAAGGCGCCGAAGTAGAGGCGGTCGGCAGGTGGCGCGGTCATCGAATTACCCGAAATTCCATGTGCTTAGCAGCGTCGAGTCGGCTGAAATATAGGCCGGCGCGCTGCTGCCGCCCATAGCCCTGAAGGAGTATCTCCTTGCGGCCGGCCGCGGGCGCACAATTGACGCGCGTCAAATTATGCGGGATAGACGCCCCTAGCATCCAGCCATGCTCCGAGCATCGCACCCAAGGGCCGAACCGTGAGCGGCAACCCGCAGGCTCCGGCGCCGGCGCGCAAACTTCGCCATCCGCAGATCCGGGTGCAGGCGTTCCTCGCCAACCTGCCGATGTTCAGCGAGATGAGCCCCGAGGAGCTGGACCGCGTCGCCCTCGGCACGCTCACGGTGCACGCCGCGAAAGGCGAGACCGTGTGCCGCACGGGCGACCCGTGCAACGGCTTCTACGTCGTGATCTACGGGCAGGTCAAGCTCGGCTTCACTTCGCCGCAGGGCATCGAAAAAGTGGTCGAGATCATCCGCCCTGGGCAGAGCTTTGGCGAGGCGCTGATGTTTCTCGACAAGCCGTACATCGTGTTCGCGCAGGCGCTTACCGACGCGATGCTGGTGCATGTCGCCAAGCAGACCGTTTTCGAGCAGCTCGACCGCCACCCGGGCTTCGCCCGGCGCATGCTCTCGGGCCTGTCGCGGCGCCTGCACGGCCTGGTGCGCGACGTCGAGGCCTACACGCTGCGCTCGGGCGCCGAGCGCGTGATCGGCTACCTGCTGCGCGACGTGCCGGACGACGCGCTGCCGGGCGGCGCGCCGATCGAGGTCAACCTGACCCCCGGCAAGAGCGTGATCGCTTCGCGCCTCAACATGACACCGGAGCACTTCTCCCGCATCCTGCACGACCTCGCCGCGAGCGGCCTGGTGGAAGTGAGCGGGCGCACGATCCGAATTCTCGATCTCGCGCGGCTGCGCGGAGACGGGGGAATGGTGTAAAGAATCGGGCGCCCGCGCCGACTGACCTTCGATCCAGTTCTTCGGAGCGAACGATGGCGGTGCAGGCGCAAAGCGGTGTGCCGAACGGTGCCGAGCGGCTGCCCGCCCGGGTGGTGCGCGCGATCGAGCTGCAGCGCGAGCAGGGCGAAATTCTCACGAGCTG
>Ga0156179_1237_pt1 | contig 11631 bp, 14 predicted proteins | sample RifCSPlowO2_12_FD_107832 | JGI IMG/M metagenome (GOLD analysis project Ga0156179, IMG submission 107832) | Betaproteobacteria bacterium RIFCSPLOWO2_12_FULL_67_28 | reverse complement strand
TTCCCCTCAGGCCCGCTCGACGAGCGGATTGACGACCTTCAGTTGCGGGAATCTCCGAAAATCCCGGTCGGCGCTCCAGAACTCGCGCACGCCGTGCTCCACGCATATCGCCGCCATGCGGGCATCATGCACCGTCGCGCCGGTGACGCCGCCCGCTTCCAGCAGCGCGGCGAGGCGGGACCAGTGCTCGGGGGCCTCGGCAAGCACCACAAGGCTTGGCGAAGCGAGCCACGCGGCAACGCACCGTATCGCGACGGGGAGCCGCGTCGGCGGCGCGAAGATCCTCGGATGCGTGACGATCGCGAGAAACTCGTGCACGCAGGGCCAGGGGATCGCCCAGGCGGCGGAGCCCTCGGCAAGCTCAGTCACGCAGCGCCTGGCAATGTCATGCGAAGGCGCATCCTGCCGATGCGCCTGAACGAGGATGTTCGTATCGACGCCGATCAACCGCCGCGGCCTTCGTAGATCAGCGCGGCGAGGCGTTCCCAGGCGTGAGTCACTCCGGGCTGCAACCCCTTGCCGCCGACGGTGACGGGGCGCAGGCGAAACCGGGCGCCGCGCTGCCGTGCGCCAAGCTCGCGGCGCAGCCCCTGTTCGACCAGCGCGCGCACGGTGGTCCGCTCCTTTGCCGCGACGCGTTTCGCCTGGCGCAAAAGCGGGTCGGAGATCTCTATCGTGGTCTTCATATGGGCACCCATATCGTAGCACGGAGCGAGGATTCCGCCGGTGCTGCTCTTGCCTGTCGGGGCGTTCAGCCCAGCGATTGGATGAGCGCGTTCACCTGTTCGGCCGCCTCGAGCTGCGGAAAGTGCCCGAGCCCGGGCAGCACTTCGATGCGCGCACCCGGGACGCGCGTGCGAACCAGTTCGAGCCACGGCGTGGTTTGTCCCGCCTGCAGTGGCACGCGCCTGCGATCGGCGTTCAAGGTGGTGGTTTGTATGACGAGCAGCGGCACGCGCACCGCGGCGAGCGCGCTTTCCATGTGCGCGGCGTCCCAGCGCACCAGGGCTGGAAAGAGTGTGGCTCCGATCTCAGCCGGCAGGCGCTTGGCGCGCTCGATCACGGCGACCGCCGCCGGCGTCTGCTTCAGGAACATCTGCGAAAACAGCGCCTCGGCAAACGCCTGGTAGCCGGCGAAATCGATCGCAGTACGCATCGCCCCAGCCGCTTGTTCGGGATCGCCCGTGCCCATGCGGCTGCCGTCGACCAGCACCAACCCTGCGACGCGCGCAGGCGATCGCCGATAGGCCTGCAATACCACGCGGCACCCCAGGCTGTGCCCGACCAGCAGCGCCGGCGCACCCAGGTCCTCGAGCAGCGCCGCCACCTCGTCGCCATGGCGCTCGATGCTGCACTCGGCGACACCGCCCTTCGAGGCGCCATGGCCGGGCAGATCGCAGGCAATCACCTGGCGCGCGGCGCCAAAGTGATCCACCTGTGCGCGCCAGTCGTTGCGCTCGCAGGCAAAGCCGTGCACGAACACGATCGGCGTGCCGCCCATCCCGGCGCGCGTGCAGGCGAGCGTCATTTCGGCACGTGCCGCGGCGTCGACACCGCGAGGAAGATTTCGCGCAGGAAAAGCAGCAGGCTCGCGATCAGCGCCAGCATCGCCACCACGAACAGCGCGGCGATGGTGCGCGTCAACTCGGCCGAGGCGAGCGCGCCGATGAAGGCGCCCGCGATCAGCAGGCAGACGAAAAGCGCCGAGAGCACGGCGAAAAGGATCGCCAGATAGACGTTGCGGATGCGCCGCCCGATCTGCGCCAGCTCGTCGCGCGCGATATCGGCCTCGTCACGCGCGAGCGCGCCCAGTTTTTCCTCCAGGACACGGCGCCGGTCGACGGCCCGGCCGAGCCGCACGTTGAGCGCGGCGATGAGCGTGCCCACCGCGGTGAGCAGGAACACCGGCGCGACCACCAGCTGAATGATGCGGACGATATCGGAGACGTGCGGTTCCACGCGCCGCGGATTGTAGCGCCCGCAGCTCCCGCGGCGGCGCTACTTCTTGTTCTCCTGCGGCCTGGCGAGCAGCTCGGCGCGCGGCTTGAGCACGTCGTCCAAGCGGTTCTTCGCCACGAGCAGCACGTGCCCGGCAAGCGATCTTTCACGCGCCAGCCGCTCGGCGAGCTTGCGGCCGCGCTCCTCCGCGTCCTTGCCTTCGGTTTTCGGCTCGCCGGCAACACTGACCGCGACGTAATACTGCTCGCCGGCGAGCTTGCCGACGTGGACCGTGTAGCTCAGGCCGTCGAAAGTCGTCGCCGCAAGCACTGCCGGCTGGTCGAGCCCCGAGTCTTCCGGCTTCAAATCCCTGGGGGCGACGTCTGCGAGATCCAGGCTCGCCAGCGAATACGCGGCCGCATTGGCTTTGGTGATCTCGAGTTTCTCGTGCGCTTTCGCGCCGGCGAGCATCCAGTCGGCGTTGTCGCCCGGGCGTTCGATCTTCCATCCGTCGCCGCCTGCCGGCCGATACTCCAACGATTGCACTTTTTCGACCGCCAGGCCGCTGCGGCTCACCCAGTCCGCGCTCTTCGCCGTGGCCTGCGCGAGCGCATTGGAGACCACGACGACGCGTCCCGGGTCCTCTGACAGCAGTACGAAGCGGCCGTCGCCTGCCGCCTGGTCCGGGTTTTCGGGCTCGCGTTTGAAGAATTTCTTCCCGGCGATGAAGCGCGCCAGGCTCGCGCCCTTTGCGTCCTTGAATTCGACCAGCGTGCCGCTCGCGTCCAGATTGAGCCGCGCGCGGTCCTTGTCGCCGATCGGCTCGGTCTGGCCGATTTTCAGCTCGAGTGCTTTCAGCACGAAATCGCGCACGCGGTCCAGATCGGCCGGAAAGCCGTCGCGTTCGGCGACGACCCAGCGCTCGCCCCTGCGCTCGAGGGTCAGGGTCGAACCGGGTTCGCGGATCTGGATCGCGCTCACCTCGGCGGCCTTGAGCCCCTTGAGCAGCGTCTGCCCCAGTGCGCCGGCCTCCGCGGGCCGCTGGGTCTGTCCCTGCTGGTGATAGAGCAGCGCGCCGCCTCCCAGCACTGCCAGGAGCAGGATCAGGATCGCCGCGACGCGCGCGTTCATGCAGCCGCGGCCTGGCGCCGGCGCCGCAGCAGCGCAACGCCGATTCCGGCGAGCGCCACCAGCACCGGCACCAGCGCAATGTTGGCGACCTTGGTCCAGAACACGAGGCTCTCGGAATCCTGGCGCAGGTTCTTGCGCAGGTCCTTGAGTTCCTTGCGCGCGACCACCACCTTCTTGCGGAAACTCTCGAGCTCTGCCTGTTCTTCGGCGGTCAGGATCTGCGCACCCTTGGCGGCTGGACCGCGCGCCTTCTGCAGCGCCTGCATTTTTTCGGTGGTTTTCTGCAGCTCGGCCTCGAGCGCCTGGATTTTGCCGAAGTATTCCTGCTGCGCCTGGGCTTCCATCTCGCGCACCACGCTGAGCGGCCGGAAGGCGGCCGCCCGGCTCCTGAGCGAGATCAGCTCGTCGCCCGCGGCAAGCTGCTCCACCAGGCTCTGCGCGAAGGCGAGGTTGCCGTTCGACGGCACCACGATGCGACGGCCGAAGAGTTCCTGTACGTCCACCGCCGCGCCGTCGTTCAGCATGTCGACATCGGCGACCAGCACCACGGCGTTGTCCTTGGCCGATTCGCGCAACTGCGGCTCGGGCGCGGCCGGCTTGGGTGCGGTTCCCTTCGCGGCCGGCGGCGCCTCGCTCTTGGGCTGGCCTTCGGCGAACGCGGTCTTGAAGCGGCCCTGCAGGCGCAGCGCGAGCGCGAGGCTCTTGCCCTCCGGCTTGAAGCCCTTGGTCGCTGCATCGCCGGACACGGCGGCGACGACGTTGTCGACGCGCATCGAGTTGGGCGAGCTTTTCACCAGTTCGACCACCTGCAGCCCGGCGGCCGGCTTGGCTTCGAAGGCGCCGCCGAACGCATACAGCAGCGATTCGATCTGGCTGGTGACGATGTCGTCGCGGTTGAACGCGGTGCGGTTGAGCGTGAGCACGGTCGGCGTGTAGCGCTGCCCGCCGCCGGAGGCGAACACGGCGTCGGCGATCACCTTGCCCGGGTCCATCGTCACGCCCCAGGCCTTGAACAGTTTCGGCAGGTTGGAGCTGGTGCCGCCGCCGCCCATGCCGGGCATCGGGCCGGGCTGCTGGTCGAAGTAGGCGTAAGGATCGACGAACACCACCAGGCGCCCGCCGCGCAACACGAACTGGTCGAGCGCGTACTCGGTCGCCTCGGCGATGTCGCGCGGATGGATCACCAGCAGCACGTTGATGTCCTTGTCGATCGCCGCCGCGGTCATGTTGACCGGGCGGACGTCGAAGTCGCGCTTCAACTCGTTGGCGAGCACCCAGGGTTCGGAACTCTGGCGCGTGAACGGATTGAACTTCTCGCCCAGCACCGGCAGCGCGCTCATCAGGCCGATCACCGGGCGCTCGGCGCTGCCGACGCGCGCGATGGCGCGCGCGAGGTCGTACTCGAGCAGCCGCTCGCGCGCCGGGTTGAGCGCCGGGACGGACTGCTTGCGCTCGAGCCGGCTCACCGCGAGGCCAAGGTAGAACTGCTCGCCCGACATGAGCTGCTGCGGCTCGATGCCATCCAGCTGCGCCGCGTCCTCCTCGTCCGAGTCGGGCTTGGGGTTGTACTTCTCGATCACCAGATTGGCGCCGGCGACCGACTTGAACTCGCGCGCCAGGTCCTCGACGCGCTGCGCGAAACTCCGCAGCGGCACCGGCATCGCGTGCTCGCCCTGCGAGATGTAGAGCTTCAACTTCACCGGCGCGTCGAGCGCGCGCAGGATTCGCTTGGTGCCCTCGGAAAGGGTGTAGAGCTTGCCTTGGGTCAGGTCGAGGCGCACCGCCGCCCCCGAGGCGAGGTAGTTGAACGCGACCAGCGCGAGCAGTAGCGCCGCCAGGCCGACCGCCGAATAGATCAGGTTGTCACGCGGTTTCATGGCCTAGTCCTAGCCCGCGCGGTGGCTGCGGATGATGACGCCGGTGGCGAACAGCGCAAAGCCGATCACCGACACGAAGAACAGCAGGTCGCGCGTGTCGAGCACGCCCTTCTGGAAGCCGTCGAAGTGCGTCACCACCGAAAACGCCGCCACCGTATCCACCACTGCAGGGCTTGCCCAGCGCACCAGCAGGTCGGTGACCGGATTGAAGCCGGCGAGGATGAGGAACAGGCACAGCACCACGGCGAGGATGAACGCGACCACCTGGTTGCGTGTCAGGGCGGAGGTCATGCAGGTCAGCGCGAGGTAGGCACCCGCAAGGAAGAGGCTCCCCACGTAGCCGGCGACGATCGCGCCGTTGTCCGGTTCGCCGAGCACGTTGACCGTCAGCACTACCGGAAAAGTGAGCGCCAGTGCGAGTGCGAGGAACAGCCACGAGGCGAGGAACTTGCCCAGGATCGCCTGCCACGTCGTCACCGGCAGCGTGAGCAGCAGCTCGATCGTGCCGGCGCGCCGCTCCTCCGACCACAGCCGCATACCCACCGCGGGCACCAGCACCAGGTAGAGCCAGGGATGCCAGCCGAAAAAGGCGCCGAGGCCCGCTTCGCCGCGCTCGAAAAAGGCGCCCGCGGTGAAGGTCAGGAACCCCGCCACCAGGAGGAAGATCACGAGGAACACGTAGGCCACCGGCGAGTTGAAGTAACCCGCCAGTTCCCGCCTGGCGATGATCCAGAGCGCGTTCATTGTTTCACCGTGTCCGGAAGCGTGATGCGGCGGAAGACTTCGTCCAGCTCCCCGCGTTCGCTGAACATGCCGCGCACCTTCCAGCCTTCGCGGCTGACCAGTTCGATGATCGCGGCGGCGAGCACCGCGGCCTGCGACGCATCGCGCGGGTAGATGCGGAAAACGCCGTCCAGGCTTTCCACCCGGCCCAGTGCGGACAGTTTTTCGGCGGTGGCGCCCTGCGCCTCCAGGGTCACCGCGCCTGCGGTCGCCGACATCGCGCGCAGCTCGGCCGGCGTGCCCTGCGCGACGATCCTGCCGCGGTCGATGATGATCGCGCGGGTGCAGGCCGCGTCCACCTCCTCGAGGATGTGGGTCGAAAAGATCACCGCCTTCGAGCGGCCGAGCTCGCGGATCAGGTTCCTGACCTCGTGCTTCTGGTTCGGATCGAGGCCGTCGGTCGGCTCGTCGAGCACCAGCACCTCCGGGTCGTGGATCAGCGCCTGCGCGAGACAGGTGCGGTGCTTGTAGCCCTTGGAGAGAGTGTCGATCGACTGGCGCCGCACGGACGAAAGGAAGCAGCGCTCGACGACGCGCGCGATCGCCTTCTTCTGCGCCTCGCCTTTGAGGCCGCGCATCGCCGCGGCGAAGGTGAGAAAGCTCTCGACCGTCATCTCGGGATACGCCGCGGCGCTCTCCGGCAGGTAGCCGATCAGGCGCTTCGCATCGAGCGGCGACTCGGCGACGTCATGGCCGCCCACCGTGACGCTCCCGCTTGTCGGCGGGTAAAAGCCGGTGATCATGCGCATGGTGGTGGATTTGCCCGAGCCGTTCGGGCCGAGGAACCCGACCACCTCGCCGCGCTCGACCGTGAACGACACGCCGTCCACGGCGCGCTTGGTGCCGAAGGTCTTGACCAGGTTTTCGATTCGAATCATGGATTTTCCGTCGCCCGCTCGAGCGCAAGCGCAAATGTGGGCCACGCGGCCGAACTCAAGGGGGCGCATTATCGCCGAAATTTTCCCCTGCACTACAATGCGAACCTTTCCCTCCGGGAGTAGCCATGACCAAGATCCTGCTCACCCTGTTGGCTGCCGCGTTTTCCGGGCTCGCGGCAGCGCAGCCGGCGCTCAAGATGATGATCCCCGCCAACCCCGGGGGCGGCTGGGACCAGACGGGCCGCAACCTGGCGGCGGCGCTGCAGGGCGCCAGGCTGGTGTCATCGGTGCAGTTCGAGAACAAGGGCGGCGCGGCGGGCGCCATTGGCCTCGCGCAGTTCGTCAATTCGGCCAAGGGCGATCCGAACGCGGTCATGATCGGCGGCATGGTGATGGTCGGCGGCCTGCACCTGCAGAAATCGCCGGTGAACCTCGCGCAGGTCACGCCGGTCGCGCGCCTCACGAGCGAATGGGAAGTGATCGTCGTTCCGGCGAACTCCCCGCACAAGTCGATGGCCGACCTGGTGAAGGCGTTCAGGGACAGCCCGGGCAAAGTGTCCTGGGGCGGCGGCTCGGCGGGCGGCACCGACCACATTCTGATCGGGCTGATTGCAAAGGCGGTGGGCGTAGATCCCGCCAGAATCAACTACGTGCCCTATAAGGGCGGCGGTGAAGCGATTGCCGCGATCATCGGCGGCCACGTCACAGCGGGGGTCTCCGGCGTGGGCGAATTCGCCGAGCAGATCAAGGGCGGCAAGATGCGTGCGCTGGCGGTGTCCTCGCCCGGCAAGACCGAGGGCATCGCTTCGCTCAAGGAGCAGGGCATCGACGTCGAACTCGGCAACTGGCGCGGCATTTTCGGCGCGCCCGGCATTACGCCGCCGCAGCGCGATGCGCTCGTCGCGATGGTCAAGGCGGCGACCGAGTCGCCGGCGTGGAAAGCGACTCTCGAAAAACTGGGCTGGGCGGGCTTTTACCTCGGCGGCGACGATTACAAGAAGTTCATCGACGAGGATACCAGGCGCATCGGCGCCATCATCGACTCGCTCGGCATCAAGAAGTGATCGTCCCGACGGCGGTGCCGCGGGTCGATCTCCGCGCGATGGGATGGACCGTGCCGCCGTTCATCGCGCGGTAACGGCATGAGGGTACGAGCGCCAGAGTTAGCGCTCTCGCTCGGCGTTCTGGCGCTGGGCACGGCGACGGCAATCGCCACCGCCCGGCTGCCCGGCGAGGGCGGCTACGCCGGCATCGGCCCCAACTTCATGCCGGGCGTGGTGGCGGCGGGCTTGATCGCCTGCGGCCTGTGGTTGCTCTACGAAGTATTCACCGGCGGCTGGCGCGCGCGACCCTCCGACGATCCGGCCGAGCGCGGCGATCACGCCTTCCACGCGCCGGGATTCGTTTGGGTGACTGCAGGCCTCGGCGCGCACATGGCATTGATCGGCCACGCCGGCTTCGTGATCGCCGGCGCCTTGCTGTTCGCGGGCGTCGCGCGCGGTTTCGGCAGCTCGCGCATCGCACGCGATCTCGCGCTCGGCAGCGCCATTGCCCTGGTGGTGTTCCTGTTCTTCGTGAAATTCCTCAACGTGAATCTGCCCGCGGGCTGGCTCGCGCCGCTGCTCGGCAGCGCGGGAATCTGAAGTGGAGACCTTCAACGCGCTGCTCTCCGGCTTCGACGTCGCGCTGAAGCCGCTCAACCTGCTGTGGGGATTCATCGGCGTGACGCTGGGCACTGCGGTAGGCGTGCTGCCGGGCGTGGGCCCGGCGCTGACCGTGGCGATGCTGCTGCCGCTCACCGTGAAGCTCGACCCGACCGGTGCGCTCATCATGTTCGCCGGCATCTACTACGGCGCCATGTTCGGCGGCTCGACCACCACCATCCTGCTCAATACGCCGGGCGAATCGGCCTCGATCGCCACCGCGCTCGAAGGCAACCGGATGGCGAAGGCGGGCCGCGCCGGACCTGCGCTGGCGACCAGCGCGATCGGCTCGTTCGTCGCCGGATCGATCGCGACGGTGCTGCTCACGCTGCTTGCGCCGCTGGTGGTCGACGTGGCGCTCAAGTTCGGTCCCGCGGAGTATTTCGCCCTGATGGTGTTCGCCTTCACCACGGTGGCCGCGGTGCTGGGCGAATCGACGGTGCGCGGCCTGGCGAGCCTTTGCATCGGCCTGCTGCTCGGATTGATCGGCATCGACAGCCAGACCGGCTCGCCGCGCTTTGCCTTCGGCGTGCCCGAGCTGCTCGACGGGGTCGATGTGGTGGTGCTCGCGGTGGGGCTTTTCGCCGTGGGCGAAGCGCTTTACGTCGCGGCCTACCAGAGCCGGCTCACGGAAACGCTCGAACGCCTGTCGGGCTCGCTCATGATGTCGAAGGACGACTGGCAGCGATCCTGGCCGGCGTGGCTGCGCGGCACGGCGCTCGGCTTTCCATTCGGCTCGATCCCGGCGGGCGGCGCCGAGATCCCCACCTTCCTTTCCTATTCGACCGAGAAGAAACTCTCGAAGCACCCGGAAGAGTTCGGCACCGGCGCGATCGAAGGCGTCGCCGGCCCCGAGGCCGCGAACAACGCTTCCGCGACCGGGACCCTGGTGCCGCTGCTCACGCTCGGCATTCCGACCTCGGCGACCGCGGCGATCCTGCTCGGCGCCTTCCAGAACTACGGCATCCAGCCCGGGCCGCTCCTGTTCCAGAGCCAGGCGGATCTCGTCTGGGGCCTGATCGCGAGCCTCTACGTCGGCAACGTGATCCTGCTGGTCCTCAATCTGCCGCTGATCGGCATCTGGGTGAAGGTGCTGCAGATCCCGCGCGACCTGCTGTACGCCGGGATTCTCGTGTTCGCCACGCTCGGTGCCTACAGCCTGCACCAGTCCTGGATCGATCTGCTGACGCTCTACGTGTTCGGCCTGATGGGTTTCGCGATGCGCCGCTGGGGCATTCCGGTGGCGCCGGCGGTGATCGGCCTGATTCTCGGGCCGCTCGCCGAGACGCAGTTCCGCCGCGCGCTCTCGATCAGCCAGGGCGATGCGAGCGTGTTCTTCACGCAGCCGATCTCGGCGACCTTTCTTGCCGTTACCGCGCTGCTGATCGTGGTTCCATGGGTGGTGCGCAGGGTGCGCGGCGCCGGCCGCTGAAGTTCAGGCGGCGCTGCTCTTGCTCGTTCTACGGCCGCGCGAAGTGAGCACTGCGCGCTCGGCGCGCTTGTGCGTTTCGACGATAAAGTCGGCCAGGAGCTGCAATTCGGCGGTGCGCGCGCTGGACGGCCGCGCGACGAGCGCGAGGGTGCGGCGCGGCGCGGGCGGAGCGAGCGGGCGTGCTACGAGTCCCGTACGTTGCAAAAGCCCGCTCTTCAGCGCGATCTCCGGCACCAGCGCGAGACCGATGCCCGATTCCACCATTTGCACGAGCGTCAGCAGGCTCGTTGCCTCGATCCCCGAAGCATTCGGCGTTGAGCTGCGCGCGCACGCGGCCAGCGTGTGCTCGCGCAGGCAGTGGCCCTCTTCGAGCAGGAGCAGGCGTTCGGCCACCGGTGCCGTCACGGCAAGGCGCTTCGCCTTGAACGCCGGGTCTTCGGCGCGACCGGCGAGCCAGAACTCGTCGTCGAACAGCGGCTGCTCGAGCAGGCCGCCGGTGTCGTAGGGCAGCGCGATCAGCGCAAAGTCGAGTTGCGCGGCCCGCAGGCGCGCGAGCAGGCTGGCGGTCAGGTCCTCGCGCAAGAGCAGTTTCAGCTTCGGGTACTTCGCGCGCAGGCCCGGCAGGATGCGCGGCAGCAGGAAGGGCGCGATCGTCGGTATGACGCCGAGGCGCAGCGTGCCGCTCATCGGTTCGGCAGCGCCGGAGGCGAGTTCGACCAGGTCCTCGGCCTGCGCAATGAGGCTCCGCGCGCGCGCCGCGACCTCGGCGCCAAGCGGCGTGATCACGACGCGCTGGCGGTCGCGCTCGACCAGATTCGCGCCAAGGGTGGATTCAAGTTCCTTCAGTCCCGCGGAGAGGGTCGATTGCGTGACGAAGCAGGCCGCCGCCGCGCGCGTGAAATTCAGATGCTCGGCGAGCGCGACGAGGTAGTTGAGCTGGCGCAGCGAGGGCAGGGCGGCCATATCGAGTAAACCGATTATAACAAGCAATATTATTCGTTAGACCCGATAACGCCCGGAAGCCACAATGCGCTCCGCAGCAAGTTCAACCGACCCCAGGAGCGAAACATGAAACCCGAATCCATCACCATCCAGAACCTCGAGGCGGCGTTCGCCGGCGAGAGCATGGCGCACCTCAAGTACCGCTACTTCGCCAAGCTCGCACGGCAGCTCGGCGACGAGGACACCGCGCGCGTGTTCGAGGAGACCGCAGACCAGGAAGTGCAGCACGCCTTCGGCCACCTCGACCTGCTCTACCCGAAAGCGAAACTGACCGCAGCGCGTGCGCTCGAGATCGCGATCGAGGGCGAGACCTACGAGTACACCGAGATGTATCCCAAGTTCCGCCACCTCGCGCTCGAGGAAGGCAACAGCGCCGCGGTGAAGGAGTTCGACCAGCAGATCGCCGAGTCGATAGAGCACGCCGAGTCCTTCAAGCGCACGCTGGAGAAGGCTGCCAAGCGCTTCGCCGCGCTGGCGAAGGTGGAAGAGCGGCACGCCAACCAGTACCGGGCGGCGCTCGGCAAGGTCAAGGTTTGACCCATTCAATCGAAAAGGAGAGCGACATGAAAAGCTGGCAATGCGTGGTGTGCGGCTTCATCTACGACGAGGCGAAGGGCCTGCCCGAGGACGGCATCGCCGCGGGTACTCGCTGGCAGGAAATCCCGGCGGACTGGTCGTGCCCCGACTGCGGTGTGGCGAAGGCCGATTTCGAGATGGCGGAAGTGGTCGCGGCCTGACGCAGTGAAACCGATCGTCATCGTCGGCAGCGGACTCGCGGGCTACACGGTGGCGCGCGAGCTGCGCAAGCTCGACGCGGCCACGGCGCTCGTGGTGGTAAGCCGCGACGAAGCGAGCTTCTATTCCAAGCCGATGCTCTCCAATGCGCT
>Ga0156179_1225_pt1 | contig 11699 bp, 9 predicted proteins | sample RifCSPlowO2_12_FD_107832 | JGI IMG/M metagenome (GOLD analysis project Ga0156179, IMG submission 107832) | Betaproteobacteria bacterium RIFCSPLOWO2_12_FULL_67_28 | reverse complement strand
GCGCGGCCTGCGCAAGCATCGCCGGCGCACTCCGGGCCACATCACGGTCGAGAACTTCTGGTGACGCGGCTCTGGCGGTCGCTGCTGGCGCTCGCCCTGCTGGCGGGTTGCAGCGCGACGCGCCTCGCCTATGACCACGCCGACCTGCTGCTGCGCTGGCGGGCCGAGCGCTATCTGGACGTCCACGGCGCGCAAAGCGAGGAGCTGGATGCCCGGGTGGCAGCGTTCCTCGCCTGGCACCGGGCCCATGCTCTGCCGCTGTACGCCAGGTTCGCGCGCGAGGCCGAAAGCCGCCTCGCGCGCGAGCTCTCGCGCGCCGACCTCGTTTGGAGTTACGATTCGCTCCATACGCACATAAGGGCGGCGATGCGCGCGGCAGCGGAGGAATCCGCCCCCTTGCTCGACCGCCTCGGCCCCGAGCAGATCGAGCACGTGCAGCAGCGGTTTGCGGACGACAACCGCAAGTTTGCGAAAGAGCAGCTCGAGGGCGACGACGGGGAGCGCCGCAAACGACGCGTCAAGCGCAACGTCGAGCGGCTGGAGGAGTGGCTGGGGGGGCTGAGCGATGCGCAGGTCGAGCGGGTCCGGCAGTACAGCGAGCGCGCGCCGCTCGTCGGCGCGATGCGCGACCGCGAGCGCCGGCGCCTGCAGGCCGAGTTTCTCGCCATGCTGCGCGCGCGCGAGGCGGGCAAGCGCCTGGCCGACTGGGCCGAGCACTGGGAGCGCCACCGCGAGGCGGCTTTTGTCGCCGCGCATCGCGCCAATCGCGACGCGCTGTTCGACCTGCTGCTCGATCTCGACCGGATGCTGACCCCGGCGCAGCGCGAATCGGCACAGGCCCGCTTGCGCGAATTTGCCGTCGACTTCGAGCGGCTGGCAGGCAGGAAGTGAGCGAACTCAGCCCGCTGGCGCCGGTGGCGAAGGCCGAGTCCGCAGCGCTCCCCGGCTTCGCCGGACGCCCGCGCCACCCGCACCTCGAGGTCGAGGCGATCCTCGCCAACGCCTGGATCGGGATCGCGTTCACGCGCGAGCGCAAGTTCTTCCTCTGCAATCCGAAGTTCGCCGAGATTTTCGGCTGGGCGCCGGAGGAGCTGATCGACCAGCCCGGGGACGTGGTCTATCCCTCGCGCGAAAGCTACGAGGCGCTCGGCCAGATCGCGATTCCGCTGCTCGCCGCCGGCGGCCAGCTGGATCTCGAGTGGCAGATGCGCCGCCGCGACGGCTCGGAATTTCCCTGCCGCATCATCGCCCAGGCGATCAACCCGGCCAATCCGTCGCAGGGCACGGTCTGGATCGCCGACGACTTGAGCGCACGGCGGCGCCACGCGGAGGAACTCGCGCGCCTGGCCGGGGAGCGCGATGCCCTGATGAATTCGGCCGCGAACGCGCCGCGCGATGACGCCGCGAACGATCAGGCGGGGCGCACCGCCGAGCTGCAGACGGCCATTCACCGGCTGGAGGTCGAACTCACGCAGCGCCGGCAGGCCGAAGGGCGCGTGCTGGGCGAACGCACCGCCGAACTTCGGGCCACGATCGAGCGGCTGGAATCCGAGATGGTGCAGCGCGTGCAGTCGGTGGAGCGCGCGGTCGCCGAGCGCACCGCCGAGTTGCAGGCCACGAACCAGCGGCTCGAGGCCGAGATCGCGGAGCGCAAGCTGGCGGAGGGACGCGCACAGCACCTCGCCGATCACGACGTGCTCACCGGCCTGCCCAACCGGAGGCTGTTCGAGGATCGCGTCACCCAGGCACTCGTATTCAGCGTCCGCAACCGCAAGCTCACCGCAGTGATGTTCGTGGACCTCGACCGCTTCAAGCATGTCAACGACACGCTCGGCCATGCGGTGGGCGACGCGATGCTCAAGGAGGTCGCGCAGCGGCTGGTCGACCAGCTGCGCGAGGGCGACACGATCTGCCGCCTCGGCGGCGACGAATTCGTCATCCTGTTGCCCGAGATCAAGCGCTCCTCGGACGCCGCGCACGTGGCGCAGAAGATCATCGAGGCGGTGGCGCAGCCGGTGACGCTGGACGAACGCGACTTGCATATCACCTGCTCCGTCGGCATCAGCGTGTTTCCCGACGACGGTCGCGACGCCGAGGCGCTGATCCGCAACGCCGACGCCGCGATGTATCACGCCAAGGAGATCGGCCGCGCCAATTACCAGTTCTTCACCGAGCAGATGAACGTCGCGGCGACGCGCCGCCTGGCGCTCGAGGGCGACCTGCGGCGCTCGGTGCACAACGGCGAGCTGCGGCTGCGCTGCCAGCCGGTGATCGACCTCAAGACCGGCGCCGTGGCGGGGAACGAGGCGCTGCTGCGCTGGCAGCATCCGGCGCGCGGCCTGGTGTCCCCGGGCGAGTTCATGCAGCTGGCCGAGGATACCGGCCTGATTCTGCGGATCGGCGAATGGGCGCTGCACGAGGCCTGCCGCTGGGCGAGGGCGCTCGGCGACGGCAATCTGCTGCCCGTAGCGGTCAATCTTTCGGCGCGCCAGTTCGGCGATCCCAAGCTGCTCGAGGTGGTGTCGCGCGCCTTGCGCGAGACGGGACTGCCGGCGCACCTGCTCGAGCTGGAGATCGGCGAGCCGGCGATCATGCAATTTCCCGATGTCACGCTGCCGACGCTGCGCAAGCTCAAGGACCTGGGCGTGACGCTCGCGATCGACGATTTCGGCACCGGGCATTCGAGCTTCACCTTCCTGCGGCGCTTTCCGGTCGACAAGCTCAAGATCGATGTCTCCTTCATCGCCGACATGGCCGAGCACAAGGACAACGAGGCGATCGTCGTCACCATCGTGAGCCTGGCGCATGCGCTCGGTCTGAAGGTGGTGGCCGAGGGCGTCGAGACCGAGGCGCAGGTGGAGTTCCTGCGCGGCGTGCACTGCGACTACGCCCAGGGCTACCACATCGGCGAGCCCGCCGAGACCAGCGGCGCGGGCGAGACCGCCTGAGCGCGCGCAAGCCGCCGCTTCAGTTTTCGCACGCCAACGGCTTCCCGGCGCCGTGCTATCGAGCGTTGCTCGACGAACTCGGCCGCGACTGCCGCATCGGCGCGATCGAGGCGATCGGCACCGATCCGCGCTACCCCGTGAGCGAGAGCTGGACGCACCTGGTGGAGCAGCTCGAGGACACGATCGAGCGCGAGTGGCGCGGCGAGCCGGTATTCGGCGTCGGCCACTCGCTCGGCGGCTATCTCACCTTGCTCGCCGCGGTGCGGCGGCCCGAGCTGTTCCGCGCCATCGTGCTGCTGGATGCCCCGGTGATCGGTCCGATCAAGGGGCGGCTGCTGGGCGCGAGCAAGCGCTTCGGCATCGTCGACCGCGTCACCCCCGCCGGCGCGACGCGCGACCGGCGCAGTTCCTGGCCGAGCCGGGAGGATGCCAAGGCGCACCTGCGCACGCGAAAGCTCTTTCGCCGCTTCGCCGGGGAGTGCCTGGACGACTACGTGCGCCACGGCCTGGTCGGCGGGCGCGGTCATCTGCGCCTGCGCATCGATCCGGAGATCGAGTACCGGATCTACCGCACCGTGCCGCACGACATGTGGCGCCATGCGCGGCGCCTGGATGTCCCGGCGGGCTTCGTCGGCGGCGCCGACTCCGACGTGGTGCGCCTGGTCGGCCTCGCGGCGATGCGCGCGTTCCGCAAGCGCAGGGTGCCCGGCGGACATCTGTTTCCGTTCGAGCACCCGCGCGAGGCGGCGGCGGCGGTCGAAGCGTTGCTGAGGGAACTGAGCGGGCCGTAGTCGCGGCCCGGCCGCCGCTCAGGCGGTGCGCGCGCGCCTGGCTTTGAGCAGCTCCTCGGCGCCGCGGAGATTGATTTCGACGCCGTTCATATTGGGATTGACGTCGAGTGCGCGCCGCCAGTAATCGATCGCGCGCTCATACTGCTCGAGCTGGAAGTAGATCTGGCCGTATCCGGACAGCGCGCCGAAATGGAACGGATTGCGTTTGATCACCTCGTCGCAGTCGGCAAGCGAATGGCGGTATTCGCCGGCCAGGTAGTGGACCGTGGCGCGCTTGTTCCAGCCTTCCGCGAACTCGGGCCGCTTGCGGATCACCTCGCTGAAGGTGGCCGCGGCCTTGCCATGCTCGCCGGCCTGCATCTCCTCCACGCCGCGCGCCATCAGGCGGTCGATGGCGGCGTCGCCCGAGCGGCTCCACAGCAGCCACAGCCCCTGCTCGGCGTAGGCACGCACGAAGGGACTCTCGTCGCGCAGGCGCTTGAGGAGCAGCGCCTGATCCTCCGGGCTGCCGCGGTTCGCGAGCCAGACCACGGCTTCGGCGCGCCGTTCGGTCTGTGCGTGCTCGAGATCGGCGAGCGCCTCGGCGCGCGACGACGGTGCCGGGAATGCATTCTGCGCCAGAGCTGTTAAGGTGATGACGAAAGCAGACCTCAGGAGGCGGGCATGAAAGCGGTACTCCGACATGCATCCATCATAGCCGTGTTCCTGTCGATGGCGGCACTCGCCGACCCCGGCGTCGGGCCCGGAGCGCATGCCGAGGCCCCCGCAGACCCGGTGCTGGAAAAGGTCCTGGCGGCGAACGCGCAGGCCGACTGGCGCCGTTCGCAGGAGCTGCTGCGCGAGGCGCTTGCCAGGGACCCTGCGAACGCCGATTACCACAATCTGTATGCCTACGCGCTGCGCAAGGGTCCCAACCCGAGCCTCGACCAGGTGTTCAAGCATTACCACGAGGCGCTGCGCATCAGTCCGAATCACCGCGGCGCGCACGAGTACATCGGCGAGGCCTATCTCCTGCAAGGCAACCTCGCCAAGGCGAAGGAGCATCTGAGTGCGCTCGACCGCATGTGCTTTTTCGGCTGCGAGGAGTATTCGATGCTGAAGAAGGCGATCGCCGAGTCCGAGGCAACGCGCAAGTAGCCTGCCAGCGCCGCTGTTATCATCCCTCCGTCCACTGAGGAGGGGATCATGTTCGCATCGCGCTTTGCAGGTTGGCGCTTGCTGTTCGCGCTTGCGGCCGCGCTCGCCGCCGCGCATGCCGCCGCGCAGGAATTTCCCTCGAAGACCGTGCGCCTGGTCAACCCGTTTCCGCCCGGCGGGCCGCTGGACATCATCGGGCGCACGCTGACCGAGCGGCTGTCGGCTTCCCTGGGCACCACGGTCATCGTCGAGAACCGACCCGGCGCGGCGGGGAACATCGGCGCCGCGGAAGTGGCGAAGGCGCCGCCAGACGGGCATACGCTGCTGCTCACGCTCTACAGCATCGTCACCAGCAACCCGCACCTGTACGCAAAGCTTGCGTTCGATCCGCTCAAGGACTTCGCGCCGGTCACGGCGCTCGCCACCACCGACTCGGTGCTCATCGCCCATCCCTCGCTGCCGGCGTCGTCGGTTGCGGAGCTCATCGCCTACGCCAGGGCGAATCCCGGCAAGCTGAATTACGCCTCGGCGGGAAAGGCATCTCCCGGGCACATTGCCGGCGAGTTCTTCCGCAATCTCACCGGCACGCAGCTCACGCACGTGCCGTACAAGGGCAACGCCGAAGCCGTGCGCAGCGTGCTCGCCGGCGAGACGCAGCTCATGTTCACGCCCTCCACGGTCACCATCCAGCACGCGAAGAGCGGCAAGCTCAAGGTGCTGGGCGTGTACCTGACCGAGGCGATCGACGAATTGCCCGGAGCGAGGAGCCTCGGCGCGCAAGGGGTCGCCGGGTTCGACGCGAAGAGCCAGCCGTTCTGGTACGGTTTGCTCGCGCCTGCGGGCACGCCGTCGAACGTCATCGCGCGCATCAATGCCGACACCGTGAAGGCGCTCAGGGACGAGAAGGTGTCCGGGGCACTGAAAAAGGCGCGCATCTTCGTCATTGGCAACTCGCCGGAGGAATTTGCGGCCATGATCCGCGAGGGCCACGCGGCCTGGGGCCGCGTGATCCGCGACACCGGCGTAAAGGGCGAATGAGCGAATCCCGCCCCAGCTTCGTCTTCGTCCTCGCCGACGACCTCGGCTACGCCGACCTCGGCTGCTACGGCGGGCGCTCCGGCTGCTCGCCGCAGCTCGACCGCATGGCCGCCGAGGGCCTGCGCTTCACGCAGGGCTATTCGAACTCACCGGTGTGTTCGCCGACGCGCTTCGCGCTCGCGACGGGCCGGTGGCAGTACCGGCTGCGCGGCGGCAACGACGAGCCGATCGCGAGCCGGCATCGCGGCAATCCGGTGCTGGGACTGCCGCCTTCCCATCCGACCCTCGCCTCGATCCTGCGCGACGCGGGCTACGCCACGGCGCTCGCGGGCAAGTGGCACATGGGCTTTCTGCCCCACTTCGGGCCGCTGAAGAGCGGTTACCAGGAGTTCTTCGGGCCGATGAGCGGCGGCATCGACTACTTCACGCACAAGGACTCGGTGGGTGTGCGCGACCTCTACGAAGGGGAGAAAGAGGTCGAGCGCATCGGCTACGTCACCGACCTGATTTCGGACCGGGCGGTGGAGTTCATCGGGAGGCAGAGGATGGCGCCGTTCCTGCTCTCGGTGCACTACACCGCGCCGCACTGGCCGTGGGAGACGCGCGCGGACGAGGCCGAGGCGCGCCGCCTGGAGAAGATCTATCACTTCGACGGCGGTTCGCTCGCAACCTATCAAACGATGATCCGCCACATGGACGAGGGCATCGGTCGCATCCTCGGTGCGCTGAAAAACTCCGGTCTGGACGAGAACACGCTGCTGGTTTTCACGAGCGACAACGGCGGCGAGCGCTTTTCCGATTCATGGCCGCTGCTGGGCGGCAAGATGGACCTGCTCGAAGGCGGCATCCGCGTGCCCTGCATCGTGCGCTGGCCGGCGCGCGTTGCCTCCGGAACCGTCACCCCCCAGCTTGCGATCACGATGGACTGGGTGACGACGATGCTGGAGGCTGCGGGCGCGGCGCCGCATCCGGATTACCCGCTCGATGGGTCGAGCCTGATGCGCGTGCTCGAGCGGCCGGAGCAGACCTTCGAGCGCGATCTTTTCTGGCGCATGAAGTTCCGCAACCAGAAGGCGATGCGCAGCGGCCAGTGGAAGTGGCTGTCGCTGGACGGCGACGAGTTTCTGTACGACCTGCAGAAGGACGAGCGCGAGCGCGCGAATCTCGGCAAGCGCGAGCCGGTACGCCTGGTGGCGATGCGCGCGCGCTACGCCGAGTGGGAACGGCAGCTACCGGATTTCCCGGACGCGACTTTCTCGGTGCTGGCGACCAAGGCCGATCTCGCGCGGCCGTCTTAGGATCGGACCGGCCTGTTTTCGGGGTGACACTCGGTTGCCGGGTTCATGTACATCCACGGTCTCGCACTGTTGGTCCAGATATTCATGACCACCTTCATGTCGCCAGGCGCATCCAGAGTGCCGATCTTGAGCACCATCATCTCAGGCAGCTTCGCCCTTTGGCTGTAGATGGGCGAGCCGCAGTCGCCGCAGAAGTATCGCTTCAGGATATTTCCGCTCTGGGCAGTATCGGCGTAGAGCCTGGGCTGGCCCGAGGTAAACGTCACCGCGCTCGCGGGGACCAGCACATTGTGACTCGCGCCCGCGCCGGACGCCTTCTGGCAATGGGTGCAGTGGCAGGCAATGATGTTTTGCAGTGGCTGGCTGACCGTGTAGCGGATCTTGCCGCACAGGCAGCCACCGGTAATCGGGTCAGACATGAACCCTCCTCGATCGCGCGATGAAAATCGGCGTGGCGCGCGCAGTATACGTTAGCGTCTTTTCCCGTATCCTCCGCCGCCAGGCATCTCGGCAATGAGCCGATCGCCGGCCGGCACTACGTAAGTTTCCTTTCCCGGCAGGATCTTCCCGCTCGCGAGCGCTACGCGCGCGACGCGCCCGTCGCCGCCCCCCGCACGCCCGCGCGCCGGATGGTGGCGCCGCTCGACCGTCGCGCAGGCGATGCTGAACGGCTCGCCTTCAGTGTTCTCGATCTCGATCACCGCGCCCAGGCCGCCGCGGTAGCGACCCTCGCCGCCGGAGCCCTGCGCGAGTTCGCGCCGGCGGAACAATAGCGGCGATTGCGCCTCGGTGATCTCCACGGGGATCGCGCCGACGCCGCTCGGAAACGCGGTGCTCGAAAGCCCGTCCTTCCCGGGACGTGCGCCCATGCCGCCGATCGCGATCGAGATGACGTTGAACGGCGTCGCCTGCGCACTGGCGCCCGCGACGAGCGGACCGCCCGCGAAACCCATCACCCACATGCTGCCCGCGCCTTCGGCCGGCACGCGGCCCTCGAGCGGCTCCTCGAAGCAGCCGAACACCAGCTCCGGCAGCATCTGACCGATGACATGGCGCGCGGTGACCGGACGCGGTCGCAGCGGGTTGACGATCGAATTCTCCGGCGCCGACACCGTCATCACCGAAAGGGAGCCCGCATTGTTGGGGATCTCCGGCGCCACGATGCACTTCACGCCAAAGGACGTATAGGCGTCGGTGTAGCACTTGGGCGAGTTGATGCCGAAGCGCGACGCGGGCGAGCTGCCGGCGTAGTCGACGTGAATGCCATCCTCGGTCACCGAGAGCGCGGCGCACAGGTCGATCGGCGCCTCGTAACCGTCGAGCCGCATCGCTGCGCGCCAGGTGCCGCGCGGCAGGCGCCGCGCCGCCTCGAGCATGGCGCCGCGCGAGGTCGCCAGAATGTGTTCGCCGAGCGTGTCGAGTTCCTCGAGGCCGAACTCGCGCAGCATTGCGGCGAGGCGCCGCGATGCCACCTCGTTGCACGACAGGAGGCCGAGCAGGTCGCCGCGCACCTGCGTCGGCTCGCGCGAGTTGCCCATCAGGATCGCGAGCAGCGTGTCGTTCAGGCGTCCCGCCTCGGCGAGTTTGAGGTGCGGAATGTAGATGCCTTCCTCGTACACCGAGGTCGCCTCGGCGACAAAGCCGCGGCCGCCGACGTCGATCAGGTGGCAGGTCGAGGCGAAGAAGCCGATCAGCCGCTCGTCGAGAAACGCCGGGGTCACGGTGACGAAGTCGAACAGGTGCCCGGTGCCGAGCCACGGATCGTTGGTGACGAGTACGTCGCCCGGCTTGAGCGCTGCGGCGGGATAGCGCTCCAGGAAATGCGCCACCGCGGTCGCCATGGTGTTGACGTGGCCGGGCGTGCCGGTGACCGCCTGCGCGAGGAGCCGGCCGCGCGTGTCGTACACGCCCGCGGAAAGATCGCCCGCCTCGCGCGTGATGGTGCCGAACGCGGTCTTGAGCAGCACGTTGGCCTGCTCCTCGACCACCGCGATGAGCCGGTTCCACAGGATCTGGCGCACCAGTTGCTGCCGCATGTCGCGCATCATCGCCGCTCCAGCAGCAGATGGCCAGCGGCCGTCACTTCGAGGTTCCAGCCTGCCGGCAGCAAGGTGGTGGTCTGCGGCTCGGTAACGAGCGCGGGGCCGGCGAGGCGCGCGCCGGGTGCGAGATCGGTTCGGTCATAGGCGGGCAGCAGCTCGGTTTTTCCAAGTGCGGGATCGAATACATCGCGCCGGCCGCGCGGCGGCGCATCGCGCAGTGCCGCCGGTGCGGGCGCCGGCGGCGGCGAAGCCTCCGCGAGGGCGGTCGCGACCGTGACCGACCAGGTAAGGAACTCGAGCGGCACATCGGCGATGCGCACGCCGAACTGCTCCTCGTAGCGTGCCTGGTAGGCCGCGCGCAGCGCGGCGCAATCGTCTTGCACCAATGCGCGCGCGGGCAACGGTACCGCCATCTCATGTCCCTGTCCGAGGTGGCGCATCTCGACCAGGCGGCGCGTCTCGAGCACCGCGCCGGGCGCGCCGGCGGCAACGATTGCCGCAGCTTCCGCCTGCATCGCCTCGAGCAGACGATTGATCGCGGCCGGATCGAAACTTTCCTCGCGCAGCGCAAAACTGCGCGCCAGCTCGAACGCCATGGGCGCGCGCAGGAACCCGACCGCCGATCCGACGCTCGCGTCGACCGGAACCAGTACCCGCTGCATGCCGAGCTTCGCCGCCAGGCGCGCGGCGTGCAGCGGCGCTGCGCCGCCGAAAGCGATCATGGTGCAGCGCTCGGCCGCCTTGCCGCGCTCGATGGCGTGCACGCGCGCCGCGCTCGCCATGTTTTCCTCGACGATCTCGCCGATGCCGGCGGCCGCCCAGTGGGCGTCGAGCGCCAGGCGCTCGCCGATGCGCTCGCGCACCGCGCGCTCGGCGGCTGCGCGATCGAGCGCCAGTGTGCCGTTGGCGAACGCCTGCGGGTCGATGCGTCCGAGGACAACGTCGGCATCGGTCACCGTGGGCTCGCTGCCGCCGCGCCGGTAGCACGCGGGCCCGGGCTCGGCGCCGGCGCTCTGCGGCCCCACGCGGATGCGGCCGAGCGAATCGAGGCGCGCAATCGAGCCGCCGCCCGCGCCGATCTCGACCATCTCGGTGACCGGGACGCGCACCGGCAGGCCGCTGCCCTTCAAGTTGCGCCAGACGCGCGCCACCTCGAACTTGCGTGACTGCTCGGGGCGGCCGTCGCTGATGAAGCAGATCTTGGCCGTGGTGCCGCCCATGTCGAACGAGAGCACCTCGGCGATGCCGGATTCGCGCGCGATCCCGGCCGAGAGAATCGCGCCGCCCGCCGGGCCCGACTCGATCAGGCGCACCGGAAAGCGGCGCGCCGCCTCGAGCGTGGTGAGGCCGCCGCCCGAAGTCATGAGATAGAGCGGGCAGCGCAGGCCGAGGCGCTCGAGTTCGGCGGCGAGCCGCCCGAGATAGCGCGCCATGAGCGGCTGCACGTAGGCGTTCGCGCAGGCCGTGGAGAAGCGCTCGTACTCGCGAATCTCGGGGCACACCGCCGAGGAAAGCGTGATCGCGATGCCCGGCAGGCGCGCGGCGAGGATTTCGCCTGCGCGCCGCTCGTGTGCGTCGTTGGCATAAGCGTGCAGGAAGCCGACCGCTACCGCTTCGACGTTGGCTTGGCGCAGCGCATCGGCCACCCGGTCGAGCGCGGCCTCGTCGAGCGGCGTATCGATCGCGCCGCGCGCGGTGATGCGCTCGCTCACCGGAAAGCGCAACGCCCGCGGCACCAGCGGCGCGGGCAGCTCGAGATTCAGGTCGTAGTGCTCGTAGCGCTTTTCGTAGCCCATCTCGAGCACGTCGCGGAAACCCGACGTGGTGACGAACGCTGTTCGCGCGCCAGCGCGTTCGATGAGGGCGTTGGTTGCCAGCGTGGTGCCGTGGATCAGCACGCCGACATCGGTGGCGGCGAGGCCGGCGCCCGCCAGCACCTGCACGATGCCTTCGAGCATGCCCTCCTCGGGCGCCTGCGGCGTGGTGAGCACCTTCGCCGAAATCCGCCGCCCGGCATGCTCCAGCACGACATCGGTAAAGGTGCCGCCGATGTCGGCGGCGAGGCGGGCGGGTTGCATGCGGCGAATATACTTGAACCTCAGATGAGCCAACGCGCCTATCGAATCCTTCCCACCGAGGCCACGACCTTCCACCCGCGCCTGCTCGGCCGGCGCGGCGCGGTGGCGTCGAACAGCAACCTGTCCGCGAGCGCGGGTGCCGAGGTCCTGCGGGCCGGCGGCAACGCGATCGACGCCGCGGTCGCCGCGACGTTCGTCGAGGGCGTAGTGAATCCGCAAATGCATACGATCGGCGGCGAATGCCCGATCCTCGTGCGGCTCGCGGGTGAAGCGCGCGTGATTGCGGTGAACGGCAACATGGCCGCGCCGGCGCGCGCCACCCCGGAAGCGTTTCGCGCGCGCGGGCTCGCGGATATCCCCGATTCCG
>Ga0156179_1045_pt1 | contig 11715 bp, 10 predicted proteins | sample RifCSPlowO2_12_FD_107832 | JGI IMG/M metagenome (GOLD analysis project Ga0156179, IMG submission 107832) | Betaproteobacteria bacterium RIFCSPLOWO2_12_FULL_67_28 | reverse complement strand
CCTGAGCGCCGAAGCCGACGCCGGTCGCCTGCGGCTGCCGCTCAAGGCGCTTCCCGCACCAGCGCTGTTGCACGGCCACTGCCATCAGAAAGCTTTCGGCGCGATGGGTGCTGCAGAGCGAGCGCTCCGGCTGATCCCGGAACTGAAACTGAGCGTGATCGAATCGAGTTGCTGCGGCATGGCGGGCAGCTTCGGCTACGAGGCCGAGCACTATGAGGTTTCGATGAAGATGGCCGAAGCGAGCCTGCTGCCGGCGGTGCGCGGCGCGCCCGCCGATGCGCTGATCGTCGCCGACGGCACCAGCTGCCGGCAGCAGATCGCGCACGGCGCGGGCCGCGAGGCGCTGCACGTCGCACGGATACTCGAGCGCGCTCTTTGACTATTGCACTGTTGCGTTTCGCGCCTACGGAGAGGTGCGAGTGCGCGCCGGGCCCGCTTCGACCCACGGCCAATCCAGGTCGAAGCGGCGTCCATGCAGGAAAGCGCTCAGCCAGGTCCGCTGCACCCAGTAATGAAACGTCAGAAAGCTCGCAACCGCAGTAAACCCGCAGACGAGCAGGAATTTGAACACCGCTGGAACGTCGAACTGCAGCAGCCACCAACCCGCGAGGCAAACCAGCGGCATGTGCACCAGGAACACCCAATAGGACGACTGGGATACATAAACGATCCAGGGAGCGTCCCGATCGAAGAAACGCAGCGCGCATCCCACGAATAGATAGATGAGCGTCCAGGTGCATAGACCGTTTGCAAGCACTGCACCAAGATGAAGCACGAAGCTGGCGCCGCGAGCGCCGTTGTCGAGGTGACTCACGTACATCGACAGAGGAAACAGAATGGCTCCGAGAACCGCCCAGGCGGGTACGTTTCGCGCCAGGGCCGGCAGGAAACCGCGGTAGTGATGGAAGACGTAGCCGAGCACGAAGAACGACCCGTAATAGATCAGCGACGGCAAGTGCGGCTTGAAGTAGATGAAGCCCTCGTGCACCTGGCCGCCGTGGAACGGCCACAAGGTACCCGCCGTGTACAGCGCGAACGCCACCACCAGGAAAGGCGAATCGAGGCATCGCTTCAGCCGATCCTCGAATCGCAGAGTGCGACCGACCAGCCACCGGCACGCGGGAATCAGGAGGTAGAAAAAGCAAAGGTAGTACAGGAACCATAGGTGGCCAAGGCCCGGTTCCCCGACGGGGATCCCCTTCGCCGCCATTTCCTCGCCGAGTGCCCTCAGGGCCGCACGGTCCGGAATGAGGTCCTCCGTGCCGAATCGCGCCCGCAGCATGAAATCGATCATGAACAGGCCGGTGAGCGGCAAAATGGTCACGATCCCCGCGGCGAGGGGCGCCAGCACCCGGCTCGCACGATTGCGGTAGGTTCCCCAGAGTCCTCGCTTTTCAATCAAAAGCGAGGTGAAGAAACCTGCCAGGACAAAGAACGTCGGCATGCGAAAGCTGTGAATGAAAGCAAAGATCAGGTCGAAGACATACGCGTTGTTGCGGTCGGTCGGGATGGGCATCATGAGCGGGGGCGCCGATAGATAGAGCATGGCGCCATGCAGGACGATGCCCAGCATCATCATGCCGCCGCGCAGGGCGTCGAGACCGAAATACCTGCGATCGTCCACTCGCGGACCGGTTACTCGATCACCCGGTCGGCGCGCAGGAGAATGGTCTGCGGAATCTTCACCCCCAGCGCGCGCGCGGTCCTGAGGTTGATGACCAGTTCGACAATCGTCGGCAGGCTTGACACTCAGCACTTCGGCATCCATCGCAGCAACCAGTCTTTCGCGCGCAGCCGCGCGTGCCGCGTGGCGGTCTTTTCTTCGGGCGACTGGTCGCGCCGGAAGTCGAACGCGCGCCGCGCCATCGGGTACATCTGCAGCTCGACCGGCACGCCGCGCTCCCACAGCGCGTAGAAGGCACGCGCGTTGGACAGGCGGCGCACCTCGAAATCCTGCTCGCCGATCAGCATGAGGACGGGCGCCTTGACGCTCTGCACCTCGGACGCGAAGGAGTAGATCTGCGCCGGCTCGGGCGCGTTCGGGTTCTGGAAGTGGCCGTAGTACGACACGATCGCGGCGATCTCGCGCGGCCGCTTCGCCGCGAGTCGCAACGCGTAATAAGGTCCGCGTGAAACGCCGACGATGCCCACCGGGCCCTTGCAGGCATCGGCGCGCCTGAGCAGCGCGTCGAGCGCGGCCTCGACATCGCCCTCGGTGTCCGGATCGTGCGCCACCGGCCAACGGTCGATGAGGCGCCCTTTCTGCCAGTCCGGAGCCATGACGAGAAATCCCTGCGCCGCCAGCTCGCGCACATGCGCGCGCTCCTCGTCTTCGTAGCCGCGCCGCGCATGGATGAAGAGCACCGGCGGAAACGGACCGGCGCCGGACGGGCGTGCCACCTCAACCGGAACCTCGATCGCGCCGTTGTGCACGTTGATCGATTCGAGTGTTTGCGCCGCGAGCGGCGTCGCGACGAGCATTGCCAGCCACGGAACGGTTTTCATTTTCCAGACCCCGATCGCGCGAACCTCAAAAGCGGCCCGCAGTCGCGCTGGTCGGCCGCTTGAAGCGCCGCAATGTAGCGGCTGCGCACCTCTCCTTCGTGTATCAGATCACCCGCGCCCCAGGAAAACCTGGGCGCACCGTTGCCGACCAGCAGCAGATCGGTCATCGTCCGGGCATGGCGGCCGTTGCCATTAGGATACGAGTGAATGCTGACCAAACGGTGGTGAAAGCGGGCGGCGATCTCCTCCAGCGGATACGCGCGCTTCCCGATCTGTACAGCAACATCCTCGCACAGGTTCTTCAGCGCAACGGCGATCCGAGCCGGATCAATGCCGATGTTCTTCTCGGTCGTTCGATGCTGGCCCGCCCAGCGCCAGGTGCGCCCAAACATGCGCCGGTGCAGTTCGTCGACGAATTCCTGGGTCAGGATATTCCTGCGGCGGCGCGCGAAGGCCCACGTTTCGCCCGCGATGATGTTTTCCTGCTCCCACTCGTTGAGTTCGCCATGGGTGTGAATGTGCTCGGGTATGAGCCCCTCGGCCTCCTCCGGGTCGAGAGGGGTTGCATCCGGCGGATGCACGATCGTCAGCGCCACAGCTCCCTGCCACTGCCACGCAGCAATTCGTCGACCAAGCGCCTGCGCTGCCGCGCAATCTCTTTCTCGGTTACACCCTGCGCTTCCAGCTTCATCGAGTGGGAGACCGCTTTGAGCTGCCGGTCCGCGATTTCTTCAGCGCGCCGGACGCGGGTCGCGGCGAGCGAGTCCGTGGTCGGTACGATCGCATAGCCCAGGCGGCAGCCGAGCGCTTTGGCGACCCGATCGAGGCTTTCGAGCGTGATCTTGCCTCCCGCCTCGGACTTCTCCAGATCGTCCAGGCTTTGCCGGGTCATGCCAAGTCGCGCGGCAAGCTGCGGCTGCGTCATGCCGAGGGCCCGGCGCACGGCCCGGATCCATCCATTTCGCGGCCTCGATAGGTTCGCGAAGGCGCGCACCGGACGCAGCCGCTGGTCGAGTTGGTGGAGTTGAAGGTCAGTGTAGATCCTGGTCATAAAGTGCTGAAGAGGCAGGTCATAGCCTGCCTATCAGCTAACATTATGCAGGCTACAGCCTGCTTTTAGCAACATAATATGCAAGTTATAGCCTGCGTGCTGCCATCGAGCCGGTTGTTCCGGCCTTCTTGGGGCCGGCTCACTTTGAGTCGAGCTATCGAGTACGGCGACTCCAGCCGAAAAGCCAGATCCCCGCGGCGATCATCGGCACGCTGAGCCATTGACCCATGCTGAGACCGAGCGCCAGCAGGCCGAGAAAATCGTCCGGTTCGCGCGCGAACTCGGCGACGAAGCGAAAACCCCCGGCCCCGATCAGAAACAGCGCCGAGACCTGGCCGCGCGGCCGGGGCTTTGCCGAGAACCACCACAGCAGCGCAAACAGCGCCAACCCTTCCAACGCGAACTGATAGAGCTGCGAGGGGTGCCGCGGCAGCGCGCCCGCGCCGCGAAACACCATGCCCCAGGGAAGGTCGGTCGCGCGACCCCACAGCTCGCCGTTGATGAAATTGCCCAGGCGCCCGGCGGCGATGCCAAGCGGTACCAGCGGCGCGACGAAGTCCATCACGCCAAGCCAGGCGAGACGATGGCGCCGCGCGAAGAACACCATGGCGAGCAGCACGCCGAGAAAGCCGCCGTGGAACGACATGCCGCCCTGCCAGATGGCGAAGATCTCGAGCGGGTGTGAAAGATAGTAGGCGGGCTTGTAGAAGAGCACGTAGCCCAGCCGCCCGCCGAGGATCACGCCGAGGATGCCGCCGAACAGCAGGTCGTCGAACTGAATCCGCGTCAGCGGCGCCAGTCCCGCCCGGATCCGCGCCAGGCCAAGCCACCAGAAGGCGGCGAACGCGGCGAGGTACATCAGGCCGTACCAGCGCACCGCGACCGGACCGACGCTGAAGACGACCGGATCGAAATTCGGATGAATGAGCACGATAGAATTCCATTCTAACGACCGAAGGAGTGGTGCATGGCATACAACCGCAGAAGCCGGCTCATCACGCAGGGCGTCGCCCGCTCGCCGAACCGCGCGATGCTGCGTGCGGTGGGATTCAGGAACGGCGATTTCGAAAAACCGATCATCGGCGTCGCCAACGGCCATTCGACGCTCAATCCGTGCAATGCGGGCATCCAGCCGCTGGTGGATCGCGTGATCGCGGCGATCGAACAAGCCGGGGCCAAGCCGCAGGTGTTCGGCTTTCCCACGGTGACCGACGGCATCGGCATGGGCACCGAAGCCATGAAATACTCGCTGGTGTCGCGCGAAGTGATCGCGGACGCGATCGAAACGTCGGTCAACGGCCAGGCGATGGACGGCGCCGTGGTGGTCGGCGGCTGCGACAAGAACATGCCCGGCGGCGTGATGGCGCTGGCGCGCATGAACGTGCCTGGAATCTATGTCTATGCCGGCACCATCAAGCCAGGCGTGTGGAAGGGCCAGACGCTCACCATCGTGAGCCCGTTCGAAGCCGTCGGCGCGTACAGCGCCGGCAAGATGTCGCAGGAGGATTTCGAAGGCATCGAAAAGAACGCCTGCCCGACGGTGGGCGCCTGCGGCGGCATGTACACCGCGAACACCATGAGCTCCTCGTTCGAGGCGCTCGGCATGAGCCTGCTGGGATCATCGCAGATGGCCTCGCCCGATGCGGAAAAAGCCGATTCGGCGGCGGAGTCGGCGCGCGTTCTGGTTGAGGCGGTGAAACGCGACCTCAAGCCGCGCGACATCATTACGCGCAAGTCGATCGAAAACGCAGTCGCGCTCGTCATGGCGACCGGCGGCTCGACCAATGCGGTGCTGCATTACCTTGCCATCGCGCGTGCCGCGGGCGTGCGCTGGACGATCGACGACTTCGAGCGCGTGCGCCGGAAAGTGCCGGTGCTGTGCGACCTGAAACCCTCCGGACGCTACGTCGCGGTCGATCTTCACCGCGCCGGCGGAGTGCCGCAGGTGCTCAAGATCCTGCTCGCGAACGGCGTGCTGCACGGTGAGTGCGTCACCATCACCGGCCGCACCCTCGCCGAGGAGCTGAAAAACGTGCCCGCCGAACCGCACGCCGGCCAGGACGTCATCCGGCCCTGGTCGAAGCCGATGTACCGGCAGGGCCACCTGGCGATTCTCAAGGGCAATCTGGCCACCGAAGGTTGCGTAGCGAAGATCAGCGGCCTGAAGCACCCTTCCATCACCGGCCCGGCGCGCGTGTTCGATTCGGAGAGCGCGTGCATGAAGGCCATCATGGCGAAGAAAATCCGACCCGGCGACGTGATCGTGATCCGCTACGAAGGGCCCAAGGGCGGCCCGGGGATGCAGGAGATGCTCGCCCCCACTTCGGCATTGATCGGGCAGGGTCTGGGCGAATCGGTGGGCCTGCTGACCGACGGGCGCTTTTCCGGCGGCACCTGGGGCATGGTGGTCGGGCACATTGCGCCCGAGGCCTACGTCGGAGGACTGATCGCGCTGGTGAGGGAAGGCGATTCGGTCACGATCGATGCCAAGAAGCGCCTCGTCCAGCTCAACGTAGCAGCCAGGGAAATTGCCGCGCGGCGCAGGAAGTGGCGCGCGCCCAAGCCGCGCTACACCCGCGGATTGCTGGCGAAATACATGAAGCTGGTCTCTACCGCGTCGCAGGGCGCGGTGACCGACTGGGACCCGGCGAGAAGCTAGAAACTCGAACCCGGCTGTTGCAGGAACTCGATCTCGGCGGCGGTGCTTTCGCGGCCGAGCGCCGCATTGCGCTGCGGAAAGCGGCCGAAGCGCTTCACAATCTCCCAGTGGCGCACCGCCCAGACCTGATTCGGGTGGCCGGCAAACAGCCGCAACGACCGCTCCTGGTCGGCCAGGTGTTCGCTGTGTTCGAAAGGAAGGTAGAAGAAAGTGCGCGCCACCTCGGGCAGCGCGCGGTCATGGCCTGAATCGACGGCGTGGCGCGCTGCCTCGAGCGCCAGCCGATCGGTGGCATAGGCGCGCGCAGCCTCCGGACCGGGCGCGCGGAACAGGTTGCGCGGAAACTGGTCGAGCGTGATGACGAGCGCAAGACAATCCACGGGCTGATCCATCCAATGTGCGAGCGCTCCGGTGGCGGCCCGCTCATGGAGTGCGGAGAAACGCGCGCGGATCGCGGCGTCGAACACCGGGTCCTTCTGGAACCACTCCTTGCGCGCTTCGTTGCCGCTGAACCAGAAGTCCAAGACCTCTTGCGCCAGGGGGTTTTTGCAGGAGTCCATCGCGGTATGCTCGCGCAGTTCGCATTGCCGAGCAACGCATGCCCAATCGCCTCGCGCAGGAAACCTCGCCGTACCTGCAACAGCATGCCGCCAACCCGGTGGACTGGTATCCCTGGGGACCGGCGGCGCTGGAACGGGCGCAGCGCGAGGACAAGCCGATCCTGCTTTCGGTCGGTTATTCCGCCTGCCACTGGTGCCACGTCATGGCGCACGAAAGCTTCGAGGACGCAACCGTCGCCGCGTTGATGAACCGGCACTTCGTCAATATCAAGGTCGACCGCGAGGAGCGCCCGGATATCGACCAGATCTACCAGAGCGCGCACCAGATGCTCGCGCGCGGCGCGGGCGGCTGGCCGCTCACGATGTTTCTTTCGCCCGATGGCGCGCCGTTCTTCGGCGGCACCTACTTTCCCAAGTCCTCGCGCTACGGATTACCCGGTTTCGCGGAGCTGCTCGAGCGCCTCGCCGCGATCTGGAAGGAAAAGCGCGCCGAGATCCGCGAGCAGAACGATCAATTGCGCAGCGCGTTCGCACGCACCTTGCCCAAGGCCGGCGCGCACCGTTCCGAGCTGTCCGTAGCGGGCGTGCGAGCGCTGATCGACAACCTGCGCGCCAACTTCGACGCGCGTCACGGCGGCTTCGGTCAGGCGCCCAAGTTCCCGCATCCGACCGACCTGGAGCTGTGCCTTCGGAAGGGCGAAGTCGGCATGGTGGAAACGACGCTGCGCCGCATGTGCGAAGGCGGCATCTACGATCAGCTCGGCGGCGGCTTCTGCCGCTACAGCGTCGACGCCACCTGGATGATTCCGCATTTCGAGAAAATGCTCTACGACAACGGGCCGCTGCTCGCCTTGCTGGCGGAGACGTGGCTGGTGACGCGCGAGCCGCTGTTTGCGCGCTGCGCGGCCGCGACGGCTGAATGGATGCTGCGCGAAATGCAGTCGCCGGAAGGCGGCTTCTATTCGTCGCTCGACGCCGACTCGGAGCACGCGGAAGGCAAGTTCTACGTCTGGGAGCGAAACGAAGTGCGCCGGCTTCTGTCGCCCGAGGAGTGGGAGGCGGTGGCGCCGCATTTCGGACTCGACGGGGCGCCGAACTTCGAGGACCGGCACTGGCACCTGCATGTCGCGCAGCCCCTGGCTGCGGGTGGCGAAGCGCTCCTTGCGTCGGCGCGCGGCAAGCTCCTCGCGGCGCGCGAGCAGCGCGTGCGCCCGGGTCGCGACGAAAAGGTCCTCGTATCCTGGAATGCACTCGCGATGCGCGGTCTGGCGCGTGCCGGGCGCGTGTTCGGCCGCCCGGAGTGGGTTGCCGCGGCGCGCCGCGCGCTCGAATTCGTGCGCGCGCGCATGTGGCGCGATGACCGCCTGCTGGCGACGTACAAGGACGGCCGCGCGCACCTGCAGGCCTACCTGGATGACTACGCTTTCCTGATCCACGCGCTGCTCGAGCTACTGCAGTGCGAGTTTGTCGCCGCCGATCTCGAGTTCGCCGAGCAACTGGCCAGTGTGCTCCTTGAGCAGTTCGACGATCGGGAGACGGGCGGTTTCTATTTCACCGCGCGCGATCACGAGACGCTTCTGCATCGGCCCAAGCCCGGGCACGACAGCGCCCTGCCCTCCGGCAACGGGGTCGCGGCACTTGCGCTCAATCGTCTCGCGGCGCTCACGGGCGAGGACCGATATTCACGCGCCGCCGAGCGCACGCTGGAGCTTTTCTTCCCGCAATTGCGCGACCACCCCGCGGGGTTTGGCATGCTGGGACAGGCCCTGGAGGAGGCGCTGGCGCAACCGAGCACCCTCATCCTGCGCGGCCAACCGCAGCCGCTGGCAGAGTGGTCCGCCGCACTGGCCAACGAGTTTTTGCCTGGCACGATGGTGCTCGCGATACCCGACGGTGTGGCCGGATTGCCGCCCGCACTCGACAAGCCGGGGCGCCCGGCCCCGGTGACCGGCTGGCTCTGCCGCGGTATGACCTGCCTCGAACCGAGCACCGATTTGGCGGCCCTTCGGCGGGCGTGCGGCGAAGCGGCGGCGCGCGGTGCCGGGTGATCGGCGCGCGAAGCCGCGGTATCATAGCGCGCCCTTTTTCGCCCCCAATTCGCAGCCCAAGAACTCCCTGGAGGACACATGATCCACAGCAAACGCGCACTCACACTGATCGCTGCCGCGATCGCCGCGGCGCTCGCCGCCTGCGGCGAGCAGAAGCCGGCGCCCAAGGCCGAAGCGCCCAAAGCGCCGCCTTCGCTGGAAATCAAGATCGGCCATGTCGGGCCGCTGACGGGCGGCATCGCGCATCTGGGCAAGGACAACGAGAACGGCGCCCGCCTCGCGGTCGAGCAGGCGAACGAAGCCAAGATCAAGATCGACGGCAAGGACACCAAGTTCGTCTTTTTCGCGGAGGATGACCAGGCCGATCCGAAGGTCGGCACGACGGTGGCGCAAAAGCTGGTGGACGCGAAAGTGGCCGGGGTGGTCGGACACCTCAATTCCGGGACCTCGATTCCCGCCTCCGACATCTACAACAAGGCCGGCATCCCGGTGGTCTCCGGTTCGGCTACCAATCCGAAACTTACCGAGCAGGGCTTCAAGGTGCAGTTTCGCGTCGTGGGGCGCGACGATCAGCAGGGTCCCGCGATCGCGAGCTACCTCGCGGCCACCAGGAAACCGAAGCTGGTGGCGGTGATCGACGACGCGACCGCCTATGGCGAGGGCATTGCCAACGAGGTGGAGAAAACCCTCAAGGCGGCCCACATCAAGGTCCTGCCGCGGGAAAAGGGCAACGACAAGACGACCGACTGGAAGGCGATCCTGACGAAGTTGAAGGGCAAGAATCCGGATGCCGTGTTCTATGGCGGGATGGACGCGACCGGCGGGCCGCTCCTGAAACAAGGGCGCGAGCTCGGCGTCAAGGCGGTGTTCTCGTTCGGCGACGGTGCCTGCACCGACGAGATGACCAAGCTCGCGGGTGCCGCGGCCGACGGCCTGCTGTGCTCGCAGGCGGGTATTCCGCCGCAGGCGGCGGACAAGAAGTTCACCGAAGCCTACAAGAAGCGCTTCAACGCCGATCCGATCCTGTACGCGCCGTTCACCTACGACGGCGCCAATCTGCTGATCGAGGCAATGAAGAAGGCCAATTCGGCCGACCCCGCCAAGTACCTCCCGGAGCTGGCGAAGATCGACTTCACCGGCGCCACCGGCAAGATCGCGTTCGACGCCAAGGGCGATCGCAAGGACGCGGAGATGACGATCTTCACCATGAAAGGCGGCAAGCTCGCGCCGATTGCGATCATCAAGGGCGGCCAGACGATCGCCTACGAGGACTTTGCCAAGGCCGCGGCGGCGCCTGCCGCGCCGGCGGTCGCACCGGCAGCGCCCGCCCCGGCGCCGGCCAAGGAGGCGCCGAAGAAGTAACGCCGCGCGCTGCAGCGGAAAACGACGGCACCTTCGCGGTGCCGTTTTTTTTCCTGTTAGGCTTGCGCCGGCGTGGACATTTTCCTGCAGCAGATGATCAACGGCGTCACGCTCGGCGCCGTGTATGCCGTGGTGGCGCTCGGCTACACCATGGTGTACGGGATCATCCAGCTCATCAATTTCGCGCACGGCGAAGTGGTGATGATCGGTGCCATGGTGGCGTTCACCGTGATCACCGCACTGGCCGCGGGCGGCATGCCGCCCCTCGCGGTCGTGCTGGTGGGCACCGCCTGTGCGGTCCCGGTCTGCATGGCGCTCGGTTATCTGATGGAGCGGCTCGCCTACCGGCCGCTGCGCCGCGCGCCGCGCCTCGCGCCGCTCATCACCGCGATCGGCCTCTCGATCATCCTGCAGCACCTCGCGATGCTGGTATGGACGCGCAACGTGATCGCCTTTCCGCAGATCATCCAGACCGAGATCTACACCGTTGCCGGCGCCACGATCACCAGCGTGCAGCTGGCGATCGTCGCACTGTGCGTGGCGATGATGGCGGGGCTCGCCTGGCTGGTTTACCGCACGCGGCTGGGCACCGCGATGCGCGCCACCGCGCAGAACCCGCAGGTGGCCGGGCTCATGGGCGTGAACATCGACCGCGTGATCGCGGCGACCTTCCTCATCGGTGCGGCGCTCGGCGCCGTGGCAGGCGTGATGGTGGGCACTTACTACGGCGTCGCGCAGTACACGATGGGCTCGCTGCTGGGGTTGAAGGCGTTTGCGGCGGCGGTGCTCGGTGGCATCGGCAACATCCCGGGTGCGATGGTGGGCGGGGTCCTGCTCGGGGTGGTCGAAGCGTTGGGCGCCGGCTATATCGGCGAGCTCACCGACCTGTGCCACTTCGCCGGCCTGTCGCAGACGCTCGCCGAGCATTGCGCCGCCGAATCGCATTTCGTGCTGTTCGGCTCGAATTACCAGGACGTGTTTGCCTTCCTGGTACTGATCGCGGTGCTGGTTTTGCGCCCGTCCGGGCTGCTCGGCGAGCGCGTGGGTGACCGCTCGTGAGCCGGTCGTCGCACGACGGCATGACGGGGTGAGGGTGAAATCGGGCAGCGCGTCAGTGCCTTGGAAGCGCTACCCCTTCGCAAAGTGGGCGGGCGTGGTGCTCATCGCGCTGTCGCTGCTCGCGCTGCCGTTTGCGCTTGCCGCGGCGGGCACCGCCTGGGTGCGCATCGCCAACTTTGCCATCCTCTACGTATTGCTCGCGCTCGGCCTCAATATCGTGGTGGGATTCGCCGGACTGCTCGATCTGGGCTACATCGCGTTCTACGCCGTCGGCGCCTATGTCTACGCGCTGCTCGCGAGTCCGCACTTCGGCCTGCACCTGCCGTTCTGGGTGATCCTGCCGATCGGCGCCGCCGTGGCGGCGATGTTCGGCATCGTGCTGGGCGCGCCGACGCTGAAACTGCGCGGCGATTACCTCGCCATCGTGACCCTGGGGTTCGGCGAGATCGTGCGTATCCTGCTCAACAACCT
>Ga0156179_1223_pt1 | contig 11827 bp, 8 predicted proteins | sample RifCSPlowO2_12_FD_107832 | JGI IMG/M metagenome (GOLD analysis project Ga0156179, IMG submission 107832) | Betaproteobacteria bacterium RIFCSPLOWO2_12_FULL_67_28 | reverse complement strand
CTGCTCGCGCCAGCCGGAGACTGCGGCGCCGGCGGGCGCGGGCTCCGGTCACGCCAAAGGGGTCCAGTGGGTGGGCGTCAGGGAAGCCAGCGACGTCGAAGCTGCACTGGCGGAAGCGCGCCGCAGCGGCCGGCCGGTGTTTCTCTATTGGGGCGCGGTCTGGTGCCCGCCGTGCAACCAGGTGAAGAGCACGATCTTCACGCGCAGCGATTTCATCGAGCAATCGCGCCGCTTCGTGCCGGTCTATCTCGACGGCGACGTGCCGGGCGCGCAGAAGCTGGGCAAGCGGTTCCGCGTCAGCGCCTACCCTACGATGGTCTTATTGCGGGCTGACGGCACCGAGGTGACGCGCCTGGCCGGCGCGGTAGAACCGGCAAAATATCTGCAGCTGCTGGCCCATGGCTTGTCCGGCGGGCAGACGGCCAGGCAGGCGCTCGCAGCGGCGCTGCGCGGCGAGGTCCTGTCGGCGCAGGACTGGCGCCTGCTGGCCTACTACGCCTGGGAGACCGACGAGCAACAACTGGTGGCGAGCCATGAAGCCAGCGCCACCCTCGAGCGGCTGGCGCTGGCATGCCCGCTGGATCACCGGGAAGCGCAGGCGCGCCTGCTGCTCCAGGCCGTAGCGCTCGCTGCTGCCGGCCGAGCCAAGGGGCAGGCCAAAGGAGCGATCCAGCCTGTCGAGGCGCTGCCGCGCATCCGCGCACTGATCGCGGCGCCGGAACTGGTGCGCGCGCATTTCGACCTCATCACCGGCCAGGCGGATGAACTCGTGGGCTATGCGAGCGCGCCCAAATCGGCCGAGCGCGCGCAACTCTCCGCGGCGTGGACCGCGGCGCTCGACCGGCTTGCCGCCGATGCGTCGCTGTCCAGCGCCGGCCGGGTGTGGAGCATCGCCGCCAAAGTGGCGCTGCTGCGGCTGGAGCGCAAGGACGCGCCTTTGCCGGACGGGCTGTTGCAGCAGTTGCGCGAACAGGTGGCGCGCGCCGACCGCGAGACCACCGACCTCAACGAACGCCAGTCGGTGATCGACAGCGCGAGCGACGCACTGGCGCAGGCGGGTTTGCTGGAAGAGTCGGATGCACTCCTCAAGGCGGAGCTGGGGCGCTCGCATTCGCCCTACTACCACATGCTCGGCCTGGCCTCGAATGCGAAAAAGCGCCGCGATGCCGCAGCGGCCATCGACTGGGCGCGCCAGGCTTTCGAAACCGCCAAGGGTCAGGCGACGCGCGTGCAATGGGGCGGCAGCTACGTGGCCTATCTGATCGATCTCGCGCCGGAGGATGCGGCGCGCATCGAAAGCGCCGCGCAACTCGTGATCGCCGAACTGGCGGCTTCGCCCGATACGTTTTTCGCGCGCAATCGCAGAGTGCTCGAGCGCATGAGCGGCAGGCTGACGGGGTGGGACCGCGATGGCCGCAATGACGCCGTGCTGGCGCGCCTGCGCGAGCGGCTTGGCGCAACCTGCGGCAAACTGCCCGCCGGCGATCCCGACCGCGTGTCCTGCGACGGGCTTTTCACGCGCAAGAGCGCCTGAGCGGCGGGCCTTTCGGCGCGCGCCGCCGCGACCTTGGTCGGAGCAACTGATCCGTAGGTCGTAATACTCCCGGCATGCATCGCAGGCGCGGGCGCCGAATCCCGCAGGGTGCGCTTTCGTTTTACCGGAGCGCGGGGTAGATTGCTCTGCCTCCAACCCGCTCCGACTTTCCGCCTAATACCGATCGGCCACGCGCGGTGCGACGAATCGCGATCCTGTTGTTGCTCGGGCTGACCGCGCCGGTTCCGCGACCCGCCGTTGCCGCCGACGCCGTTGCCTTCGTCCTGAGCGAGCGCGGGGGTGCCTATGCACAGGTTGCCGAGGCGATGCGCCGGGAGTTGAACGGCGGCGCCGAGGTGACGGAGCGCCTGGCGGGCGAGGCGTTGCCGCACGGTGCATTGCGCGCCGTAGCGGCCATCGGCACCGACGCCTGCCGCAGCCTCGCGCAAAGCGGCGTCGCGGCGCCAATCCGCGTGTGCGTCCTGTTGCCGAAGATCGCCTTCGAGCGCATTGCCGAGGGCGCGCGCGTCCGCGGCGATACGCTGACCGCCGTGCTGCTCGACCAGCCGCTCGCGCGTCAGATGGCGCTCATCCGGCTGGCATTGCCGGAGCGGCGCCGCGTCGCTGCGCTGCTGGGACCCGAGACGCATGCGCTCGGCGCCAAGCTCGCAGCGAGCGCGGCGGCGCAGGGCCTGCGCGCCAGCTTCGGGCGAATCGAGTCTGCGGAGGAGCTTGCCGGCGCGCTGCAGAAGATCCTGCTCGACGCCGACGCGCTGCTGGCGGTACCGGACGGCCTGGTGTTCAACAGCCACACCATCCAGAACATCCTGCGCACGGCATTCAAGAACCGCGTGCCGCTGGTTGCGTTTTCGCCGGCTTATGTCAGGGCCGGCGCGCTGGTCGCGGTTTACTCGACGCCGCAACAGATCGGCCGCCAGGCGGGACGCTCGCTGCAGGGTGCGCTCGCCGGACGCGCCATGCCGGCGCAGCAGCATCCGCAGGAATTCGAGGTGAGCATCAATTCGCACGTAGCGCGCTCGCTGGGGATCGATCTCGACGACGAAGCCGCACTGGCGGATCGCCTCAGCCGGATGGAGCGCGCGCGATGATCTGGCGCGGAATCCGTTCGCAGGTGCTGGTCGTGGCGCTCGCCCCGGCGATCGTCGTGGCGACGCTGCTGACCGGGGTGTTCCTCTACGGGCGCGTCACCGATCTGTCGGGCGCGCACCAGCAGCGCGCCTACGCGCTCGCGCGCCAGTTGGCGGCAAACGCCGAGTTCGGCCTCTTTGCGGGCAACCAGGCATCGCTGCAGATGCTGGCCAACGCAGCGATGCGCGAGCCGGACGTTGCGGCGGTGACGATCATCGATCGCGACGGCGAAGTGCTGGCGCGCGCCGGGGTGCCGGCCATCGAGCTGCCCGCGGCGGCCGAGCGCAGCGCGCAACGGCTGGAGTTCGACCGGGGCGGGCGGCATCTCGTCTTGCAGCCGGTGGCGGCGAGCGAACTGTCGGTCGATCCGCTGTTCGACGACGGCGCGCAAGCGAAGCCGCGTCCCCCGGCGCTGCTCGGCCACGTGGCGCTCGAGCTCTCGCTCGAGGAGCAGACGAAGCTGGAGCGCTCGCTGGTCGCCGTGGGCCTGCTGGTGACGGCGATCGGGCTGCTTTTCGGAAGCGTGCTCGCGGTGCGCCTCGGCCGCGGCGTGAGCAGGCCGCTGGTCGAGCTTTCGCAAGCCGTCGATCGCGTCGGCCGGGGCGAGCTTGCGGCGCGCGTCGCAGTGGTGCGCGGGAGCCCGTTGCAAGGGCTGGAAGAGGGCGTCAACCGCATGGCGGCGCGCCTCGAGCAGGCGCGCGACGACCTCGAGCGGCGCATTGCCGAGGCGACCGCCGAACTGCGGCTGAAGAAAGAGGAGGCCGAGCAGGCGAATGTCGCCAAGTCGCGTTTCGTCGCCGCCGCGAGCCACGACTTGCGGCAGCCCATGCATGCGCTGGGTCTGTTCGTCGACAGCCTGCGCGACGATCTCGGTGGCCAGGTGCGCGCGCGGCGCCTGCTGGACGGCATGCGCAGCTCGATCGACGCCATGACCGCGATGTTCGACGCGCTGCTCGACATCTCGCGTCTCGATGCCGGCGTGATCGTGGAGAAGCGGTCGGACTTTCCGGTCCAGACCGTGCTGCGCCAGATCGAGGTGATGTTCACGCCGCTGGCGCTCGAGCGCGGCCTGCGTTTCAGCGTGGTCCTGTCGAACGCCTGGATCCGCAGCGACCCGGCACTGCTCGAGCGGATACTTCAGAACCTCGTCTCGAACGCCATCAACCATACGCGCAGCGGCGGCGTGCTGGTCGGCTGCCGCCGGCGCTGCGGCGTGCTCTCGATCCAGGTCTGGGACACCGGCCCCGGCATCGCGGCGGCGCACCAGCAGGACATCTTCCAGGAATTCTTCCAGCTGGGAAATCCGGAGCGCGATCGCAGCAAGGGGCTCGGTCTGGGATTGGCGATCGTGGACCGGATCGCGCGCCTGCTGAGCCACCCCGTGCGCCTGCGTTCGGTGCCCGGGCACGGCTCGATGTTCGCGCTCGAGGTGCCTTGCGCCGAGCGCGGCGCGGGCGGCGCCGAATCCGCGCCGGCGGATCGGATCCCGGATGACTTCGCCGGTGCATGCGTCGCCGTCCTCGACGACGACGCACCGAGCGTGGAGGCCATGGAGGGACTGCTGGAGCGCTGGAAATGCGTCGTCATCAGCGCCAGTTCGGAGGCGGATCTCCTGCGCCAGATCGAAGCCCGCGGCAGCGGGCCCGATCTGCTGATCAGCGACTACCGCCTGCGCGGCGGTCGCACCGGATTGCTGGCGGTGGAGAGAATCCGGCAGGCGCTGGGACGGCAGATTCCAGCCATCCTGATCACCGGCGATACCGCACCCGACCGCCTGATCGAGGCCCACGCCAGCGGACTGGAGCTGCTGCACAAGCCCGTGGCGCCGGGCAAGCTGCGGCAGCTGATGCGCATCGGCCTGGCGCGCCGCGACGCCCCGTCGCAGCCGCAGGGCGAGGCGCGGGTGCAGCCGGGAGACGATCGGTGCTGAAACTAGCTGATGCCGAAACGCCGCGCGACGATCATCGCCTGCGAGCGGTTGGTCACCTGGAGCGCGCGCAGGATTTCCGTGATGTGCGCCTTGACCGTCGGCTCGGCGATGGCGAGGTCGCTCGCGATCACCTTGTTCGGCTTGCCCTGCGCGATCAGCGCCAGCACCTGGCGCTGGCGTTCGCTCAAGCCCAGCTGCTGCAGCGACTTCGGTCCTGCGGCGTCGGATGCGCCGCCGACGCCGGGCAGGTCCAGCATGCCGAGCGCCAGCGGCGGGATGTAGACGCCGCCGGCAAACACCAGCCGCAATGCCTGCAGCATCAGTTCACTCGATGAAAGCTTGGGAATGAAACCCATCGCACCCGAATTGAGCGCCGCGATCACGTCGGCGCGCTCGCACGAGCCGGACAGGACCACGACCGGGGCGGTGCAGCCGCGCTGGCGCAGCTCTTCCAGCACGGCAAGCCCCGGCATCCCGGGCAGCGCGAGGTCGAGCATGACCAGATCGAGATCGGGGTGTTGCGCGGACAGCTCGAGCGCTTCGTTCGCATTGCCGGCTTCCAGCACGATGACGTCGCGCTGCAGCGACGCGAGCGTGTGCCGGACGCCCTCGCGCACGAGGGGGTGGTCGTCGACGATCAGGATCTTCATCGCGGTGCTCAAGCCCTTCGGCAAGGGAAACCGACGCGAAATTATGAGCCAAATTGATATTGATGTGGATAAGCGCTTCTGTCCCGCACGGGGCTGGGGTAGATTCGGCGTCAAAGAACAATCCGGGGAAAGGCTGTCCGATGGCGTCGCGGGGGGAGTGCGCGTGCCGGGAGCCGGGCTGAACAGGCAGCGCTGCTGGCAGGGCGCCTGGGGCCTGTTCGCGCTGGCAGCAGCAGGGCCGACCCCGGCCCAGAGCGTCACCGAGAAGTCGTTTTTCGAGGAATTGCCGGTGGTGCTGTCGGCCTCCCGCATTCCGCAGTCGCTTGTCGCCACGCCGGGTGCGGTCACGGTGCTCGACCGGGAGTTCATCCGCGCCACCGGCTACCGCGACCTTCCGAGCCTGCTCAAGCTGGTGCCCGGCTTTCACGTCGTCGTCGAGCGCGGCGGGCTGTCGCACGTCACCTACCACGGGCTCGGCAATGCGTTTCCGAACCGGATGCAGGTGCTGATCGACGGCCGCTCGGTGTATTCGCCGTACTTTTTCGGCGGCGTGGACTGGTTTTCCGTGCCGATCACGATCGACGAGATCGAGCGCATCGAGGTGCTGCGCGGGTCGAACTCGGCCACCTACGGCTCGAACGCAGCGATGGGCGTGGTCAACATCGTGACGCGGGCCGCGGGCGACCATCCGGGAACGGAGGTCAGCCTCGCGGCCGGCAACGATGCCTTGTTCGATGCCGGTTTCAGCCACGACCTGCGCCGCGGCGAGCTCGGTCTGCGGGTGAATGCGGAGGTGCGCTACGACCACGGGCTTTCGGCGCTGGTCGATTCGCCGCGCAAAGGCGTTGCCACGCTGCGCGCCGATTATCGCTTGAGCTTGCGCGACGAGTTGAGCTTCGCGGCGGGCGTGAACGACACGCGGCGCGGGCTGGGATTCGACGGCGACCCGGTCAACGCCAACGGCCTGCGCGCCCTGCGTACCGAGAACAGCTTCGCGCATCTGCGCTGGCGCCGCGCGTTGGGACCCGGCGAAGATATCCAGGTGGGCTACTACCACAACGAGGAGCACGCCACCGAGTCGGTCACCGCCTATCTGCCGCCGTTCTTTCCCAGCGTGCCGCTCGACTTCAACCGCACCTCGAGCCGCAACAACGTGGACTTCCAGCACCTGTTTTCGCCGTCGGCGAACACGCGCCTCGCCTGGGGGTTGGAGTTGCGCCAGGACGAGATCCGCTCGCCGCGCGTATTCTTCGGCAGCGGCGGCGCGCACCAGTCCCTGGCGCGGGCCTTCGGCAGCCTGGAATGGCGGCCGCTGGGCGCCCTGACGGTGAACGCCGGCGCCATGCTCGAGCGCTATTCCGGTCGCGGCACGGCGCTTGCGCCGCGCCTGTTCGCCAATTGGCAGGTGGCTCCGGGGCACACGTTGCGTGCCGGCCGCTCGATCGCGTTTCGCGCGCCCTCGCTGTTCGAAGAAAAGGCCGACATCCGGTTCTACTCGAACGGCTATTCCGGAGTGCTGCTGCGGGTCAGCTTCCTGGGACAGCCGTCGATCCGGCCCGAGCGCGTCGCTGCCAATGAAATCGGCTACCTCGGTCAGTTCAGGACCTGGGACGGCGTCTTCGACCTGCGCGTCTACCGCGAGAAGATCACCGATCTGATCCAGGACGTCGATGTAGCGCCGCCCGCGGGCGTGGTGGATCCGCGCACGTTCTCCTTCGTCAACAGCAGCATTCCCGTGCTGCAGCGCGGATTCGAGTGGCACTACAGCGCGCGGCCAGGCCCGAACACCAGGTTCCAGGCCGGTCATTCGACCCTCAGGATTCTCGCGCCGTTCTCGGACAACCATCACGAGCACGAGGTCCCCGGACATGTCGGGACGCTCACCTGGAGGCAGGATTGGACGGCGCGCTGGAGCACCACGCTCTCGGTGATTCGCTACGGCACCTACGAATGGGGCAGCGGCTCCTTTCATGTGCCCGCCTACACGTCGCTCGACGCACGCATCGCCTACCGCTACGGACCTGCAGGCAAGCCGACCGAGTTGGCGCTGGTGCTGCTCAATCAGGGGCGGCGACACGAGGAGTACGTGTCGCTACCGTCGCTCGGGACTGGCAATCCGGTTCCGCAACTGGTCATTTTGACCGCCAGATTCCCGATCTGACGCGGGTCCGGCTGCGACTCGGATCCGCGGTCAACGATCGCCTCCGCCTGGTTTGACCTGAATCAAACACGCGCCCGGCCCAAGCGGCCAACCTCCTCGCTGAGGAGGAGCACGCTCGGGTGTACGAGATCCGGTTCCACGGACGCGGCGGGCAGGGCGCGGTGATGGCCGCCAACCTGCTGGCGCACGCGCTGGTCGAGGAAGGCAAGCACGTGGTGGCGATACCGTCATTCGGTTTCGAGCGCCGCGGCGCGCCGGTGGCCGCGTTCCTGCGCTTCGACGACGCGCCGATCCGGCGCATGACCAACATCTACCGGCCGGAGTGCATCGTGTGCATCGATCCGACGGTGGCGCGCGCCGTCAACATCTTCGACGGCATGCGCGAAAACGCGACGGTCGTGCAGGCGACCCGCAAGCCGCTCGGCGAGCTCAGCCTGCCTGCAAGCGTGGCACGCATCGGCTTATGCGATGCGGTCGGCATCGCGCTCGCGATCTTCCGCCGGCCGATCACCAATACGATCATGCTGGGCGCGTTCGCGCGGACGACCGGGCTGGTGCGGCTCGAATCGTTGCAGGCGGCGCTGCGCGGCGAAGGGGGGCTACGCGACGCCGCGCTGGAGCAGAACCTCGCCGCCCTGGCGCGCGGCCACGAGGCCACCGCGGTGCACGCGATCGAGCGGAGAGCGGCGGCGTGAAGGGCCGGGCGAAGCCGTTTTTCGACGCGACGCGCATCCCCGGAGATCTCGCGCCGATCGCGACCGAGCCGAGCCCGATGCTCCCCGGGGACTGGCGCACGCTGCGCCCGGTGGTCGATCGCGTCAAATGCGTGAAGTGCGCCGTGTGCTGGCTCTACTGTCCGGTGCAGTGCGTGGTGGAGAAGCCGCGCTGGTTCGATTTCAATCTCGCCACCTGCAAGGGCTGCGGCATCTGCGCGCAGGAATGCCCGCAGCGCGCGATCGCCATGATCGAGGAAGCCGCATGAGTGCGTTGCCGCAGGCGAAGGATCTGCCGCGCCACGTCGTCTGCGACGGCAACGAGGCCGCGGCCTGGGGCGTCGTGCTATCGCGGCCGGACATGGTCGCCGTCTACCCGATCACGCCGCAGACTTCGCTCGTAGAAGCGCTGGCGCAGTTCGCGGCGGACGGCACTCTCGACACCGAGATGGTCGAAGCCGAAGGCGAGCACAGCGTGCTCTCGGTGTTGCAGGGCGCCTGCCTGGCGGGCGCGCGCACCTATACCGCGACCTCGGGCCCCGGGCTCGCCTTCATGTTCGAGCCCTACCTCCGCGCGCCGGGCCTGCGGCTGCCGATGGTGATGTCGATCGTGACGCGCGACACGCTTTCGCCGCAGTGCGTCTGGGGCGGCCACCAGGACGCGATGAGCGTGCGCGAGATCGGCTGGATCCAGATGTACTGCGAGTCGGTGCAGGAGATCCTCGACACCGTGATCATGGCCTTCAAGGTTGCCGAGCATCGCGACGTGATGCTTCCGGTGAACGTCTGCCACGACGGCAATTACCTGTCGTTCGGCGTCTGCCGCGCGGACCTGCCCGAGCCCTCCGGCGTCGATGCGTTTCTCGGCAAGCCCGACACCAACTGGCACGTGGCGCTCGATCCCGACCGGCCGATGGGCGTCGACCCGCTGACCGGAGGCGGGGGCGGGCCGGGGCCGGCGCTGTTTGCGCGCTACCGCAAGGGCCAGTGCCGCGGCATGCAGAATGCGCTCGGCGTCATCGCCGACGTGCACCGCGAGTTCGGCGAGCGCTTCGGCCGGCGGCACGCGGCGCTCGTCGAGGAATACCGGCTCGACGACGCCGAGTACGCAATCGTCACCATCGGCAGCATGACCGGCGCGGCGAAGGACGCGGTCGACGAGGCGCGCGCGCGCGGGCAGCGCGCCGGGCTGATCAAGGTGAAGACCTACCGCCCGTTCCCGCTGCAGGCGATGGCGCAGGCGCTCGCCAAGGTGAAAGCCGCAGGCGTGGTCGACCGTTCGGTGAGCTTCGGCTGGAACTCGGGCCCGCTGCATCAGGACGTGCTCGGCACCCTGGCAATGCTGCCGCAGCGCATCCCGGCGGTGAGCTTCATCGGCGGCCTGGCCGGAGCCGATCTCACGGTCGAGCATTTTGCGCGCGCCCTCGAGACGACCGCGCAGGCGCTCGCCGGCGCGCGGCCGCTCGCACCGGTGTGGCTGAACGAGGGCGATCGCTGACATGCTGCAGGCGAGATATCTCCTGGTGGGCAGCAGCCACGCGGCGCTCGAGGCGCTCGCTGCGATTCGCATGCACGACGCCGAGGGCAGCGTGCTGCTCGCGACGCGCGATCCGGCGCCGCCCTATTCGCCGACCGTACTGCCGTACGTGGTGTCCGGAAAATCCGACCCGGAACGCGTGCGCTTGCGCGGCGCGCAGTACTTCGATCAACAGAACGTGGCGCTGCGCTGCGGCAGCGCGCTCGCCTCGCTGGACACTGCAGCACGCGTGGCCCGATTCGCCGATGGCGAACAGGTCGAATACGAACGTTTGCTGCTCGCGACCGGCGCCAGTCCTGCGATTCCGCCGATTGCCGGCCTGAAGCAGGTGCCGTTCCACGTGCTGCGCACGCTCGAGGATGCGGTGCGCCTGCGCACGGCGCTCGGCAGCGCGAAGCAGGCCGTGGTGCTCGGCGCCGGGCTGATCGGCATGCATGCCGCGGAGAACCTGGTCAATGCGGGTGCCGAAACGACGGTGATCGAGATGCGGTCGCAGGTGCTGCCCGGCTACTTCGACGCGCAGGCCGCGGGACTGATCGCGCAGGCCTTCGCGCAGCGCGGCGCGCGCGTGCTTTGCGGGCAATCGGTGATGAGCGTCGCGCCGCGCGAAAACGGCTTTGCGCTGAAACTCCCGGGCGGCGAGCGGATCCCCGGGGAATTGCTGCTGGTGGCGACCGGCGTGCGGCCGGCGATCGACTACCTCGCCGGTTCCGGCATTGCCGCCGATCAGGGAATTCTGGTGGACCGTCGCATGCGCACCAGCGCCGCCAATATCTGGGCCGCGGGCGATGTCGCGCAGGCCGCGAGCTTCTATCGCGACGCGCCGGTGGTGAACGGCATCCTGCCGAATGCCGTGGAGCAGGGGCGCGTCGCCGGCATGGACATGGCCGAGGACCCGGGCGCGAAGGATTATCGTGGCGCGGTGCCGATCAACACCTATCATTTTTTCGGCCGGCAGGCGCTTTCGGTCGGCGTCGACTCGGTCGATGGCGGCGAGACGAGCGTGCACTTCGATGCGCAGACCGGTCGCTACCGCAAGATCGTGCTGCGCGATAACCGGCTGGCCGGGATTTTCTCGGTCGACATGCCGTTCGACGCCGGCGTCATGGTCGAGCTGGTGCTGCGGCGCGTCGATCTCGGGCCGGTGAAGCAGGCGTTCCTCGACGATCCGCGCCAGACCGCGCGCACGCTCATGTCGAAACTCTGGCGCTAGACCGATGGCCGCCTACGAAACGATCGCCTTCGACGCCGCCAGGTGCAACGGCTGCGGCGATTGCATGAGCGCCTGCGCGCAGGCGAAGACGGGCAATTTCGAGCATGCCTCGTCGCGAATCCAGATCCTGCCTTCGGCGAACGACGGCTTCGAGCTGGCGCTGTGCCGGCAGTGCGGCGATCCCGGTTGTGTCTCGGTCTGCCCCGCGGCGGCGCTGGAAAAGGACAGCGAGTCGGGCGTCATCGCCTGGGACGGCACGAAGTGCGTCAACTGCCTGCTGTGCACGGTGGGCTGCACCTATGCCGGAATTGCGTTCGACGAACGCGCCGGCCACGTCGTGAAGTGCGATCTGTGCGGCGGCCGGCCGGAATGCGTCAAGGCCTGCAGCGAAGGCGCGCTGCGGCACGTGAAGAGCGCGCGCATCTACAACCGTTTCGGCGCGCTCGAAGACCTTTTCGTGCCGGGACTCGCGGGCTGCCAGGGCTGCAACACCGAGCTGCTCATCCGCCACGTGCTGCGCGCGGTGGGGCCGGAGACGGTGGTCGCGGCGCCGCCGGGCTGCATCCCGGGCATGGGCACGGTGGGCTACAACGGCAAGACCGGAACCAAGGTGCCGGTGTTTCATCCGCTGCTGACGAACACCGCTTCGATGCTCGCCGGCGTGCGGCGCACTTACAAGCGCAAGGGGAGGGACGTGACTGCACTCGCGCTCGCGGGCGACGGCGGCACGGCGGACGTCGGCTTCCAGTCGCTCTCGGGCGCCGCCGAGCGCGGCGAGGAGATCCTCTACGTCTGTGTCGACAACGAGGGCTACATGAACACCGGCATGCAGCGCTCGGGCTGCACGCCGTTCGGCGCCTGGACTTCGACCACGCCGGTCGGGGAACGCTCGCACGGCAAGTCGCGGGACGCGAAGAACCTGCCGCTGCTCATGATGATG
>Ga0156179_1010_pt1 | contig 11887 bp, 12 predicted proteins | sample RifCSPlowO2_12_FD_107832 | JGI IMG/M metagenome (GOLD analysis project Ga0156179, IMG submission 107832) | Betaproteobacteria bacterium RIFCSPLOWO2_12_FULL_67_28 | reverse complement strand
CCGACGCCTTCCCTTTCGGCGACCCCAAGCTCGGCAAGAAAGTGCTCGAGGAAAAATGCAGCGGCTGCCACGTGGCGCGCTTCGGCGGCGACGGCTCGGGCATGTTCACGCGCGCTAACCGCAAGCCCGCGAGCGCGCAATCGCTGCTCGCGTGGGTGCAGCGCTGCAACGCCAATGTCCGCACCGGTTTGAACGGCGAGGAGGAAGAAAGCGTCGCCGCTTACCTCAACGAGGCGTACTACAAGTTCAAGTAGGCGGCAGCACCGCCGTCGCCTCGAGCTCGATCTTGCCGGGCGAATCGAGCAGGTCCGAGACGAAGATCATGCTCATGCACGGATAGTGCTTGCCCATGAGTGTGCGCCAGATCCTGCCCAGATGCGGGCGCGCGGCAAGGTAAGCGGGCTTGTCGCAGCAATACGCCGTGATGCGGCAGATGTGTTCCGGCCGGCCGCCCGCCTCCGCCAGCACCGCGAGGATGTTCTTCAGCGCCTGCTCGAACTGCGGCGCGATTTCCTCGGAATGGAATCTCTGCTGCTCGTCCCAGCCGACCTGGCCGGCGACGAATACGATCCTGCCCGCGGGCACCGCGATGCCGTTGGCGTAGCCGATCGGCGCGTCCCAGCCTTTGGGCAGCAGCACGTCCATGGCCGGCTTCATTCGGAGTAGAGCGAGGGGTCCGGATCGCGGTCCCAGCCCGGGTCCGGTTTTTCGACTTTCTTCATCCACTCCCGGATCAGCTGGACATGCTCGCGCTCTTCCGCTGCCATCTCCCTGGCAATGCGCTTCACGTCCGCGGGCGCGGTCGAGCCCGAGATGCCGGTAAAGAAACGGACCGCACGCTGCTCGCAGGCGAGCGCCAGCTCGAGCGCGTGCCAGGGTTGCATCAGGTAGTGCAGCTCACCCGGCGGCACCGACTCGGGCGCCTCCGACTGGCGCCACATCCAGGCCTCGGCCGCCGCGGGCGGCTTGCGCCAGCCCATTTCCCTGACGATCCTGGTGGCGTGCAGCCCCTCGATGCGCGCGAGCTTGCGGAACAGCTGCGCCACTGCGGTGTTGTTGTGCACCTCCATCTGGTCGGCGAACTCGGTGTAGCGGTCGCGCGCGTCGTTTTCCATGGCATAGGCCTGCACCATGAAGTCGGCATACGCACCGCTGCGCGGGGCGGCCGGTTTCGCTGCGCGCTTCGGCGCCGGCCTGGAGGTGCGCTTCTTCGGCACGGGCTTTGCGGTTCCGCGCGCCGGTTTTTTCCTCGAACTCATAGGATGAACTCCGCTTCAAGCTCTGCCACACTGCTGGGCGTCGCGCTCTGTTCCGTCCGGTACGGCTTGCGATGCCCCGCATAAAGCACGCCGATGTTGAACCCGTCGTCGGTCATCAGGCGCCGCGCGGCACGCCCCGGGTCGTCGGTCGGCGCCACCGGCGCGGGATGCACCCTGTCTTTCCAGGTGCGCTGTTCCGGCCGGAAGGTGACGCAGGGCGACAGCACCTCGATGAAGGAAAAGCCGGGATGGCGCACTGCCTGCACGATCAGCTCCGCCGTGCCGTTGGGGTCGCTCGAGGTGGCGCGGGCGATGAAATTGGCGCCCGAGGCGAGCGCGATCACGAGCGGGTGGAATTCGCGCAGGCCGGTGCCCTGTGGCGATAGCTTGGAATCCCAGTCGGGCTCGGTGGTGGGCGAGGGCTGGCCCTTGGTCATGCCGTAGACGCGGTTGTCCATCACGATGTAGGTGAGGTCGACGTTGCGGCGGCAGGCGTGCAGGAAGTGGTTGCCGCCGATCGAATAGCCGTCACCGTCGCCGCCTGCCGCGATCACCGTGAGATCGGGACGCGCGACCTTGAGCCCGGTGGCGGCGGCGAGCGCGCGCCCATGCACGCCGTGAAATCCGTAGCAGGTGGTGTAGGCCGGGATGCGCGACGAGCAGCCGATGCCGGAAACCACGGCGACGTTTTCCGGGCGTACCGCAAGCGCCGCGAGCGCCTTGGTGATCGACGACAGCACGGTGTAGTCGCCGCAACCCGGACACCAGACCGGCTTGACGTCGGACTTGAATTTCTGCGGCGTGAGCTGCGCCGCTTGGGCAGGTGCGTTCATGCACGGCTCCATTCGAGAATCTTGCGGTGGATCTCGTCGGGGCGCACGGGCAGCGGACCCGGCCTGCGGAAGCTGGTGAGCTCGCACGTCAGGTCGTACTCGGCGCGCAGATAGCGCAGGAACTGGCCGCCGAAGCTTTGCTCGACCACGAGGGCGCGCTTCACGCCCTTGAGCGCGCGGCGCAGCTTCTCCGGCTGCGCCGGCGACATCAGGCGCAGCGAGAGCAGGCGGCCGGAAACGCCGTCGCCCTTCGCGCGCGCGAAGGCTTCGCGCACCGCGCCGGTGCACGAACCCCAGGTGATCACCGCCAGCTCGCCCTCGCCCTCGATCTCGGCCCAGTGCTCGCCGTAATCGATCGAATCGAGCTTGCGCGCGCGCTTGTCCATTTGCGCCAGGTGATCGGCGGCTGCGGACGAAGGCGTGCCGCGCTCGCCATGCTCGAGCCCGTCGGCGGTGTAGGTGATGCCGGGCGTTCCCGGGATCGCCATCGGCGACACGCCGGAGGGCGTCAGCGCATAGCGCTTGTAGTCCACCGTGTTCGGCGCGGCGCGCTCGCGCGCGCCGGCGAATGAAACCTCAGCAGGGCGCTCGACCACGGCGCGCGCCTGGCCGAAGAACTGGTCCGAAAGCACGATCGCCGGCACCTGCAGGGACTCCGCCAGATGCGTCGCCCATTGCGTGGTGAGCAGGCAATCGGCCACCGAGTTGGGCGCGAGTACGAGATGCGGCGCGTCGCCATGCAGGCCGTACATCGCGATGTTGAGGTCGGCCTGCTCGGTCTTGGTTGCGATGCCGGTGGACGGACCGGTGCGCATCACATCCACCACGACGACCGGAATCTCCGCCGCCACGCCCAGGCCGAGCGCCTCGATCATGAGCGAGAGCCCCGGACCCGAGGTCGCGGTGAGCGAGGGCACGCCGCCATAGGACCCGCCGAGGATCATGTTGATCGACGCGAGTTCGTCCTCCGCCTGCACCAGCGTGCCGCCGACACGCGCCAGCGCCGGCGACATCCACTCCAGCAGCTCGGTCGCCGGCGTGATCGGGTAGGCGGCGACGAAGCGCACGCCGCCGCGGATCGCGCCGTAGCCAGCGGCCTGGTTGCCGGTGACGAGCCAGCGCGAGGAGCCGGCAGGTGCGGGCGCCAGCGGGAACCCGGCGCCGAGTTTGGCCGCCTCGTCGATGCCCGCCTGCACCGCAGCGAGCGAGGCGGCGAGCGCGTCGCCGCCCTTTTTCATCGATTTCTCGACTGCGGCGCACAGCGCCGCCCGCGGCAAGCCGATCAGGCCGCCGAGCAGACCGAGCGCGACCATGTTGGGCCAGCCGCCCGGAATTTTCTTGGCCATGGCTTTCAGGGTCACCGGCGCATAGCGCGCGCCGCTCTTCAGGAACACCTCGGGGGGTTCGCCCTGCGCCGGATCGCCCACCACGAGGCCCGCTTCGGCGAGCGGCAGCTCGGCAGCGAAGCGCGCGACGTTGCCCCAGTCCACGGCGGCCAGTACCTGGTAGCGGTCGTCGACGCTGTCGCAGGGCGCGGTGCAGATGCGCAGCATCGCGGCGGCTTCGCCACCGCGGATCTGCGGACCGCTCGAGCGCGTCATGAGGCCGTAGTAGCCCGCCTGTGCCGCCGCCTCGAGCAGCATGTTGCCGGCGGTCATCACGCCCGCGCCGCCGCTGCCGGCGAGCGCGACCGAAACGCTGGTCATTCCTTTGCCTGTCTGCGTCACACCCCACTCCTCCCTGCTGCCGCCATTTACGCCGAACGGCCTGCAATTTCTTTGTGCCAGATCAAGTCTGCCGCCTCTCGCCCGCGTTATCTATTGGCCCTACGGAGGAGCGGTCGCTGGCAGCGTCAGGTGCATTGACCTTAAATAGGTAATGCGGTACTGTAATACCACATTAGGCGGAGATTGAAAAGATGGCGGCAAGCGCGACACGCTGGGTGATGACGGCGCCGAAGGCGCCGATGGCGCCGCAGGCGTTCGCGCCGCAGCCGGCGCCGGGCGAGGTCGCGGTGGCGATCGCGGGCTGCGGCGTGTGCCACACCGACCTCGGCTATTACTACGACGGCGTCAGGGTCAATCACGCGCTGCCGCTCGCGCTCGGCCACGAGGTGAGCGGACGCGTGGCGCTCGCCGGGCCGGGCGCCGAAAGCTGGCTCGGCCGCGCCGTCATCGTGCCGGCGGTGCTGCCCTGCGGCGAATGCGACCTGTGCCGCCGCGGCCATGGAACCATCTGCCGCCAGCAGAAGATGCCCGGCAACGACATCCAGGGCGGATTCGCCAGCCACATCATCGTGCCGGCGCGCGGTCTGTGCCCGGTCGACGAGCGCGAACTCGCGGCGGCCGGACTCGCGCTGGAGGAAGTCTCGGTGGTGGCCGATGCGGTGACCACGCCTTACGAGGCGGTGCGTCGTGCAGGCGTCGCGCCGGGCTCATTGGCGATCGTGATCGGCGTCGGCGGCGTCGGCGGCTACTGCGTGCAGATCGCCGCTGCGGCGGGCGCGAAAGTGGTGGCAATCGACGTCGATGAGCGCAAACTCGAAGCGATGAAGCCCCATGGCGCCGCGCTGACGCTCAACGCGAGGAGCAACGACCAGAAGGCGCTCAAAGCCGCGATCGCCGCGTTCGCCAAGGGCGAGGGGTTGCGCGCTACCGAGTGGCTCATTTTCGAGTGCTCGGGAACGGCCGCGGGCCAGCTCACGGCTTACGGCCTGCTGGTGCACGGCGCGACGCTGTCGGTGGTCGGGTTCACCATGGACAAGGTCGAGGTAAGGCTTTCGAACCTGATGGCATTCGATGCGCGCGCCATCGGCAACTGGGGCTGCCCGCCGGAGCGCTATCCGGAGGCGCTCGCCCTGGTGCTGGAGGGCAAAGTGCAGGTCAAGCCGTTCGTCGAAGCGCATCCGCTCTCAGAGATCAACCGCATTTTCGAGGCCGTGCACCAGCGCGAGATTTCCAAGCGCGTCGTGCTGGTGCCGAACTGAAAGGAAAAAATCTCATGGCCGCAGTCATCAAGAACCACGACCTCGCCGAAATCTCCTTTGCCGGCGTCAAAGTCGAGAAAATCCCGGCACGATCGCCCGACGGCACGGTTGCAGCCGGGCTCTACAACGCCTGGATCTGGCTCGACAACCCGCAGCAGCACAACTCGTACACGACCGACATGGTGAAGGGCGTGATGCTCGCGTTTCGTGCCGTGTCGAACGCGCGCGACGTCTCGAGCGTGGTGTTCACGGGCGTCGGCGACAAGGCCTTCTGCACCGGCGGCAACACCAAGGAATACGCCGAATACTATTCCGGCCACCCGCAGGAGTACCGCCAGTACATGCGCCTGTTCAACGACATGGTGTCGACGATCCTCGCCTGCGACAAGCCGGTGATCGCGCGCGTCAACGGCATGCGCATCGGCGGCGGCCAGGAGATCGGCATGGCGTGCGACTTTTCGGTGGCGCAGGACCTGGCGCGCTTCGGCCAGGCGGGCCCCAAGCACGGCTCCGCCCCGATCGGCGGCGCGACCGACTTCCTGCCGGTGATGGTCGGCGCCGAGCGCGCCATGGCCGCGTGCGTGCTGTGCGAGCCGTTCTCCGCACACGAGGCGTACCACATGGGCATGCTCACCGACATCACCCCGGGACTGAAAGTCGACGGCAGATTCGTCGCCAATCCGCTCGTCGAAACCGCCCGCGTGTACGACGAGTTCGGGCGCCTCGTGTTCGGCCGGCCGAAGACGGGCGATGCGCTCAAGGCGGGCAAGGCGCTGCTGGCGAGGGGCCAAGTGGACCTGTCCGCGCTCGACGCCAAGGTCGAGGAACTGTGCGCCAAGATCCTGCTCACCTTCCCGGACTGCACCACGAAGACGCTGGAGGAGCTGCGCAAGCCCAAGCTCGAGGCGTGGAACCGCAACAAGGAGGATTCGCGCGCCTGGCTCGCGCTCAACATGGTGACCGAAGCGCGCGCCGGTTTCACCGCCTTCAACGCGGGGCCGAAGGACGACCGCGAGATCGATTTCATCAAGCTGCGCCAGGCGCTGGCGCGCAACGAGAGCTGGGTCGGCCCGCTGCACGACTCGATCCAGCCCAAGGCGAAGCAGCGCGCGTGAGCGATACTCCACTCAAGGTCTGGACCGAGCGCGACGGCCAGCTGCTGCGGCTGCGGCTCGCGCGGCCGAAGGCCAACCTCATCGACGCGCAGATGATCGCCGCGCTCGATGCAGCGTTCGCCGCGCACGCCGGCAACGCGCGCCTGCTCGGCGCGCTGGTCGATCACGAGGGACCGCATTTTTCCTTCGGCGCATCGGTCGAGGAGCACCTGCCGGCGCAGTGTGCGCAGATGATCCGCGGGCTGCACGCGCTGATCGAACGCATGCTCGATTGGCCGAAGCCGATCCTCATGGCGGTGCAAGGGCAGTGCCTCGGCGGCGGGCTCGAGTTCGCCGCAGCGGGCAATCTCCTGTTCGCCGCGCCCGAGGCGCAGTTCGGCCAGCCGGAGATGAAGCTCGCCGTCTTTGCGCCCGCCGCGTCGTGCCTGCTGCCGGAGCGCACCGGACAGGCGCGCGCCGAAGACCTGCTCTATTCGGGCCGTTCGATCGATGCTCCGACCGCGCTCGCGTGGGGACTGGTGAACCAGCTGGCGGAGGACCCGGCGGCGGCCGCCCTCGAGTACTTCGAGCGCCACCTGGCGCCGAAGAGCGCAGCGTCGCTTTATTACGCGGTGTGCGCCGCGCGCGCGCCGTACGCCAAGCGCGTCAAGCAGCGGCTCGCCGAGGTCGAGCGGCTTTATCTCGACGGGCTGATGCAAACGCATGACGCGGTCGAGGGTCTGAAGGCATTCCTCGAGAAACGCGCGCCGCGCTTTGAACACCGCTAGAGGAGGACCGATGAACGTCAAGGAAATCGTGGCACGTTGCGAGGCTCTGTTCGAGGACCTCCATTTCAACGCCGTGCAACAGTGGAAGGCGGCGCTACCGGGGCGCAAGGCGATCGGCTACATGCCGGTCTACGTGCCGCACGAGATCATCCACGCCGCAGGCTTCCTGCCGGTCGGGATCTTCGGCGGCGGCGACCAGATCGAGGTGATCCAGGGCGACGCCTACTACCAGAGCTATATCTGCCGCATCCCGCGCTCGACGGTCGAGCTCGGCCTCAGCGGGCGGCTCGACTGCCTCGACGGCATGCTGTTTCCGTCGGTCTGCGACGTGATCCGCAATCTCTCGGGCATGTGGCAGATCATGTTCAAGGACAAGTACGTGCGCTACATCGACGTGCCGCAGAACTACGACGACGCGATCGGCGGCACGTTCTACATCAGCGAAATGCAGCATTTGCGCGACGATCTCGGCGCCTTGCGCGGCCAGCCGATCACGGACGCCGAGCTGAACGCCTCGATCGCAGTCTACAACGAGAACCGCAAGGCGATCCGCGATCTCTACAGCTACCGCGCGCAAAAGCCCTGGCAGGCGCCGACCTCCGAGGTCTACCTGCTGCTGCGCGCCGGTTGCGTGCTGCCGCCCGAGGAGCACACCCCGCTGGTACGCGCCTACATCGCCGCGGCCGACGTCGAGAAGCGCGCGCGGCGCGACAACGCGCGCGTCGTGATGACGGGTTCCTTCTGCGAGCAGCCGCCGCTCGGGCTCATCAAGTCGATCGAGATGTCGGGCTGCTACGTGGTGGACGACGAGTTCATGCTGGCGTTTCGCTGGCTGATGGACGAAGTGCCGGCCGACGGCAACCCGCTGGAGGAGCTGTCGAAGGCGTTCCTGCACCGCTCCGCGCAAAGCGCGTCGAAATACGACGACAAGAAGGAAGACAAGGGAAGATACCTGCTGCACCAGGTGAAGAGCCGCGGTGCGGAGGGCGTGATCTTCGCCGCGCCTTCGTTCTGCGACCCGGCGCTGCTCGAGCGCCCGATGCTGCAGGAGGTGCTCGCCAAGCAGAAGATTCCCTACACCGCATTCAAGTACGCCGAGAACACCGGCCAGATGGCCCCGATCCGCGAGCAGGCCGGAACCTTCGCCGACTCGATCAAACTGTGGAGCGCCGCATGAGCACGCCGACGATGCAACCCCAGATCGCCCCGAAGGCCAAGCCACAGGTCCTGAAAGAGGACGCGATGTGGCTGCAGAAGGAGATGATCAACCGCAACTATCACGAGCTCGCCACCGCGCACCAGGACGGCCGCAAGGTCTCGGCGACCTTCGTGCCGGGCAACCTGAACGAGCTGCTGATGTGCTTCAACTTCGCGAGGAGCCTCCCCGAGACCAACGCGCTGCAGAACGGCATGCGCAAGAAGTCCGGCAAGATGATCATGGACGCCGAGCGCGACGGCCATTCCGAGGACGTGTGCACCTACGTCAAGGCCGACCTCGGCATGATGCTGCAGGGCCAGGTCGGACCGACCGGCGAGCCGCTGCCGCATCCGGACGTGCTGCTGCTGTCGTATACCGGGTGCTTTACTTTCATGAAGTGGTTCGAGTTGATCCGGCAGAAGTACAACTGCGAGACCGTGATGCTGCACGTGCCCTACCAGGGCGACGGCAAGGTCTCGCCGGCGATGCGCGACTACGTGGTGAAGCAGCTGAAGGAGAAGGTCATCCCGACCCTGGAGAAGGTCTCCGGCGTCAAGTTCGACATCGACCGGTTGCGCCAGTACATGCGCGAATCGGTCAAGGCCGAGGAAAACCTGGTGCGCGTGCTGCAGTCGGCCAAGAACCGGCCGAGCCCGATCGACGGCTACTTCGGCGCGGTGTACTACATCGGGCCCATCTTCACCGCCTTCCGCGGCATGCCCGAGGCGACCAGGTATTACGACACCCTCTGGTCGGAGGTCGAGCAGCGCATTCGCGAGAAGAAGGGCCCGGTCACGCCCGAAGGCGAGATGGCCGAGGAAAAGTACCGCCTCGTGGTCGAGGGACCGCCCAACTGGACCAGCTTCCGCGACTTCTGGAAGATGTTCTACGACGAGGGCGCGGTGATCGTCGCCTCGACCTACGCCAAGGTGGGCGGGGTGTACGACTTCGGCTTCCGGCACGACGCCGAGCGGCCGCTCGAGTCGCTCGCCGAGTATTGCCTGGGCTGCTACACCAACCTCAATTTCCCGCAGCGCATCGACATGATCTGCAAGTACCTCGACGAGTACCAGGCCGACGGCCTGCTGATCAATTCGATCAAGAGCTGCAACAGCTTCTCCGCCGGGCAGCTGCTCATGCTGCGCGAGGTCGAAAAGCGCACCGGCAAGCCGGCCGCATTCATCGAGTCTGACCTGGTCGACCCGCGCTATTTCTCGGCGGCCAACATCAAGAACCGGCTGGAGAGCTACTTCCAGATGATCAAGCAGAAGCGCGTCGCGCAAGCGGCCGCGGGAGTGCACTGACATGAGGTGCTTCATCGGCATCGATCTCGGATCGACCACCACCAAGGCGGTGGTGATGGACGAGGACCGCAAGGTGCTCGGGCGCGGAATCACCAATTCGCGCTCCAACTACGACACCGCCGCCACGGTCGCCAAGCAGGAGGCGCTGGTGTCGGCGAGGTTCGAACTGTTCCGGCAGGCGCTGGCGAAAAGCGGCGCGCTCGACGGCAAGCTCGACGAATTCATCGGCCAGCTCGAGCGCGATTTCCGCCTCGAACAGTTCCTCATCCAGCTCACCGATCTCGAGGAGGTCTGCGGCCGCAACGCAGAGGGCACACGCTTCGGCGAGCACGCCGCCGGCGTGGCGCAGGCGCTTGGCGAGCTGTTCCGGCGCCTGCGCGAGGACTCGCCGGCGCTGTTCATCCCCAACGCCAAGCGCAAGAGCGACTTTTTCCGCGACATCGCGGGCGCGCAGTACCTGGCCCTCGGCGAGGCGGTGGCGAAGGACGCCGGCGTGCGCTACGACCTGCTGTTGAATGTATATGACCGCTCGATCATCGAGGTGGAAAACCGGGAGTACGGCGATGCGATCAGCCGCAACCTGATGGCAGGGATGGGGCGCACCTTCAAGGCCCTGCCGGATGCGGCGGCGCGCGGCGACAGGATCCGCGCGCCGATCCAGGGCGTGCTCGACACGGCGCTCGAGGAGACTTATGTGGTCGGCACCGGCTACGGCCGCGCCCGCCTGCCGTTTTCCAAGGAGCACGTGCGCTCCGAGATCCTGTGCCACGGCCTTGGCGCGCACGTCATGTATCCGAGCACCGCTACGGTGCTCGACATCGGTGGCCAGGACACCAAGGCGATCCAGGTCGACCGCGCGGGCATCGTGGAATCGTTCCAGATGAACGACCGCTGCGCCGCGGGCTGCGGCCGCTACCTCGGCTACATCGCCGACGAGATGAACATGGGGCTGCACGAGCTGGGGCCCCTCGCCATGAAGGCCACCAAGACCGTGCGCATCAATTCGACCTGCACCGTGTTCGCCGGGGCCGAACTGAGGGACCGCCTCGCGCTCGGCGAGAAGCGCGAGGACATCATGGCGGGGCTGCACCGCGCCATCATCCTGCGCGCGATGTCGATCCTCGCGCGCTCGGGCGGAATCCGCAACGAATTCACCTTCACCGGCGGGGTGGCGAAGAACGAGGCGGCGGTGAAGTCGCTGCGCGAGCTGATCTTCGACAACTACGGCGAAATGACCATCAACATCGACCCCGACTCGATCTACACCGGGGCGCTCGGCGGCGCCACCTTCGCCTGGCGCGCGGTGGTGGAAGAGGGCAAGGTCGTGGAGGCACGGGCATGATCCATACCATCGGCATCGACATCGGCTCGGGAGCGGTGAAGACCGTGCTGTTCCGCGACAACGCGTGGGTCGCGAAGCGCTGCGAGCGCATCCGCCGGCGCGATCCCATGGAGCTGGCGAAACAGGGTTTCGACGAGGTGGTCGCCGAGGCGAAGCTGAAACCGGCCGACGTCGCGTACACGGCGACCACGGGCGAGGGCGAGAACGTGAAGTTCGCCACCGGGCATTTCTACTCGATGACCACGCATGCGCGTGGCGGCATCTTCCTCAACCCGGAGGCCCGCGCGGTGGTGGACATCGGCGCGCTGAACGGCCGTGCCATCTGGGTCGACGAGCGCGGCAAGGTGCTTTCCTACAAGATGACCAGCCAGTGCGCCTCGGGCTCGGGGCAGTTTCTGGAAAACATCGCGCGCTACCTCGGCGTCGCGGTCGAGGAGATCGGGCCGCTGTCGCGCACTTCGCAGAATCCCGAGAAGGTGAGCTCGATCTGCGCCGTGCTCGCCGAAACCGACGTCATCAACATGGTGTCGCGCGGCATCCCGACCGCGGACATCCTCAAGGGCATCCACCTCTCGATGGCCTCGCGGCTGGCGAAGCTGCTCAAGGTCACGGGGATCACCAAGGGCCTTGCCCTTCTCACGGGGGGCCTCGCGCTCGACGAAGGCCTGCTCGCGGCGCTGCGCGAGGAGCTGGTGACGGAGAAAATCACCGGCCTCACCGCGACCAACCACCCGGATTCGATCTACGCCGGGGCGATCGGCGCCGCGCTGTGGGGCGCCTTCCGGCACGGTAAACTGAAGGAACTTCAGGAACGCGCCGCGGCGTAAGGAGAGCTCCATGGCCTTGATGATCAACGACAACTGCACGGCCTGCGACGCCTGCAAGCCCGCCTGCCCCAACGAGGCGATTGCGGTCGGCGATCCGATCTACGTCATCGACGCGCTCCGCTGCACCGAATGCGTCGGCGCGCACGACGAGCCGCAGTGCAAGCTCGTCTGCCCGGCCGATTGCATCGTGGTCAATCCGGACTTCGAGGAAACGCCCGAGCAGCTGCAGGAGAAATACCAGAGCCTGCACGGCTGA
>Ga0156179_1220_pt1 | contig 11901 bp, 10 predicted proteins | sample RifCSPlowO2_12_FD_107832 | JGI IMG/M metagenome (GOLD analysis project Ga0156179, IMG submission 107832) | Betaproteobacteria bacterium RIFCSPLOWO2_12_FULL_67_28 | reverse complement strand
GAGATCGCGCTCGTCGATCGCCGCATCGAGCATCGAGGACATGCGCAAAATGTAGGTATCGAGCTCTGCGGCCATCTGATCTATCCAATTCAGCACATCGCGCAGTGCATAGCCGCTCATGTGGCGGTACATGTGTTCGATGTCCACCAGCAGCCGCTGTACCACTCCGCCAGCAACGTCCGGTCCGTATCGGCTCAGAATGCGTTGAGTCGCTGCAACCGCGGGCGCAAACTCCCGGTCTGCTCGCCGGAACGCTGTTCCGTCGCCCCGGTCTGCATTGACCCCCATACCTGCCTCGAAAACGCGCCGGGTGTGCGGCAGCAAGGCGCAGTCCCGAAGTCCTTGCACAGCCTCGAGATTGATCGCGCACTCCCGGTAGATGGCCCCGTTCTTCAAGTGCAGGATCGTCGCGAGAACGCCGCCGGACGCGACCAGGCGCGCGGCTTCGCCGAGCGCGTCGATACCCGCGTATTCCAGCCCAAACTGGCTCGCGACAAGGTCGAAACTGCGATCTGGAAACGGCGCCTGATTCGCGTCGGCAACGACCCCCTTGATCGACGGCACCCGCTTGCGGAGTTCCCTGAGCGCAGCCAACGAACGGTCCAAGGCATGCACCGATGGTTCGGCCCCGCCGAGCCGCCCGGCGGAATCGAATACAAGGTGCGCTACCGCGCCGTTGCCGCACGCGACGTCGAGAACCCGTGGATGCGGATAGTCGGGTAGCGCGTGCATGAGCAACGTGGTCCAGAAGCGCGCCAGTACCTCGTCCTGGGGTCCGCCCGCTTGATGTGCCGCCCCCTCGCGGGTTCCGCGCCAGAATCCGTCCCAACCGTCATCCGTCATCGCCACCCCTGCGCGCAACTGGCGCCCTGTCGAATCCACCACACTGGGTTGCCTCGCTGTTGACCACCTTGCCTGAAGGGAGACTCTCCCTCGTTGCACTCACGCACTCCCGCGGTGATCTTCCTCGCTACGCGTGCACGATCGGTGACCAAATTGTAAGCTGCGGTGGCAGTGCCCGATCGGCGGTGGTGCCCCGGACGATTGCACATACGCAAGGTTGAACTCCGCGCCAGTCGTCGTGGTCATACGGACGCAGGTGTCTTGCTCTCGGCGAACGGAGAAGGAGGCGATCATGAATCGGAATCCCCCGCTGCGTTTCGTTCTCATCGCGGCATTGTCGGCCGCAGGCTTGGCGGCGCTATCAAGCGCTCACACCGCAACCGCCCGAAACGAGCTGGTCAGCGCGCCGTCCAGGTACCTGGATGAATTCAGCGTCCATCCGCGCGCTGACCTGAGCCGTTACCACAGATTTGTGATGGATCCCGTCCGGGTCGAATTCCACGACGATTGGTTGAGGAGCCTGAACACGCAACGAAGCGTGGCGCAGCGCGTCTACCCGGACGATGTGCAGCGCGTCAAGGGTGACATGGCCTCCAGCCTGGCGGCGATCGTGGCAGAGGCCTTCGAGGCCAAAGGCTACGAAATCGGCGCAACGCCGGGCGCGGGCGTGATGCGGATTTCCGTGCACGTCGAGGATCTCTCCGTCAATGCCCCGAATGCGCAGTATCTGGCGCAAACGAAGATTCTTGCGCGGGACGTTGGTCAGGCGACGCTCATCGTTGAGCTGAGCGATGCCGGCACGGGCGTGCTCCTCGCCCGCGCGGTGCGCCGCGGCACGGCCTCCGCGATGGGGAATTTCACCCGTGCCGACGACGTTTCGACACGCTTCTGGTTCGACGCCATGTTTCGGCACTGGGCGCGGAGTTGTGTCGAGGAGTTCGAAGCGTTCAAAGGCCGCGCGCGACCGGCATCTTCATCCTCCCGTTGATGCGGGGGGCGCCGCGCCGCATTCCTCCGCTTATTTCAGCCGCCGCACCTTGACGATCGCGTTGCGTCCATCCACCGAAAGGTTATAGCTCCCCAGGAAGCCGACCTCGATCGTCACCTTCATCGGCTTGCCAGGCGCCGGTTCGATGACTTCAATGCTGTCGCTGTCCAGTTGCCGCCAGATCTGACCGTTGTCCAGGATGAAGATCGCCTTGCCGCGCGGCGTCTTGGCGAACTCGGTCACCGTGGCGGCGAGCTGCGTGATTTCCCCCGGCTCGGCGGGCGCTGCGGGCTTGCCGAATTCCTCCGGCCGCGTCACCGGTTTCGGCGGGCGCGAAAACCCGAACCAGTCGAGAATGCCGCGTTTTTCCCTGGACTGCGCTTCGGTCAGCGCGCGCCTGGCTTGCGGAGCGGCGGCGTCGAAGCACTTCAGGCGTGCCGCGGGGTCGGACAAGTCCGCGCATCTGGCGATCTCGGCCAGTGCGTCCTGCGTAGCATCGGCGTGCACAGGACCGGCAAGCAACGCCATGATGGAGGCAATCAGTATCGTTCGCATGGAAGGCTCGTATCCGTTTGAAACGGCGGCTGCTCGAGACACCTGCCGCTCGGGTGGTCTGTTGAAGTTGCATCATATAACGCGCCTCGCTCCAGTGTCGGCGCAGAACCCGGTTGAGGGGTGACTGCTGGTTCGGTCCGAGGCCCTCGAGGGTTATGAAGCGGGCTTGGGGCTGTCGAAACCCCCTTTTCTCAGCGCCGGAGTTGAAGTAAACTGCGCCGCCTTTTGGGAGGCGCGAAGGGGCTGCACCACAGCCCCTTTTGTCATTTTCTGCGGCGGCCGGTGATCCCGGGCGACGAATGCAGGCGGTGCGTGAGGCGCGCTGCCGGAGGCAGATCTGGGAAACTAATGTTCCGAGCGCAAGACATCGGCGAGGCGCCAGGTCCCGCATGAGCTATGTGGAACCCAGGGACTCCGGGCGCCGCATCGGCGGCATGGTGGCCGTGGTGGCGTTCCATATCGTGCTGGGTTACGCGCTGGTCGAGGGCCTCGCGCGCAAGATCGTCGAGGTGGTCCGATCGCCGCTCGACACCAAGATCATCGAAGAGGTGAAGCCGCCGCCGGACAAGCCGCCGCCTCCGCCGCCGAAACTGGTGGCCCCGCCACCACCGTACATACCGCCGCCGGACATCCAGATCCAGGCACCGGTGACAGGGCCCACAATTACCGCTGTGACGCAAGTGAAGCCGGTCGCACCCGTGCCACCGCCGGCGCGTCCGGCGCCGCCCCCCCCGCCTCCCGCGAAGCCGCGAGAGCCAGTGCGCGCCGGTGCCGTGGTCGACGCGCGGGATTGCGAGAAACCGGCGTATCCGTCGGCCGCCTTGCGTGCCAACGAAACCGGAATTGTGCTACTCAGCTTCCTGATCGACGTCGACGGCAAGGTGCTGCAAGGCAAGGTCGAGCGCAGTTCGGGTTACCGGCGGCTCGACGATGCCGCGCTGAACGGGCTTTCTCTGTGCAGGTTCAAGCCGGCCACCGTCGACGGCAAGCCGGAGCGCACCTGGTCGCGCATCGAGTACCAGTGGAAACTCGAGTAGGCGGGGTTGTCCGGCGGCACCGCGGCCGGGCGAGACGGGCAAACATCAAACTTTGAATCCGGACGGACACATCATGAAAAACGAGACATCACAAGGTTGGCGCCTGCTGGGGATCCTTACGGTCGCACTGTCGATCGGGGGAGCGGTGCTTGGCGCCGGGTACGCCGTGGCGCAGGCGGAAAAGGCGGACACCCCGCCTGCGCCGCCAGCCGCGGTGACTCCGGTTCCGCCGCCGCCGGCGGTCGCCGCCAAGCCGGTTCCGCCGCCGGCGCTGCCGACCACCGAGGTGGTCGAGAACCCCTACGGCCTCGAGGCGCTGTGGAAGCAGGGCGACTTCGTCTCCAGGGGCACGATCATCATCCTCGTCATCATGTCGGTAGGTTCCTGGTACATCGGCATCGTCAAGCTGATCGAGCAGCAAAAGCTGATGCGCAACGCCAAGGAGGTCGAAGAGAAGTTCTGGAAGGCCAAGAGCGTGGAGGAGGGATTCAAGGCGCTGGACGAAGACAGCGCCTTCCGCTTCATCGCCGAGAAGGGCTCGCTCGCCGCGGAGCACCATGGGGGAACCTTGACCGAGGAGGTCGATCTGAATGCCTGGGTCGGGATGTCGGTGCAGCGCGCGATCGACGTCATCAGCAATCGCCTGCAGAACGGCCTTGCGTTCCTGGCAACGGTCGGATCCACAGCGCCGTTCGTGGGGCTGTTCGGCACGGTATGGGGCATCTACCATGCGCTCACGGCTATCGGCATCGCCGGACAGGCGTCGATCGACAAGGTTGCAGGCCCGGTCGGCGAGGCGCTCATCATGACGGCCTTCGGTCTGGCGGTGGCGGTACCGGCGGTGCTTGGCTACAACTGGCTGGTACGGCGCAACAAGGCCGCGATGGAACTGGTGCGCCACTTCGGCGGCGGCGTGCACATGACGCTTCTCGGCGGCGGCCGCAAGAAAGGCGCCTGACCATGGGCATGGCGGTCGGCTCGCTGGACGACGACGACGAACTCGTCTCCGACATCAACACCACGCCTCTGGTCGACGTGATGCTGGTGCTGCTGATCATCTTCCTGATCACGATCCCGGTCGTGATCCAGAGTATCCCGGTCGACTTGCCGCGCGAACGAAACCTCCCGACGCAGACCAAGCCGGAAAACATCGTGATCGCGGTCAACAGGGACGGCGACGTGTTCTGGAACAACCAGCTGGTTGCCGACGAGAACAGCCTGCTCGATCGGCTGAAGGAGATTGCGGTGAAGCAGCCGCAACCCGAGGTCCATATCCGCGGCGACAAGGAGGGACGCTACGAATTCGTCGGCCGCGTGGTGTTCGCGTGCCAGCGCGCCAGCATTCTGAAGATCGGCTTCATCACCGAGCCGCCTGCCCGCAACGGCCGCTGAGCGCAAGGAGCGAGAATCCCATGGCGATGAAGATGGCCCCCGGCGCCGCAGGGCGCGATCCGGACGTGATGGTCGACATCAACACCACGCCGCTCATCGACGTGATGCTGGTTCTACTCATCATGCTGATCATCACGATTCCGATCCAGACGCATGCCGTCAAGCTCAACATGCCGGTCGGCATCCCGCCGCCGCCGCTCGCTCCGCCCGAGGTCGTGACGATCGAGGTCGATTTCGACGGCACGTTCATCTGGAACGGCCTGGTGCTGCCTGACCGTGCGGACCTCGAGTTACGCCTGCAGGCGGCCGCCGCGACGTCCGTGCAACCCGAGATTCACCTGCGCCCGAACAAGCTGGTCAAGTACGAAGCCGTCGCCGCGGTCATGGCTTCAGCGCAGCGGTTGGGCCTGACGAAGATCGGCTTGATCGGCAACGAGCAGTTCATTCGGTAAAGGCGGAGGGCCGGTCGAATGAAGTATCATTTCATCGCGCTGTGCATTGGCTTGTTCGCTGCCGGTGCGGTGCAGGCGCAGGAGAAAGCACAGACACTGCGTCCCGAGGTGGGTAAGCCGATCCAGGCGGCGGTAGAGCTTCTCAAGAGCCGGCGCGGCAGGGAAGCGCTTGCCAAGGCGCGCGAGGCTCAGGCCGTCACCGGCAAGTCCGCGCATGAGTCCATGGTGGTCGACCAGGTGCTGGGACAGGCGGCGGCGGCAGCGGGCGATGCCGCCGCTGCGGCGCGTGCGTTCGAAGCGGCAGCCGGGTCGTCCGCGGCACCGGATGCCCAGCGGCGGCAGTTCCTCGCCGCGTCTGCCGGCCAGTATTACGTCGCCAAGGAATACGCCAAGGCTGCGGATCTGGCGGGTCGTTACCTCAGAGGCGGCGGCGGTGACAAGGCGATCCGTACGATTTACGCGCAGGCGCTGTATCTCGGCAACAACTTCGCCGCTGCCGCGAAGGCGCTGAGTGCAGATATCGAGGCGGAAGAGCACGCCGGCCGCGCACCCGACGAGGGACAAATCCAGCTTCTCGCGAGTGCCTATCACCAGCAGCGGGATAACGCCGGATACGCGAGGGCGATGGAGAAGCTTGTCGCTCACTACCCCAAGAAGGACTATTGGGCCAACGTTTTGCAAGGCATCGCGGCGCAGCCTGGTTTCGCGGAAAGGCTCGCTGTGGAACTGGCGCGCCTCAGGCTCGAAACCGGCACGATGCGCACCAGCAGCGAATTCATGGAAGCCGCGCAGCTCGTACTGCAGGAAGGTTTCCCGATGGAGGCGACGAAAATCATCGAGCAGGGATACACCGCGGGCCTGCTCGGTGCCGGTGCCGATGCCGAGCGCCACAAGCGGTTGAAGGATCTCGCGGCAAAGAATCTCGCCGAGGACACGAAGGCGTTGGCGCAAGAGGACGTCGGCGCGGCGAAGGACGGCAAGACGCTGTTCAACGACGGCTACAACTACGTGCTGCACGGCAAGGCCGACAAGGGCCTCGCCATGATGGAGCAGGGGTTCAAGACGGGAACCGGCTTCCGCAGGCTGGAACACGCCAAACTGCAGCTTGCCCGCGGTTACTACCTCGCCGGCCAGCGGCAAAAGGCGATCCGGGCCTACAAGTCGGTGCAGGGCAACGACGGTGCGGCGAGCATCGCGCGCCTCTGGATCATCCGCCTGAGCCGCAACGGCAGCGCGAGCTAGACGCGTCCCTCGATGCCGCGCGGAATCGCGCCGAGCAGGTTCTTCGTGTAGTCGTGCCGAGGGGCGCGGAAGAGCGCCTCCGACGGGCCGCGCTCGACCACTTCACCTTCCCGCATGACCAGGATCTCGTCGGCCATGTACTTCACCACCGCCAGGTCGTGCGAAATGAACAGGTACGCGAGCCCCTGCTCCTCCTGAAGGTCGAGCAGCAGGTTGAGCACCGTGGCCTGCACCGAAACATCGAGCGCCGACACGGACTCGTCGCAAATCAGGACCTCGGGCTCCACCGCGAGCGCGCGTGCGATTGCAATGCGCTGGCGCTGCCCTCCCGAGAATTCGTGCGGATACTTGTGGAACGATTCGGGCGGCAGCTCGACCCGCTGCAGCAGGCGCCGCGCGCGCTCGGCGCGGTCGGTTTCGTTCGCGCCGAGGCGATGCACGCGCATCGGCTCGGTCAGCATCTGCCCGATGGTGAAGCGCGGATTGAGGCTCGCGTAGGGGTTCTGGAAGATGACCTGGATGCGGCGCCGATACGCCATCATCTGCCGGTCGCTCAGGGCGAGCAGGTCGGTGCCCTCGAAGCGCACCTCGCCCGAGCTTGCATCGAGCAGCCGCATGAGCAGCATGCCCACCGTGGTCTTGCCCGAGCCGGACTCGCCGACGAGGCCCACGGTACGCCCGCGCGCCAGACTGAATGACACCTCGCGCACCGCGTGCAGGGCCTTGGAAGAAAACAACCCGGTCTTCAGCCGGAACTCCTTGCGCAGGCCCTTCGCTTCGACCACGGTCGATGCCTCCGACGGGCGCTCGAGCGGCCCCGGATCCTTCGGCTCGGTTGAGCGCATGAAATCATCGATGACCGGAAGCCGGCGCGGACGCACATCGAGCCGCGGACGGCAGGCGAGCAGCCCCTTGGTGTAGGGGTGCTGCGGTGCGCGAAAAATGCGCTCCACCGGCCCGTGCTCCTGCACCTCGCCGTCGCGCATCACCACCACCTGGTCGGCGATTTCGCCGACCAGCGCCAGATCGTGGCTGATGAACAGCACGCTCATGCGATGCCGCTCGCGCAGGCGCGCGATCAGTTCGAGCACCTGGCGCTGGATCGTGACATCGAGCGCGGTGGTCGGTTCGTCGGCAATCAAGAGTTTCGGCTGATTGGCGATGGCCATCGCAATCATGACGCGCTGCTGCTGCCCGCCCGACAGTTCGTGCGGATAGGCGCTGACCCGGGCCCTGGGCTCGGGAATTCCGACCTCGTGCAGCAGGTCGGCCGTCTGCTCGAACGCCTGCCTGCGCGGCAGTCCACGGTGCAGTTGCAGGACCTCGGCAATCTGGTCGCCCACCGTGAACACCGGGTTGAGCGAGGTCATTGGCTCCTGGAACACCGCCGTGATGTCTCGGCCGCGGATCTGGCGCAGCCGCCCGGGGTGGGCCACGAGCAGATTCTCGCCCTCGTAGTCGACGCGGCTGCCGGGATCGACCAGCGCGTTCTCCGGCAGCAGGCGCAGGATCGACATCGCCGACACGGTCTTGCCGCTGCCCGACTCACCGACCAGCGCGACGGTGGTGTTGGCGGGAATGTCGAAGCTCACGCCACGCACCGCTTCGACGGTGGACTCGCGGCCGAGACGGAAGGCGACGCGGAGGTTGGAGACGGAGACGAGAGGGGTCATTTACACGCAGGCTGTCTCGTATTTGAAGTGATATCTCTGAGGGACCCCAGAATTCGCGTTGATTGATGCTGTCTCGAGTTTGACGTTATATCTCTGCCGACTTGGCTGGGTTTCGCCAAGTCGGCAGACATGAGGAACACCAAATAAGCGATATCGGTCGTCAAGGTTCGAGAGTCAAATCAGCGCAGCTTCGGATCGAGCGCATCGCGCAGCGCGTCGGTGAGGAGGGAGAAGGCGGTGACAAAGGTTGCCATGAAAGCGGTCGCCGCGGCCAGTTGCCACCATTTGCCCAGCACCAACTCGACATTCGCCTCCGCCAGCATGGTGCCCCAGGATACCTGGTCGACCGGCACGCCCAGCCCGAGGAACGACAGGATGACCTCGGCCTTGATGAAACCGACCACCAGCAGCGACAGGCGCACCAGGATCACGTGGCTGACGTTCGGCAGGATGTGGACGAACATGCGTGCGCGGTGCGACACGCCGATCGCCTCGGCCGCCCGCACGTACTCGCGCGTTCGGTGCTTGATGTACTCGGCGCGCACCTGGCGGTACATCCCGGTCCAGCCCGCCAGCCCGAGGATCAGAATCACGGTCTCGATGCCGCGGCCGAACACCGCGGCAAAGGCAAAAATCAGGAGGATGTCGGGTATCGACGTGAACACGTTGTAGACCCACTCGAGGAAATCGCCGACCTTGCCGCCGACATAACCGCCCAGCGCGCCCAGCACGGTGCCGATCAGGGTGGCGAGCAGCGCTGCAAACACCCCCACGAATATCGAGATCTGCGCGCCCTTGATCGCCTTGGCAAGCACGTCACGGCCGAGCCGGTCGCCGCCGAAAGGCAGCGTCGGCGACTTGACCGTCTCCGCAGTCTGGAACCTGGCGGCGCGCTCGCGCCATTCGGCGTAGCGCGGCGCGAGCGGATCCACGTCACTCAGGTCCACGGGAGGGCCCTTGGGGGCCGCGATCGCCTGTTGCGCTTCGTCGCGATCGGGGCCCACGAACGCAGGCGGCGCGTAAGGCAGGCCAACCTCGCGCTGCCAATCCGCTGCGATCAGCCCCAAGGTCGCGATCAGGATCAGGACCGCGAACGCGCCCACGATCATCAGACAGGCCATGCCGACACGGTCATGACGCAGGCGCTGCCAGGCCGCGCGCCACACGCCGGGCGAGCGCGCTGGTGCCGGCGCAGGCAACTGCGGCGCCGGAATCACCGCGCTCACTTGAGCACCACCCGCGGGTCGACCACCTTGTAGAGCACGTCCGCCAGCAGATTGATCACCATCGTCAGCGCAGCCAGGTACACGGTGACCGCCTGGATGACCGGGTAGTCGCTGCGGTTCACCGCCAGCAGGACTTCGCGGCCGAGCCCGGGGATCGAAAAGAACACTTCAATCAGGAATGACCCGATGAAGACCCCCGGCAATACCACGGCGACGTTGGTCAGGATCGGAATCATGGCGTTGCGCAGCACGTGTTTGAGCATGATGCGCTGTTCGCTCAGCCCCTTGGCGCGCGCGGTGCGCACGTAATCGTGGCCGATCTCGTCGAGGAAAAAACTGCGGTAAAGGCGCGTCTGCGGCGCCAGGCCCACCAGCACCGCCAGCACGATCGGCAGGACGGCATAGCGGCTCAGATTGACCAGAAAGCTGTCGCTCCAGCCCTGCACCGGAAACCACCCCAGATAGAAACCGAACAGCCACTGGCCGACGATGATGTAGACCAGGAACGAGATCGAAAGCGCGACCGTGGTCAGCACCATGATGCCGCGGTCGGTGAGGGTGCCGCGCACGTAGGCGACGCCCAGCGCGAGGGGAATCGCCAGCGCGATCTCGAGGACCAGGATCGGGATCATCACCGTGAGCGTAGCCGGCAGGCGCGTGGCAAAGATGTGCGACACCGCCTCGCTGGTGGCCCAGCTGCGCCCCCAGTCGAAGGTCGCGATCTGCTGGACGAAGATCCACAGCTGTTGCCAGACGGGCCGGTTGAGTCCGAGCTGTTCGCGGATCGACTCGATCTGCTCCGGCGTCGCCAGCAGACCGCCCAGAATCTCGGCCGGATCGCCGCCGAAGTACTTGAACAGGAAGAACACCAGCAGGATCACTCCCGCCAGGGTCGGGACCATCTGCCAGATGCGTCGGACGATGTATGCAGTCAATGGAGGCGGCGAGGCTTGCGCGCGCGACCATGGCCCGCGCGCGAAAGTGCGTATTATGCTCAATACACGATTTCGCTGCCTGATGAGCCTCCGCCAGCCGACGATTCGACGTGCAGTCTGCGCCCTGCTCGCGCTGATCGTCGCGCCGGACATCGCGGAGGCCGCAGAGCCCAAGGTGCTGAGGTACGCGTTCCGCATCGCCGAAAGCGGCTTCGATCCGGCGCAGATCAACGACTTGTACTCGCGTACCGTGGCGTCGAACATCTTCGAGGCCCCGTTCGCGTTCGAGTTCCTGGCGCGGCCCGTGCGGGTGCGGCCGAATACGGCTGCGGCGCTGCCCGAAGTGTCTGCCGACCAGACGACGTTCACGGTGCGAATCCGGCCGGGTATCACCTTCGATGACGATCCGGCGTTCAATGGCGTCCGGCGCGAGCTGACCGCCCAGGACTACGTTTATTCGATCAAGCGCCACTACGACCCGCGCTGGAAAAGCCCGAACCTCTACATCCTGGAAAACAGCAGGATCCTCGGCCTGTCCGAGCTGCGGCAGCAATCCATCAAGAACAACCAGCCGTTCGATTACGACCGCGAGGCCGAAGGCTTGCGCGTGCTCGATCGCTACACGTTCCGGGTCCGGCTCGGTGCGCCCAACCCGCGCTTCGTCTACAACCTGGCCGACGGCTCGTTCCTCGGCGCAGTGGCGCGCGAAGTCGTGGAGGCGTACGGCGACAGGATCATGGAACGGCCGGTCGGGACCGGGCCGTTCCGCCTGGCGCAGTGGAAGCGCAGCTCGCGCATGATGCTCGAAAGGAACCCGAATTATCGCAACGAGTTCTACGACGAGGAGCCGCCCGCCGGCGACCCCCAGGCGCAGGAGATCGCGCGCCGGCTGAAGGGCCGCAAGCTGCCGATGATCGACCGGGTCGAGGTCTACATCGTCGATGAGAACCAGCCGCGCTGGCTGGCGTTCCTCAACGCCGAGCACGACCTGATCGAGGAGGTGCCGACCGATTTCGCCAACCTCGCGCTGCCCAACAATCAGCTTGCGCCGAACCTGCGCAAGCGCGACATTCGCATGGTGCGCTACCCGCGCGCCGACGTTTCGGTGTCGTATTTCGGCATGGAAAATCCGGTCGTCGGCGGCTACACCCCGGAGAAGGTGGCGTTGCGGCGCGCGATTGCGCTCGCGGTCGACCTCGACCAGGAGATCCGTCTGGTGCGCAAGTCGCAGGCGGTGCCGGCACAGTCGCCGGTGGCGCCGGGGGTGTGGGGTTATGACCCCGATTTCCGCTCCGAAATGAGCGAGTTCGACCGGGCCAAGGCGAAGGCGCTGCTCGACATGTACGGCTACGTCGATCGCGACGGCGACGGCTGGCGCGAGCAGCCCGACGGTGGCGAGTTGCGCCTGGAATACTCGACGCAGCCGGACCAGAATTCGAGGCAACTGATCGAACTGTGGAAGAAGAACATGGACGCGATCGGCCTGCGCATCGACTTCCGCACCGCCAAGTGGCCCGAAAACCTGAAGGCCTCGCGCACCGGCAAGCTCATGATGTGG
>Ga0156179_1219_pt1 | contig 11910 bp, 11 predicted proteins | sample RifCSPlowO2_12_FD_107832 | JGI IMG/M metagenome (GOLD analysis project Ga0156179, IMG submission 107832) | Betaproteobacteria bacterium RIFCSPLOWO2_12_FULL_67_28 | reverse complement strand
ACGCGCTCGATGCTCAACCTGGCGATGCTGACCGCGCTCAACCGCGGCCCGGAACTGAAGCTGCACGTCGGCGGCGCGCTCAACAACGGCCTCAGCAAGGAGCAGATCGGCGAAGTGTTCCTGCAGGCGGCGATCTACTGCGGCGTGCCGGCCGCCGTGGAAGCTTTCCGCACCGCGCGCGAGGTCTTCAAGGAGCGCGGCCTCTGAGCGCTAAGCCGCGCTACGCGCCGGCGCGGCGTATTGCGATTCCATTTCGCGGCGCAACCGCACGGCGGTGAGCTGCGCGTCGAAAGCGGCGTCGCTCCAGCGAAGCGCCTGCCCGGCCGCGACCGGCTTGAGCAGCTTGACGCCTTGCGCCAGTCCGAGCGGCAGGCAACCCTGGGCCAATGAGTCCGCCGCCGGCATGAGCCGGCCGGCGACCGTATAGCCGCCTTCGCCGTCGAGAATTTCTGTCGCCTTGAGATCGCGCTTGGCGAAGGCGACCGCGTCGGCGCGCCAGCCCGTAGCGCATCCGGTAGGCTCGCCGCGCAGACCTACCGAGGCCACCGAGATCCCGACTTCCAGGCCGATCAGGTGCCAGCGCTTGTAGAGGCAGGCGTAGCGTCCGCTGGCGTCGGTCTGCACGCCGTATTCCATGAAACAGCGGCGCACGTATTCCGTCTCGCCCTCGAACACCACCCAGACACCAAAACGGATGTCGTAGGGAATCGGCTGTCCGTCGAGCGCCAACGACGACACCACTTCTACCTGCCCTTTGTGATGCAGGCAGCCGCCCTCCGCCTTCGGCTTCATCACGGAAGGCAGCTCGTCGATCGAACAGGGCGGATACGCCAGCCCCCCTGGCGCCGGCGTGAGCCCCGTGGCGTTGCATACCGCCGAGGTCTCGATTGCGGGCTTGGAGCCGTCGAGAAACGAGTTGAACATCTTCGGATTGAGGCCGCCGACGCGCGCCTGCTCCGGCGTCAGCCCGTAGTAGCCCCACACCGTCTCCGGCGTCGACTGCGCGTAGTGCGGCAACCATTTGTGGCCGCGACCTGCGGCGACCACATGGAAGCCCGCCGCGCGCGCCCAATCGACCAGGTCGCAGATGAGCGCCGGCTGGTCACCGTAGGCCAGGCTGTACACGACGCCGGCCTCCTGCGCGCGCTGCGCGAGGATCGGGCCGCAGAAGGCATCGGCTTCGACCGTCACCATCACCACGTGCTTGCGGTTGTCGAATGCGGCAAGCGCGTGCTCGACTGCCGCGACCGGATTGCCGGTCGCCTCGATCACGATGTCGATCGCGGGCTGCGCGACGAGCGCCTGCCAGTCGTCGCCGAGATGCGTCGTTCCGCGCTGCAGCGCTTCAGCGAGGCTGGCGGCAGAATACGCTTCCGGCTTCCAGCCGACGCGCTCCAGGTTGCTGCGCGCATTCTGCGGCTGCAGGTCGGCGATGCCCGCCAGATGCACGCCGGGCGTGTTCGGCACCTGCGCGAGATACATGGCGGCGAACTTGCCCGCGCCGATCAGGCCGACGCGCAGCGGTTTTCCCTGCGCTTCGCGCTGCTGCAGCAGACGGTGCAGATTCATCTCAGGCGGCCTTGAGTGTGCCCTGCAACTCTTCAGCCGGCGTGCCGTCCTTCCAGGGAAGCGGCACGTCGTATTGCCTGAGCAGGCAGTCGTCGGGCAGACATTCGATCGGCGTGAAGTCGCGGTGCGCGATGTAGCCCGGGCGTTTGAAGCGCCGGATGTGGTTCGACACCGCGCAAAGCGACAGGTAGACGCTGACGCGGTTCCAGGGCGACAGGTTCGAGGTGGAGGCGTGCACCAAGCAGCCGTGGAACACGATCATGGAACCCGCGGCGCCCTTCGGCGCCACGATGCCGCCGCGGTCCACCAGCGCGGCGATGGTCGCGTGATCGATCGTCCACAGCGGATAACTGGTGGTCGAGGTGTCATGCCCTGCCTCCAGCAGCCCGAGCTTGTGGCTGCCGGGGATGAACATCAGCGGGCCGTTGAACTCGTTCACGTCGTCGAGGAAGATCGCCACGTTCATGGCGCGCGCGCTGGGCATGTCGTCGTCCCGCGTCCAGGTGCCGTAGTCCTGGTGCCACTGCCAGAGGTCGCCGTCGAACGCCATCTTGCCGTTGATCTTGAACTGGTGCATGTAGACGTCTTCGCCGAAGATCTGCTTCACCGGTTCGACCATGCGCGGATGGCGCGCGAGCCTGGCGAACGGAGCGCTGTACAGGTGGGCGGCGAAATTGGTGCGTACCGCGTCGCCCGTTTTCTCGCGCACGTTCTCGGGCCGGCGTTGCGCGTACAGTGCCGGCACCTCGTCGGTGAGGATCCTGATCTCGTCACGCGAGAACAGCGACGGGAAGAACAGGTAGCCGTCGGCGTCGAACTGCTCGAGCTGCGATCGGGTCAGCTTCATGGCCGTGGACCCTCCTTGCCCGATTTTAAGAGGGATTGGATCTTCAACCCGGACGAACTCGCAAGACGTTGTAGGCAGGAACCGGGCGCTGAAAGCCCTTCAGGGACAGTTCCCCGATCGGTTCCACGTCAATCTGCGCCTCGGTCTTCGAGAAGATTCGCGGCGGAATGAGAATCTGACCATTGCCGGCTTCGCCGCAGAGGCGTGCGGCGAGATTGGTGACCGTACCGATCGCGCCATAATCGAAGCGACCCTCGAAACCGATCGTGCCGATGGTCGCATAGCCTCCGGCAATGCCCACCCCGAAACCAAGGGCATGACCGCGCTTTTTCCACTCCTGGACGAGCGCCGCAATCGCCTCGCGCATGCGAAGCGCCATGCGAATGGCCTGCAGTTCGTGGTTTTCGACCGGTAGGGGAGCATTGAACAGGATCATCACGCCGTCGCCGGAAAAGTGCTCGATGGTTCCGTCGTACGCCATGATCGCGCGGCCGAGTTCGGCGTGGTACTCGCGCAGCACGCCCATCACCTCCTCCGGTTCCGCGGTCTCGGTAAATCCCGTGAAGCCGCGCAGATCCACGAACACGACCGTGATCTCCCTGCGGCGCGTCTTGAGCGGGTCGTCGGCATCGCCCGACATGATCAGGTCGCTGACTCTTGGTGAAAGAAATCGGGTGAGTTTCGACATTTGCCCGATCTTTGCCAGCTGCTCGGCAACGCGCGTCTCCAGCCTCGCATTCCATTCTGCGATCTGCGCCGCTTGCTCCTCGACCTGGCGGTTCTTATCCCGGATCTCGCTGTACAGGGCTTCGAGTGCCCGGTTCTTTTCCGTAATCTGCTTGTTCGCCTCCTCCGTGCGCTGCGTTGCCTCGAGAAGATCACGCGCCGCCTGCTTTTGCTCGGTGATGTCCGTCATCACCGTGACCGTGCCGCCAGCCGGCACCCGGTGGCGAAGGATGCGATACCAGCGACCGTCCGGCGTGTGGTCCTCGAAGCTCTTCCCTGACGGGCTGCGCAGACTCTCCACGCGCTTGGCGACCAAGGCATCGGGGTCGCCCTCTCCGTAGTAGCCGTTCTCAGCCAGATAGCGCAGAAAATCGGCATAGGGACGCCCGGGTTCCAGCAACTCCAGCGGTACCGCGTACATTTCTTTGAAGCGGTCGTTGCAGACGACGATATTGAGATCCTTGGCCGTGTAGACGAGCGCGCCCGGCATGTTGTCGAGCGCGACGTGAAGTTGGGCTTCCTTGTCCGCCAGATCCTGTTCCGCCTGCTTTTGCTCGGTGATGTCCGTCATCACCGTGACCGTGCCGCCTGCCGCCACCCGGCGGCGGAGAATGCGATACCAGCGACCGTCTGGCGTGCGGTCCTCGAAACTCTGCCCTGACGGATTGCGCAGGCTCTCCACACGCCGGGCGACCAGGGCGCCGGGATCGCCTTCCCCGTAGTAGCGGTTCTCGGCCAGATAGCGCAGAAATTCGGGATAGGGGCGGCCGGGTTGCAGCAGCTCCTGCGGGACTGTGTACATCGCTTTGAAGCGGTCGTTGCAAAAGACGATATTCAGCTCGTGATCCGTGTATACGAGCGCGCCCGGCATGTTGTCGAGCGCAACACGAAGTTGGCTCTCTACGCCCGTCGGCTCGTGATCGGCCATGACTGCAAGGAATGGGACATTCAATGGGGCGGGTCAGGAGTATCAAGCACGCGCCTCGCCGGGTCAACGCGCAATGCCGCTGCGCGCGCCGCCCGCAGGCAGCTCAGGCGGCTGCAATAACTTCCCGGAAAACCGCAAGGTCGATATTTCCACCCGACAGAATCAGTCCGACCTTGCGTCCCCGCATGACCTCGCGTTCCTTCATCAGCGCGGCAAGCGGCGCGGCGCCCGCGCCCTCCGCAATGTTATGCGTATCGGTGAAAAAGGCGCGCATCGCGTCGGCAATCTCCTCCTCGCTCACGGTGACGATGCGCTCGGCGCCCTTGCGGATGATCTCCAGCGCCTGCGCGTCCGGCACCCGCGTCGCCATGCCGTCGGCAAAAGTATCGGCGCTTTCGGTCGTGACCACCTTTCCTGCCGCGAACGAAAGCGCGTACGAGGCTGCCCGCTCGGATTGCACACCGACGATCTGCGTCCGGAGACCAAGCAGGTCGCGCGTGCGGATCACGCCGCAGATGCCCGAGCCCATCCCGATCGGGACGTACACGGCGTGCAGATCGGCGGCGGCGCGGAACAGCTCGAGCGCGTAAGTGGCGACCCCGAGCACCAGGTCGACGTGGAAAGGCGGCACGATCTCCAGGCCTTTTCCTTCGGCCAGCCGGTACGACTCGACCCGAGCTTCCTCGTAGTCCTGGCCATGCTCGATCAGTTCGGCGCCGAACGCGCGCATCGCGGCGTTCTTCTCCACGCTGTTGCCCTGCGGCACGACGATCGTGACAGGAATTCCGGCACGCCGTCCGGCGAACGCAAGGCTCTGTCCGTGATTGCCCCGAGTCGCGCTGATCACGCCGCGAGGGGGGCGGCGCCGCTCGAAGTAGACCAGCCCGCCGCGAACCTTGAAGGCTCCGGTCGGCGTGTGGTTCTCGTGCTTGACCCAGACCTCGCAGCCGGCGCGCTCGCCGAGCAGCGGCCAGGCGTACTGCGGCGTAGGCGGCATCGCAGCGTAGACGATGCGCGCCGCAGCCTCGAGTTCTGCCAGGGAAAACACTACTTGTCGGCGTACTGGAAGAACACCTCGTCATGGCGCACCATGCCGAGTTCGTAGCGCGCGCGCTCCTCGATCGCTTCCAGTCCCTGCTTGAGGTCCTTCACCTCGGCCGCCAGCACGCCGTTGCGCGCCTCGAGCTGCGCGTTGCGCGCGCGCTGCGCCGCGAGCTGCCGTTCCACTTCCCAGACTCTCAGCCAGCCGCCCTTGCCCAGCCAGAGCGGATACTGGATGGCGAGGATCAGCGCGGCGAGGGCGGCGGCCAGGAGCTTCACGTCATTTCAGATGGATGAAGGCGTCGCGGCCGGCATAGCTCACCGAGTCGCCGAGGTCCTCCTCGATGCGCAGCAGCTGGTTGTACTTGGCGGTGCGATCGGCGCGCGAGACAGATCCGGTCTTGATCTGCAGCGCATTCGTGCCGACGGCGAGATCGGCGATCGTGGTGTCCTCGGTCTCGCCCGAGCGGTGCGAGATCACGGTGCCGTAGCCGGCGCGCTTGGCAAGCTCGATCGCGGCGAAGGTCTCGGAAAGGGTGCCGATCTGGTTCACCTTGATGAGGATCGCATTGGCGACGCGCTGCCGGATGCCCTCGCGCAGCAGGCGCGTGTTGGTGACGAAGACGTCGTCGCCGACCAGCTGCACCTTGCTGCCCAGGCGCGCGGTCAGCAGCCGCCAGCCCTCCCAGTCGTTTTCCGCCATGCCGTCCTCGATGGACACGATCGGAAAGCGGTCGGCGAGGCTCGCCAGGTAGTCGCAGAATTCCTGCGGCGAAAGCTGCAGCCGCTCCGAGCCGAGCACGTACCTGCCGTCGCGGAAGAACTCCGAGCTGGCGCAATCGAGCGCGAGCAGCACGTCCTGGCCGCCGCTGTAGCCGGCCGCGTCGATCGCCTCGAGCACCAGCTCGAGGGCGGCGGCGTGCGACGGCAGCTCGGGGGCGAAGCCGCCCTCGTCGCCTACCGCGGTGGACATGCCGCGCGCGTGGATCAATTTTTTCAGCGCCTGGAACACCTCCGCGCCGCAGCGCAGGGCGTCGTGGAACGTCGGCTGCCCGACCGGCACGATCATGAACTCCTGCAGATCGAGGCTGTTGTTGGCGTGCACCCCGCCGTTCACCACGTTCATCATCGGCACCGGCATCTGCATCGGCCCTGCGCCACCCAGGTAGCGGAACAGCGTCAGGCCCGACTCCTCGGCCGCCGCGCGCGCGACCGCCATCGACACCGCGAGCAGCGCGTTGGCGCCGAGACGCGACTTGTTCTCGCTGCCGTCGAGATCGATCAGGGTGCGGTCGACGAAGCTCTGCTCGGAGGCGTCCAGCCCTACGATCGCCTCCGAGATCTCGGTGTTCACCGCCTCGACCGCTTTCAGCACGCCCTTGCCGCCATAGCGCTGCGCATCGCCGTCACGCAGCTCGATGGCCTCGCGGCTGCCGGTCGAGGCGCCCGAGGGCACCGCGGCACGCCCCATGACGCCCGATTCGAGCAGCACGTCGGCCTCGACGGTCGGGTTGCCGCGCGAATCGAGGATCTCTCTTGCCACCACGTCTACGATTGAGCTCATGCCTTCACCTGGTCCTTGCCTAGCGTTTCAGGGAGTTCTCGGCCAGAGCGCGCCGTTTCACCGTGCGGTCGATCTCGACCAGCGTCTCGAGCAGCGGCTCCATCAGGGCGAGCGGCCACGCGTTCGGGCCATCCGACAGCGCGCGCTCGGGGTGCGGATGCGTTTCCATGAACAGGCCCGCGATGCCGCTCGCGACCGCGGCGCGCGCCAGCACCGGGATGAATTCGCGCTGCCCGCCGGAGGCGGTTCCCTGTGCGCCGGGCAGCTGCACCGAGTGCGTCGCGTCGAACACCACCGGGCAGCCGGTTTCGCGCAGGATCGCGAGCGAGCGCATGTCCGATACCAGATTGCCGTAGCCGAAGGCGAAGCCGCGTTCGCAGACCATGACGTTGTCCGCGCCGCTCGCGGCGCGCGCCTTGGCGACCACGTTTTTCATCTCCTGCGGCGACAGGAACTGGCCCTTCTTGAGGTTCACCGGCCGGCCCGCGGAAGCGGCAGCGCGGATGAAGTCGGTCTGCCGGCACAGGAACGCGGGTGTCTGCAGCACGTCCACGGCCGCAGCCGCCGGCCCGACCTCCTCGATCGTGTGCACGTCGGTCAGCACCGGCACGCCGACCTGCCGCCGCACCTCGGCGAGGATCGCGAGTCCCTGCTCCATGCCCAGCCCGCGAAACGACTCGCCCGAGCTGCGATTCGCCTTGTCGTAGGACGACTTGAAGATGAAATGCACGTCGAGCCGCCCGCAAAGCTCCTTCAGACGCCCGGCGGTCTCGAGCTGCAGCTCGCGCGACTCGACCACACAGGGGCCGGCGATCAGGAACAGCGGCTGGTCGAGGCCGGCCTCGAAGCCGCAAAGTCTCATGCCGCCACCACGCTCAGCGCCCCGCCCGGGGAGGAGCGCTTGGCGCGGGCGCGATACTTGAGCGCGGCGGCAATGAATGCCTTGAACAGGGGATGGCCGGCGCGCGGCGTGGAGGTGAACTCGGGGTGGAACTGCACCCCGAAAAAGAACGGGTGCCCGGGCAGCTCCATCATTTCGGGCAGGCTCTCGCTCGGCGTGCGCGCAGCGACCTTGTAGCCCCTGGCTTCCAGCTGCGGCACGTAGATGTTGTTGACCTCGTAGCGATGACGATGGCGCTCGTTGACGTCGGTGCCGTAGATCGTCGCCGCCAGGGTCCCGGGCTCGACCGGGCATTTCTGCGCCCCCAGGCGCATCGTGCCGCCGAGCTCGGAGCCCTCGCTGCGCCGCTCGATGCGGCCCGTGCGGTCGAGCCACTCGGTGATCAGCGCCACCACCGGGTGCGGCGTGTCGGGATCGAACTCGGTGCTGTTGGCGCCCGCGAGACCGCAGACGTTGCGCGCGAACTCGATCGTCGCCAGCTGCATGCCGAGGCAGATGCCGAGATAGGGCACCAGCTGCTCGCGCGCGAACTGGATGGCGCGGATCTTGCCCTCGGTGCCGCGCCTGCCGAAGCCGCCCGGGACCAGGATCGCGTCCATCTTCTCCAGCGCGCCGGGGCCGTCGGCTTCGATGCGCTCGGCATCGATGTAATGGATCTTCACGCGGCTGCGCGTGTGGATGCCGGCGTGCACCAGCGCCTCGGTGAGCGACTTGTACGAATCCTGCAGGTCGACGTACTTGCCGACGAAAGCGACGTCGACCTCGTGCTCCGGATGCTCCTGCGATTCGACGATCCTGCGCCACGCCGCCAGATCGGCCGCGCGCGCCAGGATCGAAAGCTTGTGGCACACGATCTCGTCGAGCATCTGCTCGTGCAGCATCATCGGGATCTTGTAGATCGAGTCGACGTCCCAGGCCGAGATCACCGCCTCCTTCTGCACGTTGCAGAACAGCGCGATCTTGCGCCGGTCGTCCTCGGGCAGCGGCCGGTCGGTGCGGCACAGCAGCGCATCGGGCTGGATGCCGATCTCGCGCAACTCCTTGACCGAGTGCTGCGTCGGCTTGGTCTTGATCTCGCCCGCCGAGGCGATGTAGGGCACCAGCGTGAGGTGGATGTAGCACACGTTCTGCCGCCCGAGTTCCAGCCCCATCTGCCGGATCGCCTCGAGGAACGGCAGCGATTCGATGTCGCCCACCGTGCCGCCGATCTCGACGATCGCGATTTCCGCTTCGCCCGCGCCGCGCTGGATGTAGAGCTTGATTTCATCGGTGATGTGCGGGATCACCTGCACCGTGCCGCCCAGATAGTCGCCGCGGCGCTCCTTCTTGATCACCGACTCGTAGATCTGGCCGGTGGTGAAGTTGTTCCAGCGGTGCATCTTGCCGGACTGGAAGCGCTCGTAATGACCCAGGTCGAGGTCGGTCTCGGCACCGTCCTCGGTGACGAACACCTCGCCGTGCTGGAACGGCGACATGGTGCCCGGATCGACGTTGATGTACGGATCGAGCTTGATGTTGGTGACGCGGATGCCGCGCGATTCGAGGATGGCAGCCAGCGACGCGGCGGCGATCCCCTTGCCGAGACTGGAGACGACACCGCCGGTTACGAACACGTATTTCGTCATTGACGCCGTGCAGGGCGCGGATGGCGGAGTCTACCGGAAACGCTGCAGCGCGACAATCGCACCCGGCGCTGGCGCGCCGGCCGCCGGCTCAGGCGGAGCGCGACGGCGTTTCCTCGGGAAGGCGCGAGCGGTAGCTGGCGTCGCGTACGCCCTCGACGGCGGAGGCGACCTCGACGAAGATCAGCTTCTCCTCGGTGCTGCGCTTGACGCCCCACAGCGTGACGAGGCCACCCTCGGCGGTGACGTGGATCTTCTTGTCGCGCGTCTCCCCCGCGTGCAGCAGCGCGGCGCGCACGCGCGCCGCGAGCGCCAGATTCTCGAGCTGGCGCCGTGCCTGGTCGGTCTCGGCGAATGCCGGCGAGCGCAGCAGCGCCAGCACCTGCGCGACACAATCGCCGACGCTCACGCGCTCGGTGTTGAGCACCAGGTCGTAGTGCTCCGGCGCGGTCCACTCGACGCCAAAATGGCGCCGCACGATCGCGGCGTGCGCCTCGTCGTTTTGCTGGATCTCGGTGCGGATCTCGGCCTCGTTCCCGGTATTCAGGCGCTCCAGCATGCGGCGCTTGCGCACCTCGAACGGCGAGCACACGCGCACGCACACCACGTGCGGCACCGCCCGCAGCAGGTGGCTCGCGCCCCAGCCGCGGATCACCGCGCCCCGCTCCTGCAGTGCCATCCCGATCACCTCGTCGGCCGAATGCACGAACAGACTCGTCTTGTCCGCGGCGAGGCGCTCGAGCAGGCCGGCCTTGCCGTCGAGCAGGCGGATGACGTGGCTCTTGCGCACGCGCATCCGGTCCGCGAGGTGGTCGACGATCTCGTTGTAGATGACCGGGATGTCGAGCGCGTCGCTCAGGCCGACGGCGACGTCCTTGCCGAGCGTGCCCATTTCGCGCGTGATGGTGATGACCGGCATGCTGTCCCCTTCGGCGGCCGCCAAGACGAACTAGTTTAGACTTTCGCCATCGAAGGGCAAGGAGAAGACGGCTTGAACCCCACTGACAGCGTTGCGCAACTGCGTGCGCGCTGGACGCCCGAGTCGACCGCCGCGGCCATCCGGCGGCTGCAGGGTCAGGCGCCGGCGCTCGAAACCCCGACCATGGAGTTCGAGGGCCGGACGCTGCTCGACCTGCGCGGCATCCGCATCGAGCAGACCCAGCTCGACGGCGCGGTGCTGCGCGACCTGAACCTGCGCTGGGCTACGGTGCGCGACGTCGGCTTCATGGGTGCGACGCTGATCGGCTGCAATCTCAGCCAGGCGAATTTCGCCGAGTGCTATTTCAGGCGCGCCACGTTCCGCGACTGCAGCATCGTCAACGCGAAGTTCAGCGCGAGCGATTTCTCCAATGGACACCTGGAGCACTGCCGGCTCGATTTTTCGACCTTCACCGGTTGCGAGCTGCGGCTGGACGACGTCACCTTCCGCCGGGACGCGCCGCCGCAGACGCTGGCGCGCGTGTGCCGCAACCTGAAGCTGAACGCGATGTCGCTGGGACACTTCACCGATGCGAGCGAACTCGCCTATGCCGAGCGCAACTACGAGCGCCAGGTGTTGCGCCAGCAGATCCTCGCGCCCGGCAGCGCTCCGGTTGCGCGCCTGCGATCGCTCGCCCTCTGGCTCGACGCGGTGCTGTTCAACTGGATCTGGGGTTACGGCGAGCGCCCGTGGCGGCTGACCCTCGCCATGACCGCGGCGATCCTCGCCTTCGGCACGCTGCAGTACTCGCTGAATGCGGTCCCCGGGCACGACTGGTGGGAGCACATCTACTTCAGCGGCATCACTTTCCTCACCATCGGCTACGGCGATCTCGCGCCGGTCGGTTTCCTGCCCCGCCTGCTGGCCATGGTGGAAGGCGTCGCCGGGATCCTGTTCATCGGCATGTTGATTGCCTCGGCCACGAAGAAGATCATGTACCGGTGATGCCGGGCTGCGACCCTGACTCCCTGAACCCTCCGGTCGAAATGCGCCTGCGCTCGCCGATCGCGCTTGCCGCTGCAGCCGCAGCGCTGTTGATCCTGTTCGCGCTCGCTCATTGGGTCTACTCCGGCTACCAGGCGCGCGAACTGCAGAGCGCCGCCGCCGCGCTCGTGGCCGTCGCGACTGCGCGGGCCAGCGACACGCTGCGGCCGCAGGAATCCGGCGCCGGGGAACTGGAGCGGCTGGAGGGCCACTTCCAGGCAGTCACGGCCGCTACGCAGCGCCTTGCGGGTCTCGAAGGCTGGCGCAATCCGCCCCTCATCGATGCGGCGCAGCAGTACCTCGACGAGGTGCACGCCCTGCTGCGCCGGCAGATCGCGGTGCTGAGCAGCCGGCATGCGGTCCTGGCCGACGTCGAATTGCTCGCGCAACACCTGCGCGCAGCGCGCGGGCGTTCGAGCGAATGGATCCGCAACGCGGTGACGCTGAAGCAGCAGCTGGAACGGGATTTCTTCGATTTCCGGCTGGCCGCAGGCGGGCTGCAGAAATCGTTTCAGGCGCTCGGCGACGCGCGCCGGGAGCTTGCGCCGCTGCTTGCGTCCACGCCCCTGATCGAAGAGCGGCTGCTGGCGGATGCGCGCGCGCGGCTCGACAAAACATCCGCGCACCTGGCACGCGAAGTCGAGGCCGCCAGAAAGCTGCCGGTGGCGCGCTGAGCCTGCCGCGCGCGCCGGATCAGTGCTCCATCTGCGCCGCGCGGATCGACTCGACGCGGATCTGCTCGGTGAGCT
>Ga0156179_1068_pt1 | contig 11982 bp, 12 predicted proteins | sample RifCSPlowO2_12_FD_107832 | JGI IMG/M metagenome (GOLD analysis project Ga0156179, IMG submission 107832) | Betaproteobacteria bacterium RIFCSPLOWO2_12_FULL_67_28 | reverse complement strand
CGGCCGCTACTTTGCGAACGGCATCGGCGCGGGGTTCGACGCGCAGGTCGCCATCGAGGCGAACGGCATGCGCTGGCTGCGCGGCAACGCCGTGTACGCAGTCGCTCTCACCAGGACGCTCCTGCTGCACCATGGGACGCCGTACGCGCGCATTGCGCACGACGGCGGCGTCCTCGAAGGCCGCATCACGATGCTGGCGGCGGCCAACGGCACCACTTACGGCGGCGCGTTCCGCATCGCGCCCGGCGCCGACGTGGCAGACGGGTTGCTCGACCTGATGGTCGCCGACCAGTTGTCGCGCAGCGGCATCCTGGGATTCATACCGCATGTGCTGCGCGGCACCCATGTCGGCCGCAGCGGCGTGACGTTCGTGCGCACGCGGCGCGTGGTGCTGGACGCCGAGCAACCGCTCGCCGTGCACGCCGACGGCGAGATCATCGATCGCGCCGCAACGCGGCTGGAGATCGAGGTGCTGCCCGGCGCACTGCTGGTCGCAGGCTGACGCCTGCGCTCAGGCGGCGCCGAAAGCCAGAAGGACTTTGCCGGCACGGCCGCCGCGCGCGGCATGCGCGAGCGCCTGCTTGATCTGCCGGATCGGATAGACGGCCTCGACCTCGACGTGGAGCGTGCCCTCGGCGATCTTGCCGGCCAGCTTCCGATACAGGGCCGCGATCTCGAGCGGCGGCGTGACCATGAACCACCGGCGCAGCCAGAAACCGCGCAACGAGACGTTGCGAAACACGGTCTCGCGCCCATCGATCGCGCAGGGTTCGCCGCTCAACAGGCCGTAGTTGACCACCGTGCCGTCGTCGGCGACGCAGCGCGCGAGGCGTTGCGTCGCCAGGCCGCCGACCGCGTCGATCGCGAGTGGCAGCACGCCGCCGCCGATTGCCGCGCGCACGCGCACATCCAGATCCGGGCCGTCGGTCAATACGACGTCGCCGCCGAAAGCGTGCAGCGGCCCGATCAGCTCCGCGCGGCGCACGATGTTCACCGATCTCAACCCCGCTTCGCGCGCCAGGCGGATCAGGCAACGCCCGACGCCCGAGTTGGCGGCGTTCTGGATCACCCAGTTTCCGGCTTTGGCGGGCACGAAGTCGTGCAGCATCAGGTACGCCGTGGGAGGGTTGACGCGTAGCATCGCGAGTTGCTGTGGGTCGACTCCTTCTGGCAGTGCAACCACCGCCTTGCCTGGAGCCTTGATGCGCTCGCGCCAGGTCCCCGGCCCGGGCAGCAGCACGCGATCGCCCGGCTTCACATGGCTCACTTCCGCGCCACACTTTGCGATGCGTCCGACGCCCTCGGCGCCCGGAATCATGGGCAGCTTCGGCGGCTCCGCGCCGTACTTGCCCTCAAGATTGAGCACGTCTGCCGGGTTGATCGGGGCGAACTCGGCATCGACGATGACCTCGCCGGGACCCGGCTCACCCGGATCGGATTGCTCCTGCAGTGCGATGGCCTGGTCGGGTGGTCCGAACCGGGCAAGCTGCGCGACCCACATGACGCCGATCCTCCTTAGGGCCCCCTGCTACGCGCCTCTTCGGCGCACCGCGCGAAGCGGCCCGGCGATGGCCGCCAATTCGGCCAGCTCGTCGTCGATGCCGCGCGCATCGTCAAGCCGCACCTTGGCGCGCCGGTACCAGTAGCGCGCATTGGCCGTATCGCCCTCGATGCGATGGCAGAGCGCATGAATCCGGCAGGCCAGCGGATCCTCCAGATCCCTGACGATAGCGTGCGCCGCCTGCCAATCGCCGCCGCGCAGTCTGTCGATCGCCTCGCGATGCTCGCGTGCAGCGGCGCCAGCCACGGTCTCAGGCCAGACGGCGCATCCGGTACTGATTGGCGACGAGCAGTGCGAGCACGCAGGACGCGATCCGGCTTTCGACCGAGTCGCCGCGATTGGCGAGCACGATCGGCACGCGCGCGCCGAGCACGACGCCGCCGGAGATCGCATCCGACAAGTGCTCGAGCTGCTTGGCCAGCATGTTGCCGGATTCGAGATCCGGCGCCAGCAGCACGTCGGCCTGGCCCGCGACCGCGGACCTGATTCCCGCAGTGCGCGCCGACATCAGGGACACCGCGTTGTCGAAACCGAGCGGCCCATCCACGATGCCGCCGGTGATCTGGCCGCGGTCGGCCATCTTGCACAGGGCGGCGGCGTCGAGCGTCGCGCGCATTCGCGGCGTGACGGTCTCGAGGCCCGCCAGGATCGCGACCTTGGGCTCCGGCACGCCCATCAGGTGAGCGAAATCGATCGCGTTCTGCACGATGTCCACCTTGTGCGGCAGCGTCGGCTCGATGTTGACCATCATGTCGGTGATGATGATCGGCCGCGGATGCGAAGGCACGTCGATATACAGAACGTGCGACAGCCGGCGCGCGGTGCGCAGGCCCTGCGGCACGATCACCGCCCGCAGCAGCTCCTCGGTGGTCTGGCTGCCCTGCACCAGCGCCTCGACCTCTTCGTCGTGCGCCAGCTCGACCGCGCGCGCCGCCGCCGCGTGGCTGTGCGGCACGTTGATGATGCGGGTCAGGCCGAGCTTGAGCTTGTGCTGCTCGATCATGGCGCGCAGGCGCGCCTCCGGTCCGATCAGCACCGGCTCCATGAGACCGGTGTCGCGCACCGAGAACGCCGCCTGCAGCGAATTGATGTCGCACGGATGCACGAAAGCCGCCTTGATCGCCTTGAGTCCCTGCGCGCGGCCGAACAGCCTGCGGTAGCGTGCGTCGCGATCGGAAATCGTGATCTCCGGCATCGCCATGCGGGCGCGCTTGATCTTCTCGCTCGGCGCCAGCACTTCGGCCTCGCCGCCGATCACCTTCAGTCCATCCTGGTTGATGCACGCGCAATCGAAGATCATGTGCTTGTTGTGCTCGAATTTCTGCATGCACGTCACCGTGATGGTGATCGTGTCGCCGACCTTGACCGGACGGGAGAACTTGAGCGTCTGGCTGATGTAGATGGTGCCCGGGCCCGGGAACTCGGTGCCGAGCACGGTCGAGATCAGCGCACCGCCCCACATGCCGTGCGCGATGACCTCGTGAAACATCGACGAGTGCGCGTACTCCGGATCGACGTGCGCCGGGTTGACGTCGCCCGACATGATGGCGAAAAGCTGGATGTCTTCCGGGCGCAGCGTGCGCGTCAGCACCGACTGGTCGCCGACCTGGATCTCGTCGTAGGTGCGGTTCTCGATGAATTGGGATAGCTCCGGAGCGATTTCCGGTGCTGCAACGGGGTCGTTCATGGCGGTGCGCAAGTGGTTGTTATTCCTTGTTCAAGTGTGGGATCTTAAACCTTTTTTTGCGCTGCAGCACCATCCTTCCGGACGGCCTGCGCGCGTAAGCAATCCGTAGCCCATCTCTGAGCGGCCTTTAGGCGCCGGGCCGGGATCATGGGGGCATCCCGCTGACGGATACCGCAAGGGAGCGCCGCTCATGAACAAACTACCAATCACCCTCTACCGCGCAGGCGCCGGACTGGCGGGGATCCGATGCAACTCCAAGCTGCGCCATTGCGCCGTCGGCATCGTGCTGCTGCTACCGGGATCGTTCGTCGTGCTGCCGCTGTATTGGGCCTGGCGCCGCTGGGCTACCAGAGTTCCGGCGGCGGCTCGAGCGCGTGCGCCTCGTTCGCCTCACGCGAGTCCGGGTTGATGCTCGCCGGATCGAGCGGCAGAATGACATCGCCCGTGCGCAAGGTGCCGCCGACGATCACTCGCGCATTCAATCCCGAGCGGTTGACGAGTGGCTTGAACACTTTCTTGCCGAGCAGCTCCTCGAGGTAGCGGCACGGCACGTTCAGTCGCCCGCCATACAGCACGCATTCGCCCACCGCGAAGTAGTGTCCGACGAGATGGTTGAGCGCTACGCCCCGGGTGGTGAGATTGCGCCGGTGTTCGTGCGGCGCGAGCGCAACGCCGTGGTCGCGTGCGAGCGCCTCCAGCGTCTCCTGCTCGATCAACGTGATCTGCCGGTCGATGTGGTGGCGCGGCGAATAGGTGCCGCATCGCTCGGCATAGCGGTCGCCGGGAATTCCGATTCCAGCCACGAGCGCCGCCTCTGCGACTGAGTGCATTGGCGCAGATGCACCGGCGGCGACATGGATCGATTCCAGTATCCCTTCCCACAATACTGTTCTCATCTTGTTAGTGTGCCTTCCTGGTGAGCGCGCATGCAACCTCGATGATCCCGATTGGACGAAGGTACTTTCCGGATTGGACGGGTTTATAATCCGGATTGGACAACCTCAAAATCCGAATTGGACGAACTCAAGCAGATGCCACCATGCCCGGCACCGGCGTCACTTCCTCGACTCCGGCCTGCTTGCCGCCATGCTCGGAGCCACCGCCGAGCGGATCGCGAAAGACCGTTCGATTTTCGGCCCCGTGCTCGAAACATTCGTCTTCGCTGAAATTCTGAAACAGGCGGCCTGGTCGGACGGACCTTTCACGATGCATCACTATCGCGACAAGGATCAGGATGAGGTGGATGTCGTCGTCGAGAACGACCGGGGAGCATTGATCGGCATCGAGATCAAGGCGGCCGCGACCGTCGTTACCGCCGACTTCAAGGGGTTGCGAAAACTCGCTGTCGCCTCGCGTGAGGCCTTCAGGCTCGGCGTGGTTCTGTACGATGGCGAGAGGATTGTTCCGTTTGGCGAGCGTCTTTTCGCAGCGCCGATTTCGTGCGTGTGGGGATGAGGGAGTGAAAACGGCCTCCTGAGCGGAAGCCGTTGACTCTTCTTGGTCGGGGCGGCGGGATTTGAACCCGCGACCACCTGCCCCCCAGGCAGGTACGCTACCAGGCTGCGCTACGCCCCGAAGCCGCGGATTCTAACAGGCCGGATTTCGCCGCCCCTACCGATCAACGCAGCGTATCGAGCACTTCGCGCAGCTCGCGCTTTACCGCGGCCAGCTCCACTGCCGCCAAGTCGCTGCGCGCGCGCGCCTGCGCCGCGGGCCGTTCCTCCTCCGGCGATGCCGTGGAGTGATCCAGCCGGTTGCGTGCGCCGCTGATCGTGAAGCCCTCCTCGTAGAGCAACTCGCGGATCCTGCGGATCAGCAGCACTTCGTGGTGCTGGTAGTAGCGCCGGTTGCCGCGGCGCTTGACGGGTTTGAGCTGCGTGAACTCCTGCTCCCAGTAGCGCAGCACATGCGGCTTCACCCCGCACAACTCGCTCACCTCACCGATGGTGAAGTAGCGCTTCGCGGGAATCGGCGGCAGTTCAGTTCTTTTCCGGTTGGGCTCCATGGCGCGACTTTTCGACCATCGCTTTCAGCTTCTGGCTGGCGTGGAACGTGACGACGCGGCGCGCGCTGATCGGGATCTCCTCGCCGGTCTTGGGATTGCGCCCCGGGCGCTGCGGCTTGTCGCGCAACTGGAAGTTGCCAAACCCGGACAGCTTGACGCTATCGCCCCGCTCCAGCGCGCCCCGGATCTCCTCGAAGAACGCCTCGACCATGTCCTTGGCCTCGCGCTTGTTCAGTCCGACCTTCTCAAACAGCAGGTCGGCCAGTTCGGCCTTGGTCAAAGTCATCCCAACTCCCTGATTTCTGTATTTATGTCCGAAGGCTGGCAGCAAAAACACGGCCCCACAGCGCAACCAGCGCATCGCGCGCCGCGTCGGCCTCCGCATCCGTGAGGGTTCGTTCAGTATGTTGCATAACTACCCGGAATGCAAGGCTTTTTCTGCCCTTGGGCAGACTCGAACCCTGGTAAAGGTCGAACACCTGGAGGTCGCGGACGAGGCCCGGTTTTTCGGCCTCGGCAGCGTCCAGAAGCTGCTGTGCCGAGACCCTGGCGTCGACCAGCAAAGCGATGTCCCGCACCACCATCGGAAACCGTGACGGCTGGGAAAGCCGCGGCAAGGGCGCCTGCATGAGCGCGGACGCCTCCAGCTCGAACAAGGCCACCGCCTGCGGCAATTCGTATTTCTGCTGCCAGCGCGGGTGCAGTTCGCCCAACCAGCCGACCGCAGCGCCGTCAAGCATCACGCGCGCCGAGCGTCCGGGATGCAGCGCCGGATGCAGCGCCGCCTCGAAACGCGGGCAGCGCGGAAAGAACAGCACTTCGACATCCGCCTTGACGTCGTAAAAATCCACCGCACGCGTTGCGACGCCCCACTGTTCCTCCAGCGCCGGACCGAAGGCGGCTGCGGCGACGCGCATCGGTTGCGCGACTCCGGCCACCGTGAGCTCGCCATCGGGCGCCTGCGCATCGCGCCGATAGCTGCGTCCGATCTCGAACACCCGGATGCGCGACAGTTTGCGAGCGTGGTTGTAACGCAGGTTGGCAACGAGCGAACCCATCAGCGTCGAGCGCATCACCGAAAGCTGGCTCGCGATCGGGTTGAGCAGCCGGATCGGGTTCTGCTCGCCGGCGAAATCCGCCTCCCAATTGGGCTCGACGAACGCGTAGTTGATCGTTTCCTGGTAGTCGCAGGCCGCGAGCCGCTCGCGCAGTTCGTGCAGCGAGCGCGTCGATTCGGCGGGCGAGTGCGTCACCGCGCGCGCCTGCGGCGGGTGCGCGGGTATGTTCTCGAAGCCGTGCACCCGCGCCACTTCCTCGATCAGGTCCTCCTCGATTTCCAGATCGAAGCGGTGAGAGGGCGGCGTGACGACGAAGGCATCCCCGTCGCGCGCCGCCGGCAGCGCCAGGCGCGCGAACACATCGGACATCTCCTGCGCCGTGATCGGCATGCCAATCACCTTCTGCGCGCGCGCCACACGCATACGCACCGGCTTGCGCTCGGGCAGCCGTGCCACCGTGTCGTCGATCGGGCCCGGTTCGCCGCCGCAGACATCGAGCACCAGCCGCGTGATGTATTCGATGTGCTCGACCGTGGTGGCGAAATCCACGCCGCGCTCGAAACGGTGGCCCGCGTCGGTGACGAGCCCGAGACGCCGCGAGCGCCCGGCAACCGCCTGCGGCCACCAGAACGCAGCCTCGATGTAGATCGCACGCGTGTCGAGCGTCACAGCGGTCGGCTCGCCGCCCATGATGCCAGCGAGCGCCTCCACGCCGCGCCCGTCCGCGATCACGCCGACGCCGCCGTCGACCGCGACGGTCTGCCCGTTGAGCAGTTCGGCGGTTTCGCCTTCACGCCCCCAGCGCACGACCAGTCCGCCGCTTACCTTGTCGAGATCGAAGATGTGCGACGGGCGCCCGAGCTCGAGCATGACGTAGTTCGAGATGTCCACCAGTGCCGAGATCGGACGCTGGCCGGCACGCTCGAGGCGCCGCGCCATCCACGCCGGAGTCACGGCGCGTGCATCGACGCCCCGCACCACGCGCCCCGTAAACCGCCCGCACAGGTCGGGTGCCTCGATCCGGACCGGCAGCGTCTCGGCAATGCGCGCCGCCACCGGCGTGTACCGCGGCGCACGCAGCGGCGCGCGCGTCAGCGCGGCCACTTCGCGCGCGACGCCGACGACGGATAGGCAGTCCGCGCGGTTCGGCGTCAGCTTGATATCGAAGATGCGTTCGTCCAGCTCGAGCAGCTGCCGGATGTCGGTGCCGGGAAGTGCGTCCGCCGCCAGCTCCAACAGGCCCGCATGGTCTTCGGACAGCCCGAGTTCGCGCGCCGAGCACAGCATGCCGTGACTCTCGACGCCACGGACCCTGGCCTGCCCGATCTGCAGGCCCCCCGGCAGGCCGGCGCCCACTCTGGCGAGCGGCGCCTTCATTCCCGCGCGCGCGTTCGGCGCGCCGCACACCACCTGGACCGGTCCGTGCCCCGCGTCGACCTTGCACACGGTGAGCTTGTCCGCGCCGGGATGCCGCTCGACCGACAGTACCTGCGCCACAACGACGCCGCTGCAGGCCGGCGCGACCGGGCGGCACGACTCGACTTCCAGCCCGGCCATCGTCAGAAGGTGCGCCAGCGCCTCGGCGTCGAGCGCCGGATCGCAGAAGCTGCGCAGCCAGTGTTCGGGGACGATCATGCGAATTGGCGCAAAAAGCGCAGGTCGCCGTCGAAGAACAGCCGCAGGTCGTCGATGCCGTAGCGCAGCATCGTCAGGCGCTCGAGCCCGGCGCCGAACGCGAATCCGATGTAGCGCTCGGGATCGAGTCCGAAATTGCGCACCACCTCCGGGTGTACCTGGCCCGCGCCCGAAATCTCGAGCCAGCGCCCTTTCAGAGGGCCGGAGTCGAACTTCATGTCGATCTCCGCCGACGGCTCGGTGAACGGGAAGTACGACGGGCGGAAGCGCACCTCGACGTCGTCGCTCTCGAAGAAGCGGCGCATGAAGTCGGCGAACACGCCCTTCAGGTCGGCGAAGCTCACGTCCTCGTCGATCCAGAGCCCCTCCACCTGGTGGAACATGGGCGAATGCGTGGCGTCCGAATCGACGCGATAGGTGCGACCCGGCGCGATCACCTTGAGCGGCGGGCGGTGCATGCGCGCATAGCGCACTTGCATCGGACTGGTGTGGGTGCGCAACACCAGCGGCAGGCCGCCGGAATCCCGCAGATCGACGTAGAACGTGTCCTGCATCGAGCGTGCCGGATGATTCTCCGGGTTGTTCAGCGCCGTGAAGTTGTACCAGTCGGTCTCGATCTCGGGGCCGTCGGCGACCTCGAAACCGACCGAGCCGAAGATTCGCTCGATGCGCGCCCAGGTGCGCGAGATGGGATGCACGCCGCCGCGGCCGCGCCCCCTGCCCGGCAGCGTGACATCGAGCGCTTCTTCCGCGAGCCGCGCCTGCATGCGCGCGTTCGCGAGCTCTGCGCGGCGTTGTTCGAGCGCCTGCTCCAGACGCGCCTTGCCGGCATTGATCGCGGCGCCGGCATTGCGCCGTGCGTCAGGCGCGAGCGTGCCCAGCGCCTTGAGCAGAGCGGTCAGCTCGCCGCTCTTGCCGAGATAGCGTGCCTTGGCGTTTTCGAGGGAAGCCGGGTCAGCCGCCGCCGCAAGTTCGGCCAGCGCGCGCGCGACGATCGGTTCGAGGTCCTGCACCGCAGTCACCCAGCACCGCGGTCAATGCGCGATGCTGGCCTTGACCTGGTTGGCGATGCGCGCGAAAGCCGCTTTGTCCTGCACCGCGAGATCGGCCAGCACCTTGCGGTCGATCTCGATGCGCGCGCGCTTGAGCCCGGCCATGAAGGCGCTGTAGGTGAAACCCAGCTCGCGCACGGCGGCATTGATGCGCGCGATCCAGAGCGCGCGGAAGGTGCGCTTGCGGTTGCGGCGGTCGCGATAGGCGTACTGCCCCGCCTTCATCACCGCCTGCTTGGCGACCCGGAAGACGTTCTTGCGCCGGCCGCGGAACCCCTTGGCCTTGGCGAGCACCTTCTTGTGGCGCGCGCGCGCCGTGACGCCTCTTTTGACTCTTGGCATGGCGCGCTCCTCAGGAAGCGTACGGCAGCATGGCGCGAATCGCGCGCTTGTTGCTGTCGTGCACGTTGGTCGTGCCGCGCAGGTGGCGCTTGCGCTTGGTCGACTTCTTGGTGAGGATGTGGCGCAGGTAGGCCTGCGAGCGCTTGATCGAGCCGCCCGAGCGGATCTTGAACCGCTTGGCGGCCGACTTCTTGGTTTTCACCTTCGGCATGATTGCGACTCCTTCTCTTATGTCATGACAGCGGGTGGCCCGCCCTGCGGGCGCTTCCTGTACCCGGCGATCACTTGTTCCAGCGTCCCATTCCAGCACCCGCCGCTGCGGCGCGGCGGGTGCTGGTGATCCGCAGCGCAGCTTGATCGTTCAGAGTGTCACGGGCTTCGCCGGCTCTTTCTCGGCCTGCTTGGCCGGCGGCGGCGTTTCCTTCTTCGTCCTGGTCGCCGGAGCCTTCTTCTTCGGCGCCAGCACCATCACCATCTGCCGGCCCTCGAGCTTCGGAAACTGCTCCACCAGCGCGTAGGGATCGAGGTCCGCCTTGACTCGCTCGAGGATGCGCATGCCGAACTCCTGGTGCGCCATCTCGCGGCCGCGGAACCGCAGCGTGACCTTGGCCTTGTCGCCTTCCTGCAGGAACTGGACCAGCTTGCCGACCTTGATCTTGTAGTCGCCGTCGTCGGTGCCGGGACGGAACTTGATTTCCTTGACCTGGATCTGCTTTTGCTTGAGCTTGGCTTCGTGCGCCTTCTTCTGCTCCCGGTAGCGGAACTTGCCGTAGTCCATCAGCTTGCAGACCGGCGGTCTCGCCAGCGGCGCAATTTCGACCAGGTCGACGTTCTGCTCTTCCGCCAGCTGCAGTGCCTGCGCAATCGGCACGATGCCCAGCTGATCCCCGTTATCCGCGACCAGGCGCACCTCGGGCGCGGTGATCTGCGCGTTGATGCGCTGCGATTTCTCGAATGTGATGTGTGCGATCTCCTTTTCCTGCGGCGCTTCATCGGCTGCCGCCCTGCCGGCCGGAACCCGCGTTCCGAAAAAACTGCGGCCGTGCTACGGCGCGCTTGCCTCGCTACGGAGGCGCGCGACGAAGGTCTCCAGCGCCATGGCGCCGAGATCTTCGCCGCCGCGCGTGCGCACGGCCACAGATCCAGCCTGTTTTTCCTTCTCCCCCACGACCAACTGGTAGGGAAGCTTCTGCATGCTATGTTCTCGAATCTTATAGGAAATTTTCTCGTTTCGCAAATCCGCGACGGCCCGGAAACCGGCCTCGCGCAGTCGCGCCGCGACGCTCGAGGCATAGTCGGCCTGGTGCTCCGAGATGTTGAGCACCACGGCCTGCTCGGGCGCGAGCCAGGCGGGAAAGGCGCCGCCGTAATGCTCGATCAGGATGCCGAGGAAGCGCTCCATCGAGCCGACGATGGCCCGATGCAACATGACCGGCACATGCCGGGCGTTGTCCTCCCCGACATATTCGGCGCCGAGCAGTCCCGGCATGCTGAAGTCCACCTGCATCGTGCCGCATTGCCAGACGCGGCCCAGCGCGTCCTTGAGCGAATACTCGATCTTCGGCCCGTAGAAAGCACCCTCGCCCGGCGAAAGGGCGTATTCGACGCCCGAGCGGCGCAGCGACTCCATCAGGGCCGTTTCGGCTTTGTCCCAGATTGCATCAGAGCCGATGCGCTTCTGCGGCCGCGTCGCCATCTTGTACACGATGTCGCTGAAGCCGAAGTGCGCGTAGACCTTCTGCAGCAGCGCGGTGTAGGCCACGCATTCGTCGAGGATCTGGTCCTCGGTGCAAAAGATGTGGCCGTCGTCCTGCGTGAAGCCGCGCACCCGCATCAGGCCGTGCAGCGCGCCCGAGGGCTCGTTGCGGTGGCAGGAACCGAACTCGCCGTAGCGCAACGGCAGGTCGCGGTAGCTGCGGATACCCTTGTTGTAAATCAGGATGTGCCCCGGGCAGTTCATCGGCTTCACCGCGTAGTCGCGCTTCTCCGACTCGGTGAAGAACATGTGCTCGCGGAAATTGTCCCAATGGCCAGTGCGCTTCCAGAGGCTGACATCGAGGATCTGCGGACCGCGCACCTCGCGGTAACCGTTGCCGCGGTAGACCCGCCGCATGTACTGCTCGACGCATTGCCACAGGACCCAACCCTTCGGGTGCCAGAACACCAGGCCCGGCGCCTCATCCTGCAAGTGGAACAGGTCGAGTTGCGTTCCCAGACGCCGGTGGTCGCGCTTCTCGGCCTCCTCGAGCAACTTCAGGTAGGCGTCCTGATCTTCCTTCTTCGCCCACGCGGTGCCGTAGATGCGCTGGAGCATCTCGTTGTTCGAGTCGCCGCGCCAGTAGGCGCCGGCGACGCGCATCAGCTTGAACACCTTGAGCTTGCCGGTGGACGGAACATGCGGCCCGCGGCACAGGTCGGTGAACTCGCCCTGGGCGTAGAGCGAGATCGGTTCGCCCGCCGGAATGGCGGCGATGATCTCGGCCTTGTACAGCTCGCCCTGTTCGCGGAAGAACTTGACCGCTTCGTCGCGCGCCAGCAACTTGCGCGTCACCGGATGGTCGCGCTGCGCGATCTCGGCCATGCGCTTCTCGATCGCCGCGAGGTCCTCGGGGGTGAAGGGTCGCTTGAACGAGAAATCGTAG
>Ga0156179_1215_pt1 | contig 12205 bp, 9 predicted proteins | sample RifCSPlowO2_12_FD_107832 | JGI IMG/M metagenome (GOLD analysis project Ga0156179, IMG submission 107832) | Betaproteobacteria bacterium RIFCSPLOWO2_12_FULL_67_28 | reverse complement strand
CCGCGCAGCGCCTCCAACGGATCGAGCGCCGCGGCGCGTCGCGCCGGTAGCACGCCGGCGGCGAGCCCGACCGTCACCGCGACCACTTCGGCGAGCACCGCGTAAAACCACGGCGTGTGCACCGGCAGCGCGGGCAACACGAGCGCCAGGATCCCGGCGATCCCCCAACCCAGCGCCAGCCCGGCGGCGCCGCCGATCGCGGCGAGCAGCGCCGCTTCGCCGAGGAACAGCAGCAGGATGCCGCGCTGCGTCGCGCCGATGGCGCGCAGCAGGCCGATTTCGCCGGTGCGCTCGGCCACGGCGATCGTCAGGATCGTGAGGATGCCAACCCCGCCGACGAGCAGCGATATGGCCCCGATCGCCGCCACCGCGAAGGTGATGGCATTGAGCACCGTGTCGAATACCTCGAGCATTTTCTGCTGCGGCGTGACGGTGAAATCCTCCGCGCCGTGGCGCCCGATGAGGACGCGCCGGATGCCCGCCTCGACCTCGGCGACCGGCGCCGTCGGCTCATAGGTGACATGGATCTCCATCAGGCTCTCCCGATTGAACATGTCGAGCGCGCGCGCCACCGGAATGAACACCGTGTCGTCGAGGTCGAAGCCGAGCACCTGGCCTTTCGCTTCCATGACGCCGACGACGCGATAGCGCTCGCTGCCGACGCGCAGGCGGCTGCCCAGCGGATTGACGCCGCCGTACAGCTCCTTCGCCACCTTGGCGCCGAGCACCGCGAAGGCGCGCGCGGCGCGCGGATCGTCCTGCGGCAGATAGTCGCCGCTCGCCACGCGCATGCTGAGCGCGCCCACGAAGTCGGGCCCGGTGCCATAGAGCGTGACGCGCCGGCTCTTGCCGAGGTGTTCGACCTCGGCGTTGCCCTGCACCAGCGGATCCGTCACCAGCACGTGGGGGGCGCGGCGCAGCGCCAGTGCGTCCTCGATGGAGAGCGGACGCACGGTATTGACCGAGCCGAGCGACGCACCGTGCGTCTGGATGCGCCCCGGCGAGACCGTGATGAGATTGGTGCCGAACTGCGTGAATTCGGACACCACGAAACGGTGCAGCCCTTCGCCGATCGAGGTGAGCAGGATCACCGCCGCGATGCCCACCGCGATGCCAAGCGCGGTGAGCAGGGTACGCAGGCGGTGCGCGGCCAGCGAGGTCACGGTGAAATGCACGAAATCGGCCCACGCCATGGTCAGCGCTTCGACAGCGCGCGCACCGGATCGAGCCGCGCGGCGCGCCGCGCAGGCGCCACGGAAAACAGCACCGCGGTGCCGATCGCGGTGAGCGGCGCCGCAATGACCGCCCACCAGGGCGCGGTGAACGGGATGCTCGGGAACAGCTGGCCGATGAACAGTTGACCGAGTTTGCCGACCGCCAGGCCGAGCAACGCGCCGCCGAGCGCAAGCAGCACCGCCTCGGTGAAGAACATCAGGCGGATATTGGCGCCGGTGGCGCCGAGCGCCTTGAGCAGGCCGATCTCGTGGCGGCGCTGGGTCACCGAAATCAGCATCACGTTCATGATCAGGATCCCGGCGACCGCGAGGCTGATCGCGGCAAGGCCTCCCACGGCGAGCGTCAGGGCGCGCAGGATGCGGTCGAAAGTCGCGAGCACCGCATCTTGCGTGATCACCGTCACCTCGCGCTTACCCTCGTGGCGTTCGCGCAGGATCTCCTCGATGTCGCTTTGCGCGATCGCGATCTGCTCGCGGCTCTTCGCCTCGACCAGGATGCGAAACAGCGCTTCGGTGTTGAACAGCGCCTGCGCTGCCGCCAGCGGCACGATCACGATCTCGTCGGTGTTGAAGCCGAGCGATTCGCCCTGCGTCGCCAGAATGCCGACGACGCGAAAGCGCCGGTCGCCGACCCGCAGCCATTCGCCGAGCGCACTGCGCCCGGCGAACAATTCCGTCGCCACCTTGGCACCGACCACGCACACCGGCTGGCTGTGCCGCGGATCGCCGGGCGGCAGGAACTGGCCCTGCGCCATCGCCATGTGCCGGATGTCCATCAGTTCGGAGGTCGAGCCAAGTACCGGTGTCTCCCGATTGCGCGCGCCTACGCGCACGTCGCCGGCACCGACGATGAGCGGCGCCAGGCGCCGGATCGCCGGGCTGCGCTTCAGCGCCAGCGCGTCCTCGATGGTCAGGTCGCGCGGCGTCTTGCCGATCAGCACGCCGGGCATCGCGCCGGCGGTTTCGCTGCGGCCAGGCAGCACGATCACCAGGTGCGTGCCGAGCGAGCCGAACTGGTTCACCACATAGAGCCGCGCACCCTCGCCGATCGAACTCACCGCCACCACCGCCGCCACCCCGATGCCCATCGCCAGCAGGATCAGCAGCGTGCGTGCGCGATAGCCGCGCACCACCTGCCAGGCGAATCCGAGCGTATCGGCCAGGCGCACGCTCAGCCCCGCTCGTCGCCGACGATGGCGCCATCGACCATGCGCAGGCGCCGCTGTGCCCGCGCGCCGATCTCCGGGTCGTGCGTCACCAGCACCACCGAGCCGCCGCCGTGATGCACGCGCTCCAGCACTGCCATCACTTCCTGCCCGGTATGGCGGTCGAGATTTCCGGTGGGCTCGTCGGCGAGGATCACGCTCGGCCCCATCGACATGGCCCGCGCGATCGCGACGCGCTGACATTGGCCGCCGGAGAGTTGATCCGGCCGGTGGTGCGCGCGGGCTTCGAGTCCGTATGCCGACAGCAACCGCGCGAGGCGCTGCTTGCGCTCGCCCGGTTCGATGCCCGCGAGCACCATCGGCAACTCGATGTTCTGTGCCGCGGTGAGTCGCGCAACGAGGTGGAAGAACTGGAACACGAAGCCCATCTTCTCGCGCCGTGCGCGTGACAGCTCGTCATCGTCCAGTCCCGTCACGTCACGGCCGTCGAGCTCATAGCGGCCCGCGTTGGGGCGGTCGAGCAGGCCGATCACGTTGAGCAGCGTCGACTTGCCCGAGCCCGAGGGGCCCATGAGCGACAGATACTCGCCGCGCGCGATCTCCAGTTCGATGCCGCGCAGCGCGTGCACTTCCTCCTCGCCGACGCGGAACACGCGCTCGATGCCGGAGAGGCGGATCATTTTCCGGCGGCGTTGGACGCCCTGGCTTCCTCGGTTGCGTGCGCGCCCGCCTTGACCCCGGCGCGCTCGAGCGACGTGACGACGCGGGCGCCGCGCTCCAGACCCTTCCTGACCTCGCTGAATTCCCAATTGGACAGGCCGACTTCGATGACGCGCTCCTCCAGGCGGCCTTCCTCGCCGAGCACCAGCACGCGGTTACCGGGCATCAGCGCGCTGGTCGGGACGCGCAGCACGTCTTCCCGCGCCGCAACGATCACTTCGACGTCCGCACTGTAGCCGACCAGCAGGTGGCGCGCCTCGCCCGGGACATCGAACTCGACCTCGACTTCGACCGTGCGCGCCTGCTTCTCCAGTGCCAGCACATAGGGCGCGATGCGGCGCAGCTTGCCGGCGAAACTGCGGCCGCGATAGGCATCGAGCGTGATGCGCCCGCTCATCCCGACTTTGAGGCGCGCCGCATCGACTTCGTCGATCGGTGCCGACACATAAAGACAGGAGTCGTCGATCAGGTCGATCGCCGGCAAAGTCGGAATTCCCGGCGGCGACGGCGTGAGGAATTCGCCCACTTCGCCGTTGATCTCCGCGACGATGCCGGCGAAAGGCGCGCGCACCACCGTGCGCGCCGTGTCGGCGCGCGAGGCGCTGATGCGTGCATTGGCCTCGGCGACCTGCGTGCGTGCGGATTCGCAAGCCGCCTGTCTTGCCTGAGCGTCGCTCTCGGCGCGATCCACGCGCTCCTCTGAAACGAAGCCCTTGTCGCGCAGCTGGCGCGTGCGAACGGCTTCGCGCGCTGCGGCGCCGGCCACCAGGCAAGCCTCGTTGACGTGCGAGCGGGCGGTCTGGAGCTGCTCACGCGCCACGCGTTCGCGCGCCACCAGATCGTCGTTCCACAACTCGAGCAGCAGCTGGCCGGCCTGCACGCGGTCGCCCTCGCGCACCGCGAGTTTGTCGATGCGCCCGCCCAACGGCGGCGCGAGCTTCGCCCGGCGACACGCGGCAACCGATCCGGCTCGCGTGTTGGCTACGGTATTCTCGACGCGGCCGGGGGCTACCGCGGCGACCGTCACGGCGACCGGCTTCGGGCGGGTCGATTGCCACACTGCAAACGCGGCCGCCGCAACCAGCAAGACGATAAGCAGGCGGCCGAGGAGCCGCGACGACCGTAACGGGTTCATGGGGCGGGATTTTGCCCGCCCGGGCGCCAGTCCGCTTGACACAGCGCAAGCGGCTCAGTCATGCAGCTTGGCAGCTATCGCTCGCACACGCGCCTCCTCGAGGCGTGCGGCAATCTCGCCGGGACCGGAGGCCGCATTCGCGATGGGCTCCGCATCCACGGCGGCGGCGGCGGCGAGCGCCCGCTCGAGGCGCGCGCAGCCGCGTTCGGTGTCCGGCCCAGGCTCGGCGAGCCGCAGCGCATCGAGCAGTTCGCGGAATCGCGCCGGCCGCCGGAGTGCGTCGCCCGCTTTGAGCAGCGCCAGCAGTTCGCCGGCCGGCGCCGCGGCGGCGCTGCGCAGCGCGGCGCGCAGGCGACAACCGATGAGCGCAAGTCCACGTTCGTCATTGGGCACCCGCAGGCGCTCGCAGAGCGTGGCCAGCGCCGCCTCGTCTGCGCTCCAGGCCAGCAATGCGAAACGCACGGTAAGCGGCGCGCCGGCCGCCGCGGCGCGCGCCAGCGCCGCGTAATCTGCGCGCACTTCGGGCAGCAGGCGCGCGAGCGCCCCGCAGCCATCGAGCGCCTGCAGCATGCGCTCGGGATGCGGTTCGGCCAGTCCCCTGGCGAGTTCCTGCCATACGCGCTCGGGCACCAGGTGCTCGACCTCCCCGGACCCGACCATGCGGCGCATCAACGCGAATGTCGGATCGGCAATGCGAAACGCATAACGCGCCGCAAAACGCGCTACGCGCAAGATACGCACCGGGTCCTCGGCAAACGCCTCGCTCACGTGTCGCAGCACGCCTTGGCGCAGATCGTGCTCGCCGCCGAAGGGATCGATCAGGCGCCCGCTGGCGTCGCGCGCCATGGCGTTGATCGTGAGGTCGCGCCGCGCGAGATCCTGCTCCAGCGTGACGTCGGGGGCAGCGTAGACCCTGAAACCCTTGTAGCCACGGCCGCTCTTGCGCTCGGTGCGCGCGAGCGCGTACTCCTCGTGCGTCCGCGGATGCAGGAACACCGGAAAATCCCTGCCCACGGCCTTGAAGCCCGCCGCGGTCATGTCCTCCGGCGTCGCACCGACGACCACCCAATCACGGTCTGCCACCGCGATTCCGAGCAGCTCGTCGCGCACCGCGCCGCCGACGACGTAGGCCTTCACGCGCGCCGCGGCATGCGCCTCAGCGATGCGCGCGCTGGCGCAGTTGAGCGTACCTCATGCGCGGCCTCGCGGGCGCGAGCCAGCCCGGGGCCGCGACTTCGAGTGCCGTCGGCGTGATGCCGAACGGAAACGCACTGCCGCTGCAAACGCTCGGTACCTGCATCGAACGGTAGTTGTCGCGCGTCATCAGGGGCACCGGCAGATATTCCATCGACCAGGCCTGCAAATAGGACGCCCAGTCCGGCAATCCCACCACGAGGCGCCTGCGGCCGGTCGCGCCACAGACGTACCTCACGAGTTCTGCCAGCTCGTAGACCTTCGGGCCTCCCAGGTCGTAGCGCTGGCCGTGCGCCTCGGGTTCGTCGAGCGCCGCGAGCAATGCGCGCACCACGTCGTCCACATAGACGGGCTGGAAGCGCGCCCGCGGGCAGGCCACCGCAAGCACCGGCAGCAGCGCGGCAAGACGGGCAAAGAGATTGAGAAAGACATCGTCCGGGCCGAAGATGACCGAGGGGCGGAACACGGTCACCTCGAGATCCTCCGCCGCCAGCACCGCCTGCTCGCCGATGCCCTTGGAGCGCAGGTACTCGGAGGGGGCGTCCGGTGCGGCGCCGAGCGCGCTCATATGCAGCAGCCGCTTGACTCCCGCGGCGCGAGCGGCGCTCACCGCTGCCTGCGCGATCTCGACATGCGCGCGGGCGAAATCCGGCCCGTAGTCGTTCGGGCCTCGCTGGTCCGGCCGGCCGCGCCGGCTGTGCAGCACGCCGACCAGATTGACGAGCGCATCGTGACCGGCGGCCCAGCGCGCGAGCGCATTCGCGTCGGCGACATCGCCCTCGACCACTTCGACGGTCGGCAGGACGATGAGATGCTTGGCGCGTTCGCGCCGCCTCGCCGGCACGGTGACTTCCGCCCCCGCCGCTGCCAGCGCCGCGACCAGATGGCGGCCGACGAATCCGCCGCCGCCGAGCACCAGTATCCTGCGGTGTCGCATGGCTCAGGACGGCTCATCGCCGGCGCGCTCGCCCGGCGATGAGCGCGCCCCAACGATGCCGAGCCGCTGCTTGAGCGGCAGTTGCGCGCCGCCCAGCAGCGCCGCGTAGAACATCGTGTTGGTCATCACCTTCTTCACGTAATCACGCGTCTCGTTGAACGGGATCGTTTCGGCGTAAATCGCGCCTTCCAGCGGTTTGGCGTCGCGCCAGCGGCGCGCACGTCCGGGGCCGGCGTTGTACGCCGCACTGGCGAGCACCGGGTGACCGAGGATTTCGAGCACGTGCTTGAGATACCCCGCCCCGAGCGTGACGTTGGTCGCGACCTCGAGCACGCGCTGCGGCGAAACACTCAGGCCGATCTTGCGTGCCATCCAGTTCGCGGTCGCCGGCATCAGTTGCATCAGGCCGCGCGCGCCGGCAGAGGACCTGGCATCCGTGATGAAGCGACTTTCCTGCCGCACCAACCCGAGCACCCAGGCCTCCTCCAGCTCGAAGGCGCGCGCCTGCTCGCGGAACACATCGCGGTAGGGCGCCAGAAAGCGCACCTGGAAATTGTGCTGCCGCACCGTGCGGTCCGCCGTGTTGATGGCGCGGTCGAAAACTTCGGCGCGGCGCGCCAGCTCCGCCGCCGCGAGCAATTGCCCATCGTCCATGCCGCGGATCGTGAAATTCCATTCGCGCGTCGCCTCGCTGCGCAAGCCCAGGCGGTACAGCTCGAGCGCGCGCGCCAGCCCCGCGCTCCCCTTGACGAGCGCCACCTCTTCCTGGTTCGGGACGTGAAACGGCTCCGGCACCGCTACCGGCTGGCCGAGCTCCTCCGCGGCAAGCAGGCCGTAGAAATTCGGCCGGCCGGCGATGCGCAGATAGTAGGCGCGCGCACCGTCGGCGCCGCCCTGCGCCCCGAGAGCGCGCCCGTACCAATAGGTCCACGCCGGATCCTGGCGCGCCGTGATCGACATCGGATCGATCGCCTCGCGCACCATCTGCCAGTCCGCTGCACGCAGCGCGGCGCGCGCCTTCCACGCCAGCTGCTCGTCGCTCAGGTCGGCATCGCCTGCCAGGCGGTACCAGGCAACCGCCTCCACCAGGTGACGGCGTGCGGCTTCGTACGCGATCAGCCCCCACAGGCTCCTGCGCTCGGCGTCGTCGAGACGCTGCCCGAGCGGCCCCCTGAGAACTTCTGCCGCGGGACGCGGATCGGTGCGCGCCAGCCGCACGAAGGCAAATCGCAGCATCGCGCGCGCCGCGCGGCGCTCCAGTTGCGCGGGCGGATTGGCGAGCACGCGCTGCGGCGCGCTCGCCGCCTGCTGCAGCAACCGCTCATCGGGCGCATCGCCCTTCGGCAGGTAGCCGAGTGCCCGCTTGGCAGCGGCCAGTTGTCCGTGGTCGAGCAAGAGCTGCACCCGCTCCCAGACGTGGCCGCTGTCCAACCGACCCGCGGTCATCATCGTCTCCGCGAGCCCAGTGCAGCCCGCGGGCAGCTCTTTCGGCTCGCGCCACATCGATCGCGCTTCCTCGAACGCTCCATCGTCGGCGCGCGCGAGGCGCGAAGACCAGGCGTAACAGCGGATTTCCAGGTCATCGCGCTCGAGCGGTGCAAGTTCCAGATCGAATGCCGTCCATTCGCCGCGGCGCCCGAGCTCCTTGAGCCATTCGCCGCGCAGACGCTCGGCGAGATAACTTCCGCCATGGCGCGTGAGGAAGGCAATCACCTCCTGCGGCGGCGCGTCTTCCAGCCGCAGCTTCAGGCGCCAGTAGTCGAGGTAGGGCTCGAGCAGGTGCCCTTCGAGCAGCACCGCCTGCTTCGCCAGCTTGAACGCATCTCCGGCGCGGAACGCATCGTGCGCGGCCAGCAGCGCGTCATCGGGAGTCGGTTTTTTCGGCGCCGCCTGCGCCGCTCCCGAACCAAGCACGGCAAGCGCCAGTGCTATAGTCAGGAAGTGCCGCAGAAACATGGGGTAAGCATAGCATGCGGGACGAGGCGCTGAAGGCTTGGCGCGCAGCCGAGCGGACGCGGCTGATCGCCGCACGCGAGGCGATCGATCGCGCATCGCTCGACAGCCTGCGCCGCCGGATCGACTCGATCCTGGAGCGCTCCTTCCCGGGGCTGGCAAAGGGCGTGCTGGCATTCTGCTGGCCGATCAGGAACGAGTACGATGCGCGGCATCTCGTCAGAACGCTCCGCAGCCGCGGTGCGTTGACCGCGCTTCCGGTGGTCGTGGCGCCGCGCCAGCCACTGGCGTTCCGCGAGTGGCATCCAGGCGTGCGGCTTGCGAAGGGCGCACTCGGCATCCCCTATCCGGTCGGCTCGCGCGAGGTGGATCCGGATCACGTGCTGCTGCCGATGAACGGCTGGGACGCTGCCGGCTACCGCCTGGGCTACGGCGGCGGCTACTTCGACCGCACGCTCGCGAGGCTGGCACGGAAACCAACCGTGATCGGCGTCAGCTTGGAGATGGCGCGGTTGGCTACGATCCACCCGCAGCCTTGGGACATTGCGCTCGACTACGTGGTCACGGAGCGCGGCGTGTACCGGTGCGATTCCGGCGCGCTGGTCTTTCTCGGAGCGCCGCCGGCCGGAGAACCCAGCCCGCTCGCATCCCCGGTCTGCTACGCCGGCGAGCTCGCGCCGGAATATTTCGGCGCAGCGGACGGCTATCCCAGAAACAGCCGGTAGGCCGGGTTGCGCGTTTCGTCGGAAAACGGATAGCCGAGCTTCGCCAGAAAGCGCCGGAAATCGCGCATCCCCTCGCGCGGCACCTGGATGCCGACCAGGATCGAGCCGTAGTCCGCGCCGAGGTTGCGGTAGTTGAACAGGCTGATGTTCCAGCCCGGATTCATCGCCGAGAGGAAGCGCATCAGCGCGCCGGGTCGCTCCGGGAATTCGAAGCAGTACAGCAACTCGTTGCGCGCCAGCACCGAATGGCCGCCGACCATGTGCCGCATGTGCCCCTTGGCGACCTCGTCGTCGGACAGGTCGAGGGTGCGAAAGCCGCCGCGCCGCAGCAGCCGTGCGATGCGCGCCGTTTCGTCGCGGTCATGCACCGTGACGCCGACGAAGATGTGCGCCTCGCGCGGATCCGACATGCGGTAGTTGAATTCAGTGATGTTGCGCCCGCCGATCGCCTTGCAGAAGCGCCGGAAGCTGCCGCGTTCCTCGGGGATGGTCACTGCCAGCACCGCCTCGCGGTGCTCACCGACCTCGGCGCGCTCGGCGATGAAACGCAGGCGGTCGAAATTGGTGTTGGCGCCGGAGGCGATTGCCACCAGCGTGCGGCCCTTGGCGCCGTGCTTTGCGACCCAGGCCTTGGCGCCGGCAACCGCGAGCGCGCCGGCGGGCTCGAGCACTACGCGCGTGTCCTCGAACACGTCCTTGATCGCGGCGCACATTTCGTCGGTGTCCACCAGCACCATCTCGTCGATCAGTTCGCGCGCCAGTCGAAACGTCTCCCGGCCGACCTGCTTCACCGCAACCCCGTCGGCGAACAGGCCCACGTGCTCGAGCAGCACGCGCGTGCCCGCCTTGAGCGAGCGCGCCATCGCGTCGGCATCGGTGGGCTCGACGCCGACGATGCGCACCGACGGCCGCAGGCGCTTCACATAGGCGGCGATGCCGCAGATCAAGCCGCCGCCGCCTACCGGCACGAAGATGGCGTGGATCGGGCGCGTCGCCTGGCGCAGGATTTCCATGCCGATGGTGCCCTGGCCCGCGATCACTTCCGGATCATCGTAGGGATGGACGAAGCTGAGGCCCTGGCGGCGCTGCAGCTTTCGCGCATGCGCGTAGGCATCCGAGTACGAGTCGCCATGCAAGACAACCTCGGCGCCGCGTGCCGCGACCGCGTCGACCTTGATGCGCGGCGTGGTCACCGGCATCACGATCACGGCACGGCAGGCAAGTTTTTGCGCCGCGAGCGCCACGCCTTGGGCGTGGTTGCCGGCGCTCGCCGCGATCACGCCGCGCTCGAGCTTCGCCGGTGCAAGTCCCGCCATCTTGTTGTAGGCGCCGCGGTTCTTGAACGAGAATACCGGCTGCAGGTCTTCGCGCTTGAGCATCAGCCGGTTGCCCAGACGACGCGAGAGCAGCGGCGCCACTTCGAGCGGCGTTTGCACCGCAACGTCGTAGACGCGCGCCTTGAGGATGCGTTCGAGGTAGTCGTTCGGCTTCACGCTTTCAGCCTAGCACATCGGATACGCGTGCCGCGCAAGCGCCGAATGCGCGTGCGCCTATTTGTCGTAGCTGAAAAACCCCCGCCCGGTCTTGCGCCCGAGATAACCCGCTTCGACCATCTCGACGAGCAGCGGCGCGGGCCGGTATTTTGGATCCTTGAAACCGTCGAACAGCACCTGCATCACCGCGAGTTCCACATCGAGCCCGATCAAATCGCACAAGGCGAGCGGGCCGATCGGGTGGTTCGCGCCGAGTTTCATCGCCTCGTCGATCTGCTCCGCCGTAGCCAGCCCTTCCGCGAGCGCGAACGCCGCCTCGTTGATCATCGGGCAGAGCATGCGGTTGACGACGAACCCGGGTGAGTTCCTGACCTGCACCGGGTGCTTGCCGATTTTCTTCGCCACCGCTTCGACCGCAGCGTAGGTTTCCTGCGAAGTCTGCAGTCCGCGGATCAGCTCGACCAGGGCCATCATGGCCACCGGGTTGAAGAAGTGCATCCCGATGACTTTCTCGGGGCGCTTGGTCGCCGCGGCGAGGCGCGTGATCGAGATCGACGAGGTGTTCGAAGCGATCACCGCCTGCGCGGGCGCCAGTTCGTCGAGCTGGCGGAAGATCTTCAGCTTCAATTCAAGATTCTCGGTCGCTGCCTCGATGACGAGGTCACAATCCTTGATCGCGGACAACTCGGTCGAGACCCGGATGCGGCCGAGCGCCTGCGCCTTCTGCGCGGCGGTCATCTTCTCCTTTTTCACCAAACGGTCGAAGCTGCCGCCGATCGCCGCCACAGCGCGATCGAGCTGCGCCTGCGCCACGTCGGTCATCGAGACGTCAAACCCGGCCGCGGCGAACGCCTGGCTGATGCCGTTGCCCATGGTGCCGGCGCCGACGACGCCGATGTGCCTGAATTCCATTTGAACTCCCTGCGGTTTTCGAATCGGCCAACTCTATCGGGCCGCGCCGCGGCGCGATTTGATCCTGCTTAAATCACCTGTTATCGATTGACAAAGATCGCCATCTACCCGGCGAGACGCGCCTCGAGCTCGTGGCGCTGGATCTTGCCGCTGGTCGAGCGCGGAAAATCGGCCGGCTCGACGAAGCGCACTTCCTTCGGGCGCTTGTAGCCGGAGAGGTTCTCGCGGCAGCGCTCGAGGATGTCCTCCGCGCGCAGTCCCGGATCGCGGCGCGCGACGAAGGCGACCGGCACTTCGCCCCACGTGGCATCGGGCTTACGCACCACGACCACGTCGGCAACCCGCGGATCGGCGAGGATCACCTGCTCGATCTCTGCGGGATAGATATTCTCGCCGCCCGACTTGATCAGGTACTTGAGGCGATCGACGAAATCGAGCGTGCCGTCCGGGTTGCGGCGGAACACGTCTCCCATGTGGAACCAGCCGTTGCGGAAATCCCGGGCGTTGGTCTCGGGGGCGTTCCAGTACCCGGAAAAGAGCGTCCCGGCGCGAATCGCGAGCTCGCCCGGCGCGCCCTCCGGCACCTCCTCGTCATTGGCGTCCACCAGCCGGATCTCGCAGAACGCGCTTTGGCGCTTCGCCAGCCGGGTCGGCGCCTCGCCGATCGGGATCAACGACCCGGTCGCCGGCGGCAGACCCGTTTCGGTGGAACCGAAGGAGTTGAGAAACGGCGCC
>Ga0156179_1032_pt1 | contig 12230 bp, 13 predicted proteins | sample RifCSPlowO2_12_FD_107832 | JGI IMG/M metagenome (GOLD analysis project Ga0156179, IMG submission 107832) | Betaproteobacteria bacterium RIFCSPLOWO2_12_FULL_67_28 | reverse complement strand
CTTGTAGTCGATCCACTCGACCTTGTCGGCGGTGAAGCGGCAGAACTTGCGGCGCCGGAACAGCGCCCGCTGCCCGCGGTCCTTCTTGTCCTTGCCCTTGCCCTTGAACTTGCCCTTGCCTCTTCTCGGTGGTGCCATGTCAGACTCCTTCGATGAATTCGATGCGTGTGGCGTGCAGCACGGCTTTCCTCGAGCGACGGCTTTTGGCGCACAAGAATCCTTCCACTCGCATCAGATGGTCCAGTCTCGCCGCGGCAATCAGCCGCGCCTCGGTTTCGAATGCAATCGCGTCGATGTCGGCGTTCACCTTGCGCTGCGCGCCGGCTTCGCTGCGCTCGGACTCGTGATGCAAGCGGAACTCGATCACCGCGACCCCGGCCGGCGTGCGCCGCAGCGCTCCCAGCTCCGCCAGGCGGCCCGCGATCGCGACCCGGTTCTCGCCGCTCAAGCGCCCGCCGGCACCTCGGCCGGCCTGGCCTCGCCGGCGCGGACCTCTGTGCCGCGCTCCCCGGCGCGTGCCTCGGGGGCGCGTTCCATCAGCGATTTCGACTTCTCCTCCTTCATCATCGGCGAGGGCGTCGTCACGGCCTTGGGCATGCGCACCACGAGGTGCCTGAGCACCGCGTCGTTGAACTTGAACGAATGCTCCAGTTCGCCGAGCGTCTCGTTGTCGCACTCGATGTTCATGAGCACGTAGTGCGCCTTGTGCATCTTCTGGATCGGGTAGGTGAGCTGGCGCCGGCCCCAGTCCTCGAGCCGGTGCACCTGGCCGCTGCGCTGGGCGATGACGCCCTTGTAGCGCTCGACCATCGCGGGCACCTGCTCGCTCTGGTCCGGGTGGACGATGAATACGATCTCGTAATGTCGCATGCCGGTCTCCTTATGGTTGAGCCGCCCGCCATGCGACTGGCGGTGCGGCAAGGATAGGCGCCCGGGGGCGGGCGTGAAAGGGGCGAAATTCTAAGCGTGTTCTAGGGCTTGCGCAAGCTTCGGCGCCGCACCGACTCGAACAGGCACACCCCCGCCGCCACCGACACGTTCAGGCTCTCGACCTGGCCCCGCATCGGAATGCGCACCAGCAGGTCGCAGCGCTCGCGCGTCAGGCGCCGCATGCCCTCGCCTTCCGCGCCCAGCACCCAGGCGATCGCCTCCGGCAGGTTCGCCGCGTAGAGGTCCTGCGGCGCGCCGGCTTCGGCCCCCACCACCCAGATATTGCGCTCCTTGATTTCGTCGAGCGCGCGCGCGAGATTGGTGACCATGACGTATGGCGTGCTCTCCGCAGCGCCGCTCGCCACCTTCGACACGGTGGGATTGATGCCTGCGGCGCGGTCCCTGGGCGCCACCACCGCGTGCGTCCCGGCCGCGTTCGCCACGCGCAGGCAGGCGCCCAGGTTGTGCGGGTCCGTGACGCCATCGAGCACCAGCAAGAGCGGCGGCCCGGCGATGGCGTCGAGCACATCGTCCAGGCTCTCGCCCGCGTGCCGCACCTCGATGCGCGCGACCACGCCCTGGTGTCGGCCGCCGCTGGCAAAGCCGTCCAGCCGCTTCGCCGGCACCCGCATCAGGCGCACGCCGCAGCGCTCGGCGGCCGCCGCGAGATCCTTCGCGCGCGCATCCTGGCGCGCCTCGTCGAGGAAGATCTCGAGCACCGCGGCCGGCTCGGCGCGCAGGCGCGCGAGCACGGCGTGAAACCCCGCCACCACCCTGGGCTCGCGGCTCACGCGGGCACGAAATCCATCTTGCGGCCCTCGAGATCGACCCGCACCAGCTTCACCTGCATGCGATCGGCCAGCCGATAGCGCGTGCCGGTGCGCTCGCCGAGCAGCATGTGGCGCGGGCCATCGAAGCGGAAATAGTCGCGCCCCAGCTCGGAGATGTGCACCAGGCCGTCGACGAAGTAGTCGTCGAGCGTGACGAACAGGCCGAACGCCGTGACGCCGGTGATGCGACCGGCGAACACGCCGCCGACATGCTCCTGCATGTACTGGCACTTGAGCCAGCTCTCGACGTCGCGGCTCGCATCGTCGGCGCGGCGCTCGGTCTCGGAGCAGTGGCGCCCGAGTTCGTTCCAGTCGACGCCCTCGTAGCGGCGGCCGGCGAGGCAGGCGGCGATGGCGCGATGCACCACCAGATCCGGGTAGCGCCGGATCGGCGAGGTGAAATGCACGTAAGCGTCGAAAGCGAGGCCGAAATGGCCCAGGTTCTGCGGGCTGTAGACCGCCTGCTTGAGCGAGCGCAAGAGGATCGTCTGCAGCAGCGTGAAGTCGGGGCGCGTCCGAATGCGCTCGAGCAGCTGCGCGTAGTCCTTCGGCAGCGGCCGCTCGCCGCCGCCCAGATGCAGCCCCAGCTCGGCCAGAAAATCGCGCAGCGCCTGCACCTTTTCGACCGTCGGCACGTCGTGCACGCGATACAGCGTGGCATGCTCGCGCCCGGCGAGGAACGCCCCGGCGCACACGTTCGCCGCCAGCATGCATTCCTCGATCAGCCGGTGGGCGTCGTTGCGCACCTCGGGGACGATGCGCAGCAGCCGGCCGCGCGCGTCGAACTCCATGCGCGTCTCGAGCGTGTCGAAATCGATCGCGCCGCGCGCGCCGCGCTGCTGCGCGAGCTTCCCGAACACCTCGTACAGCGTGCCGAGCGGCTCGCGCGCGCCGCCCTGCTGCAGCTCGCGCCAGACGCCGTTGTAGGTCAGCCGCGCCTGCGAGCGGATCAGCGCCGGATAGAACTCGTAGCGCTCGATGCTGCCGTGGCGGGTGAGCGCCATCTCGCACACGATCGCGAGACGGTCGACCTCCGGGTTGAGCGAGCACAGGCCATTGGAGAGCTTCTCGGGCAGCATCGGGATGACGCGCCGCGGGAAGTACACCGACGTGCCCCGCTCGCGCGCGGCGAGATCGAGCGCGTCGCCATGCCGCACGTAATGCCCCACGTCGGCGATCGCCACCCACAGCCGGTAGCCCTTGCCGTTCGGCGCCGCGCTCACCGCGTCGTCGAAGTCCTTCGCCGATTCGCCGTCGATGGTGACGAACGGCAGCGTGCGCAGGTCGCACCGGCCGGTCGCATCCTGCGCGCGGACCTCGTCGGGCAGCCTGGCCGCGAGCGATTGCGCGCGGCGCGAGAACTCGTGCGGCAGATCGAACTTGCGCAGCGCGATCTCGATCTCGATGCCGGCGTCGTCGTGCTGGCCGAGCACTTCCATCACGCGGCCGACTGGCTGCGCGTGGCGCGTCGGCGGCGCGATCAGCTCTACCGTGACGACCTGCCCGGGGCGCGCGCGACCGGCTTCACCCGGCGGCACCAGCACGTTCTGCGCAATGCGCGTGTCCGACGGCGTGAGGAACAGCACGCCGTGCTCCACATGCAGGCGCCCCACGACGCGCCGCTCGGCGCGCGCCAGCACCTCTACGATCGCACCCTGCGGCCGGCCGCGCGCGTCGCTCCCCGTCACGCGCACTCGCGCGCGGTCGCCGTGCAGCGCCTGGCGCATCTCGGCGAAAGGCAGCAGGATCGTCGCCGAGCCGTCGTCGGGAACCAGAAAACCGTGGCCGTCCGGGTGCCCTTCGACGCGTCCGGATGCCAGCGCCACCGGCGTTGCGGCTGCCCCGTGCGGCAGCGTCACAGCGCGTCGCGGCGAACGGGAAAACTTCCGGGCGGGTTTCTTTGACACGTCAGAAGTCAATCTCTAGAATTCGCGTCCGCTGCCGAGGTGGCGGAATTGGTAGACGCACATGGTTCAGGTCCATGCGGTGGCAACACTGTGGGGGTTCGAGTCCCTTCCTCGGCACCAGAGTCTCGGCACGCGCGCCAGCAGCGACGCCGCGGCGACGGCCCAAACGCTGAACCTCCAGCCGTAACGCGGCGCCCATGCCATGACTAAGAGATGGAATGGCCGCGTTTGACATCAGCGGGCTGAGCCGTGATCTCGTCGAAGTTCACCACGCAGTCGCGCCCGCGCGCCTTCGCTTCCATCAGCGCAGCGTCGGCGCGACGCAGCAGCTCGGTCGCCTCGAGTTCAGCGCCCGGACGTGATTCGGCGACCCCATAGCTTGCCGTGAGCGCAATGCCGAGCCCGCGAACGCGCGGCGGCTTCGAGGCCAGCGCCGTGCGCAGGCGCCGCGCGAGCGCCAGCCCACCGGCCGCGGGAGTCGCGAACAGCAGCATCGCGAACTGCTCGCCGCCATAGCGGCCGATCACGTCCTCGCGGCGCACCACGCCGCGCGCGAGCGCCACGAAATGGCGCAACACCTCGTCTCCCCCGCGATGGCCCTGTTCGACATTGAGCTGGCTGAAGCGGTCCAGATCGGCGAGCAGCACGCTGCAGGCAAATCCGCGGCGCCGCGCCAGGTGGAGGACGCCCTCCATCTGGTCGTGCAGGGCGGGCCGATTGAGGATGCCGGTCAAGCCATCGAGCATCGCAAGCGTCGCCAGTTCGTGCTGGCGCAGCATGATGAGGAAGGAAAACGCGCCTGCCGCGACCGCGCCTGGCAGGGCGAGCGCAAGCAACGTGTTCACCTGCGAGGCGTTCGTCAGCGCGGCGGGCGCCGTGCCTGCAGCGATCGCCACGCCGCGCGTGAAGGACGCGGCAGCAGCAACCATGAACATCACCAACGCGAACTGATGGGCGTATCCCGAACCGGGCTCCTGCTTCCTGAACAAGGACGGAACGGGCAGCAGGAGGACGACCGCCATGCTGAACGCGCCCACCGCGGCGCGCACCTCCACGGGCGTGCCACCGACGATACTGCCCCACTCGGCGAGCAGCGCCGCGCCAAGAACGAACAACGGCACGCGTGCACGCTCGGGTTGCCGCTGCAGCTGGTCCATGGCGAAGCGCAACAGCAGCGCACCCAGGGCGACAAGCGAGATGCCTAACCCCTCTGCCCACCCGGTGCCGCCCCGTCCGCTCAGCCCCAGCGCGAGAAGGCCGGCTGCCAGCGCCAGCGTGGCATACACCACGCTCTCCAGCCCGTCGTGGCGGCTGGCGAGTCCGCCACTCGAGAAAATCGCCCCGGCGAGCAGCGCGCTCACGAGGGCGCCGATCAGGTAGGCGGTAGCGATGTCGAGCGGCACGGACATCACTTTACCGCGAAGACCGGCCGTAGACCTGGCTGGACCGATGCTGGACCAGCCGCGCGCGCGAGCGATGCTGAGGTGCGCGCCGCCGCATCCGCCCTGAAATCAGCGAAACGGGTGCCGCAGCACGATCGTCTCGTCGCGATCGGGGCCGGTGGAGATGAGGTCGATCGGCACGCCGCAGAGCGCTTCGATGCGTGCGAGGTATTCGCGTGCCGCGCGCGGCAACTGGTCGTGTTCGCGCACGCCCACCGTGCTTTCCTGCCAGCCGGGCATTTCCTCGTACACCGGCGCGCAGCGCGCCAATTCCTCGGCGCCGACCGGCAGGATGTCGCTCAGCTGGCCGTCCACCTCGTAGCCGACGCAGAGCTTCACCAGTTCGGCGCCGTCGAGCACGTCGAGCTTGGTGATGCACAGCCCGGAGACACCGTTCAGCTGGATCGAGCGCTTGAGCGCCGCGGCGTCGAACCAGCCGGTGCGCCGCGGCCGGCCCGTGGTGGCGCCGAACTCGCGCCCGCGCTGGCGCAGGCGCTCGCCGACGTCGTCGACCAGCTCGGTCGGGAACGGCCCGCCGCCAACGCGCGTGGTGTAGGCCTTGGTAATGCCGACCACGTAGTGCAGCTGTTGCGGGCCAACGCCCGCGCCCGCGGCAGCCGCCCCGGCCACGCAGTTCGACGAGGTCACGTACGGATAGGTGCCGTGATCGATGTCGAGCAGGCTGCCCTGCGCTCCCTCGAACAGCAGATTCTTGCCGGCGCGGTTCGCTTCATAGAGCGCGCGCGGCACGTCCGCCACGAGCGGCGCCAGACGCGGCGCGAGCGCGAGCGCGCCATCGAGCGTCTGCCGGAAATCCACTGCGGGCCTGCGGTGGTACCTGGTGAGCACGAAATTGTGGAATTCGAGCAGCACCGCGAGTTTCTCCTCGAAGCGCACCGGATTGAGCAGGTCCTGGAGGCGGATGGCACGGCGTGCCACCTTGTCCTCGTAGGCGGGGCCGATGCCGCGGCCGGTGGTGCCGAGCTTGTGCTCGCCCTTGGAGACCTCGCGCGCCTGGTCGAGCGCGACGTGATACGGCAGGATCAGCGGGCAGGCCTCCGAAATCCGCAGGTGGCACGCCACCTCGACGCCGGCGCGCTCGAGTTCGTCCATCTCCTCGATCAGCGCCTGCGGCGACAGCACCACGCCGTTGCCGATGAAGCAATCGACGTTGCCGCGCAGGATGCCCGACGGAATCAGGTGCAGCACGGTCTTCTTGCCGCCGATCACCAAAGTGTGGCCGGCGTTGTGGCCGCCCTGGAAACGCACCACGCCCTGCGCATGGTCGGTCAGCCAGTCGACCACCTTGCCCTTGCCCTCGTCGCCCCACTGCGTGCCGATGACGACGACGTTGCGTGCGGTGGATTTTCCGGTCACCTGGAATTCATCCTGCCAGTGGCGACGTCGACGCGGGGTTGGCGTTTACCGATCCCTGCCGACCTCGCAACTGCGCGAGGTCGGCAGGCCGCTAGAGGCAAAATACGCCCACTCGTCCGATTCGCGCCACACCGAATCATCTGTTCTTCCGCTTCACGCGCCACGGCGGCAGCGCGCCGGCGGCGGCCAGCTCGCGCAGATCGATCGAGAATCCCGTCGCCGGCCGCGAGCGGCCGAAGGCCTTGCCGACGTCGTCGTAGCGGCCGCCACGCGCGACCGGACCCGCCACGCCGTCGCAATAGGCATCGAACACGACGCCGGAGTGGTAGTGGTAGCCGCGCAGTTCGGCGAGATCGAAGCTCGCCGGAATGGCGCACGCCGCGGCGAGGCGCCGGAGCGTGGCCAGCGCGCGGCCCAGCGCGGGCAGCTTCGGCAGCCGCTTCGCGGCGCGCGCGAGCACTTCGGCGCCGCCATACAGCTCGGGCAGCAGCAGCAGCGCGTCGCGCGTCTGCTTCTTCAGGCCGCGCGTCAGGCCCTCCAGCGCCGGGACGTCCTTTTTCTGCAGCGCCTCGAACAGCTCCGCCTCCGGCTCGGCGCCCAGCCGAGCGGCGCGCACCAGCGAGCGGAACACCGCCACGTGGCCGATGTCGACGCGCGCGCCCCGCACGCGCGCGAGCTTCAGCACCGAGCACGCGAGGCGCAGGATCTCGAGGTCGCTCGCGACCCCGGCGTCGCCGTAGATCTCGGCCCCGATCTGGATCGGCTCGCGCGTCGCCGCCACGCTGGCGGGCCGCGCATGCAGCACGCTGCCGCAGTAGCACAGGCGCGTCACGCCGGGCCGGTTGAGCAGGTGCGCGTCGATGCGCGCCACCTGCGGCGTGATGTCGGCGCGCACGCCCATCATGCGTCCCGAGAGCTGGTCCACCAGCTTGAAGGTGCGCAGATCCAGATCGTGCCCGGTGCCGGTGAGCAGCGATTCGAGGTATTCGAGCAGCGGCGGCATCACCAGTTCGTAGCCGCGCGCTGCGAAGCGGTCGAGGATCGCGCGCCGCAGCGCCTCGATCTTCGCTGCCTCGCCGGGCAGGATGTCGTCGATGTGCTCGGGCAGCAGCCAGCGCATGATCGGCCCCGTCAGCCGCGCGCCAGGAACAGCAGCAGCACGCCGACCAGCATCGAGGTCAGGCCGAAGAAGCGGATCTGGCCGTCCTTCAGCAGCATGATGTGGCGGAAAGTCTCGCGCCAGGCCTTAGGCGCGAGGAACGGCAGCAGGCCCTCGACGATCAGCATCAGGGCGAACGCCATCAGGAATGTCGTGCCCATCGCGCATCACTTCTTGCCGACCGGCCTGCCCGCGGCGTCCTTGAGATAGCGGAAGAAGTCCGAATTCGGCTCGAGCAGCAGCAGGTCGGACTTGCCGCGGAAACTCGAGCGGTAGGCTTCCATGCTGCGATAGAAGGAATAGAACTCGGCGTTCTGCTGGAATGCCTGGGCGTAGGTCGCAGCCGCCTTGGCGTCGCCTTCGCCCCGGGCGCGCTGCGCGTCGCGGTAGGCTTCGGCGAGGATCACTTCGCGCTGCCGGTCGGCATCCGCCCGCACGCGCTCGGCTTCCGCCGCGCCGGTCGAGCGCTGCTCGTTGGCGATGCGCTTCCTCTCGGCCTGCATCCGGCCGTACACCGATTCGCTCACTTCCTGCGGCAGGTCGACGCGCTTCAGCCGCACGTCGATGATCTCGACGCCGATGCGGCGCAGGTCCTGGTCGGCCTTGTCGCGCATCAGCTCCATGATCTTGTCGCGTTCGCCGGAGACCACGTCGTGCACGGTGCGCTTGCCGAATTCCGCCTGCAGGCCGTCGGAGATGGTCTGCTTGAGCCGCGTCGCGGCGCGCAGCTCGTCGCCCTGCACCGAGACGAAGTACTCCTTCACGTCGACGATGCGCCACTTGACGAACGAATCCACCAGTACCGGTTTTTTCTCGGAGGTGATGAAGCGCAGCGGCTCGGCGTCCTCGAAAGTGAGGATGCGCATGTCGAAATAGCGCACGTTCTGGATCAGCGGCCACTTGAAGTTGAGTCCCGGCTTGGTGATCACGTCCTTCACCTCGCCGAGCTGGAACACGATCGCGTGCTGCCGCTGGTCGACGGTGAACAGCGAGCCGCTCGCGAGCAGCGCCAGCGCGACCACCGCGGCCAGGAGGGGGCCGAGGGCCTTCACTGCCGCTCCCCGCGCTCGCGCGGGCGCAGCGTCTCGCGCGAACGCGCGCCGGTCTCCGCTGTGGGCGCAGCGGCCTCGCCCGGCGCGCCGCGCGGCGCCGCCAGCGCATCGGGCTGCGCCGCGGCCCCGAGCGCACCCTGCAGCAGCTTGTCGAGCGGCAGGTACAGCAGATTGCCGCCGCCCTTGTAGTCGAGCATGATTTTCGAGGTCGAGCTGAGGATCTGCTGCATCGTCTCGATATAGATGCGTTCGCGCGTCACCGCCGGCGCCTTGGAATATTCCGTCAGCACCTGCTTGAAGCGCGAGGCGTCGCCTTCCGCGCTGACGATCACGCGCTGCTTGTAGCCTTCAGCCTCCTGCAGCAGGCGCGAGGCCGTGCCGCGCGCTTTCGGGATCACGTCGTTGGCATAGGCCTGGCCTTCGTTCTTCTGGCGTTCGCGGTCCTGTCCCGCCTTGACCGCGTCGTCGAAGGCCGCCTGCACCTGTTCGGGCGGCTGTGCGTTCTGGATCGTGACCGTGCTCACCTGGATGCCGGTCTTGTAGCGGTCGAGGATCTGCTGCATCAGCTGTCGCGCGCTGATCCCGATGGCCTCGCGCGACTCGTAAAGGATGGCGTCCATCTTGCCCTTGCCGATGATTTCGCGCATTGCCGTTTCGGCAGCCTGCATCGCGGTCTCGTCCGGTCGCCGCACGTTGAAGAGGTAGAGCTGTGCATCCTTCACCAGGTACTGCACCGCGAACTGCAGGTCGACGATGTTTTCGTCGTCGGTGAGCATGAGCGATTCCTTCAGCACCTTGGTCTTGACGTTGTTGCGATAGCCGACCTCGAGCGTGCGCACCTGCGAGATGTTGACGATTTCGTGCGACTGCATCGGCCACGGCAGCCGCCAGCGCAGGCCGGGGCTGGTCTCCTGCGCGAACTTGCCGAACGTCAGCACGATGCCGCGCGTGCCTTCGACCACGATGTAAAAGCCGCTCGCCAGCCATATCGCGAGCACGATCCCGGCGATCAGCCCGGCACCGCCGCCCAGTTGCGCACCCGAGGGCGGGCGCGGGCCGCCACCGCCGCTGCCGCCGCCGCGCCGGCCAAACAGCTCGCCGAGGCGCCGGTTGAAATTGCGCCACAGCTCGTCGAGATCAGGCGGGCCCTGGTTCCCGCCACCGCGCGGGGAACCGCGCCCCCAGTTGGGGTCGTTCAACGACATGGGATCTGGGTCAGATAGTGATCGCTTGTGACGCCGGAGCCTGCTTGGCCGACAGGCGCTCGCGGGCTGCCTCGGATAACGCGCTTCGCAGCTCGACGAGCCCCGCGCCGGTGCGCGCGCTCACGAGAACGCGGGAAATCCTACCATACTCGTCGCGCTCGAGTCCCGGCGCGAGCCCGGAAACATCGGTCTTGTTCCAGACCTGGAGCTGCGGGATGCGCGCGGCGCCGATCTCGGCCAGTACCGCGTTGACGTCCGCCATCTGCTGCTCGCGCGACGGCGCTGCGCTGTCGACGACGTGCAACAGCAGGTCGGCGCGCACCGTCTCCTCGAGGGTGGCGCGAAACGCCGCCACCAGCGAGTGCGGCAGTTCGCGAATGAAGCCGACCGTGTCGGAGAGCACCACCTCGCCGGCCTGCGGCACGTAGATGCGGCGCGTGGTGGTGTCGAGCGTGGCGAACAACTGGTCGGCCTCGTAGGCTCTCGCCTTGGCCAGCGCATTGAACAGCGTCGACTTGCCGGCGTTGGTGTAGCCGACCAGCGATATCGAGAGCACCGCGCCGCGCGCGCGCGCGCGGCGCTGCACCTCGCGCCGGTGCTGCAGCACCTGCAGCTTGCCGCGCAACCGGGCTACGCGCTGGCCGATCGTGCGCCGGTCCAGTTCGAGCTGCTTCTCGCCCGGGCCGCCGGTCTTGCCGAGGCCGCCGCGCTGGCGCTCCAGGTGCGTCCAGCCGCGCACCAGGCGCGTCGACAGGTGCTCGAGCTGCGCCAGCTCGACCTGGAGCTTGCCCTCGCGGGTGCGCGCGCGCTGGCCGAAGATTTCCAGGATCAGCTCGGTGCGGTCGAGCACGCGCCGGCCAAGCTGCTTCTCGAGGTTGCGCTGCTGCGCGCCGGTAAGCTGGTGGTTGAAGATGACGCACGCGGCGTTGAGCGCGTGCGCGGCTTCCGCGATTTCGCCCACCTTGCCGCTGCCGGCAAAGAATTTCGGGTCGGGACGGCTGCGCCCACCCCTCACCAGCGCGTGCTTCTTCGCGCCGGCGCTTTCGGCCAGGCGCGTAAACTCGCCGACCGCTTCGTCGAAAGCGTCGTCGCCGAAATCGAGGCAGACCAGGACCGCCGCGCGGGGATCGGCGGCAACTGCGTTGGCGCGCTCCAGCAAGGGTCCGGCTTCAGCCTTCCGCGGCGTGTTCGAGCGTGACCGCACGCGCGGGCACGACCGTGGAGATGGCGTGCTTGTAGACCATCTGCGTGACCGAGTTCTTCAGCAGCACGACGTACTGGTCGAACGACTCGATCTGGCCCTGCAGCTTGATGCCGTTGACCAGATAGATCGACACCGGAATGTGCTCCCGGCGCAGGGTGTTCAGGAACGGGTCTTGTAGCAGCTGGCCCTTGGTGCTCATGTCATGACCTCATGCGGCGGGGTGCCGAAGCGCTACTCTAATTGAATTTGCTCGCTATTTCTAGCGCGGCTCAGCGCACGCGGCCCGCGATCGGCGGCGTCGGCGGGGTCACGTCGCCGCACTGCGCGCGATGGCGCAGCGCGTGATCCATCAGCACGCAGGCCAGCATCGCTTCCACGATCGGCGTCGCGCGGATGCCGACGCAGGGGTCGTGCCGCCCCGTGGTCTGGACCTCGGTCGGCTGGCCGTGGACATCGATGGTGCGCCTCGGCAGCCGGATGCTCGAAGTCGGCTTGAGGGCGACCGACACCGTGATGTCCTGGCCGGTAGAGATGCCGCCGAGCACGCCGCCATTGTTGTTGGAAAGGAATCCCTGCGGCGTCATTTCGTCGCCATGCTCGCTGCCGCGCTGCCCGACGGCGGCGAATCCGGCGCCGATCTCTACGCCCTTGACCGCGTTGATCGACATCAGCGCGCTCGCGAGGTCGGCGTCCAGGCGCCCGTACACCGGCTCGCCCCAGCCGACCGGGACGCCGCTTGCCACGGCGTTGACGCGCGCGCCGCACGAGTCGCCGCTCGCGCGCAGATCGTCCATGAAGGCTTCCAGCTCCGGGACGATCGCGGCATCGGGCGCGAAGAACGGGTTCGCCCCGACTGCCGCCCAGTCGCGCAGCGCGATTTTCTTCGGCCCGAGCTGCGCCAGATAGCCGCGCACCGCGACGCCGTAGCGCTCGGCAAGCCACTTCTTCGCGATGGCGCCGGCGGCGACGCGCACCATGGTCTCGCGTGCCGAGGCCCGTCCGCCGCCGCGCGGGTCGCGCACACCGTACTTCTGCCAATACGTGTAGTCGGCATGGCCGGGCCGGAATTTCTCCGCGATTGCCGAGTAGTCCCTCGAACGCTGGTCCTCGTTGCGGATCAGGAA
>Ga0156179_1212_pt1 | contig 12394 bp, 10 predicted proteins | sample RifCSPlowO2_12_FD_107832 | JGI IMG/M metagenome (GOLD analysis project Ga0156179, IMG submission 107832) | Betaproteobacteria bacterium RIFCSPLOWO2_12_FULL_67_28 | reverse complement strand
GAACATCATCACCACGTCGATGCTCGCGTCGGCAAGCGGGATCGATTGCGCGCCGAAGCCGGCGAAGGCGAGGTTCGAGGGCCGCGCCGAGGCGAGATTCTGTGCGTGCTGGATCGAGTCCACCTCGGCCGCGACGATGCTCGCGGCGGGATGCGCCCGGGCGATATTGCGGGTGTGTCCGGCCTTGCCGCAGCCGAGTTCCAGGATGCTCGCGCCGTCGAGCGCGAGCAGCGGTTCGTAGATTTCGCTCTCGCTGCAGCTGCGAGCGATGTTCGGGTGAGCAAGCTGCATTCTGCTACGAACTATCTGCCCTGGAAATCGGGCTTGCGCTTTTCCGCAAACGCCCGCATGCCTTCCTTCTGGTCCTCCGTAGCGAAGAGCAGCTCGAAGGCTTTTCGCTCGAGGTTGAGCGCCGCATCGAGCGGGCAGTCCTGGCCGGTCAGAACGACCTCCTTGCACAGCATCACGGCAATCGGAGGCAGCTCGGCGATGCGCCTGGCCAGGGCAAGCGCGCGATCGAGAACGTCGGCGTCCGGCACCACTTCGCTGACCAGTCCCATTTCCAGCGCCTGCCGGGCGTCGACCATTTCGCCGGTCAGGAGCATCTTCATCGCCCTGAACTTGCCCACTGCCCGGACCAGGCGCTGCGTGCCGCCGCCGCCCGGAATCACGCCGACCCCGAGTTCCGGCTGGCCGAACCTGGCGCCTTCACCGGCAACGATGATGTCGGCATGCATCGCCAGCTCGCAGCCTCCCCCGAGCGCGAATCCGTTCACCGCCGCGATCACCGGCTTGGGACAATCGGCAATCGCCTTCCAGAGCCGGCGCACTCCCGTCTGCATCATTTCGCGAGCGCCGAGGGCGGCGATTTCCTTAAGATCGGCCCCGGCCGCAAAGGCCTTCGCGTCGCCGGTCAGCACGATGCAGCGGGTCGTGCTGTCCTCGCCGAAGTCGCGAAAATGCCCGGCAAGGGCCCCGCGCACGGCATTGTTCAAAGCATTTCTCGCCTCCGGACGGTTGAGACGCAGCAACACCACTGCTTGCGCCGCATGCTCGACCAGGACTGGCGACATGGGTCCCCCGTGTGGAAAAGACGCTATGGTATCGAAAATAGTACCATAGGGCCCTGGAACCCCCTGAAACGCGAGACGGCATGACTACATTGGTAACCGCGGCCAGCAAGCTGAGGAGCAGTCCCGGGTCGCTTTACTCGCATATCACCACGCTCCTGCGGCGGCGCATCCAGTCGGGGGAATGGCGGCAGGGTCAGAAAGTGCAGACGCTGGAGCAACTCGCGCGCGAATTCGGCGTCGCCCGCGTCACGGTGCGCCAGGCGATGGGAATCCTCGAGAGCGAAGGACTGATCTGGCGCAAGCAGGGCAAGGGGACCTTCGTCAAGGACGACATTCTGAGCGGCCCCTGGTTCTCGCTCCAGACCGAATGGTCGTCGCTCGTCAAGATGACCATGTTCGGCGATATCGCGGCCGAGCTGCGCAAGGTGCGGGAAAGCAGGAAGGCGCCGCCGCTGAGCGCCTCCGACGGCAAGCCGGCGAGCGCCTACCAGTACATGCAGCGCGTCCACAGCAAGAATGACGTCCCCTACGCGGTGATCCATATCTACCTGGACCGGCGCATCTATCTGAAGGCGCCGCGGGAGTTCTCGCAGCGCCCGGTGATCTCGATCCTGGAGACGATTCCGCGCGTCAGGATCGGGGCCGCGAGGCAGCAGCTGACCATCGGCACGGCCGACATCGACGCCGCCGAGCTGCTGCGCGTGCCTGTCAACGCGCCGGTGGCCCAGGTGCGGCGCATCATCCAGGACCAGAGTGGAACGGTCATTTACTACGGCGACCTGATCTACCGCGGCGACTTCGTCAAGCTGGACATCAACCTGAGGAAGTGAGCGCCCTTGGACTTCGCGCTGCCAGACGAGCACGACGCCATCGTTGACACCGTCCGGCGCATCGTCGCAGCCGAGATCAAGCCGCTGATCGGCGCCTACGAGGCGAGCGGCGAATTCCCGTACCCGATCATCCGCAAGATGGGCGCCGCCGGGCTCTTCGGCGCCGCGTTCCCGGAGGCGCTCGGCGGCACCGATGCCGGGTTCTTCGCGGTCGCGGCGATTGCGGAGGAACTCTCGCGCCTCGCTCCCGAGTTCGGCTACGCGATGAACCAGCAGGCCATGACCTGCCCCTTCACGATCTTCAACTGGGGCAGCGATGCGCAAATCGGGCGCTTCGTGCCCGATCTGATCGCCGGGCGGGCCATCGGGATGTTCGCGCTCAGCGAGCCGGGCGGCGGCTCCGACGCTGCGGGCGCAATGAAGACCACGGCGCGCCGCGCCGGCGACGCTTACCGCGTGAACGGCTCCAAACAGTGGATCACCTTCGCCGATGCCTGCGATAGCGGTCTGCTCTTCGCCCGGACCGACCCGGCGGCCGGGCATGCCGGAATCAGCGCCTTCGTCGTCAAGCCCAAGCACCGCCCCGGCTACACCGCCCATCCGATTGCCATGAGCGGCCTCTCGAACTGCCTGCGTTCCTGCGCGGTGTTCCTGGACGACTTCGAAGTGCCGGTGGAGGACCGCCTCGGCGCCGAAGGCGAAGGGTTCAAGATCGCGATGAACGCCCTCGAATACGGCCGGCTCACGGTGGCGGCGCGACTGACCGGACTCGCCCAGGCGTGCCTCGAGCATGCGGTCGCATACTCCAGGGAACGCCTCATCCGCGGCAGGCCGCTCGGCGAATACCAGATGATCCAGCAGCAGATCGCCGATATGACCGTCAACGTCCCGGCGGCGCGGGCGCTCACCTGGAAGGCCGCTTGGGCCATGGAGACCGGCCGCCCTGCGACGCGTGCCGCCGCGCAGGCAAAATACTTCGCCGGAAACGCCGCCCGGCACGCCGCCCAGGCGGTGTCCGACATTTACGCCGGCTACGCCCTCGCTGACGAATACCCCGTCAAGAAGATCGTGGCTTACGTCAACATGCTGACCGTGGGCGAAGGCACGCCGAACGTGCAGCGCATCCTGCTCGCCGAGGACGCGTTGGGCATCAAGGATGCGGATCGGCACCCGGTGCGCAACCGGGCCCGCAAGGCGCTCTAGCCGGCTCTATCCCGGTCGCTTGGTGAGGAAAGCGTGCATGCGGCTTTGCGCTTCGTCGCCCACGCGCACGCGCGCGAGCCACTTCGCCGTGTCCCGGCGCATCGGCTCGGTCACGGGGCCGGCGACCTGCTCGATCAGCTTCTTGCATTCCGCCACCGCGTGGGGGGCCGCGGCGACCAGCGCATCGACGATGCCTGCCACGATTGCATCGAGCCGCTCGGCGGGCGCAACCTCGTCGACCAGGCCGATGCGCTGCGCCTCGGCGGCATCGAACAGCTGGCCCGTCATGCCGTAGCGCCGCAACGCCCGGGCGCCGATGCTCGGCACGAGGTAAAGGGCAATGTTGGCCGGAATCAACCCGAGCTTCACCTCGGTGATGCCGAACTTCGCGTGCTCGGCGGCCACTGCGATATCGCAAGCTGAAATCAGCCCGACGCCGCCGGCGAGCGCCGCGCCGTGGACGCGTGCGAGCGTGGGCTTGGGACACGAGTAGATCCTGTAAAGCATCTCGGCGAGGCGGTTCGAGTCGGCGACGTTCTCCGCTTCCGAGTAGCCCAGCATCGCCTTCATCCAGTTGAGGTCCGCGCCGGCGCAAAAGCTCTTGCCGTTTGCGGCGAGCACGATCACGCGCACCCCCGGATCGGCTCCCAGCTCGGTGAATGCCCGGTCCAGACGAGCAATGAGATCGTCGTTGAACGCGTTGTGCACCGCCGGGCGGTTCAGCGTCACCGTCGCAACGCCGCGGACGTCTACCTGCGTAAGAAGGGTGGCTTCGGTCATTAGGCGCGCGCCTCGTCAGATTCCCATTTCATTGGCGATGATGAGCTTCTGGATCTGCGATGTTCCGGCTCCGATGGTGGCGAACAGGCAGTCTCGCAGATAGCGCTGGCTGTGATACTCCATCGCGTACGAGTAGCCCCCGAGCACCTGCATCATCTTGCGGCTGAGATCCACTACCAGCTCGGAGGCGAAAAGCTTCGCCATGGAGGCTTCCTTGCGGCAGGGCTTGTGCTCGTCCATCAGGTGGGCCGCCCGGTAGGTCAGGAGCGTCGCCGCGTCGATCTTCATCTGCATCTCGGCGAACAGATCCCGCGTCCATTCGAAGGAGCTGATCTTGCGTCCGAATTGGCTGCGGTTGCGAGCGAAGTCGATGGCGTAATCGAGCGCTTCCTGCGCCAGGCCGACCCAGCGTGCCGCCGCGCCGATCCGATCGAGCTCGAGACTGTGGGTCACCACCGCCCAGCCCTGGTTGAGGCCGGCGAGCATGTTCCCGGCCGGCACCTGGACGTCATCGAAAAACACCTCGCAGTACGCGTTCGCCTTCATGCCGAGCTTGTTGATCTTCTTGATGCTCAACCCCCGCGACTTGGAATCGACGATGAAAGCCGTGATGCCCTGGCGCTTTGGCGCCTCGCGGTCGGTCCGGGTCGAGACCAGCATGTAGTCGCTGATGTCAGCCGCGGAAATGAATATTTTCTGGCCGTTGAGGCGAAAACCTTCGCCCGACGAGACCGCGGCCAAGGAAATGGAAGCCGCATCGGAGCCGGCGTTCGGCTCGGTAAACGCGATCGAGAAGTTGATCTTCCCCTGTGCGAGCGGCGGCAGAAAGCGCTCCTTCTGCGCCGGCGTGCCGAGATCGAGGATCGCCATGCCGGCCGCCACGATCGAAACCTGGAAGGTCATCTGCAGCGGCAAGAGGCGCTTGCTCAATTCCTCCTGGAAGATGGCTGAGCTCACGCAACCCATGCCCGACCCGCCGTACTCTACGGGAAGCGGGATGCCGAGAAAACCCAGCTCGGCCAGTTTCGCGTAGAGCTCGTGCGGGTAGTAGGCCTCCTCGTCCATCTTCCGGAAAAGCTCGTCGGAGCATTCACGACTGGTGAAGCGGATTACCGATTCGCGCAGCATTTGCTGCTCCGGCGTGAAATCCAGATCCATGACGATTCATCCCGATAGTGGGCACGCGCGTGAAGCCGTGCGCGCAGAAAGCGGCATTTACGAAGGGTTGATCTCCTGAGGCGCGGTCGCGGCATCAGGCGCTCGCAGCGCCCGGTACCACAGCATCGCCGCCAGCGCCGCGAAAACGGCGAAGCCGGCGAGATCCGCGATCCACGATGGATAGAACAGCAGGATCCCTGCGAGCACCAGAGCAATCCGTTCCACCAGGCGCACCCGCGTGAAGAGCCAGCCGCCGACCCCCGCGCCGATGGCAACCACTGCCACCAGGGCGGTCAGGTTGGTCCAGAGGATGTTCGGCCAGGGCCCCTCCAGGAGGAGTCCCACTCCATCCGGGTTCATGGTGAACATGAACGGAACCACGAAGCAGGGAAGGGTGTAAAGCCAGGTGATCATGGTGGTCCGCCAAGGATTGCCGCCAGTGAGGGCCGCTGCTGCCATCGGCGCCAGAGCGACTGGAGGAGAGACCTCCGAAAGCAGGGCGTAATAGAACACGAACATGTGGGCGGCCACGTCGGGAACGCCCAGCTTCGTCATCGCGGGAACCGTGATGACGGCGGCGACCACGTAAGATGCCGTAATGGGCATCGCCAGCCCGATCACCATCAGGATCGCGGCCGTGAGCAGCAGGGTAAGGAAGAGGTTGCCGCCGGCCAGGCTGATGATGATGTCGGAGAACTTGAACCCCAGACCCGTGAGGTTCACGGCGCCCACCAGCATGCCCGCCGCAGCGAGGGTTGCCGCCACCGGCAATACCTCCCGCCCGGTCTGATAAAGCGAGGCAATCAGCCGGTCCAGTGTGAGCCGGGTATCGCGCCGCAGGTACGAGAAGACTGCCGCAGCAAGGATGGTCCAAAGCATCGCGTAGGCCGCAGAAAAGCCTACCACCATCAGAATGACAACCACGAACAGCGATGAGAGGTGGAACCAGTACCGCTTCATCAGGTTCCAAGCGGTGTCCGGCGGCGTGTATTCGATGTGCACGCCCGCGATCTGCTGCCGGCGGGAGTCCGCCTCGATCATCACGAAGATCGCAAGGTAGTACAGCAGCGTGGGCATGAGAGCCATCTTGATGACCGTCAGGTACGGCACGTTCAGCATCTCGGCAATGAGGAACGAGGCGGCGCCCATGACAGGCGGCGAGAGCACGGCGCCGATGCCGCCTGCGGCAAAGAGCGCCCCTGCTCGGTCGGCGCTGTAGCCGGCCTTCTGCAGCATCGGGTAGGCGATGGACCCTACAGTCAGGGTGGTTGCCGTGCCGCTCCCCGAGGGGCCGCCCAGCAGGAAGGAAGCCAGAATGACGGACCGCGTGACGCCTACCGTGGTCTTCCCCTTGGTCAGGGCGAAGGAGAAGTCCAGGAAGAATTTCCCGGCACCCGTCTGCTCGAGGATCGCACCGTACACGACAAACAGGGTGATCAGCGACACCGACACGTCGAGCGGTACGCCGAAGATCCCGTCCTGCGTGATGAACTCGTGGCCGATCAGTCGCACCAGGCTGTAGCCTCGGTGGCCCCACGGCGCAGGCAGCAGGTCGCCGAAGAGGGCGTAGGCGAGCGCCGCGACGATCACCAGCACCAAGGGCCACCCTATAGTGCGGCGGCAGGCTTCCAGGATAAGAAGCATCACTGCTCCACCGAAGAAGATATCCCACTGCGTCGGGATGACGGCCCGGTTTACAAAATCCTCCAGGTCAAAATTGACGTACGTGAAGGCCACGATGGCCACCGCTATGAAGGTCCAGTCGACTATCGTCGGCCGAAGCTTCATCCGGTGCCTGGCGGGGAAGAGCCAAAAGACGCCCGTCAACACGAGACCCAGATGGACCATCCGGAACGTGTACGACTGCACCAGGTAGACCGTGCCGTACAGGGTCCATAGCGCGATCAGGACACAGATGGCCTGGAACGCGCGGTAATGCCAACCGCGCAAGGCTCGGATCGGCGTCTCGCCCGGGACAGGCTCAGGGACGGACACGCTATCCCTGGCCCGGCTGCGACTTGCTGTGAGCGCTCGGCACGAAGCGCTACTTCAGAAGTCCCCTTTCCTTGAAATAGCGGGCCGCGCCGGGATGCAGCGCCACCGGCGTGTTCGGCGCGGTTTCCGGCTTGATGTTCTTCGCCTCCGAGTGAACCTTCGCCAGTTCGTCCAGATTCTCGACGAGGATCTTGGTGATCTGGTAGACGAGATCCTCCGGCAGGTCCGGGCGGATGAACCAGCAATTGCCGCCCGCGGCCATGGGTACATCCGCGCTTTGGCCCTTGTAAATGCCCTTGGGCAGCGTGAGCGGGAAATAGACGCCCTTGCCCCAGTCCCGCTCCAGACCGCCGACCGCAACCGCCGTGTTGAGGAACTTTATGGTGGCGCCCGGGCTATTGGCGATGTCTTCCCATGCGGGCTGCTTCTGCCCCGCAGTGTGCAGCAGCGCATCGATGCGGCGATCCTTCAGCGCCTCCGCGGCCTGCTGCGGCGGAAGCCGCTCCCGCTTGATCTCGCCCACCTTGATGCCGACCGCCGCCATCAGGTTGAGGGCATCGAGTTCGCTGCCGCTGCCCGGGTTGGACGTGGAGACGCGCTTGCCCCTCAGGTCGGCAAGATTGTTGATTCCCGAGCTTTCCAGCGTCACGGCCCAGAGGAACTGCGGGTAGATGTTGGCCAGGCCGGCGACCGGGTACTTGACCCCCTTGAAGGGACCTTCACCCTTGGTTCCCTGGACAACGGCGATGCTGGTGGAGAACCCGATGTCGGCTTGCTTCGTACCCACGAGGCGGACGTTGTCCACCGATGCGTTGGTCGTCTCTGCGGTGACGTCGATACCGCCCAGTTTCTCCCGCAGGAGCTTCGCCATGCCGCCGCCCAGCACATTGTAGATTCCGCCGATGGCGCCGGTTGCGATGCTGATTCGCTCGATCTTGGCTGCCGCCGGTTTCGAGCGGTCCTGGGCCGACGAATTGCCGCCATAGGCGGAGGCCAGGGCGAAAATCAGCGCGATGGCCGCGGTCGTGATGGGTTTGCGTTTCATGTCTGTCTCCTCCTTGTTTGCATGGTACCTCAGGGAAAACCCTAGATCGGGCGGAACTTCGGCACCGCGGCCGCGTCGCTGATCGGCTCGAAATGCGCCTGGACTCGCATGCCGATGCGCACCTTCTCGGGCGGGCAGTCGGTGAGCTGTCCGTACATCCTGGGACCGTCGTCCAGTTCGATGATGCACATCACCACCGGCAGATCGCTCTTCCACGCGGGGTCGTTCATCATCACCGTGTACGCGGTACTGTGCGAGTAAACCGTGCCCTGCGGTTTCACCTCGACCCAGTCCAGGCCGAGATGGCCGCACTCGATGCACCAGGGCTTCGGCAGGAAGTCGAGCGTGCCGCAGCGGCCGCATTTCTGCATGACGAGCTTGCCCGCCTTGGCCGCGGTCCAGAAAGGGCGCGTGAGATCGGTGATCTCCGGGAGCGGTTTTCCCTGGGGCATCTGTGCCATGGCCTATTTCTCCGATCCGAGTATCAACGTAATGCAGCTTCTGGCGTTGCGCGCGTAGGGGATCCCGCCGAAACCGGAGACCGCGGCGATGCTGGCGTCCTTCACCTGCCTCGGTCCCGCTTCGCCCCGCAACTGTGCGGCCGCCTCCACGATCGGCATGAAGCCTCCGATCGCACCTCCGGGCTGGCCGCCGGACAACTGGCCGCCGTCGGTCGAGATCGGGAAGTCGCCCTTGAACGTGAGGTCGCGCTCCGCCACGAACTTCCCGCCCTCGCCCTTCTTGCAGAACCCGTAATCCTCCATCTGCATCAGCACGATCATCGGGTAGTCGTCATAGGGCTCGAAGACATCGATGTCGTGATGCTGCACGCCCGCCATCCTGAATGCTTCCGGCGCCGCCTGGACAAAACCGGTCACGGTGATGTCGGGGCGCGTGCGGGATCCGCTGTAATAGTTGCTCACCTCGCCGCAACCGAGCAGGTACGCCGGCTTGTCGGTGATCGTCTTCGCCGTCTCGGCCGACGCCACGATGTACGCGAGGCCGCCGTTGACCATGGGGACGCAGTCGAGCAGCCGCACCGGGTCGGAAAGAATGCGCGAATTCATATAAGCCTCGAGCGTGAACGGCTCGCGATAGATCGCGCCGGGATTGAGCGAGGCGTGATAGCGCGTGGTGACGGCGATCTTGCCCAGGTGCTCGCGTTGCAGCGGATACTGGTGCGCGTAGCGCGTCTGAACCAGGCCGAACTGATTGTTGGCCCCCATGACGCCGAACGGCCCCTGGAACTCCCAGAAGATACCGCGCGTGCGCTCGGGAGAAAGCGGCAACCCCGGCGCGATGGATGGAATGCTCAGAGGCGTGTCCGCGCCCACCACCAGCGCCCGGTCGATGATGCCGGCGTGGATCATCGCGGCCGCCCGGATCAACATCGCCGACGCCGAAGCGCCTCCCTGGTCGCCGCGAATGAGGGCCCGGGGACTGATGCCCAGCAGCTCGGCAACGGCGGCCGACCAGTTGACCGTGTGGCTCGCCTCGGCGTGCGAAACGCCGAGGCCCTGGCCGTCGAAATCCCGCTTCGACATACCGGCCTTCTCGAGCGCCAGCGCCGCGGCCCCGGCGATGTACTGATCGACCGTCAGGATGCGCTCGCCCGGTTTCGCCCTGCTGTAGGGGGTTCTGCCATAGCCGACAATCGCGACTTCGCCACGCAGGGAATTCGTCATGCGCTCTCTTTTCCTGGAATCATGAGCCAGTCGACGGCGACGCTGCCGTCCGCGCCCGCCATGACGGGGTTGAGGTCCAGCTCGCCAAGCTTCGGACCGGCCGCCGCGGCGAGCCTCGAGACATTCACCAGCAGTTCGCACAGCGCGGCTCGATCGACCGGCGGCCTGCCGCGCACGCCTTGCAGCACCTGCGCTGCTTTGAGGCTGGAGAGCATCGTGTCGGCTTCGGAGACCGTCAGCGGCGCCGCGCCAAATACCACATCCTTCATCACCTCGACGAGGACGCCGCCGAAGCCCACCATCACCACCGGGCCGAACGCCCTGTCCTGCTGCACGCCGATCACCATCTCGACGCCGCGCTCGAGCATCTTCTGCACCATCACGCCGTCGATGCGGGCCGCGCCGTGCCGCTTGCGCGCCGAGCTTACGATTTGCTCGAATCCGGCCCGCAACGCCGTTTCGTCGGCAACGCCGAGCAGCACGCCCCCGGCTTCGGTCTTGTGCGCGATGTCGCGCGATTCGATCTTCAGGGCGACCGGATAACCGAGCCGGCGCGCGGCCGCGGCGGCCGCTTCGACATCGCTTGCCAGTTCGAAAGGCGCGAGCGCTACCCCCGCGCTCCTCAGGACTGCGGCGGCGGGCACGCTCGACATTGCGCCGCATTCCGCAGGCAGCCGCAGTCCAGGCGGCTGCGCTGCGGCCGCCTCCCGCGCGGGAGCATCGGCCAGCCAGCGCCCTCGCGCACGGGCATAGCGGACCAGTGCCGCGAGGGCACTCACCGCTTGAGCGGCTCCGCGCGCGACGCATATCCCCCGCTCCCGGAGCACCGTGAGCGCGGCCTGGGGCGGGGCGAGCCAGCTTACGACAAACGTCTTTGCGCTGGAGGCGCTGATATCCGCGATGATGTCGACCATCAGGTCTGCGTACTTGTCCATCAGACGCACCCACAGCAATCCGATGTCCACGGCCGGATCGGCCAGCACCTGCTTCATCGTGCGCCGGATGCGCTCCGGTTCGGCGAGCGACAGGCCCGTAAGATCGACCGGATTGGCCACGGCGGCGTACGCCGGCAGGATCTGCTTGAGGCTGGCCTGGGTCTTGCCGTCGAGCAGCGGCACGCGCAAGCCGAGCGCTTCCGCGCGATCGCAGGCGAGCACGCCGGCGCCCCCCGACTGGCTCACGATGCCGAGATTCGCTCCCTGCGGCAGGCGGCAGTGCGCGAACATTTCGACGAAGTCGATCATCTGTTCCTCGTCATCGGCCCGGATGACGCCCTTCTGGCGCAGCACCCCGTCCAGCACGGCATCCGCCCCGGCGAGAGCGCCGGTGTGTGAAGCGGCGGCGCGAGCGCCGGCGTCGCTGCGGCCGACCTTGGTGAGGATCATCGGTTTGCCGAGGGCCATGGCGCGTTCGGCCACGGCGAGCAGTTTGCGACCGTCGCGAACCCCTTCCACGTAGCCGGCGATGACGCGGATGCGCGGATCTTCCACGATAAAACCGAATGCGTCCGCGACGTCGATGTCGGCTTCGTTCCCGGTGTTGACGTAGTAGCCCAGACCGAGCCGGCGCTCGCGCGCGAGGACGGCGATGGCAGTGCCGAACGCGCCCGACTGGCTGACGAAGCCGATCGGCCCCGCGGCAACCGGTCCTTCGAGATATTCGCTGAAGCTTGCCGTCACCGCATCGAAGGCGTTCAGAATGCCGACGGCGTTGGGACCGCAGAAACGTACGCCACCGGCGCGCGCGATCCTCACCAGCTCGCGCTGGGCAGCCGCGCCCTCCTCGCCCATTTCGGCGAAGCCCGAGCTGAAGATCACCGCCGCCGGCACACGCTTGGCGACGAGCTGGCGCATGCTCTCGATCACGCGCTCTGCCGGGACGGCGACGACGGCAAGATCTACCGTGCCGGGAATGGCCCGCACATCCGGATAGCAGCGCAGCCCGGCGATCTCCTCCTGGTTCGGATTGACCGGGTACAGCCGCCCCGGGTAGCCCTTCTCGAGAAAATACTTGAGCGGTCGGCCGCTGATCCGGTTCAGGTCGCTGGAGCAGCCCAGGATCGCAACCGACTCGGGCTGCAGCAGCGCTTTCATTGCGCCGTCGATGCTCCCGCTTGCTGCTGCGCTGCCGCGCTGCGTCGCTCGCACTGAGCTTGCCTCTATATCATCCTATAAACCATACTATCTGTTCACCAGCCGACTTGCAACTGCGCGCGCGAGGCGAGCGCGCTCACGCGCTCAGGGGGCGAGCGGCGCCACCTCGACGCGCGCGTCGTTGAAGCACGCGCCCCCGGCGATGTCGGCATGGTGCGCGGGACACAGAGCGGACACCGTCTGGCCGTTGTCGCTCGTCGCCAGCCACGCGCCCTTCAACGTGCACACGACGCCCTGCGGCACGGCCTCCGTCACGACGAGCGGCAGGTGAATCTCGCCGAGACCGTTCCAGACGCGCACGCGCTGGCCGCTGCGCAGTGCGCGCGTCTGCGCGTCGACGGGGTGCATCTCGAGCACGGGCTCCTCGCCGCTGTGCAGCCCGCCGAAGGTCGACGTGATGCGCCGGTCCGATGCCGGCGAGAGCAGCGCCAGCGGATAGACCGACTCGACCGGCCGGAACGATGGCAGTTTC
>Ga0156179_1213_pt2 | contig 12665 bp, 8 predicted proteins | sample RifCSPlowO2_12_FD_107832 | JGI IMG/M metagenome (GOLD analysis project Ga0156179, IMG submission 107832) | Betaproteobacteria bacterium RIFCSPLOWO2_12_FULL_67_28 | reverse complement strand
GCTGCTTGAGGTGCGCGGGCTCGAGGTCCGCTACGGCGGCATCCGCGCGGTGAAGGGCATCGACCTTGCGATCGACGAGGGCGAACTGGTGTGCCTCATCGGCGCGAACGGCGCCGGCAAAAGCTCTACGCTGCGGGCCATCTGCGGCCTCGTTCCGGCACACTCCGGATCGGTGCGCTACGGCGGTGCCGACGTCGCGGGCACCCCGGTGTACGAGCTGCCGCGGCGGGGGCTCGTCATGGTGCCCGAGGGCCGCGGCATTTTTCCCCAGCTGACGGTCGAGGAGAATCTGGCGATGGGCGCGTTTTCGCGCAACGACGCCGGCGTCGCCGCGGATCTCGAGCATCGCTTTCAGACCTTTCCGCGGTTGAAGGAGCGGCGCGCGCAGACCGCGGGCACGCTTTCGGGCGGCGAGCAGCAGATGCTCGCGATCGGGCGCGCGCTGATGGCACGGCCCAGGCTGCTGCTGCTCGATGAGCCCTCGATGGGGCTGGCGCCGCTGCTGGTGGCCAAGATTTTCGAGATCATCCGCGATATCGCGGCGCAAGGGGTCACCATCCTGTTGGTGGAGCAGAACGCGCGCCTTGCCCTCGAGGCGGCGGGCCGCGGCTATGTCATGGAATCGGGCGCCATCGCGCTCGCCGACGAGTCGCAGCGCCTCCTCGCCGATCCGAGGGTGCGCGAGGCCTACCTCGGCGAAGGCGCGGCCTGAGGCCGCTACGGGGCGATTATCAGTATCATGGTCGCCCTGATGCACCCCTTCGCCCCCCGGTGGCTGCGAATCGTCCTGCTGTTCGTTTCGCTTGCTGCGCTGGCGCAGGAAATCATCGGCATTACACCGGAGCAGGTCGCGAAGCTCGCGGCACAGTTCGGCCCGGTGGCCAAGACCCGGCTCACCGGCTGGCGCGAGATTCTCACCAACCCCAAGTACAGGAAGCTCCCCGAGGAGGAGAAGCTGCGGCTGGTGAACGACTTCATGAACCTGACGCAATTCATCGGCGACCTGAAGCACTGGGGCAAAGAGGATTACTGGGCGACGCCGATCGAGTTCCTGTCGACCGACGCGGGCGATTGCGAGGACTACTCGATTGCCAAGTATTTCACGCTGCGTGCGCTGGGCGTGCCGGACGAGAAGCTGCGCATCACCTACGTCAAGGAACTGGTCGTATACAATGAGCCGCACATGGTGCTCGCGTATTTTCCGACGCCGGACGCCGAGCCTGTGGTCCTCGATAACATCAACCCGACAATACGGCCAGCGTCGCAGCGCACCGACCTCCTGCCGGTGTACAGCTTCAACGGTTCGGGGCTGTGGCTGGCGAAAGAGCAGACCGGGCGCGGCCAGTCCGTCGGCGGTTCGGACCGCATCGGGCACTGGCGCGATCTTCAGGCCCGGCTGCGTTCGGCAATGTAGGGCACAGATGAATTTCCAGATGGCGGGGGCGACATGAAACTTTCCCGGTTGCTGGTTGGGCTGATTTCGCTGCTCTGGGTGCTGGTGTTCATCGGCACGCTCGGCATCGTCATCCAGAGCACCAAGGAATTCCTGCAAAAGACGCTCGAATCGCACGCCCAGGACACCTCCACCTTCCTCGGTCTCGCGATCACGCACAGCGGCCGCGTCAAGGACGTCGAAACCGTAGAGCGCATGACGGCGTCGGTGTTCGACCGTGGCTACTACCGCGAGATCCTGGTCAAGGCGATGGACGGCAAGGTGCTCGTCGCGAAGCGCGTCGAACAGGCGGTGGAAGGGGTTCCGCAGTGGTTCATCGACTGGTTCCCGCTGCAGACGCCGCGCATGGATTCGATCGTAATGGACGGCTGGCGCCAGGCGGCGAAAATCGAAGTGGTGAGCCATCCGGGGCACGCCTATGCCGAGCTTTACCGCGTTTCGGTGCGTTCGGCGTGGGTGCTGCTGGCGGTGGCGATCGTGTCGCTGGTCGTGGTGCTGGTGGTGCTGCGGCTCGCCCTGCGGCCCCTGGACGACATGGAGGCGCAGGCGATCGCCATCACCAAGCGCGAGTTCAAGGTGCTGCCGAAGCTCCCCTGGGCGCGCGAGCTGCAGCGCGTCGCCGGTGCGCTGAACCAGATGGTCGTCGCCGTGGAGCGCATGCTCACCGAGCAGAGCGATCTCGCCGAGAAGATGCGCAAGAAGGCGTATGTCGATCCGGTGACCGGACTCATGAACCGCAACGACTTCAGCGAGCGCGTCGCGCACCTGATCGGCGCGCCGACCAAGTTTCCCACCGGGGTGCTGGCGGTGATCCGGATCCGCGGTTTCATGGCCTATAACGAGAAGAACGGCCGCGTCGAGGGCGACACGCTGCTCAAGCGCGTGGCGCAATTGCTCGGCAAGGCGACCGCAGCGCGCGCCGGGGCGCTGCTCGCCAAGCTCGACGGCCCGGAATTCGGCGTCGTGGTCCCGGAACTTGCGGAAGCCGATGTGCCCGCCCTGGGCGACGCGCTGATTGCGGCGCTGGCCGAGATCGAGGAATTCCCGCGCAGCGAAGCGAGTGTCATGGCGCACGCCGGCATGACGTTCTACCGCCACCACGATGGGGCGATGTTCGGCAAGCTGATGGCGACGATGGGCGCTGCGCTTGGCGTGGCGCAGGCGCGCGGCGTTCCGGCCTGGCACCTGGAGATGGAAGCGGCGGCTGAGGCGGTCAACACCATGTACGCCGAGATCAACGGCATGTTCCGGGTCGGATTGCCGAGCGAGCGCGTCGCGCTGCAGTTCCAGCCGGTGCGCCCGACCCGCGTCGCGGAAGCGGACTGGATGTATCGCAGCGAATCCTGCGTGCGCATCCTCGGCTCGGACGGACAGCTGATCCGCGCCGGCATGTTCATCGCCACCGCCAAGCGGCTCGGCGCGCTGCAGCTGCTCGACAAGGTCGTGGTCGAAAAGGTCATGCAGCGCATCGCGACGAGCGGGCCGGTGCGCGGCGGCGCCACCGCGGTCAACCTGTCGCTCGAGTCGATCATCGATCCGCCCTTCGTCGACTGGGTCTGCGCCAAGCTGAAAGCGCAGCCGGCAGTCGCGCGCAACATCATCGTCGAGGTGATGGAGCAATCGCTCATCGGGCACATCGACGCGGTCAAGGCCGCCTTCAGCCGCCTGCGCGAGACCGGCGCGCGCCTGTCGATCGACCGCTTCGGCCAGAGCACCGCTTCGGTGGGCTACCTGCGAAGCCTCGAGATCGACTACATCAAGATCGACGGCAGCTACACGCGCGGCATGGCCGACTCCAGCGACCGGCAGTTTTTCGTCCAGGCGCTGGTCGGCATCGCGCACGGCCTGGGGATCCAGGTGCTGACCGAGTACACCGAGACCGAGAAGGACTTCGAGCTGGCCAAGAGCCTGATGGTCGACGGCGTGCAGGGCTACTTCATCGGCAAGCCCGAGTAAGGGCATAATCGCGGGCCGTTGGCGCGGGCCCGGGAGTCGGCGCCAATGCGCGAGGCAGGCAAACTTGATCGGAGCGACGCGTTGAACGAAGCGCAGACCAAGAAGCAGTGGGAGGTGCCGCGGCCCGGAGTGGTGGCCGACGACCCCCTGCTCAAGTGCCTTGTTCTGCTGACGCGGCTTTTCAACCACCCCTTTTCCGCCGAGACCCTGTCGGCGGGCTTGCCGCTGGTCGACAGCCGCCTCACGCCGGCGCTATTCGAGCGCGCGGCCGAGCGGGCCGGCCTGAGCGCCAAGGTGACCGCGCGCGAGTTGGGCAAGGTTTCGCCGCTGGTGCTGCCCGTGGTGCTGCTGCTGCGTGACCAACGAGCCTGCATCCTGAAGAGCATCAAACCGGATGGCCGCTACGAGATCGTGGACGCCGACACGGGCGGCATGTCCGAGAAGACGGCGGACGAGCTGCAGCCGGAATACTCGGGCCATGTGATCCTGGTGCGCCAGCAGTTGAAGTTCGACTCGCGCACCGAACACAGCGCGGTGCCGCGCATCGACCACTGGTTCTGGGGCGTAGTGCGCCGGGCCTGGCCGATCTACGGCGAGGTGCTGCTGGCGTCGCTGCTCGTCAACCTGTTCGCGCTCGTGATGCCGCTATTCATCATGAACGTGTACGACCGCGTGGTGCCGAACGACACCACCGAAACGCTGTGGGCGCTGGTGTTCGGCGTCCTGATCGTGCTCGCGTTCGACTTCGGCATGCGCATGCTGCGCGGTTACCTGATCGACATCGCGGGCAAGCGCATCGACGTGATCCTCTCATCGAACATTTTCGAGCGTGCGATGGGCTTGCGCATGGAAGTGCGGCCGGCCTCGGTCGGCTCGTTCGCGAGCAACATGCATGAATTCGAGTCGTTCCGCGAATTCATCACCTCCGCCACGATCACGGCGCTGGTCGACCTGCCGTTCGTGTTCCTGTTCATCGGGGTGATTTTCTGGATCGGCGGCTGGGTCGGGGTCGTACCGTTGACGGCCGTGCCGCTCATCATCCTGGTCGGCCTGGTGCTGCAGCGCTCGCTGGGCGTGGTGATCCTGCAGACTTTCCGCCTGGCAGCGCAGAAGCAGGGCCTGCTGATCGAGAGCCTCAGCTCGATCGAGACCGTGAAAGCGCTCTCGGCCGAGGGCATGCTGCAGCGCAAGTGGGAGCAGCTCGTAGGCACCATCGCGCGGCTCGGGATCAAGGCGCGCACGCTTTCGTCGGCGATCGTCAACATTTCGGTTTCGGTGCAGCAGCTGGCGAGCGTCGGGGTCATCGTCGTCGGCGTCTACCTCATTTCGGAGCGCGAGCTCACGGTCGGCGCGCTGGTCGCCTGCACCATCCTGACGGGGCGCGCGCTGGCGCCGCTCGGGCAGGTCGCGGGGCTGATGACGCGCTACCACCAGTCGGTGTCGGCGCTGCGCACCCTGCAGAACATCATGCAGCTGCCGGTCGAGCGGCCGCCCAACAAGAGCTTCGTGCATCGCCCGGGCATCCGGGGCGAGATCGAGTTTCGCGGCGTCACCTTCTCGTATCCGGGACAGCAGACGCCGGCGCTGCAGAACGTGTCGTTCAAGCTGGCTGCGGGCGAGCGCGTAGGACTCATCGGGCGCATCGGCTCCGGCAAGTCCACCATCGAAAAGCTGGTGCTGGGACTGTACCAGCCGAGTTCCGGCTCGATCCTGGTCGACGGCGTCGACGTGAACCAGATCGATCCGGCGACGCTGCGCAAGAACATCGGCTACGTGCCGCAGGACGTGACGCTGTTCTACGGCACGGTGAAGGAGAACATCCTGTTCTCGGCGCCCTACGCCGACGACGCCGCGATGCTGCGTGCCGCCGAGATCGCGGGTGTCACCGAGTTCGTGCACCCTTCCGCGCAGGGCTTCGACCTGCGCATCGGCGAGCGCGGCGAAGGGCTCTCGGGCGGGCAGCGCCAGACGGTGGCGATCGCGCGCGCGTTGCTGCTCGACCCGCCGGTGCTGATCATGGACGAACCCACCAACGCGCTCGACAACCGGTCCGAGGAGATCTTCAAGCGCAAGCTCGACCAGGGCCTGGCGGGCAAGACCTTCATGCTGGTCACGCACCGGGCGTCGCTGCTCACCCTGGTGCCGCGCCTGATCGTGCTCGATGGTGGCCGCGTGGTGGCCGACGGACCGAAGGACCAGGTCATGCAGGCGTTATCGGGCGGCAAGATCAATGTGGCCAAGCGGGCCTAGGATGCAGCCATGACGCAGGCCGCAGAGCGGCGCGACGACATCGACTACATGGGCGAGAGTGCGGCTGCTGCGATGCAGGGACCTCCGGCCTACTCGCACGCCCTGCTGTGGGGAGTGCTCGCGTTCGTCGTCGCGTTTTTCGTCTGGGCGGCGTTCGCCAACATCGGCGAAACCACGGTCGGCGACGGCAAGGTGATTCCCTCGAGCCAGGTGCAGGTGGTGCAAAACCTGGAAGGGGGGATCGTTGCCGAGATCAAGGTGAAAGTCGGCGACATCGTGCGCAAGAACCAGGTGCTGATCCTGATCGACGACACGCGCTACGCCTCGTCGTTCCAGGAAAACAAGGCCAAGAACGACGCCCTGAGCGCGAAGATCGCGCGCCTGACGGCCGAGGTATCCGGCAGGCCATTCGAGCTGCCGGCGCGCTTCAGGCAGGACACCCCCGACCTGGCGGAACGCGAGCTGACGCTGTACCGCTCGCGTCAGGCCGAATACGCGGCCAATACCGCGGTGTTCACCCAGCAGATCGACCAGCGCAACCAGGAACTCCGCGAGAAGCGCGGGCGGCTCACGCAGATCAATACCAGCCTGGAGTTCCTCGACAAGGAGCTCTCCATGTCGCGCCCGCTGGTCAAGCAGGGCGCGATGTCCGAGGTCGAGCTGCTGCGCCTGGAGCGCCAGGCGAACGACCTGAAGGGCGAACTGGACTCCACCAGGATCTCGATCCCGCGCCTGGAATCGGCGGTCTCCGAAGCGAGACAGAAGCTCGAAAGCTATGTCGCCAAGTTCCGTGCCGATGCCCAGGGGGATTTGAACCAGGTCCGCGCGGAGCAGGAAGGCACTGCAGCGACGAGCGTCGCGCTGAAGGACCGGGTCGAACGGGCCGTGGTGCGCTCACCGGTCAACGGCACCGTCAAGTCGGTGAAGGTGACCACCATCGGCGGCGTCGTGCAGCCGGGCTCGGAGCTGATGGAAATCGTGCCGCTGGAGGACAACCTGCTGGTCGAAGCCCGGGTCAGGCCGCGGGATATCGCGTTTCTGCGACCCGGCCAGGATGCGCTGGTGAAGATCACCGCTTACGATTTTTCCATCTACGGTGGATTTCCGGCCAAGCTCGAGCACATCAGTGCGGATTCCATCACGGACGAAAAGAAAGGCGAGAGCTACTATCTCGTGCAGGTACGCACCACCAGCAATGTCCCGGCGGCGCGGCACGAGCCGCTGGCGATCATTCCGGGGATGACCGCCACGGTGCATATCCAGACCGGCGAGAAAACGTTCTTGCACTACCTGCTCAAGCCCATCATCAAGACCAGGGAGATGGCGTTCCGCGAGCGCTGAGCCGCACCCGCGACCCCCGGCCCTTTCGATGTCAATTCTCCTCGCCGCGCAGGACCCCGAGTTGATCGGCCGCTGCCGCCGCGCGGTGAGCGCCGAACACCAACTCGAGGTGACGGGCGACTTTGCGACGCTCACCGGGACGCTCGCTTCGCTGGCGCCGATGGTGGTGATTCTGGACGCGGCGCTGCTGGAGCGCCCGATCGAGCGCCAGGTGGCGCAGGTCGTGGCCGCCTCGGCTACGGCACGCGTCATCGTACTGACCGAGGTCTTTCAGGAGGATGAGGAAATAGCGCTGCTCAAGGCGGGTGCAAAGGGCTGCTGCCGGCGTGGTATCGATCCGGATTCGCTCGAACGGGTGATCAATGTGACTCAGTCGGGAGGGGTCTGGGTGACCCGCAGCCTCCTTCCGCGCCTGGTGACCGAGCTGCGGCGCTATGCCAGCGCGCCGCAGGTGCCGGCGACATCCAAGCCGGCTGTGGCCAAACCGGCGGCGGACAAGCTCGCAGCGCTTTCGACGCGCGAGCGCGAGATCGCGCGTCTCATCGTGGACGGCGCGACCAACAAGGAAGTGGCGGCGGTGCTCCGGATTTCGGAGCGCACCGTCAAAGGTCACCTTTCGAATGTATTTCAGAAGCTTGGTGTGACCGACCGACTCAAGCTGATGTTGCTGGTGCGCACCCAATAGACCGAGCTGACGAAGGGGATTTTTGCTGCAGAGCAACAACGTGAATGGAGCGGTTGTCCGGCGGGGGCAATTCTGTTAATAATGAATACTATAAGAGCGCGCTGTTGTAGAACCACGACAAAGGGGACGTGCCACCTGTAGCAGGGGTCATTTCGCATTTACTCCAAATGCTTAGGGCGATATCCTCCGAATGAAGATGAGATAGGCTGGGAGCAGCGTGGGCGGGCGTTTTCCCGCGTCTACAAGGAATTGAACAAATGAAAAAACTTTCCGTATCTGCTCTGGTGGCCGCCGTTGCATTGGCGTACAGCACCGCGGGCAGTACCGAAACCCTGAAGGAAATTGTCACCTTCGCGGTCGAAACGCATCCGCAAGTGTTGAGCGCGATGCACAAGAAGGATGCCGCCGATTCCGCGACCGACGCGGCGTTCGGCGGCTATTTGCCGCGTATCGACATGGTGATCGGCGGCGGCCGCGAGCGCAGCCAGAACACCACCACTCTGGGGTTGAACCCGCCACCGAACAACCCGACCAACCCGCATCCGGTCAAGCTGTCGCGCTACCAGGAAACCGTCATCCTCAATCAGATGCTGTGGGACGGGCTCGGGACCCGGAGCGAAGTGGCACGCCGTCAGGCGATATCCGACGCCTCGGCACACCGGCTCTACGGCGCGTCGGAGGAAGTCGCATTGCAGACGATCGAGGCTTACCTCGATGTCCTCAAGAACACCGATTTCGTGCGCTACGCCAAGGAAAACCTCGCGGCGCACCAGAAGACTTTCGATCAGGTCAAGCTGCGTGCCGACCGCGGCGTCGGGCGGCGTGCCGACCTGGAGCAGATCGAGGCGAGGCTCGCTTTGGCGATCTCCAACCTCAGTTCAGCCGAGAGCACGCTGCGCGATGCGGAAATCGCCTATCTCAAGGTGGTCGGCAAGGGTCCGGTGAGCCTCACCAAGCCAGCCGCGCCGCAGATCCCGGCATCCGCGGACGAGGCGGTCAAGGCCGGACACCAGAACCACCCGATCCTCAAGTCGGCGTTCGCGGACATCGAGTCGGCGCAGGCGCAGCGCGGCATCGCCAAATCGTTCTACTCGCCGCGCCTGGAATTCGAAGCCAGCTTCTCGAATAACCGCGATCTGGACGGCGTATCGGGTCCCAATCGCGACCGCATGGTGATGATGTTCCTGAAGTGGAACCTGTACCGCGGCGGCTTCGACAACCACCGCAACAAGGAGACCGCAAAGCAGATCAACGAGGCGCAGGAGATTGCGCGCAACACCCACCGCCAGGTCGAATCGGCGGTGCGCCTGGCGTACAACGCCTACGCTACGGCGCGCGACCGGCTGCCGCCCCTCGAGCGCTACGTGCGCGCGAGCGATGCGACGCGAGCGGCGTACGCGCAGCAGTTCAACATCGGCCAGCGCACCCTGCTCGACCTGCTCGATGCCGAGAACGAGTTCTTCACCTCGCGAACCACGCAATTGAACGGCCAGTTCATCGAACTGGGTGCGCGTTATCGCGTGCTGAACGCGATGGGCGCATTGCTCAACGCACTCGAGGTAAGGCCCTCCGAGCATGCGTATACCAAGCCTGCCGAGGCGAAATAACAAGGCGCAATCCGGTAACCCGGTCGAACGGGGCGCCTGGCGCCCCGTTTTTGCTTGAGGCGGTCTGAAGCCATGCCCTTTGTCACACGCGACCAGTCGGGCAGGATCAGCGGCGTCTCGGACCACGCCGAAGTCGGCGTCTCCGAGGAAATCCGCGCCGACGATCCGGAACTGTCCCAGTTCCTCGTGGACCAGGGACTTTCCACCCCGGAAGTCATCCGCCAAAGGCTTGCCGAGAGCGACCTGCAGATGGTGCGCCTGGTGGATGATTTGATCGATCTGCTGATGGACAAGGGGGTCATCAAGTTCACCGACCTGCCGCAGGCGGCGGGCGAGAAATACCTCCACCGCCAGGTGGCACGCAGGCGCCTGCAGTCGAACCTCATCGTCGACGAGAACGACATCCTGTAGCGCGTCGGTCCGGGAATGCGTGCCTTGTTTCGTTGCAACGGGCTTGCCGTTGCGTGGCTGACCCTCTGCGCAGCGGCGACCTGCGCACTGGCTGGAAACGCGCCAGAGCGCGCGCGTGTGTTGCGCCAACCGCTGATCGAGGTGGTCGCGTTCGGCGTTGCGCCGGTGGCCGGCCTCGAGGAGGACGCCGAGCTGCAGCCGAAGCCGGGCGACATCGTGCATCGGCGGGAGCGCGCGGTATCGCCAGCGGATGCGCCTGCGGGCACGGAGACGCGTGTAGTGGCCGGGGAGTCCTGGCCGGAATTGTTTGCGCGGCTGAATGTCCAATTGACTGACGCTGTTCGAGTCCAGCTCGAGCTGCTACCCGCACTCACCCCGGGCAAATACGTGCGCGTGCGCCCCGCCGAGGGCGAGCGCGCGGCCGAAACCGAGTACGTGGTCAGCGACGTGGAGGCCTACACGATCACGCTGCGCTCGGACGGCCTGCAGGTGGCGCCACATGCCAGCGACCCGCGCACCGTGGCCCGGATCCGGGCCGATGCTTCGAAGGCCTCGTTATTCACCGCCACCGACGCGATTGGGCTGCCGCAGGCGATCGTGCTCCAGCTGGCCGAGATCTTTGCCGGCGATGTCGATTTCCACCGCGAGCTGCACCACGGCTACCGCTGCAGCCTGGTGTACGAGGTGCTCTACCGCGACGGCCATATCGAGCGGCCCGGGCGCATCCTTGCGGCCGAGTTCGTGATCCGCAACCGCCGCCTCCATGCCTATTACTTCGACGCCGGCAAGGGGCGCGAGGGCTACTTCTCGGAAACCGGCCGCAGCACGAAAAAGACCTTCCGCCGCTCGCCGGTGGAGTTTTCGCGCGTCACCTCGGAATACACGCTGGCGCGCTTTCACCCCATCCTGGGACTGTGGCGCGCGCACCGCGGCACCGACTACGCGGCGCCGACGGGCACCGCGGTCCTCGCCACTGCGGACGGCGTGGTCGATTTCGCCGGCGAGCGCAACGACCTGGGCAATCTCGTCATCCTGCGGCATTACGACCGCTACCTCACCTACTACGGCCATCTGAGCGCCTTTGGCGAAGGGATCGCCGCCGGTGAGACGGTCGCGCAGGGACAGGTGATCGGTTTCGTCGGCATGACCGGGCTCGCCACCGGCCCGCACCTGCACTACGAATTCCACGTGACCGACGGCAACGGCCAATGGGTCGCCGTGCCGGCTCCCGAGGAAATGGACGCCCCGCCGGTGGATTCCCCGGGGTTTTTCGAGGCGGTCAGGAAATACCGCGACCAGCTCGAACTGGCCGGCCGGGCGCACGTCGTGACTTTGGACTGATTCTGCACGTGCGAAACCGCACGACCGATACCAAGGTACCGGTACCAAAAGACCTGCCCTTCGGGTGCGGAGGGGATCACAATCTGCTCGTCAATTCGGGCGAGTAGCGCCCATAGAAATCGAACTGCCCTCAAGGAGGGGAGACAAAATGGCTGCGACTGGCAAAGTTCTCGGAACGGTGACCTCGGTAGTCGGTGAAGTCAAGGCGACGGCTGCGGACGGCACGGTTCGAATCCTTCAGATCGGCGACCAGATCCACGCCGACGAAACCCTCAATACGGGCACGCTCGGGTCGATCAACATCGTGATGGAAAACGGCGCCACGCTCGACTGCGGCGCCAATACCGATCTCGCGATGCACGAAGGCATGCTGGGCATCGCTACTGCGGTGACCGCGCCCAGTACGGCAGCCCCGGCGGCAGATGTGGCGGCGTTGCAGGCGGCGATCGCCGCCGGCCAGGACCCGTCGCAGGTTGCGCAGGCGACCGCTGCCGGCGGCGCGCCGGCCGCAGGCGGCGCGGATGGAGGTGGCGGTACTCCCGTCATCCTCGAGCAGACGAATAGCGCCGACGTGGTAGCGGCCGGTTTCACGACCGAGGGCGCGGGGATCGGATTCCCGGCGCCGGAGTTCCAGTTGGAAAACCCGATCATCCCGCAGCCGACGGTCTCGGTGGCGGTGGACGTTTCGGTCTCGCCGGATACCGGCGAGGGCGGCGGCGGTACCGACCCGGGCATCGTCGTTTCCGGCAACACGGCGAGCCTCATCGAAGGCACCAACGGGGCGGATGGCAAGCTCGTCACCTTCGTCGTCAGCCTGACTGAGGCCTTCGATCAGCCGGTGACGGTGACGTACGACGTTCTTCCGGGCACGGCGGAGACGCCGTCGGACTACGGCGATCACGGCACGCTCTCGGGCACGGTCACGATTCCGGCCGGCGAAACCGAATTTTTCGTCACGGTGGTGATCACGCAGGACCACCTGGTCGAGGGGAACGAAAGTTTCCGCATCGTGCTGAACGATGCGATCAACGCCACGATCGATCCGAACGCCGACGAGGTGGTCGTGACGATCGTCGACGACGATCTGCAGCCGATCGCGCGCGACGACGCGTTCAGCGTGAACGAAGGCGAAACGCTGACCGGCAACGTGCTGTCGCAAGTGGATGAGGGCGAGAGCGCGGACGACACCGCCCAGGGTCCGGAGACCCTGCAGGTCATTACCGGAGGCACGTTTGCAACCGAGATGGGCGGCAGCGTGGTGCTTGCCTCGGATGGCAGCTTCACCTACACGCCGCCGAGCGAGAACTACAACGGGCCGGATTCGTTCCAGTACACGATCCGCGAGATGGCGGACGGCGAATTCGTCAACGATCCGGACACGGCTACGGTGTCGATCAATGTGGTGGCGGTGAACGATCCTCCGGTGGCGGTGGGCGAGGCGTTCGAAACGCAGGAAGACACCGCGCTTGCCGGAGTGGTTACGGGAAATGATACCGATATCGAAGACGGCACGAACCTGACGTATGTGCTCGTGGACGGCCCGAGCAACGCGGCATCGTTTGCGCTGAATGCCGACGGCAGCTTCGATTACCAGCCGGCCTTGGATTTCCACGGGCCGGAC
>Ga0156179_1162_pt1 | contig 12674 bp, 10 predicted proteins | sample RifCSPlowO2_12_FD_107832 | JGI IMG/M metagenome (GOLD analysis project Ga0156179, IMG submission 107832) | Betaproteobacteria bacterium RIFCSPLOWO2_12_FULL_67_28 | reverse complement strand
GATGGCGCTCGTGCCCAACCGGCGCCTGGCGCGCGCGATCGAGCTTTACGCCGATCACGTGCGGTATCTCCGCGCCTTCACGCTCGGCGACGCCGAGGTGCGCGCCGCGGTACTGAAGGGACTCAAGCGCTTGCTCGCAGCGCTCGAAGCGTGCGACGGCGAGGGCACGGCTGCGGCGATGCTCGCGCACCTCGCCAAGGCGAAAACCATACTTCTGCAACGAAAGGACTGACATGGCCTACAAGGCGGAAATTCCGTACGGCGCCTACTGGAGCACCCCGTTCGCGCGCTGGCAGGGCGCGTTCGCCAACCTGAACGCGCTCGAATTCGCGGCGCACGTGACCAAGAAGGAACTCGCGCGTCGCGGCATCGAGCCGGGCGCCTTCGACCATGGCGTGCTCGGCTTCAGCGTGCCGCAGAAGCATTCGTTCTACGGTCTGCCGTGGTTTTCGGGAATGGCGGGCGCAGGCCAGGCGGGCGGGCCTACGCTGATGCAGGCCTGTGCCACCGGCGTGCGGGTGCTCCTCGCCGGCGTGCAGGAAATCGAATGCGGCCTGTCGCAGGTTGCGCTTACGGCGACCTGCGACCGGACCTCGAACGGGCCGCACCTGTATTACCCCAATCCGCGCGGCCCCGGCGGCACCGGCGCCCACGAAGACTGGGTGATGGACAATTTCAGCTACGACCCCTTGGGCAAGCACGCCATGGTGCGCACCGCGGAAAACGTAGCCGCCAAGCACAAGATCACCACCGCCGAGCAGCACGAGGTGGTGCTCAAGCGCGAGGCGCAGTACCGCGAGGCGCTCGCCAACGACAGCGCCTTCCACAAGCGCTTCATGACGCTGCCTTTCGAGGTGCCCGACCCGGCCTATCGCAAGACCGCGGCGACGCTCGCGGGCGACGAGGGCATCAATTACTCCACCGCGGAAGGGCTGGCGAAGTTGCGCCCGGTGGTCGAGGGCGGCACGGTCACCTTCGGTGGCCAGACGCATCCGGCGGATGGCAACGCGGCGATCGTGCTCGCGTCGCCGGAGCGGGCGAAAGAATTCAGCAAGGATCCGAAGATCCGCGTGCGGCTGCTCGGCTTCGGCCAATCGCGCGCCGCGCTCGCCTACATGCCCGAGGCGCCGATTCCTGCGGCGCAGAAGGCGCTCGCTCAGGCGGGCCTCGCTTTCAGCGACCTGCAGGCGATCAAGACGCACAACCCGTTCGCCTTGAACGACGTGCTTTTTTCGCGCTCGACCGGCGTGCCGATCGACAAGGTGAACAACTACGGCTGCTCGCTGGTGTGGGGCCATCCGCAGGCGCCGATGGGCACGCGCGGCATCATCGAGCTGATCGAAGAGCTGGTACTGCGCGGCGGCGGCCGCGGCGTGTTCACCGGCTGCGCGGCGGGCGACACGGCGATGGCCGTGGTGCTGGAGGTCACGGGCGCGTGAGGAACGGCGATGGACCTGTCGGAATGGATTGAGCGGCACGCGGCGTTCACGCCGGCGAAGACCGCGCTCAGCTTCGGCGGCGAGGCGATCTCGTACGCCGCGCTCGCGCAGCACGTAGCGGGTGTAGCGGCGTCGCTCGCCGCGCTCGGCGTGAAGCGCGCCGACGCGGTAGCGTATCTCGGCCTCAATCATCCGGATGCGCTTGCGCTGCTGTTTGCCTGCGCGCGCCTCGGCGCGATGTTCATGCCGCTCAACTGGCGGCTCGCCCCGGCGGAACACGCCCGCATGCTGGCCGATTGCCCGCCCCGGGTGCTCTTCGTAGAACCGGCGTTCGATGGACACGCGAACGAAATCGGAGCGTTGCCGGCAACGCGCCGGCTGCCGCTCGATCGCAACAATAGCACCGCCGCCACAGCGCCGCGCGAAGGCGATGAAAACTCGCCGCTCCTCCTGTGTTACACCTCGGGCGCGACCGGCGCCCCGAAGGGCGTAGTGCTGACGCAGCGCGCGCTCGCCTGGAACGCAGTCAACAGCAGCCACATGCACGACCTGACGAGCGCCGATCGTGTGCTGACGACGCTGCCGCTGTTTCACGTAGGCGGCCTCAACATCCAGACCACGCCCGCGCTGCATGCCGGCGCGAGCGTCACCCTGCACCCGAAGTTCGATCCGCTCGCGGCGCTGGAGGCGATCGAGCGCGACCGGATCACGCTCGCGGTGCTGGTGCCGGCCCAGCTGATGGCGATGATGGAATCGCCGCGCTGGCAAGCCGCCGATTTTTCGAGCCTGCGCATGATCACGACCGGCTCGACCATCGTATCGGAGGCGTTCGTGCGCAAGGTGAACGCGCGCGGCGTGCCGCTCGTGCAGGTGTACGGCTCTACCGAGACCTGTCCGATCGCGAGCTACGTGCGCGCCGAGGACGCCGAGCGAAAGGCCGGCTCGGCGGGCGTGCCGGCGCTGCATTGCGAACTCCGGGTGGCCGGCGACGACGGGTGCGAGCTGCCCGCGGGACGCGACGGCGAGATCCTGGTGCGCGGCCCGAACGTGGCGGCCGGCTACTGGAACTCGCCCGCGCAGACGGCGCAAGCCTTCGCAGGCGGCTGGTATCACTCGGGCGACATCGGCCATTTCGACGCCGAAGGGCATCTGCATGTCGTGGCGCGCAAGAAAGACATGATCATCTCGGGTGGCGAGAACATCTATCCCGCGGAACTGGAGAACATCCTGCTCGAAGCGCCCGCGGTGGCCGAGGCCTGCGTCGTAGGGCGGCCGGACGAGCGTTGGGGCGAGGCGGTGGTCGCGGCGGTCGTGCTCAAGCCCGCCGCGCGCATGAGCGAGGCGGAAGTGCTCGCGCTCTTTCAGGGGCGCATCGCGCGCTACAAGCAGCCGCGCGAAGTGCGCTTTCTCGCGCAGCTGCCGCGCAGCGCGCTCGGCAAGATTCTCAAGGACGAAGTTCGCAGCGCGGTGGAGCGGAGTGCGGCGGCGGGACCGGCGAGGCGGGCGCATGGACTTTGAGCTGAGCGAAGAGCAGCGCGCCATTCGGGAAGCGTTTGCGCGCTTCGCCGACGAGCGCATCGCGCCGCGCGCGGCTGCGCTCGACGAGGCGCATGCCTTCCCGCGCGAGCTGTTCGGAGAACTCGCGGGGATGGGTCTGTTTGCGATGCGCTATCCCGAAGACGTGGGCGGGAGCGGCACCGGCCTCACCGAGTTCTGCCTCGCGCTGGAGGAGATCGCGCGCGGCTCGATGTCGGTGGCCGGCTGCGCGGCGATGCAGTCGCTCATGGGGACGAAATTCCTCCACATGCTCGGCAACGCCGAGGTGCTCGAGCGCCTGTTCAAGCCGGCGCTGCGGGGCGAGAAGATCGGCGCCATCTGCATGACTGAGCCCAATGCGGGTTCGGACCTCGATGGCATCGCCACGAGCGCGAAGAAAGTCGAGGGCGGCTACCGGCTGAACGGCCAGAAGACCTGGGTCACCTCCGCCCCGGTGGCGGATTTTTTCACCGTGTTCGCCAAGGCGGGCGAGGCGAAAAAGCTCACCATCTTCCTCGTGGAGCGGTCGTTTGCGGGCCTCGCGGTAGGACGGCAGATCGAGAAGATGGGCGTCTGGGCGCTGCCGACCTCGGAGCTTGCGTTCGACGATTGCTTCGTTCCGGACAGCCACCGCCTGTCGCGCGAGGAAGGCGACGGCGAGGGACATCTGAGAAAGACGCTCGCCGAAATCCGCATCATCACCGGCGCGATGGCCAATGGCGTCGCGCGCGCGGCGCTCGAGGCGGCCCTGCGCTACGCCGGAGAGCGCAAACAGTTCGGCAAACCGATCAACCGCTACCAGGCGATTCAACTCAAGCTCGCCGAGATGGCGACCGGGCTGGAGGCGGCAATCCACCTCGTGTATCGCGCGGCCTGGCTGCGCGACGCCGGCAAGCCGCATCACAAGGAGGCCGCGATGGCCAAGCTCTTCGCGAGCGAAACCGCGGCGCGCGTCTGCGACCAGGCGGCGCGTGTGCTCGCCTCCTACGGCTATGCAATGGAGTACCCGGTGCAGCGTTACCTGCGCGACGTTCGCTTCACGCTGATCGGCGGCGGCACCAGCGAGATACTCAAGCTCATCATCGCCAAGGAACTGAGCCGATGAACCGGCCGATCAAAGTCGTTGTAGCGAAACCTGGACTCGACGGCCACGATCAGGGCGCGAAGGTGGTGGCGCGCGCGCTGATGGACGCCGGCATGGAGGTGATCTACACGGGGCTGAGGCAGACCCCCGAGCAGGTGGCGCGCATCGCGCAGGAGGAGGACGCCGACGTGATCGCGCTGTCGTCGATGGCGGGCTCGCACGTGCCGTTCTGCGAAAAGCTGAAGCCCCTACTCGAGCAGGCGGGTCTTTCCGACAAGCTGTGGGTGATCGGGGGTAACCTGCCGAAACAGGACCACGCGCGGCTGCGGGAACTGGGTTTTCGCGGCGTCTTTCCCTCGAGTTCGCGGCTCGACGACATCGTCAACTTCGTGAAGGCGAACGTGACATGAACGATCGACTGAAAGTCCGCCCGGTGGTGAACGAATCGGGCATCGAGATCCAGCCGCGCTACGGCGCGCAGGACGTCGAGGAAAGCGGCGGCTTCGGTTTCATCGGCGAGGCGGGGCAGTACCCGTTCGTGCGCGGCATCCACCCGCAGATGTACCGCCAACGGCCGTACACCATGCGCCAGTACACCGGCTTCGGCAATCCGGCGGATACCAACCAGCGCTTCAAGTACCTGATCGCCAATGGCCAGACCGGCTTGAACGTCGCCTTCGACCTGCCTACGCAGTGCGGGCTCGATTCGGACGATCCGCTCGCGCACGGCGAAGTGGGCCGCGTAGGCATGGCGGTCGACACGCTGCGCGATTTCGAGATCGCCTTCGAGGGCATCGACCTCGACAAGATCACGGTATCCCTCACGGTGAACGGCGCGGCGCCGCAACTGATCGCGATGTACCTCGCGATGGCGGAAAAACGCGGTTACGACGTTGCCAAACTGCGCGGCACGGCACAGAACGACATCCTCAAGGAATTCATCGGCCGCGGCACCTGGATCTACCCGGTCGAGCCCTCGGTGCGCCTGGTGGGCGACACGATCGAGTACTGCGCGCGCCACGCGCCCAAGTACAGCCCGGTGTCGGTGTGCGGCTATCACATTCGCGAGTCGGGCGCGAACCCGGTACAGGAGATGGCCTACGCCTTCTGCATCGCCAAGGCGTATGCCGACGACGCGCTCGCGCGCGGGCTCGACATCGACGAGTTCGCGGGGCGCCTCTCGTTCAATTTCAACGTCTTCGGCAGCATCTTCGAGCAGGTGGGGAAGTTTCGCGCCGCGCGCGGGCTGTGGGCGAAAATCGTCAAGGAACACTACGGCGCGAAGAAACCCGAGTCGGGGTGGCTCAGGATGATCGCGGGCGGTGGTGGCGGCGGGCTCACCTTCGAGCAGCCCGAGGTCAACATCGTGCGCGGCGCGTATTACGCGCTGATCGCGGCGCTCGGCGGCGCGCAGACCATGGCGCTGTGCTGTTTCGACGAGGCCTACACGATTCCCACCGAGTACGCGCAGCGCATTTCCTTGCGCACGATGCAGCTCCTGATCGAGGAGATGGGGCTCTCCGACACGGTCGATCCGCTCGGCGGCTCATGGTACGTGGAGACGCTCACCAACCAGATGCGCGCCAGGATGGAGGAGACGATGGCCGAGGTGGACGCGCAGGGCGGCATCGTGAAACTGGTCGCCGAGGGCGCGATCCAGGCGAAAGTCTCGGCGCAGGCCTACAAGATGCAGCGCGCGATCGAATCGGGCGAGTTCCGCAAAGTCGGCGTCAACTGCTACCGCAACGAGCAGGCGGACGACCTCGAGGTGCAGATGCACCCGTACAACGAGGAAGACACACGGCGCCAGGTCGCGAGCCTTGCCGAGGCGCGCTCGGCGCGCGATGCCAGGCGCGTGGCGCAGGCGCTGGCGCAGGTGCGCGCCGCCGCCGAATCGCGCAGCAACGTCATGCCCGCGGTGGTCGAAGCGGTGAAGGCTTACGCCACGGTGGGCGAGATCACGCAGCAACTCGCCGGCGTCTACGGCCGCTACCGCGAACCGGTGCGCTTCTGAGCGGATGAATTGGGGTCCGAGTAAGACTTGCGAGAGGTAACTATATGATCGAGCATCAAAAATCTTACTCTGACCCCCATTCTTACGCGGCGCCGCGGACGCTCGACGAAGCGGCCGAGTTGCTGCGCGCGGGCGGCGTCACGGTGCTCGCGGGCGGCACCGACCTGATGCCGCAGTCGCAATCGGGAAAGGTGAAATTCAAGCCGCTGCTCATGAACATCCGGCGCGTGGCTGGGCTACGCGGCATCGCCAAAGCGGGCGGCGTAGTGCGCATCGGCACGCTCACCACGATCACGGATTTGCTGCAGAGCGTGCTGGTGCGCGAGCGCTTCGGCATGCTGTGGCAGTCCTGCGAGCATTTCGCGAGCGACCAGATCCGCAATGCGGCGACGCTCGGCGGCAATGTCTGCAATGCGTCGCCCGCGGGCGACACGCTGGTGCCGCTGCTCGCGCTCGATGCGCGCGTGGTGCTCGCGAGCAAGCCGAACGGCGCGCTCACCGAGCGCAGGCTGCCGCTCGCGCAGTTTTTCGTAGCTCCGGGGCGGACCCAGTTAGGCGAGGGAGAGCTGCTTGCGGCTGTAGAGGTGCCGCTGCCGCCCGCCGGCTTCGCGGGCGAATTCTTCAAGTTCGGCACGCGCTACGGGCTCGATATTGCGGCGATCTCGATGGCGCTGGGCGGGGTGCGCGAGGGCGCGATCCTGCGCGACGTGCGCGTCGCTTTCGGCGCCGTGGCGCCGACCCCGATCCGCGGCCCGAAGACCGAGGCCGCGCTCGAGGGCCGCGCTTTGGACGAGGCCGCGATCGACGCCGCGATCGAATCGGCGCAGGCCGACATCCGCCCGATCAGCGACGTGCGCGCCACCGATTGGTACCGGCGCGAGCTGGTCGGCAATATCTTGCGAAGGATGCTTAGCCATGTCCGCGAACGTTGATATCGAATTCACGCTGAACGGCGTAGGCCGGCGCGTCGCCGTGCCGCCGGCCTTGAGCGCACTGAGTCTGCTGCGCGATGTGCTTGGCCTCACCGGCACCAAGTACGGTTGCGGCGAAGGCGAATGCGGCGCCTGCACCATCCGCGTCGACGGCGTCACGGTCAATTCCTGCCTCATGTTCGCAGTCGACTGCGACGGCCGCGAGGTGGTGACCATCGAAGGGCTCGCCGCCGACCCGCGGGCGCAGCGCCTGCAGGCCAGCTTCGTAGAGCACGGCGCGGTGCAATGCGGCTTCTGTACGCCGGGACTGGTGGTGCAGGCGCACCACGTGCTGGAGAAGAACCCGCACCCGGGAAGCGTCGAAGTGCAGCGCGGCATCGAAGGCAATCTCTGCCGTTGCACCGGCTACAAGAAAATCGTCGAAGCGATCCAGCAATCGGGGTCAGAGTAAAACCGGAACGAGGTAACTCCATGGCGGCGAACCCAAAAACTTACTCTGACCCCAATTTCTCGCTGATCGGCAAGCGCATCCCGAAGATGGATGCGCCCGAGAAGGCGGGCGGGCGGACGCGCTATATCCACGACGTCGACGTGCCCGGGCAGCTCTACGGCAAGATCCTGCGATCGGCGCAGGTGCACGCGCGCATCCGCTCGATCGATACGAGCGCGGCGAAGGCGCTGCCGGGCGTGCACGCCGTGATCACCGCGGCGGACGTCCCCTGGCAGCGGCCGATCGGGGTCGCGAAGGATCACTTGCCGCTCAAGACCGACCGAGTCCGCAGCCCGCGCGACGAGATCGCTGCGGTGGCCGCCGACTCTCCCGAAATCGCCGAGGCCGCGCTGAAGCTCATCCGCGTCGATTACGAGCCGCTGCCGGTGCTGATCGATCCGGTGGAGGCGCTGAAACCCGATGCGCCGCTGATCCACCCCGAGCCGCACGGCGGCGACGGCAGCCCGGCGCTCAAGCCCGGCGCGCCGGTAGCGTTCGCCGGCAAGCCCGACAACATCGCCATGACCTTCGAATACGCGCAGGGCGACGTGGCGCAGGGCGAAGCCGCCTCCGACGTCGTGATCGAGAACGTGTTCCACCTGCATTACGTGACGCACTGCTGCATGGGCGTCTCGGGGGTGATTGCCGATTTCGACGCCACGGGCAACCTGCTGCTCTACTCCAACACGCAGGTGCCTTTCCTGCACAAGCGCGAGTTCGCCGAGCTGCTCAACATCGACCCGGGCCGCATCCGCATCATCCAGCCGCCGATCGGCGGCGGCTTCGGCTCCAAGCTCGACATCTATCCGTTCGAGCCGATCGCGATCTTTCTCGCCAAAATCACGCGCCGGCCGGTGAAGATCGTGTTCACGCGCGAGGAGGAATTCGCCGCCTCGCCGACGCGCCAGCCGGTGCTGCTGAAGCTGCGCTCGGGCTGCACGAAGGATGGCGCGCTCACGTTCCGCAGCGTCGAAACGCTCCACGACAACGGGGCCTACACGTCCTGGGGCGCGACCACGCCGTTCGTCATGATGCAGACGATCTCGTCGCTCTACCGCGTGCCGCACTGCAAATACCTGACGCGCGCGGTGTACACCAACAATCCCTATGCGGGATCGTTCCGCGGCTACGGCAATCTGCAGGCGACCTTCGCGGTCGAGGCACACATGGACCGGCTGGCGGAGGCGATCGGCATGGATCCGCTCGATTTCCGTCTCAAGAACGCGCAGGACCCGGGCGAGGTGACGCCGCAGGGCATGCACTTCAAGTCCTGCGGTTTCAAGGACTGCCTGAAAACCGCCGCGGTGCGTAGCGACTATCAGAAGAAGCGCGGCGAGTACGCCGCGCGGCAAAAGGACGCCGATCCGGTGAAGCACGGTGTCGGCATCGCCTCGATGCTGCACGTCGGCGGCGGCGCCAAGATCTATCCGTCGGACGGCTGCGGCACGATCCTCAAGATCGACGATTTCGCGCACGTGACGCTGATCACCGGCGCCTCGGAAATCGGGCAGGGCTCGGAGACGGTGCTCGCGCAGCTGGTGTGCGAGGAACTGGGCCTGCCGCTCTCGGCGGCGACGGTGGTGAACAACGACACCGACATCACGCCCTGGGACGTCGGCGTGCACGCTTCGCGCACCACCTTCATCGCCGGCAACTCGGCGATCGGCGCCGCACGCAAGGCGAAAGCCAAGATCCTCGAGGCAGCGGCCACGAAGTCCGGGCACGCCGCGGCGGCGCTCGACCTGCGCGGCGGCTTCGTGGTGCTGAAAGCCGACGGCGAGCAGCTGCTGGAGCTCGGCAAGTTCCTGCGCTCGCTGCATTTCTCGGACAAGGCCGAGCTGGTGATGACCTCGTTCTATTACGAGCCGCCGAGCAAGCACCAGGACCGCCAGTTCAAGGGCGACGTCTCGGCCGCCTACGCCTGGGCGACGCAAGTCGCCGAGGTCGAGGTGGACACGGCTACCGGCATCGTGCGGCTGCTCAAGATCACCGGCGCGCACGACGTGGGGCGCGTCATCAACCGCCTCGGCATCGAAGGCCAGATCGAGGGCGGCGTGGTGATGGGGCAGGGCTATGCGCTCACCGAAAATCTGATCGTAGAGGGCGGCGTGGTGAAGAACCCCAACTTTCGCGACTACAAGCTCGTCACCGCGCCCGAGATCCCGGAGATGGACATCTCGTTCATCGAAACCATGGACGGCGAGGGGCCGCAGGGCGCGAAAGGCGTGGGCGAGGCGCCCGCGATCTGCATCGCGGCCGCGGTCGGCAACGCGATCCATAACGCCACCGGCGTGCGCATCACGTCGCTGCCCTTCACGCCCGAGCGCGTCTACCGCGCGCTGCGCGGGCAATTGCCGGCACCGGTGTGGAACGTGCCGGCGTGAAACGCCGCACGGTGCTCTCCCTGGAGCAGGCGCTGTCGCTGCCCTCGGCGACGCTGCGCTTTGCGCAACTGGGCTGGCGCGTGATCCGCATCGAGGCGACGCCCCTGGGCGCGGGGCTGCCGGGCGACCCGAACCGCTACATCGGCGCGCGCGTCGCCGACGAGGACCGGCGCAGCTACTTCATCGCGCCCAACGTCGGCAAGGAAGCGATCGCGCTCAACCTCAAGGACGCGCGCGGCCACGAGGTGCTGCATCGCCTCATCCGCGCGCTCGACGTAGACGTGTTCTGCTGCAACACGGTGCCTTCGCGCTACGCTTCGCTCGGCATCGATTACGCGACGCTGGCCGGCGTCAAGCCGGACCTGATCTGGGCCGGGATCTCGGCGATGGGGCCGCAGTACCCCGAGGCGCCCGGCTACGATCCGGTGATCCAGGCGATGTGCGGCTACATGGAGGTGACCGGCGACCCCAGGGGCGCGCCCACCGTCATGGGCCTGCCGGTGATCGACCTGAAGGCGGGCGACGAGGTGTACGCCAACGTGATGCTGGCGCTCCTCGAGCGGCACGAGACCGGCCGCGGCAAGGCGATCCACGTCTCGATGCTGCAGGCCGCCGCCTCCTGGCTCATCACCGTGCTGCCGCTCATCGACTATGGCTGCGAGCCGAGCGAGATCACGCGCGCGGGCAACGAACACCGCAAGTTCATTCCTACCAACGTCTACCCGGCGAAGGATGGCTTCGTCTATCTCGCGATCGGCAGCGACGCGCAATGGAAGCGGCTCACCGAGAGCCCCAAGTTCGCAAGCGTGGCGAACGAAGTCCGCCGCACCAACGAGGGGCGCCACAAGGAGCGCGAGGCGATCCACCGCGACATGGCGTTGGTTACGCGGCAGCATGCGGTGGACGAACTGCTCGCCGACCTGCGCGCGGCAACCATTCCGGCAACGCGCATCTTCGACATCCGCCAGGTGCGTGAGCTGCCGCAACTCGCCGACCGCCTGACGCGCACCGCGCTGCCCGATGGCCGCTCGGTGCGCATGCAGCCGATGGCGGTGGACGTGCCCGGCGCGCGGGCCGAGCTGCCGTTTCCGCACAAGTACGGCGCCGACACGCGCCAACTGCTCGGCGAAGCGGGCTTCGCCGAGCACGAACTCGCCGTGCTAGCCGGCGCCGGAGTGATCGCTTGAAGCACGACGAGGCGCGCGGCGAATGGCGCGACGGCGAGGCGCGTTACCTGATGATTCGCAATGACTCGCTGATGGGGATGTTCGCCCGGCTCGAGGAGCCGGCGCGGAGCGACGCCTTGCGCGCGCTGGCCGAGTCCATCGCCGCGCACGGCGGCCGATCCGCGGCGCGCTATCGCGCCGAGGACGCCGAGGCGTTTCTTTCGAGAGTGACCGCGATGGCGGCGCAGCTCGGCTGGGGCCATTGGGTTCTTTCGCGCGAAGACGGCGGGCTGCGGCTGGTGGTCGAGAACAGCCCTTTCGCCGGCGGTTTCGGTGCCGCGGCGGCACCGGTGTGCGCGCCGATCAGCGGCATGCTGCAGGCGGTCGCGAGCCTCGCGCTCGGTGCGCCCGCGATCGCAGAGGAGATTCGCTGCGCGGCGGCGGGCGCGACCGAATGCGCGTTTCGCGCCCGATTGCGGCCATGAGGATTGCGGTGCTGGGGGGCGGCCACGGCGCCTACGCCGCCGCCGCCGATCTCAGCGAGCAGGGACACGAAGTGCGTTTCTGGCGGCGCGATGCCACGGCCTTGCGTTCCTTGCAGGAAAGCGGAGCGATCACGCTCATCGACGCGGCCGGAACGCGCCGCGTGCGCATCGCGAAGGTGGCGGCCGATCCCGGCGCAGCCGTGGCGGGCGCTAAGTTGATCGTCGTTGCGGCGCCGGCGACCGCGCAGGAGGACATCGCGCGCGCGATGGCGCCACACCTCGTGCCCGGGCAGGTGGTGTTCCTGCCGCCGGGCACTTTCGGCAGCTATGTCATGGGCCGCATCGCGCACGCTTCGGGATCGCGCGCCGCCTTCGCCGAGGCCGGCACGCTGCCGTATCTCGCGCGCAAGCGGGGCCCAAGCGAAATCGCCATCACCATCCGCGCGGTTCGGCTGCCCACCGGGGTCTATCCTGCCGCGCGCGCGGCCGAGGCGCTGGAAGTGATCGGCGCCGCTTACCCCGCGGTCCTATTCTGCGGCGACGCGCTTTCCGGCGCCCTCATGAACGCGGGTCCGATCATTCACCCGCCGCTCGTTTTGATGAACGCGGCGCCGCTGGAAGCGTTCGAACGCTGGGACATCCACAGCGAGGGCACGCAGCCGTCGGTCCGCGCGGTCACCGACCGGCTCGACGCCGAGCGCATTGCGCTGCGGGAGGCGCTCGGCTTTGCGGCGCCGCACTTCCCGCTTGCCGACCACTATGCGGGCGATCGCTGGATGTACGGCGATGCGCACCGCAGGCTCGTAGATTCCGGCGACTGGCGCGAGCGCATCGAATTGCGTACGCATCGCTACATGACCGAAGACACGGTGCTCGGGCTCGCGTTTCTCGCCTCGGTGGCGAAGTGGGCCGGCTGCGAGGCGCCGGTGGCGCAAGGGCTGCTCGCCATCGCGGGTGCGATTCTCGGCCGCGATCTGCGCCAGGGACCGCGCACCCTCGAGGCGCTGGGACTGGCATCGCTCGGCCGCAGCGAAATGACGCAACTGCTCTACGAGGGGCAGGCGTGACCGGGCTGCCGCGACGCATTGCCGCGGTGGGCGCGGGCCGCATGGGGCGCGGCATCGCGCTCGCCTTTGCCTACGGC
>Ga0156179_1153_pt1 | contig 12685 bp, 12 predicted proteins | sample RifCSPlowO2_12_FD_107832 | JGI IMG/M metagenome (GOLD analysis project Ga0156179, IMG submission 107832) | Betaproteobacteria bacterium RIFCSPLOWO2_12_FULL_67_28 | reverse complement strand
AGGCAGCGACTTTGCGAGTCGTCAGCGCGTTTCCCGAGAACAGCACCTACGTGAAGCGGCTGGAGAGCTGGATCGAGCGGCTGAACGCGGAAAAAGGACCGCTGCAGCTCACGTTCATCGGCGGGCCGAAGGCGATCCCGACGTTCGAAGTCGGCAAGGCGGTGCAGGGCGGCGTGGTCGACATGGCGATGTCCACCGGCGCCTTCTACACCAACGTGTTCCCGGAATCGGATGCCCTCAAACTCACCCAGATGCCGGTCGCCGAACAGCGCCGGAACGGCGCGCTCGCCCTCGTCAACAAGATCTGGGGCGAGAAGGGCAACATGTTCTACCTCGCCCGCATCGTAGAGAACCAGCCGTTTCACCTCTACATCAACAAGCCGATCACGGCGCCCGATCTGAAGGGCCTCAAGATCCGCATCACGCCGGTCTACCGGGACTTCTTCGGCTCGATGGGCGCGACGGTGATGCAGACCGCGCCCGGCGAGGTCTACACCGCGCTCGAGCGCGGCGTGGTCGACGGCTACGGCTGGCCGGTGGGGGGCATCTTCGACGCCAACTGGCATGAAAAGACCAAGTACCGCGTCGATCCCGGTTTCTACGACGCCGAGGTGTCGCTCATCGTCAACCTGAAGAAATGGCGCTCGCTCACCGCCAAGCAGCGCGAATTCCTGCAGCTGCAGGCGCTCAATTTCGAAGGCCGCAACGACTTCTGGAAAGCCTACGCGCAGGAGGAGATCAAACGCCAGGCGGCAGCGGGAATCCAGACCATCCGCTTCGACGAACCGACCTCGAAGAAATACGTGCAGCAGGCCTACGACACGGGCTGGGCGGGCATCATCAAGCTCTCGCCGCAGTACGGCCCGCAGATGCAGAAGCTGTTCACCCGGAAGTAGCCCTTGGAGCGCCTCTCGCTCGCCTGGGGAAAGGTGCTGGAGGCGTTCGCGCTCGCAGCCTGCGCGCTGCTCGGCGCGATGACGCTGATGATCTGCGCCGACGTGCTCCTGCGCAACGTAGCGCTCATCCCGGGCGTGCAGGGGCTGCCCTGGTCGAACGAACTCTCGGAGACGACGCTCTACGTCGTCACGATGCTCGCCGCGCCCTGGCTGCTGCGCGAGGGCAGGCACATCCGGGTGGACATCGTGCTGCGTGCGCTGCCCGCACGGGCCGGTTGGGCGTGCGAGTGGCTTTGCGACGCCATCGCGCTCGCCTGCTGCGTATGCGTCGCGATCTACGCCACGCGCGCTGCCTGGGAGAGTTTTTCGCAGGGCTCGATCTCGATCAAGACGCTGGTGCTGCCCGAATGGTGGACGCTCGCGCCGCTGCCGGTGGCGTTCCTGCTGCTGTCGGTGGAACTGCTCTTCAGGATGCGGCGCCTGTGGCTGGGCCCGCGCACGCCGCGCGAGGACGCGGTTTCCTCCGCCTGACATGGATTGGCAGTTCGCGGCCTGGCTGCTGCTCGGCGGTTCGACCTTGCTGCTGTTTCTCGGGCTGCCCGTAGCGTTCACCTTCCTCGCCGTCAATCTGGTCGGCGCCGCGGTGTGGATGGGCGGCGAGGCGGGACTGGTGCAGCTTTCGCGCAATGCCGTGGCGTCGGTGGCCAGCTTTGCGCTGACGCCGATCCCGCTCTTCGTCCTGATGGGCGAGGTGCTGTTCCACACCGGGCTCGCGGTCAACGTGATCGACGGCATCGAGCGCCTGGTGCGCCAGGTGCCGGGTCGCCTCGCGGTGGTCGCGGTCGTCGCCGGCACGGTTTTCTCGGCAATCTCGGGCTCGACCATCGCCACCACCGCGATGCTCGGCAGCCTGATGGTGCCGGTGATGCTCGCGCGCGGCTACCACCCGACCATGGCCACCGGGCCGATCATGGCGATCGGTGCCGTGGACATGCTGATCCCGCCCTCCGCGCTCACCGTGCTGCTCGGGAGCCTCTCGGGGATCTCGATCTCCAAGCTGCTCATCGGCGGCATCACCCCGGGGCTCATCCTGGCGGTGATCTTCGTCGTGTATATCGTCGCCCGCGTGAAGCTCGAGCCGGCGCTCGCGCCCGCCGCTCGCGTCGAGAACTTTCGCGGCTGGGAAAAGTACGGGCTCTTCGTGCGCTACGTGATCCCGCTGGTATCGATCTTCGCGCTGGTCGTGGCGTCGATGGCGGCGGGCTGGGCGACGCCCACCGAGTCCGCCGCGATCGGCGCGTTCGCTACCGTAGCGCTCGCCGCAGCCTACCGGGCACTCTCGCGCTCGAACCTGCTCGCCGCGCTGCAAGGGACGATGGCGATCTCGGGGATGATCCTCTTCATCATCGTAGGCGCCACCACGTTCTCGCAGATCCTGAGTTTCTCGGGCGCATCCAACGGCCTTGTTTCCACGATCGTGGGCCAGGGTCTTTCGCCGCAGGCGGTCATCGCGGCGATGATGCTGGTGCTGATCCTGCTGGGCGTTTTCGTAGACCAGGTGAGCATGATGCTGATCACGTTGCCGATCTTCATGCCGGTGGTGCAGCAGCTCGGCGTCGATCCGGTGTGGTTCGGCGTGATGTTCCTCATCTGCATGCAGCTCGGACTGCTCCTGCCGCCGCACGGGCTGCTCCTCATGACGATGAAAAGCGTCTCGCCGCCGCAGGTGACCATGGTGCACATCTACCGCGGAGTGGTACCGTATGTGCTGATCAGCCTGGTCGTGCTCATGGTCATTTTCCTGGTGCCTGGGGTTGCGACCTGGCTGCCTTCGAAGATCGGCTGAACATGGAACGCTCGTTCAAGGAAGAAGTGGAGCAGCTCAGGCTGGGCGAGGGCGCGATCTTTCGCGGCGAAGGCATCCTCGCCGTGACCAAGGCGCTGCTGCAGTCGGGCGTGTCGTACGTAGGCGGCTATCAGGGGGCGCCGGTTTCGCATCTGATGGACGTGTTGAGCGACGCGCGCGACATCCTGGACGAACTGGGCATCCACGTGGAAACGAACGCCTCCGAGGCCGGCGCCGCGGCGATGCTCGGCGCTTCCATCAATTACCCCTTGCGCGGCGCGGTGACCTTCAAGTCCACCGTAGGGACCAATGTGGCGTCGGATGCGCTTTCCAACCTCGCTTCGGCGGGTGTCAAGGGCGGCGCGCTGATCGTGTTGGGCGAGGATTACGGCGAGGGCGCCTCGATCATCCAGGAGCGCAGCCACGCCTTCGCGATGAAGTCGCAGCTCTGGCTGCTCGATCCGCGCCCCAACCTGGCGAAGATCGTGGAGATGGTGGAACAGGGGTTCGAATTGTCGGAAGCGTCGAACACGCCGGTGATGCTCGAGCTGCGCATCCGCGCCTGCCATGTCCAGGGAACGTTCGCGACCCGGAAGAACCGCGCGGCGCGCTATTCCAAGCGGGCTTTCCTCGAGCGCCCGGATTTCGATTTTGCCCGCATCAGCCTGCCCCCCGCCACCTATGCGCAGGAGAAGCACAAGATCGAGGTGCGCTGGCCGGCGGCAGTCCGGTTCGTGCGCGAACGCCATCTCAACGAAGTATTCGCCGGTAAACGTTCGGATGTCGGCATCGTCTGCCAGGGCGGCCTCTATAACGCCACCATCCGCGCCCTGCAGCAGCTCGGCCTGGCCGACGCTTTCGGCGCCACCCAGGTGCCGATTTACTGCCTGAACGTGACCTACCCGCTCGTCCCCGAGGAAATCGTCGCCTTCTGCGGCGGCAAGCGCGCGGTGCTGATCGTAGAGGAAGGCCAGCCCGCCTACATCGAGGACGCGGTGCTCGCCACACTGCGGCGCCACGCCATCGAAGCGGTCAAGGTGCACGGCAAGGACGTGCTGCCGATGGCGGGCGAATACACGGGCGAGGCCGTGGTCGGCGGCATCGCGCGCTTCCTCGATTGCCTTCAGGCACTGCAGTCGATCACCCAACCCAGGAACAAGGCGCGCGAGCTGCTGGGCGCGGGACTGCCCGCGCGGCCGCCGGGCTTTTGCACCGGCTGTCCCGAGCGCCCGGTGTTCGCGGCAATGAAGCTGGTGGAGAAGGACCTCGGCAAATACCACGTCTCGGCCGATATCGGCTGCCACACTTTTGCCACCCTGCCGCCGTTCGAGATCGGCCACACCGTGCTCGGTTACGGTCTCGGGCTCGCTTCCAATTCGGCGGTGCACGCGATGTTCGGCAAACGCACCGTCACCATCATGGGCGACGGCGGCTTCTGGCACAACGGCCTCACCTCGGGGGTGGCGAACGCGGTGTTCAACAAGGGCGACGGCATCCTGCTGATCATGAAGAACGGCTACAGCGCGGCCACCGGGGCGCAGGAACTGCCCTCCTCCGCGCAGCACAGCGAGCACAAGGCCGCCGACATGTCGATCGAGCGCGCGCTAGGCGGCCTGGGCGTGAAGTGGATGCGCACCGTGCACTCCTATCACGTAGGCGAGATGAGGCAGACGCTGAAGAAAGCGATGACCACACCCGAGGCGGGCCTCAAGGTCATCATCGCCGACGGCGAGTGCCAGCTGGAGCGCCAGCGCCGGCTGCGGCCCCAGGTCGCGGCCGCAATCGCCCAGGGCCGGCGCGAGGTTCGGGTCAAGTACGGCGTAGACGAAGACACCTGCACCGGGGACCATTCCTGCATCCGGCTCTCGGGCTGCCCCACCCTCACGGTCAAGGACAACCCCGATCCGCTGCGCTCGGACCCGGTGGCCACCGTGATCGAGGGCTGCGTAGGCTGCGGCCTGTGCGGCGAGAACGCCGACGCCGCGGTGCTCTGCCCGTCGTTCTACCGCGCCGAGATCGTGCAAAACCCCAATGCGTGGGACCGGTTTCTGGCCAGGCTGCGAGGGCTGATGCATGGAACGCCAGTTCACTGAAGAGATTCGGTCGCTCCACCTCGGCGAAGGCGCGACCTTTCGCGGCGAGGGCATCCTGGCGGTCACCAAGGCGCTGTTGCAGTCCGGCGTCGCTTACGTGGGCGGTTACCAGGGGGCGCCGGTATCCCACCTGCTCGATGTCATGGTGCAGGCGCGCGGCTACATGGACGAGCTGGGGGTGCACGTGGAAGCCTGCACCAACGAGGCTTCGGCAGCCGCGATGCTCGGCGCCTCGATCGGCTACCCGGTGCGCGGCGCGGTCACCTGGAAATCGATCGTCGGCACCAACGTCGCCGCCGACGCGTTGTCGTACCTTTCGACTGCGGGCGTGACGGGCGGCGCGCTGATCGTGGCCGGCGAGGATTATGGCGAGGGGGCGAGCGTGGCGCTCGAGCGCACGCACGCGATCGCCCTCAAGTCGCAGCTCTGGCTGCTCGATCCGCGCCCGAACCTGCCGAGCATCGTGCGCATGGTGGAAAAGGGGTTCGAGCTGTCGGAGGCTTCCAGCACGCCGGTGATTCTCGACCTGCGCATCCGCGCCTGCCACGTGCAGGGGTCGTTCCTTGCCCGGGACAACCGGGCGCCGGCGATTTCCATGCTGCGCAAGCTCGCCGCGCCGGCCGCGTTCGACTACGACAAGCTCTCGCACCCGCCCGCGACCTTCCGGCAGGAAAAAGTCAAGGCCGAAGTCCGCCTGCCGGCCGCGCGCCGTTTCGTCGCCGAGGAACGGCTGAACGAGCACTTCGGCGGCGAGCTGCGCGACATCGGCATCATCGTTCAGGGCGGTCTGTACAACAATCTGGTGCGTGCGCTCGAGGCGATCGGCCTCGCGGATCACTTCGGCAGCGCGCGGCTGCCGATCCTCGTCCTCAACGTCGTCTACCCGCTGGTGCCGGAGGAAATCTGCGCGTTCTGCTCCGGCAAGCGCGCGGTGCTCGTCGTGGAAGAGGGCCAGCCCGAGTTCATCGAGCAGGATGTGTCGACGCTCCTGCGCCGGAGCGACGTGCCGGCGAGACTCCACGGCAAGGACCTGCTGCAGATGACCGGCGAGTACACCGTAGAGGTCATGGTGCGGGGATTGGCGCGTTTTCTTGCGCGGCACGAACCCTCGGTCGACGCGGAACCGGGCACGCAATGGCTCGCGCGGGCGGATCGTGTGCGCCAGAACGCGAGTGCGGCGCTCGGCGCGCCGGTGCCGGCGCGGCCGCCGGGCTTCTGCATCGGCTGCCCGGAGCGCCCGGTATTCGCCGCGATCAAGCTGGCCGCCCGCGAGGTCGGCCTGCCGCACATCTCCGCCGACATCGGCTGCCACGCCTTCGCCACGCTCGAGCCGTTTTCGATGGGCAACACCATTCTCGGCTACGGCATGAGCCTCGCTTCGAGCGCCGCGGTGGCGCCGATGATGCAGCGCCGCCCGCTCGCCATCATGGGCGATGGCGGCTTCTGGCATAACGGCCTCCTGTCCGGGGTTGCGTCGAATCTGCTCAACGCCGGCGACGCGGTGCTGGTCATCATGAAGAACGGCTACAGCTCGGCGACCGGGACGCAGGAGCTGCTCTCCTCCAGGGCGAAGAGCGACCAGTCGATCGAGCGCGCGCTGGCGGGGGTCGGGGTGCAGTGGGTGCGCACCGTGGACAACTACCGCGTCGGCGCGGTGGCCGCGACCCTCAAGCAGGCGATGTCCACGGACCACAAGGGGCTGAAGGTGATCATCGCCGACGGCGAGTGCCAGCTGGAGCGCCAGCGCCGGCTGCGGCCCCAGGTCGCGGCCGCAATCGCCCAGGGCCGGCGCGAGGTTCGGGTCAAGTACGGCGTAGACGAAGACACCTGCACCGGGGACCATTCCTGCATCCGGCTCTCGGGCTGCCCCACCCTCACGGTCAAGGACAACCCCGATCCGCTGCGCTCGGACCCGGTGGCCACCGTGATCGAGGGCTGTGTAGGCTGCGGCCTGTGCGGCGAGAACGCCGACGCCGCGGTGCTCTGCCCGTCGTTCTACCGCGCCGAGATCGTGCAGAACCCCAATGCGTGGGACCGGTTCCTCGACCGCATCCGCAATGCCGTGCTGCCGGTATGACCGTCCCGCCGCGCTCGCTCACGATTCTGATTGCCGCGCTCGGCGGCGAGGGCGGCGGCGTGCTGGCCGACTGGCTGATGAGCGCCGCGCACGCTTGCGATTTTCCGGCGCAGGCGACCTCGATTCCGGGTGTCGCGCAGCGCACCGGGGCCACGACCTATTACCTGGAGATTTTCCCGGCTGCGCGCGCCGCGCTGGGCGGCAGGGAGCCGGTGATGGCGCTCACGCCGAGCCCCGGCAACGTCGATGTCATGGTCGCCTCGGAACTGATCGAGGCCGCGCGCGCGATGCAAGGCGGCTTCGTCAGCCCCGAGCGCACCACGCTCGTCGCTTCCACCCACCGCATCTATGCCACCGCGGAGAAAATGCAGATGGGCGACGGGCGCTTCGACAGCGGCCGTGTGCTCGACGCCGCGCGCGTGCTCGCTCGCAAGGCGGTGCTGTTCGACATGCGCCAATGTGCGCAGGACGCCGGCACCGTGATCAACGCGGTGCTCTTCGGTGCAATGGCGGGCAGCGGCGCGCTGCCGCTGCCGCGCGAAGCCTGCGAGGCCGCAGTCCGGGAGCGCGGCAAGGGCACCGAAGCGAGCCTGAAGGGGTTCACAGCCGGGTTCGAACTCGCGCGCGCATCCGCCCCGCCTGAGCCGGCCGCGGCGGGCGTGCCGCATGGCGCGCAGGCGTATATCGACCTGGGCGTGGCGCGGCTGCGCGACTACCAGGGCAACGCCTATGCGGAACTGTATCTCCAGCGGCTCAAGGCGCTGCATGCCGATCCGCAGCTGCTGGCCGAAGTCGCGCGCCATCTCGCGGTCTGGATGAGCTACGAGGACATCATCCGCGTCGCCGACCTGAAGACCCGTGCGTCGCGCTTCCAGCGCGTGCGGCGCGAGGTTGGCGCGCGCCCGGGCGAGCCGGTGATCGTGATCGACTATCTCAAGCCGGGGATCGAGGAATTGGCTTCGCTCCTGCCGCCCGCGCTCGGGCGGCGGCTGATCGGCTGGGCCACAAAGCGCGGCAAGCTCGACGCCTACAACGTCGGCCTGCACGTGCGCACCTCGGGGGTGCTCGGTTTCCTCCTGGTGCGTGGCCTCGCCTGGCTCAAGCCGTGGCGGCCCTACAGTCACCGCTACCACGAGGAGCAGCGGCGTATCGAGCGCTGGCTGGCCGCGATCCGCGAGGCGACGCCCCGCAGCACGGCGCTCGCGATCGAAATTGCGGCCTGCGCGCGGCTCGTGAAGGGCTATGGCGAAACGCATCGCCGGGGGCTGGCGAGCTTCGCCGCTATTTTCGATGCGCTGGTCGACCACCCGCCGGTCGCCGACGCAGCCGCACAGGCGGCGGCGATCCGCAGGGCGCGCGACGCCGCCCTGGCCGACCCGGAGGGCAAATCGTTGAGCCAGGACCTCGGCAAGCCCGTGGTTTGGCTGTCAAAGGCGCCTTAGAACGCTAGAATTCCCCTCTTCACGAGGAAGCTTTGATGGCAGCGATCCCGCAAGCGTCCGTCCAGGCCGTGCGCGCCGAACTCTACCGGCGCATGGGCGTGGACAACCTCGCGCCGCTGTGGGAGGTGCTGCACGACCTGGTGATCCCGCAACCCCGCAGCCCGGCGGTCCCGGCGCTCTGGAAGTACCGGGACATTCGGCCCTACATCCTGGAGTCGGGACGCGTCATCACGGCGAGGGAAGCGATCCGGCGCGTGCTCATTCTCGAGAACCCGGGAATGCGGGGACAGGCGTCGATCACGCGCAGCCTTTACTGCGGCCTGCAGCTGATCCTGCCGGGGGAGATCGCGCCCAGCCACCGCCATACGCAGTCGGCGCTGCGCTTCATCGTGGAAGGATCGGGAGCCTATACCGCGGTCGATGGCGAACGCACTACCATGCGCCCCGGCGATTTCATCATCACGCCGTCGTGGACCTGGCACGACCACGGCAATCCGGGCGGCGAAGCCGTGGTCTGGATGGACGGCCTCGACATCAACATCCTGGCGCTGTTCGACGCGCAATTTGCCGAGAACTACCCCGAAGAGGCGCAGCCGGTGACGCGCAACGAAGGCGACTCGTACGCGCGCTACGGCAACAACCTGACGCCGCTCGGGCCCTTGCCGCAGAGCCGCACCTCGCCGCTATTCAGCTATCCGTACGAGCGCAGCCGCGAAACGCTGCACGCGCTTTCCAGGAATGAGCCCCCGCATGCCAGCCATGGCTGGAAGCTTCAGTACAGCAATCCGCTTCTCGGCGGCTTTGCCATGCCGACGATCGGTTCCTTCATCCAACTCCTGCCCAAGGGGTTCCAGTCGGCGCCGTACCGCTCTACCGACGGCACGGTGTACTCGGTGGTCGAGGGCAGCGGCCGCGTGACGATCGGCGGCGGGGCTTACGCCTTCGAGCCCAGGGACACGTTCGTGGTGCCGTCGTGGCATGCGGCGAGCTTTGCGGCCGGGACCGAGTGCGTGCTTTTTTCCTATTCCGACCGGCCCGCGCAGGTGGCGCTGGGGTTCTGGCGCGAAAGGCAAGGATGAGCGACGCGGCACTTTACTCACGCGAGTACAACGCCCGGGCGCTGGTTCCCGAGCATCCGCAGTTCTTCGCCCGCTGGGGGGAACTCTCGGCGCGCGCGCGCGCCACCATGATCTGCTACCTCGACCGGCGCTACGGCGAGATGCCGGGCGAAGCGATGGACATCTTTCCGGCGCGCAAGGGCGACGGCAGTTGCATGATGTTCATCCACGGCGGCTACTGGCGCTCGCTCGACAAGGCCGATTTTTCGTTCCTCGCGCCGGCGTGGGTGGACGCGGGGGTCTCGCTCGCGGTGGTGAATTACGACCTCTGTCCGAAAGTCACGGTCGAGACGATCGTGCTGCAGATGCTGCGTGCGAGCAGCTGGCTGTACCTGAACGCCGAGCAGTACGGCATGGACGAAGACCGGCTTTACGTAGGCGGCCATTCGGCGGGCGGGCATCTGTCGGCGATGATGATGGCGGCGCTGTGGCCGGTGTTCGATCCGCGGCTGCCGAAGGACCTGTTCAAGGGGGCGCTCGCGATCAGCGGCATCTACGACCTGCGGCCCATGGTACAGGTCGACTGGCTCAACCCCGACCTGAGGCTGGACGAGGCGGCCGCGCTCAAGGTCTCGCCCGCCTTTCTGCCGCCCGCCACGCGCGCACCGGTGATGACTTGCGTGGGCGGCAACGAAAGCCCGGAGTTCAAGCGCCAGAGCGCACTGCTCGGTGCGCGCTGGAAAGGCGTTTTCGCCGGCGACATCGCGATGCCCGGAACGAATCACTTCTCCGTGGTCGACGCACTGGCCAACCAGTCGAGTGCCCTTTTTGCCGGTGCCCGCCGGCTGATGAAACTTGACAAATAACGCCTACCTGAAGCCGGGCGCATTCATCGACAGCGACCACCCGGCCGTGCGGGCGTTCGCGCTCGCGCACGTCAAAGGGGATACGGAACGCGAGCGTGCGGTGTCGCTCTACTACGCGGTGCGCGACGGCATTCGCTACGATCCCTTTCTCAACTTTACCGACATCGAAACTTACCGCGCCTCGAGCGTTCTCGCGCGCGGGGTGGGATTCTGCGTCGGGAAATCGGCGCTATACGCGGCTTGCGTGCGCGCCGTAGGCATTCCGGCGCGGGTCGGCTTCGCCGACGTCAAGAACCATCTGACGACGCCGCGCCTGCGCGAGCGCATGGGCTCGGACATGTTCATCTACCACGGCTTCGCCGAGCTGCTGCTGGAGGGGAAATGGGTCAAGGCGACGCCGGTGTTCAACCGCGAGCTTTGCCAGCGCTTTCGCGTCAAGCCGCTCGAATTCGACGGCCGCTCGGACTCGATCTTCCATCCGTTTGACGAGGACGATCGCCGGCACATGGAGTACATCAAATTCCGCGGCACCTTCGCCGACGTTCCGGCGGAGAGAATCATGCGCGATTTTCAGGAGTATTACCCCAGCGGGTACTCGCAAGGCGACGAGACCGAGAAGGAAGCGTTCGGGTAGGTTGGACTGTTGGAACGCGGATTTGACGACCGAAGTACTGAGTGCGACGATCGTATTCATGGGCCTTGTGCACACCAATATTGTCCTCAAGAACCCGCGCCACCTCGAGTTGCGTCCGGTGGAGATCCGCGCGCTGGCTGATACCGGCGCTCTTCATCTTTGCATCCCCGAGCACGTTTCGATTCAGCTCCGACTCGAGCAACTGCAAGAGCGTGAAGTAACCACCGCGGATGGCTTGAAGCACCTGTGTCCGTACGTCGGCCCGATAGAGGTGCGCTTTGGCGATAGAGCCTGCTTTACTGGCGCCTTGGTCCTGGGAGACGAAGTACTGCTTGGCACCCTGCCGGTGGAAGATATGGATCTCGTCATTTCACCGGCAATGCGGACTGTCACCGTCAAACCGAATAGTCCGAATATTCCGTCATCCACGGCCAAGTAGTCTGGTTGAGACCGCGTCCTGAGTCCATGTGGAACGGACGGGCCGGAAGCGCAGTGCTGCCTTTGGTTACCAAGGCGGTCCGCCGTTCACCAAACCCGCCGAGAACCGCCGACGTGGCTGACACTCTTGGCGGCCAGTGGATCTTTCCGGCGGCAATCACCCGTTGTGAACCGATGACAGTGATGGAGCGCAACCCGTAGTGGACCAGGCAACCCACAACAAAATCGTCTCCTTCATCTGGGGCCTCGCCGACGATGTGCTCCGCGACCTTTTCAAGCGCGGCAAGTACCCCGACGTCATCCTGCCGATGTGCGTCATCCGGCGCATGGTCGCGGTGCTCGAGCCGACCAAGCAGAAGGTGCTCTACACCAAGAGGATGCTCGACGAGGCCGAAGGACTGCCGGATGGCTTGCTGAAGGGAGGGACGCATTCGTGAAGAAAGCGAATGAGCGGTCCGGCGCAGCCTCCGCCAAGTCGCGCAAGCTCGCGCCCGTGTCCAAGGCGCCCGCGGCCGCCGATCCCGCGGCCCTGTTGGCCGATCTACGGGCGCTCATCCAGTCCGCCCGTCAGCGGATTGCCACAGTGGCGAACTCGACCACGACGCTGCTGTACTGGCATCTGGGGCGCCGCCTTCTCGCCGAGAGCCTTCAGGATGAGCGGGCGCAGTACGGAAGACGAATTCTCGCGACCGTGTCACGAGAATTGACCGTCGAGTTCGGGCAGGCCTTTACCCTCCGCTCGCTCTATCGCGCCATTCAGTTCTGTCAGGGCTTCACGGACAAGGAGATTGTGTCGACGCTGTCGACACAATTGAGCTGGAGCCACTTCATCGAGCTGCTCCCAATCAAAGACCCGTCGGCCCGCGACTTCTACGCCGAGATGTGTCGCATCGAGCGCTGGGACGTGCGCACGCTGCGGCTAAAGATCGGTGGCATGTTGTTCCAGCGCACCGCGCTGTCGAGAAGACCGAAAGCCGTCATCTCGGCGGAGATTACCAAGCTCCGCGCCGGGCAGATGAGCCCGGACACCGTCTTTCGCGATCCGTACCTGCTCGACCTGCTGGGGCTCAAAGGGGCCTACAGCGAGCGCGACCTCGAGAGCGCCATCCTGCGCGCCTCCGCCGATGCCGAGCAGGTGGAGCTGCTCGAACTCGATGCCAAGTCCATCCGCGTCAGCGAGTACCTCACCGAGCTGCCGCCGCTACCGCTGCTCCGCGCCCGGCTGCACCAGGCGATAGAACACGCCAGGGAACAGGCGGTCAGGCGACTCCCCAACCCGGAAGGTCGGCAATGAATACCTACAACGTCACCTCCAAGGCGATCATCAGCCTCGCT
>Ga0156179_1236_pt1 | contig 12788 bp, 10 predicted proteins | sample RifCSPlowO2_12_FD_107832 | JGI IMG/M metagenome (GOLD analysis project Ga0156179, IMG submission 107832) | Betaproteobacteria bacterium RIFCSPLOWO2_12_FULL_67_28 | reverse complement strand
CGCCCCGGACCAACCCCAAGCTGAGCGACGTGGCGCGCGCCGCGGGCGTATCGCTCGCCACGGCTTCGCGCGCGCTTTCCGAACCCGAACTCGTGAAGGCCGGCACGCGCGAGCGGGTGCGGGAGGTCGCCACCATGCTCGGCTACGTGCCGCATGGCGCCGCGCGAGCGCTCGCGACGCGGCGCTCGCGCACCATCGGCGCGGTGTTTCCTCCGGTCGACAACCCGATCTTCGCCGCCGCGACGCAGGCGCTGGCGCACGACCTTGCCGCCGCCGGGTACACGCTGCTGCTCGCGACGCACGAGTACGACACCGCAGGAGAGCTCGGCGCCACGCGTGCGCTCATCGAACGGGGCGTCGACGGCCTCGAGCTCATCGGCATGGATCACGATCCCGCGGTATTCGAGCTGCTGTCGCGCTCCGGCGTGCCGTACGAGCTGATGTGGTCGCTCGACCATTCGGGGCATCACCATTGCGTCGGCATCGCGCACCGCTTCGCTTCGATGCGCATCACGCAGCACCTGCTCGATCTCGGGCACCGCGAGTTCGCGGTGATCGCCGGATTCACTGCGCACAACGACCGCGCGCGCGAGCGGCTGGTGGGGGTGCGCGAGGCCCTGGCCGGCCGCGGCATCGAGTTGCGCACCGAACGCGTTTTCGAGACCAAGTTCTCGGTGCCGCACGGGCGGCGCGCCTTCGTGGAGCTGCTCGGCCGCGCGCCGGGCTTCACGGCGCTGGTGTGCAGCAACGACGTGCTCGCGCTCGGCGCGCTCACCGAGTGCGTGCGTCGCGGCATCGGCGTGCCGCAGGCGATTTCGATCGCCGGTTTCGACGACATCGACATGGCGGCGGAGGTCACTCCCGCGCTCACCACGGTGCGCGTGCCTGCGGCGCAGATCGGGCGCATCGCCGCCGCGCGCATGCTGGCGCGCCTCGCCGGCGAGGAAGTGCCGCGGCTGGAGGAAGTGGCCGCCGAGCTGGTGATCCGGCAGAGCACCGGCAGGCCGCCCGCGTGAGCGCGCCCGGCTACGACTACGTGATCGTGGGCGGCGGCACGGCGGGTTGCGTGCTCGCCAACCGGCTTTCCGCCGGCGCACGCCATCGCGTGCTGCTGCTGGAGGCGGGGCCGCGCGACAACTATCTCTGGATCCACATCCCGATCGGCTACGGCAAGACCATGTTCCATCCGGTCTATAACTGGCGCTTCGAGACCGATCCGGAACCGAACCTGAAGGCACGCCGCATCTACTGGCCGCGTGGGCGCGGCCTCGGCGGCTCGTCCTCGATCAATGGGCTGATCTACGTGCGCGGCCAACCCGAGGACTACGACGGCTGGGAAGCGCTCGGCAACCGCGGCTGGGGCTGGAACGACGTGCTGCCGTATTTCGAGCGCAGCCAGCTGGCGACCTCGGCGATCGGCGAGAAGCACGAGCTGATGGAAGCCATCATCCGCGCCGGCAACGAGCTCGGCATCGCGGCGACCGACGATTTCAACGCCGGGCGCCAGGAAGGCGTCGGCTACTACCAGCTGTTCACAAAAGGCGGCTGGCGCTCCTCGAGCGCCACGGCCTACCTGCGCCCCGCGGCGAAGCGCCCCAACCTCGAAGTGCAGTGCAATGCGCATGCGACGCGCATTCTGTTCGAAGGCTCGCGTGCCGTGGGCGTGCGCTACCGGCAGGGCGGCGCAGAGCGCGAGGCGCGCGCGGCGCGCGAGGTGATTCTCGCCGCAGGCGCACTGCAAAGCCCGCAGCTGCTGCAACTCTCCGGAGTTGGGCCGGGCGCGCTGCTGCAGCAGTTCGGCGTTCCGGTGGTGAAGGACCTGGCAGGGGTGGGCGAGAATCTCCAGGACCACCTGCAGTTGCGGCTCCTGTACAAGTGCACGCGGCCGATCACCACCAACGACGATCTCGCGAGCTGGTGGCGCAGCGCCGCGATCGGCCTCAAGTGGCTGCTCTGGCGCAAGGGGCCGCTCGCCATCGGCATCAACCAGGGAGGCCTGTTCGCGCGCGCGCTGCCGGAATCGAAAACGCCCGACGTGCAGTTCCACTTCGCCACGCTGTCGGCCGACATGGCCGGCGCCAAGCCGCACCCGTGGTCGGGATTCACCATGTCGGTGTGCCAGTTGCGGCCGGAGTCGCGCGGCCGGGTCAGGATTCGGTCAGTCGATCCGCTCGAGCCGCCGTCCATGCAGGCCAATTACCTCTCGACCGAGTTGGATCGGCGCTGTTCGGTGGCCGGCATGCGCCTGGCGCGCTCGCTCGCCGCAACTGCAGCGCTGCGTCCCTACATCGCCGAGGAGTACCGCCCCGGCGTGCAGGCGCAGGGCGACGACGAGTTGCTCGATTTCGCACGCAGCTACGGCGCTACGATTTTCCACCCTTCCGGCACCTGCAAGATGGGCAGCGACCCGATGGCGGTGGTGGACGAACGCCTGCGCGTGCACGGTGTCGCGGGCCTGCGCGTGGTCGACTGCTCGATCATGCCGAATTTGATCTCGGGCAATACCGCGGCTCCGGCGGTGATGATCGCGGAAAAGGCTTCGGACCTGATCCTCGAGGATTCCGCGCTAGGCGGCGCGTAAGCCGAGAATCTGACGCGCTTGCGCCGGCGTCGCCGGCCGCCGGCCATAGCGCTCGCACGCGTCGGCGATTTTTTTCACCAGCTCGGCATTGCTCGCGGCAAGTCGATCGGGCTCGATCCTGAGATTGTCTTCGAGCCCGGTGCGGCAATGGCCGCCCGCCTCGAGGCACCATTGGTTCACCTCCCACTGGTGCTTCCCGGTACCGGCCGCCACCCAGGTCGCCTTGGGTAGCACGTCCTTCAGCTCGGAACGCAGAAAATCGAAGATCGAGCGCCGCGCCGGCATCGCGTTGGGGATGCCCATCACGAACTGCACGTGCGGCGGGTCCTTGAGCAGGCCCTTTTTCACCAGATTGGCGGCGTTGTAGAGCATCGCCAGGTCGAACACCTCGACCTCGGGCTTGATGTCGTTCTCGAGCATGGCCTTCGCCAGGCCCTCCACGAAATCCGGCGGATTCTCGTAGATGTTGGTCGGGAAATTGACCGATCCGGTGGCGAGGGAGGCCATGTCCGGCTTGAGGTAGAGCATCGCGCCGCGCGCCGAGAGCTCGCGGCCGCGGCCGCCGGTGGAAAACTGGACGATCATGCCGGGGCAGTGCTTGCGCACGCCTTCCTGCACGCGGCCGTAGAGCTCGGGATCCGAGCCCGGCGATTCGTCCGGGTTGCGCACGTGGATGTGCGCGAGCGAAGCTCCCGCCTCGAAAGCCTGTTGCGTCGATTCGATCTGCTCGGCGGGCGTCACGGGGACCGCCGGGTTGTCCTTCTTCTTCGGCACCGCGCCGGTGATCGCGACGGTGATGATGACGGGAGTGGCCATCGCGTGCTCCTCAATGGGGTGCGGCAAGCAGTGCCGCGATCTCGGCGGCGGCGTGCCGCATTGCCGGAAGAAACTCATAGCCTTTCTTCAGCGTCATGCGGGGCGCCGGGCCATGCACCGCTACCGCGGCGCACAGTCGGCCGCGAGCGTCGACGACGGGCACCGCAAGGCAGACCGATCCGTCCAGGAATTCGCCGCTGTCGGCGCCGATGCCGCTGGCGCGGATTTTCCGCAGTTCGCGCTCGAGCGCGTCGACGCTCGTGATGGTGCGCTCGGTGAAGCGCTTCAGCGGACCGGAACCGAGGATCCTGCGTACGCGCGCAGCGGGCAGTTGCGCCAGAAACAGCTTGCCGCTCGCCGTGCAGTGCATCGGTACGCGCGAGCCGATATCCATGTGCAGGCGCACCTTGGCCGCCGTCTCCACGCGGTCCAGGTACACGACCGCGTCGCCGTCGGGCATCGTCAAGTTGCAGGTCTCGCCGATCTGCGCCACCAGTCGCGCCAGGATCGCGTGGCGTTCGGCGCGACCCGGCGAGCGCATCTGCACCGTCAATGCCAGATCGGAGGTACGCGGCCCGACGCCGTAGCGCTTGTCGAAGGCTCCGCGCTGAACCAGTCCGCCCCGGATCAGCAGCCGGAGGATGCGATACACCGTGGGCTTGGGCAGGCCGCTCGCCCGCGTGAGGGCCTCCAGCGTTGCGGGCGCGTCCGCGCCCGCAACGAGTTCGAGCAGCGCGAACGCGCGCAGCATCGACGAAGCGGGCACGACAGGGTCGCTCCGGCTGGCGAAAGATTTCGGTGAATGAAATTCCACGTTTCATTATTGCAAGGAATCCGCAGGCCGTGCAATCATCGCGCCCTTCGCGGAGCGACCGAGTTGCGAAACGAAAACCTGACTTACGAGGACGTGCTGCGCATCGTGGAGCTGGTCAAGTCGACCCGGTTCTCCGAATTTCGCCTCAAGGTCGGCGAGATCGAAGTTCACTTGCGCCGAACTAACGGCGCTGCGCCGCAACAAGAGCCCGCGGCACCACCGGTCGCGGTCGCGATCGAGCCGGGCACGGCGGCGCCGGCGCGCGGGTCGGAACGGCAGTTCCCGCCGGACGTGGTGCTGGTGCGCTCGCCGATGGTCGGCACGTTCTACCGCGCGGCGGCGCCCGATGCCGCCCCGTTCGTCCAGGTCGGGCAGCACGTCGAGCCCGACACGACGGTGTGCATCATCGAAGTGATGAAGCTCATGAATTCGATCCCGGCGGACACGCGCGGCGTCGTGAGCGAATTCCTGGTCGAGAACGGCGCGTACGTCGAATACGCGCAGGCGCTGATGGTCATCCGGCCCGACCCGGAGGCCGGATGAAGCGCGCAAAGCGCGCAGTCCGCGGGCGTTTCGACTTCGTCGACGTCACGCTGCGCGACGCGCACCAATGCCTGTGGCAGACGCGCATGAGCACCGCCATGATGACCCCGATCCTGGGCGCCATCGACCGCGCGGGCTACGCCTACATCAACATCCTCGGCGGCGCGGTGTTCGATGTCTGCGTGCGCTACCTGCACGAAAATCCCTGGGAGCGCGTGAAGCTGCTTTGCAGCCGGCTGGCGACGCCCTGCGATGCGCTCACCCGCGGGCAGAGCCTCTACACCTTCGAGCTGTTTCCCGACGATATCGTTGCGCTCAACTCGCAGGTGTTCGCGCGCCTGGGGGTCAAGGTGCTCACCGTCTACGATGCGCTCAACGACAACCGCAATATCGAATCGTCGGTTGCGTCGGGCCACGACGCGGGCATGAAGGTCAACGCCATGATGACCTACACCCTGAGCCCGGTTCACACCGACGCTTACTACGTCGAGCGCACCCGGGAGCTGGTGCAGCTCAAGGCCGACTTCATTTCGATCAAGGATCCCACCGGTTTGCTCACCCCGGAGCGCGGCCGGACGCTCTTTCCGGCGGTGGTGAGGGCCGCGGGCCGCGTACCGCTCAAACTGCACTCGCACTGCCAGTCGGGATTGGCGCCCGAAGTCTACGAGATCGCGATCGAGAGCGGCTTTCGCTTCGGCTACACCGCGAGCGAACCGCTCGCCAACGACGCCTCGCTTCCGGCCACCGAGGATATCGGTGCACGCGCCCGCCGACTCGGCTGCCGGAGTTCGCTCGACGCCAAGGCGCTGCAGGAGGTGGCGGGCTATTTCACCTGCGTCGCCGAGCGCGAGGGCAAGCCGCTCGGCAAGATCGCGCGCTACGACCCGGCGTTGTACCAGCATCAGATTCCCGGCGGCATGATCTCGAACCTGCGTTACCAGCTGCAGACCATGCAGCTCGAGCACCGGCTGCCGGAAATCCTCGAGGAGGTTCCGCGCGTGCGCGAGGACCTCGGCTATCCGATCGTGGTGAGCCCGTTCGCGCAGTACATCGTCACCCAGGCGACGCTCAACGTGGTGCAGGGCGAGCGCTACAAGACCATCCCCGACGAGATCCGCAAGTACGCGCTGGGCTATTACGGGCGGCTCGCGGCGCAGCCGTCGGACGAGTTCCTGGAACGCGCCGCCATCCGGCCCGAGGACGCGGTGACCGAGCGCCCGGGCGAGCATCTCGAGGCGTCGGTGCCGCGGCTGCGAAAGAAATTGGGTGCCGGCGTGAGCGATGAAGACCTGCTGCTCGCCGCGTTCTATGCGCCGCCGCTGCTCGAGCCGCTGAAGAAGCCGGCGCCGGCGTTCGCGTTCCGCACCACGCCGCTGCACGAGCTGATTCGCTACCTGGGTTCGCGCTCCGATATCGAGTACGCGCGCATCCGGTTCGCTGGAACCGAAATGACTCTTTCGGCGTAGCGCAGACCGGGGCGCAGGGAGGAGGCGATCGTGAGCAACACCGCCCGCTTCGGGCTCGCCCGCGTCAACCGCGGACTGCGCCTGCTGACCGGAATCTCGGGCGGGCTGCTCACGCTGTACGTAACGCTCGCGCTGTTCGGGTTCGTGCGCAGCTCGTCGCAGCACTACGCGGCCTTCACCTTCGCGGTGATGTTCATGGCGGGACTGGTCGGCGTGCGCGCCTCGATCGAGCGGCACACCGCGGATCCCGGCGCGCGCGGATTCCGCACCCGGCTCGGGGTCGCGCTGGCCGGGTTCGTGCTTGCCTCGGCGGGCGGGCTGTACATTCTCTGGCACGCCAAGCGACTCGAAGTGGCGGCGCCGTATTTCGACAACTTCGACATGGCGGTCGGTCTGCTGTTCACCGCCGGAGTCCTGATTCTCACCTGGCTTCACTGGGGCGCGGTGCTCACGCTCGTGATCGGCGCCGCGATCGCGTACTTCTTCTACGGCCATCTGATCGAGCATCCGCTGCTCACGCACCCGCAATACGAGCCCAACTTCGTGATGAACTACGTCGGCCTCGGCACCACGCAGGGCTTCTTCTGGTTCGCACAGACCGCGGTGGACGACATCTATTACCTGGTGCTCTATGCGTCGGTGCTCTTCGGCATCGGAATGCTGCATTCGATCATCGAGATGGGCAAGGCGATGGGCAACCGCATCGCCGGGGGCGCGGCGGGTCCTGCCGTGATCGGCAGCGGCGTCGTCTCGATGGTGATGGGCGTGGCGGTGTCGAATGTCGTGCTCACCGGCCGATTCACCATTCCGATGATGAAGAAGTACGGCTACAGTCCGGCCATGGCCGGCGCGATCGAGGCGGCCGCCTCGACCTCGGGCCAGATCATGCCGCCGGTGTTGGGGCTCGCCGCTTTCATCATCGCCAGTTTCCTGGGGATGAAATACATCGAGGTGGTCAAGGCGGCGGTGATCCCCGGGATCCTGTACATGACCGGGATCGCGATCGCGGTCATGGTTTATGCCAGGCGCCACCGTTTGCCGAAATTGAGCGAGACGGTCGACGCCGGGATCATCTGGCGCACCTTTCCCGCGTTCTTCGTCTCGTTCGTCGCCGTCTGCTGGCTGCTGCTCGACTACTACTCGCCGTCCGTGGCGGGGCTCGCAGGCTGCAGCATCGCGCTGGCGCTGTCGCTGTTGCAGGGCCGCTACCGGCCGTCGCTTCGGCAGCTCGCGCTGGCGCTCGAAGAGGGCCTGGAACTGATGGCACTGCTCGCGCTGCTCCTGATTGCGATCGGGCCGTTGGGTCAGGCGTTTCTCACCACCGGCTTTTCCGGGCGCCTCGGCACGTATCTCGTCCACCTGCTGCCGGACAATTCTCTGCTGCTGCTGATCGGCGCGGCGGTCCTGTCCCTCATCCTGGGCATGGGGCTGCCGACGCCGGTGGCCTACCTCGTCGTCGCGCTCGCGCTGGTGCCGTTCCTGCAGCAGCTCGGCGTGAAGGCCTTCCTCGCGCATTACTTCGTCTTCTATTTCGCGGTGTACTCGGCGCTCAGCCCCCCGGTCGCGGTGGCGGCTCTGGCCGGAGCCAAGATCGCGGGCGCCGGGTTCTGGGAGACCTGCAGGGAATCGATGAAGCTCGCCGCCACCACGTTCATCATCCCGTTCGCCTTCGTCTACCGGCCGCAACTGCTCGCGTTCCCGAACCTCGACTGGAACATGGTGCCGCCGATCGTGGAGATTCTGCTCATCCAGTGGACCAGCTCGATCGCGCTGTTCGGTTACTTCCGGCGCCCGCTGACCACGGTCGAAACCTGGCCGTTCGGGGCCGCGACCGTGCTCGGGTACTGGGCGATGGTGACCGAGCCGTTGTACTCGACCTTCGTATTCGCAGGCGTCGTCGCGGTGCTGTTCGTCGGCGTCGGCCTGCGCCGGGCCCCTGTGCCCATTCCCGTGACCAAAGGAGGAGCACCATGAAAGCAAGACCCGTTTTGCGCAATCTGCTGGGAGCGCTTGCCCTCGCGACGTTGCCGTTTGCCACGGCTCTGGCGCAGAAGCCGGCTCCGATTGCCGTGCCGCTGCTGCTCTGTCCGTGGGGATGCGGCCCGACCGAGTCGGACACCATCCTCATGAATCAGATGATCAAGGAGGGCAACCCGGTCACCCTGCTGCCGCAAGAGACGCCGGGCTACATGTTCAACATCCGCGAGATGGCGAACGAGCGGCACTGGAAGAAGACCGCTTTCAGCACCGAAGACGTGGTCATCCAGCTTGCGCTCAAGTGGGGTGGCACGCCCGAGCTGAAGGAGTTCCTGCCCGAGCGCGTGCCGATCCGGTTCAAGCTGCTGTACGGCGAGACCTGGTGGGCGCAGGGCAAGTTCTTCGTGACTTTCGACCCTGCCATCAAGTCGCCCGCGGACTTCAAGGGCAAGCGCATCGGGCTCGGCCTGCGCGGTCAGAGCGACTGGGGCGTGTTCTCCCGGCTGATTCTCGAGCACGGCTACGGGATCACGCCGCAGAATAGCGACATCCGGCACCTGACGCCGGCGGCGCTCACCCAGCAGTTGCTCGACGGAACGGTCGACGTGGCGGTGACCGGTTTCGGCACCGAGCCGAACTTCAGGGAGATGCTGATCACGCCGCCGATGCGCCAACTCGAGGCGGCCGGCAAGACGCTGCGTTACATCGGCGTCTCGAAGGAGATCATCGACAAGGTGAACGCCAAGTTCGGCACCACTTTCCTGCACGTCACGCTGCCCGCCGGCAAGCTCCCCAAACAGACCGAGGCGCTGTCGCTCGGTTTTGTCCGCGGCTTCAAGGCGGCGCATCCGGAATTCCCGGCGGAGGCAGCCTACCAGATCGTGATGGCGGTGGCGAAGAACGCGCCGGCGATGAAGGATCTGCATGTGCTGTGGAAGATCTGGTCGCCCGAACTGATGCTGCACGGCCTGTCGGAGGAAAACGTGCATCCGGGCGCGAAGCGCGCTTTCGTCGAGCTGGGCTGGTGGGACAAGGTCAAGCAGTTCCCTCCGGTGACCTATCCGCAGTGAACCTGGACCTGAAGGGGCGCGTCGCGCTGGTGACCGGCGCGGCGCGCGGCGTCGGCGCCCGGATTGCCGCGCGCTTCGCCGAGCACGGCGCGGTGGTGTACGCGGCGGACATCGACGAGCGCGCGGCGCTGCGCATGGACGTGCGCGACCGCGCCGCAATAGGTGCCGCCGTGGCGCGCATCGAGCAGGACAGCGGCGGGCTCGATGTCCTGGTGAACAATGCAGCGCTGCTGGCCAACGGTCCGTTCGATTCGACGAGCGGCGCAGCCTGGGACGACCTCGTGGCGGTCAACCTCACCGGCGTCTACAACTGCGTGCAGGCGGCGGTGCCCGCGATGCGCCGCCGCGGCCGGGGCTCGATCATCAACATCGCGTCGGTCTCCCATGAAAAGGGCGGCGGCGCATTCGGCAACGTGTGGTACGGAGCGACCAAGGCGGGCGTGGTGGCGATGACCAAGGGACTCGGTCGCGAACTCGGGCCGTTCGGGATCCGGGTCAACGCGATCGCGCCGGCGGTGGTCGAAACGGACATGGTGCGCTCGCTCCTCACGCCGGAGGTGCGCGAGCGGATCGTGGCGCGCATCCCGCTCGGCCGCCTGGCGGAGGAGGACGACGTGGCGCGGCTCGCGGTGTTCCTCGCTTGCGCATGGTCGGATTTCATCACCGGCGAAACGATCGCGGTCGATGGCGGTTTTCTTCGCACCTGAGCTTTTCGCGCTCGCGTTCGCCGTCGCGGTGGCCGCCGGCGCGATCCGCGGCATCACCGGATTCGGCGGCGCGCTGGTGATGACGCCGCCGCTCGCACTGCTGTTCGGTCCCGCGGTTGCGGTGCCGGTGGCACTGCTGCTCGAATCCGTGGTCGCTGCGCCGATGCTCGTGCACACGCGCCGCGAAATGCGCTGGCGCGTGATCGCCCCGATCCTCGCGACCGCCTGTGCCACGGTGCCGCTGGGCGCCTATCTGCTCCTGAGTGCCGACCCGGACACGCTGCGGCGCGCGATCGCCGCGATCGTCATCGCGTTCTCGTTGCTGCTGCTTCGCGGCTGGAGCTACCGGGGTCGACAGCGCATCGCGACCTCGATTGGACTGGGTGCGCTGAGCGGAGCGATGGCCGGGGCGACCAGCATCGGCGGGCCGCCGGTCATCCTGTACCTGCTCTCGGGCCCGGACGCGGTAGCGACTACGCGCGCCAACCTCACCCTCTTCGTCGCCGTGACCTCGCTCGCGGGAATCGTCGCGCTGTGGTCGAACGGCGTGCTCGGCGCGCGCGCGGCCTGGACGGGAGTCGCGCTCGCACCGGGCTATTACGCCGGGCTGGTGGCGGGCACGCGCGCCTTCGTGCGTTTCAACGACCGGCGCTTCAGGCAGTTCACGCTGCTGCTGCTGATCGCGGTGTCGAGCGGAATTCTTCTCGCTTAGGAGACAGGCATGCGATTGAAGGACAAGTCAGCCATCGTCACCGGCGCGGCGAGCGGCATCGGCGAGCAGATTGCGCGCGCGTTCGCCGCCGAAGGCGCGCGCGTCTGCGTCGCCGATCTCGATCTGGCGGGCGCCGAGCGCGTCGCCGGGTCGCTTGGCGCAGCGGCGATGGCGCTGCGCATGAACGTGACCGACGAAGGCGAGGTGGAGCGTGGCGTCGCCGAGGCGGCAAAGCGGCTCGGCGGCGTCGACATCCTGGTGAGCAACGCCGGAGTGCAACACATCGCGTCGGTCGCCGAGCTTTCGTTCGCCGACTGGAAGCGCATCCTCGCGGTGCATCTGGATGGCGGCTTTCTCACCGCGCGCGCCTGCCTGCGCCGCATGATCGGGCAAAAGCGCGGCGGCGCGCTGATTTTCATGGGCTCGGTGCACTCGAAGGAGGCGTCGGTGCAAAAAGGGCCGTACGTGGCGGCGAAGCACGGATTGCTCGGTCTCGCGCGCGTGCTGGCGAAGGAGGGCGCGCCGCACGGCGTGCGCGCCAACGTCATCTGCCCGGGGTTCGTGCTCACGCCGCTGGTCGAGCGGCAGATTCCACAGCTGGCGAAAGAGCGGGGCATCAGCGAAGCGGCCGTGGTGAAGGACGTGATGCTCGCGACCACCGTGGACGGCGAATTCACTACCGTGGCGGACATCGCCGAGGTCGCGGTATTCCTGGCTGCCTTTCGGTCCAATGCACTCACCGGGCAGTCGATCGTGGTGAGCCACGGCTGGCACCTGCAATGAGTTTTCGGGAAAAACACTGATACATTGGCGCAACTTCGAGCAAGGAGCAGAGCACATGGGCAAGGAAATGGATCTGCCGGTGCAGGCGATCGTCACCGGCAAGCAGCGCATGACGCCTTCGGAAGCGTTCGTGGAGACGCTCGCCGCGCAGGGGGTGAAGGACGTCTTCGGCATCGTCGGCTCGGCCTACATGGACGCGCTGGATCTGTTCCCCGCCGCGGGCATCCGCTTCATCCCGACGGTGCACGAGCAGGGCGCGGCGCACATGGCGGACGGCTACTACCGCGTCAGCGGGCGGCACGGCGTGTGCATCGGGCAGAACGGACCGGGGATCACCAATTTCGTCACCGCGATCGCCGCGGCCTACTGGGCGCATAGCGCGGTGGTGGCGATCACGCCGGAGACGGGGTCGCTGTCGATCGGCCTGGGCGGGTTCCAGGAGACCGACCAGCTGCCGATCTTCTCCAAGATCACCAAGTACCAGGCGCACGTCAACAACCCGGCGCGCATGGCGGAGCTGACGGCACGCGCTTTCGACCGCGCGATCCTCGAGATGGGCCCGGCGCAGCTCAACATTCCACGCGACTATTTTTACGGCGAACTGGACTGCGAGATTCCGCAACCGATCCGCATCGAGCGCGGCCCGGGCGGCAGCGCGAGCCTGGAGGCGGCGGCGGAACTCCTGGCGCAGGCCCGGTTCCCGGTGATCATCGCCGGCGGCGGCGTGACGCAGGCGAACGGCGTCGAGGCGGCCATCGCGCTCGCCGAAGCGCTCGATGCGCCGGTGTGCAATTCGTACCTGCACAACGACAGCTTTCCGGCCAGCCACCGTCTCGCCTGCGGGCCGCTCGGCTACCACGGCTCGAAGGCGGCGATGAAGGTGCTCTCGCGCGCCGACGTGGTGCTCGCGCTCGGCTCGCGCCTGGGGCCCTTCGGCGTGCTGCCGCAATACGGCTTCGAATACTGGCCGCAGAACGCCAGGCTCATCCAGGTCGACGCCGATCCTCGCGTGCTCGGCCTGGTGAAGAAGACCTCGGTCACGGTGAACGGCGATGCGCGCGAGGCGGCGCTCGCCCTCGCCGCGCGCCTGAAGGGTCGCCCGCTCGCCGGCGCGGCGAGCCGCGCCGAGCGCCTCGCCGCGATGAAGAGCGAGAACGCAGCGTGGGCGCAGGAACTCGCGTCCTGGGACTTCGAGCAGGATTCGTGGAGCCTCGAGGTGGCGAAGGGCTCGCAGTACATGCACCCGCGCCAGATGCTGCGCGAGCTCTCGAAGGCGATGCCCGAGGACGCGATGGTCTCGACCGACATCGGCAACATCT
>Ga0156179_1207_pt1 | contig 12889 bp, 14 predicted proteins | sample RifCSPlowO2_12_FD_107832 | JGI IMG/M metagenome (GOLD analysis project Ga0156179, IMG submission 107832) | Betaproteobacteria bacterium RIFCSPLOWO2_12_FULL_67_28 | reverse complement strand
ATGCAAAACGGCGGTCGCCAAACCGCCGTTCGGGAAATGCTATCAGGAAATCGGGGTCAGAGTAACCCTGTAGTGCCGGGCCGCGCGTTCCGAATGAGTCTCAGTTGTCCGACGAAATCAGACCAGCGCGTATCGCCAGCCGCACCAAACCGGCCACGGCGCGAATGCCGAGCCGTTCCTGATCTGCGCACGGTGCGACTCGACCGTCTTCGCTGAAAGCCCAAGGCGGTAGGCGATTTCCTTGGTGTGCACGCCTTCGGCAATCAGCTTCAGGATCTCGCTCATCACTACCGGCTTGGGCGAGGGCATGGGCCCGATCATGCAGTCCGCGCCGCGCCTCAGGCATCGGGATTTTCCCGGTTCCGGGCGGGCAATTCCCTAGGGCCGGCCTTGAGGCACCGCATGGCGAACACCGGTCTGGGTGTACAATGCTCTTGTACACTTCAGGAGCGCCGAATGACGGATGTCAAGGTGAGCCGGTTGCGCCAGGAGCTGCCAGCTTATCTGGCGAAGGTGGCGCGCGGCGAGCGCGTGCGTGTGACCTCGCGCGGCAGGCCGATCGCCGAGATCGTGCCCGCCGCGGCGGCGGGTGCCGAGATCGAGGCGGCCCGCACGCGGCTGCGCGGCAGCGTGCGGCGTTTCGATCGCCCACTCGAGCCGGTCATCGACGCGGCCGAATGGCACATGAATCGCTGATCGTTCTCGACACCCATGCGCTGCTGTGGTGGGTGTCCGGCTCGAAACGCCTCTCCGCGCGCGCGCGACGCGCGATCCGCGCCGCCACCGTCGATGCTCCGGCGGCCGCGTCGACGATCAGCGTGCTCGAAATCGTCACAGCGGTGCGCCGGGGGCGCTTGGAGCTCGCGGCGCCGGTCGAGAGCTGGCTTGCCGACCTGCGCCTGCTGCCCGAGCTGCGCTTCGAGCCGGTGAGCGTCGAGATCGCGCGGCGCGCCGGGACGTTCGACACCCCGATGCCGGGAGATCCCGCCGACCGCATCATCGCCGCCACGGCGATGGTGTTGCGCGCGCGGCTGGTGACGGCGGACGAAGAACTGCGCCGCGTCGCGGGGTTGCGTGCGGTGTGGTGACCCGCGCCCGCCGATCCAGCGGACCGTAGCAGGTGTTGGCAATCGACAGCGGCACGAACGAGGCAGCGCCCCCTGGAGGCATGAAAACAGCGCCGGGACGCACTGCGCCTCTTAGCAAGTCAGCGGCGCGGCGGACCTGCCTTCGGCAGCACCACTGGCCGCAGCCCGACGGCCCGAGCCAACTGGCGCTGCCGCAGATCGAAGGTCAGGAACCGGCCCAGGCCGAGTTCCAGGGCGCTCGCGACATGCAGCACGTCCAGCGTGCGGCAGCCCAGCGCGGGCGTGTGCCTGCGGCTGAGTTCCGCGGCCCGCTGCAGGGCGGAGCGCCACAGCAGATCGGCCTGCACGCAGCGTCCCGCCGCGAAATCCTCGTCGAACGAAGCGAGCGCGTCGCTCATGGCTGGCGCCGTGATCGCGCCGCGGAACGCTGCAAGGCAGATGCCGTTCACGATTTCCACGCGGCCATGATGCGTCACGGCAAGCGCGCCTCGGTTGCGCGCCCGCCAGGCGCTCATCGCGGCGGATTCCGGCTGATGCAGGTAGAGCCTGAGCAGCGCGCTGGGGTCGGCGTACGTGGCTTCAACGACCGCCACGATTCTCCTCGTCAAGATCGCGGGCGGCGGCGGCGCTCATCGGTCGCGGCTGCAGGCGTTTCATCCGTCTCAGGTAGTCTTTGGCCGCGGGCCGGCTCGGCGCGCGCGAGGGGGAATAGAGCGTAAGCCGATACCGGGGCACACCCCGTTCGGTCAACAGGACTTCGCCCTCGGCTTCGATCAGCTTGCGCACCTTGGGGAAGCGGTTGCGCAGCTCGCGGACGGTTGCGCTCGAGGCCATGATGTGAGACAAGAGTGTATCACACTGGAGATTCACGCCCGCCAACCGGAGGACCCTGTGCCGCCGTTACTCTGACCCCAATTTCCTGAGGCGTTTTTCCTCGGCCGCCGTGAGCACGCGCACGCAGGGCTGATAGCCTTCGTGCACGATGCCGTGCAGTTCCATGCGCTTTTGCGAGCGCAGCAGTTTCGCCAGGTACTCGGTGATCTCGGCGGTGATCAGCTGCCCGGGCACCAGCACCGGGATGCCGGGCGGGTAGGGCACGATGCCGTCGGCGCAGACGCGCTGCGCCAGATGGCGGTTGACGTGCTCGGTCTCGTCGAATACCGGCACCAGCTCGCCGCCGCAGTAGTAGGCGTCGCGCGGCAGGAACCGCAGGCGCGTGAAGCCCGGGATCTCGGGCGTCTGCACCAGGCGCCGCGGCGGCCGGCCTTCGCGCGCCAGGCGCATCAGGGCGTCGTACAGGCGCGACACCTTCGAGCGCGTGGTGCCGATGGTGAGCAGCAGCGTGAGCGTGTTGAAGGTGCTTTTCTCGACCTGGATGTTGTAGCGGTCGAACAGCTCCTTCTGCAGGTCCTCGACCGTATAGCCGCAGCCGGAGACGTCGATCGTCACCTTGGTCGGGTCGAGCCGGATGTTGTCGTCCCTCACTTCCGGCGGCAGCAGGTCGTCGAGTTCCAGGCAGCGGAACACGCCGGTGGAATTGATCTGCTGGCGCAGCTCGGCGGCGAGTTCCAGCGTGCGCGCGAGCAGCTTGTAGCCCTCCATCACCGCCTGCTTGCGCGCCACGTCGAGGCTCGCGATCAGCCCGTACTGCGGGCTGGTCGAGGTGTGCATGTTGAAGTTCTCGCGGAACAGGTGCTCGCGGAAATCCGCATCGTTGACGTGGATCATCGAGGCCTGCGAGAACGCCGACAGCACCTTGTGGGTGGACTGCGTGGCGTAATCGGCGCCGGCCTCGAGCGCGGTGGGGCGGAACTCGGGATGAAAGCGCGCGAAGCCGTACCAGGCTTCGTCGACGATCACCTTGATGCCCTTTTCGTGCGCGCCTTCCACGATCGGCGCGAGGTCGTAGCGCAGCCCGTCGTAGGTGCACGAGGTGAGAATCAGCGCCTGCGCGTCGGGGTGCGCGGCGATCGCCTCGAAGATCGCCCGCTTCGGCACCGGCCCGTAGAGGCCGAACTTGCGGTTGAGCGCCGAGTCGAGGTACACCGGGTGCGCGCCCGAGAGCACCACACCGTGGTGCACGCTCTTGTGGCAGTTGCGGTCGAGCAGGAGCTTTTCGCCGGGTGCGAGCAGCGTCTGGAAGATGACTTTGTTGGCGGTCGAGGTGCCGTTGGTGGCGAAAAACGTGCGCCGCGCGCCGAACGCCTTGGCGGCGAGCGCCTGCGCCTCGCGGATCACGCCTTTCGGTTCCATCAGCGAATCGAGCATCGGCACCGACACCGACAGGTCGGCGTCGAACACGTGCTCGCCCATGAACTCGTAGAAGTCGTTCGCCCAGGGGCTCGCGCGCAGGCTCTCGCCCGAGGAATGACCCGGCGTGTGCCACTGGTCCTTCGCCATCCAGACGTAGCTCTTCAGCTGGTCGTAGAAGGGCGTGCGCGCGCGCTCCTGGAGCTGCGCGTTGAGGATGCGGTAGATGCCGCGATGGTCGCGCTCCTCGCGGTAGAAGTAGCCGTCCACCGCCTCGGTGAAGAGCGCATCGACCACGTCGTCTTCCTTTTCCTGCGCGATCAGGATGTAGACGTCGAGCTCGGGGCGAAAGCGCGTGATGCGCTGCACCAGTTCGAGCGCCGACATCTGCAGCCGGGGACTGCGCTTGCCCTCGCTTGCGGCGCCGTTGCGCCTGCCGCGTCCGGGCAGCGAGTAGAGCTTGTCGTCCACCAGCACGCACTGGATGTCGCCGTCGGACTCGATCGCCGCGAGCGCGTCTTTGGCCGTGGTGACGCCGGCAAACGTGATGCCGCAGGGGTTGTCGAGCGAGCGCGCCGCGGCGTTCAGTCCCTTGACGATCTCGCGCAGCACCAGCGACTCGTCGTTGATGACGAGGATGCGGCTGACCGGGTGCGGAGCGCGTAGCGGTGCAGGGCGCGGAGTGTGGCGAGCCATGCGCGGGCTACGCTTGAGTTGCTGCCGGGTTCATGCGGCGGCCCGACTTGCGGCAGGCGCCCAACCTATAATCCCCGCACCATGCCCGAAGCGGCCGCTGCAGAATTCGTGATCGAGGGAGTGACCGCCGACGGCAAGACGTTCCGGCCGAGCGACTGGGCCGAGCGCTTGTGCGGCGTCATGGCCGCGTTCGGCAGCGATCACCGGATGCAGTATTCGCCGTACGTGCATCCCGTCACCGCCAACGGCCTGCGCTGTGTCGTGGTCGATGAGCGGCTGGAAGGCATCGAGCCGATGGCCTACCGTTTCCTGCTGAGTTTCGCCAAGGACAACGAACTGTGCACGCGGGTCGGGCGGATCGCCGAGCGCACCGTGCTGGCGCAACTGCAGCGCGCCGGAGGCTCGGCCGCGTGATTCGGCTACGACATCGCCTTGATGGCGTGCGCGAGACGGCTCTTGTGGCGTGCGGCGGCGTTGCGATGCAGGACGCCTTTGGCCGCGACGCTGTCGATGACGCTGCGCGACTTTTCCAGCGCGGCGCCGGCCGCGGCCTTGTCGCCGGCGGCAATCGCCTTCTTGACGTGCTTGATCGCGCTGCGCGCCGCGCTGAGCTGGCTGATGTTGCGGCTGCGCCGCCCGATCGCCTGGCGTGCACGCTTGCGCGCCGACTTGATATTGGCCATGACCTTGATCCCGTTACGAAAAGGGGCGGCATTCTAGCATGAACCTTCTGCGCGCCATGGCCACGGTGAGCAGCATGACGCTCGCGTCGCGCGTGCTGGGCTACGTGCGGGATTTCTTCATCGCGCGCGCCTTCGGCGCGGGCCTCGCCACGGACGCCTTCTTCGTCGCGTTTCGCATCCCGAACCTGCTGCGGCGCCTTTTTGCCGAGGGCGCGTTTTCGCAGGCCTTCGTGCCGATCCTGGCCGAGCACCGGAACCGCCAGTCGCCGGAAGAGACGCGCACCCTGGTGGATGCGGTCGCTACCGCACTCGGCGTCGCACTCGCGATCACCGCGGCGCTGGGGGTGGCGGCGGCGCCGCTCATCGTCTACGTGTCGGCGCCCGGGTTTGCCAGCGACCCGGACAAGTTCGAGCTGACCGTGTCGCTGCTGCGGATCACGTTCCCGTACATCCTATTCATTTCCCTGGTCGCGCTCGCCGCCGCAATCCTCAATACCTGGAACCGGTTCGCGGTGCCGGCCTTCACGCCGGTGCTGCTCAACGTCTCGTTCATCGTGGCCGCCGCGTTTGCCGCACCGTGGTTCGACCCGCCGGTTCTCGCCCTCGCCTGGGCCGTGTTCGCCGGCGGTGCGTTGCAGTTGGCCTTCCAGCTGCCGTTTCTGGCGCGCATCGGCATGCTCCCGCGCTGGCGCCTGAGCCTGCGCCATCCGGGCCTCGGGCGCGTGCTGAAGCTCATGGCGCCGGCGCTGTTCGGCGTTTCGATCAGCCAGATTTCGCTCCTCATCAATACGATCTTTGCGTCGTTTCTCGTCTCCGGCAGCGTCTCGTGGCTGTATTACGCGGACCGCCTGATGGAATTTCCCGCCGGGGTGCTCGGCGTCGCGGTCGGAACGATCCTGCTGCCGAGCCTGTCCAAATACCACTCCGACGGCGCGCCGCAGGAGTACGCGAAGCTCCTCGACTGGGGGTTGCGCGTCACGCTGCTGCTCGCGGTGCCCGCGGCGGTTGCGCTCGCCGTGCTCGCCATGCCGCTCATCGCGACGCTGTTTCATTACGGCCGCTTCAGCGCCGAAGACGCGTGGATGACGCGCCAGGCGCTCGTCGCCTACAGCATCGGACTGATCGGCATGATTCTGGTGAAGATTCTGGCGCCCGGCTTCTACGCGCGCCAAAATGTCGTCACTCCGGTGAAGATCGGGATCCTGACCCTCGTGGCCACCCAGCTCATGAACCTCGCCTTCATCGGCCCGCTGCGCCATGCGGGCCTCGCGCTGGCGATCGGTCTCGGCGCCTGCCTCAATGCGGCGCTGCTCTACCGGTTCCTGCGCGCGCAAGGCATTTTCTCGCCGCAGCCGGGCTGGGGCGGTTTCATGCTCAAGCTGGCGTTGGCGGTGGCGATCATGGGGGCGGCGCTGCGGCTCGCCATGGGTCCGCCGGACTGGTGGCTGCAAGCCGACTGGCAGGCCAAGGTCCCGGCGCTCGCCGGCCTGGTGCTGCTCGGCGTCACGGCCTATGGCGCGGTGATGCACGCGCTCGGCTTTCGCTGGCAGCAGTTTTCGCGCCGGGGCGCCGACTGATGGCGCAGCTGGCGCCGTTCGCTGCGTTGATCGATCGCATCGACGTGCGCATCGAGCTGGCGCGCGCGTGCCTGCTGATCGCAGAGGACGCCTATCCGGGGCTCGATGTCGAAAAATACGTGACCGAGCTGGAACGCCTTGCGCTCGGCCTGCGCTCGCGCCTGAGCCCTTCGGCCGGCGCCGAAGAAAAGCTCGTTGCGCTCAACCAGTTCCTGTTCGAGCACCTCGGCTACACGGGCAACGCCGAGGATTTCTACGACCCGCGCAACTCCTATCTCAACGATGTCATCGACCGGCGCACCGGCGTACCGATCACGCTCGCGGTGGTCTACATGGAACTGGGCCGGCGCATCGGCCTGCCGCTCGAGGGGGTATCGTTTCCCGGCCATTTTCTGGTGCGGCTCAGGATGCGCGGCGGCGTACTGGTGCTCGATCCGTTTGCCGCCGGCGAACCGCAGTCCGAAGACGAGTTGCGCGAGCGCCTGCAGCGCGTCATTCCCGAAGGCGCGACGGGCGCGCTGCCGGTGTCGGAACTGCCGCTGGAGCGCTTTCTCGAGCCGGCGAGCAACCGCCAGATCCTGGCGCGCCTGCTGCGCAATCTGAAGTCGATCTACCGCGAGACCGACCAGCCGGCACGCCTGCTCGAAGTCCTCGACCGGATGCTGCTGGTGGTTCCGGACGCCACCGCGGAGTTGCGGGATCGCGGCATGTTGTACCAGCGTCTCGAGTGCCACCGTGCCGCCCTCAAGGACCTTACCGATTACCTCGAACGCGAGCCGCACGCGCACGACGCGACCGATATCCGCGCCAAGGTGATCGAGCTGAGCGCGCTGTCAGCGCGTCTGAACTGAGCCGGCACTCGCTGCACGCCGGATCTTCGATAGAATTCAGCCTTTTGCGAGCGTCGATGGTCGTCACGCACGGGACCCTGCGGCCGGGCACGGACCGGCATGCGCTGACCGTCGGCAACTTCGACGGCGTGCACCTCGGGCACCGCACGATGCTCGAGCGGGTCGTGGCGAGCGCAAAGGCGCTTGGGGTCAGGTCTTGCGTTCTCACATTTGAGCCGCATGCGCGCGAGTTTTTTGCACCCGCGACGGCGCCGACGCGGCTGACGCGGCTGCGCGACAAGCTGGAGTTGTTCGCCGAGGCCGGCATCGAACGGGTCCACGTGGCGCGCTTCGACGCGCGGCTGGCGAGCGTCGCCGCGGAGCGCTTCGTCGACGAGATGCTGCTGCAGGGGCTCGGGACGGCGTGGCTGCTGGTCGGGCGCGACTTCCGCTTTGGCGCGAAGCGGGCCGGCGACTTCGCGCTGCTGGAGCGCCTGGCGCGCGAGCGCGGACTTCGGCTCGAGGCGATGCCGGAGGTGATGCGTGAGGGCGTTCGCGTGTCCAGCTCGGCGGTGCGCGCCGCGCTCGCCGCAGGCGAGCTCGAACGCGCGGCGCAACTGCTGGGGCGGCCTTTCACGATGAGCGGGCGCATCGCGCACGGCGAGCGGCTCGGCCGGTCGCTCGGTTTTCCGACCGCCAACATCGTGCTGCGGCGCCGCCCGCCGCTCGCCGGGGTGTTCGTGGTGGAAGCGGAGCTCGAGGAAACGCATGCCCGCTTGCGCGGCGCTGCGAGCGTCGGGCGCCGGCCGACGCTGCACGCGGATGCCGCGCCGCTGCTGGAAGTGCATTTGCTCGATTTCGCCGAGGTGATTTACGGCAGGCATTTGCGCGTGACGTTTCTCGCCAGGCTGCGAGACGAGGAACGGTACGACGGGCTGGAGGCGTTGCGCGCCGCGATCGCGCGCGACGTGAGCCGCACCAGGGAGTACTTCAAGGACCATGGCTGACTACCGAAACACGCTCAACCTTCCGGAAACGCCGTTCCCGATGCGCGGCGACCTCGCCAAGCGCGAGCCGCAGTGGATCCAGGGCTGGGAGGAGCGTGGCCTCTACAAGCGCCTGCGCGTCATCGCCGCCGGGCGGCCGCGCTTCGTGCTGCACGACGGGCCGCCGTACGCGAATGGCGACATCCACATCGGCACCGCGGTCAACAAGATCCTCAAGGACATGGTCGTCAAGTCGAAAACGCTCGCCGGGTTCGACGCGCCGTATGTCCCGGGCTGGGATTGTCACGGCATGCCGATCGAAGTGCAGATCGAGAAAAAGCACGGCAAGCACCTGTCGCCGGAGGAAACCCAGCGGCTCTGCCGAGCCTACGCCAAAGAGCAGATCGAGCGCCAGAAAAAGGACTTCCTGCGCCTCGGCGTGCTCGGCGAGTGGGACAACCCGTATCTCACGATGGCGTTTCGCAACGAGGCCGACGAAATCCGCGCCCTCGGCCGCTTGCTGGCGAAGGGCTATGTCTATCGCGGCCTGAAACCGGTCAACTGGTGCTTCGACTGCGGCTCGGCGCTCGCCGAGGCGGAAGTGGAGTACGAAGACCGCAGGGACCCGGCGATCGACGTGGCGTTCGCGCTCGCCGACGCGGATCGGGAGAAGCTCGCGCGCGCGTTCGCGCTCGACGCGCTTGCGCGCGGACCGGCGTACGCGGTGATCTGGACCACGACGCCCTGGACGATTCCCGGCAACCAGGCGCTCAACGTCCACCCCGAGCTCGTCTACGACCTGGTCGAGACGGAAAAGGGAATGCTCGTCCTGGCCGCCGAGCTGAAAGATGCGTGCCTCGCGCGCTACAAACTGGCCGGCCGCACGATCGCCTCGTGCCGCGGAACGCAGCTCGAGCTGCTTCGCTTCCGGCATCCGCTCTACGATCGCGATGCGCCCGTCTATCTCGGCGACTACGTGACGCTCGACGCGGGCACCGGCGTGGTGCACTCGGCGCCGGCCTACGGCGTCGAGGACTTCGAGTCGTGCCGCCGCTACGGCATGAAGGACGACGACATCCTGCGCCCGGTGCAGGGCGACGGACGCTTCGTGCAGTCGTTGCCGCTATTCGGCGGCCGCATGATCTGGGACGCCAATCTCGAGATCGTGGCCGAGCTCGAGCGCCGCGGTGCGCTGTTCGCGCACGCGGCCGAGGTGCACAGCTACATGCATTGCTGGCGCCACAAGACGCCCGTGATCCTGCGCGCGACGGTCCAGTGGTTCGCCGGCATGGACGCGGTGCCGGGCCTTTGGGGCGTCAAGCCGCCCGAAAGCCTGCGCGCGGCCGCGCTGCGCGGCATCGAGGCGACGCAGTTTTTCCCGGCGTGGGGCCAGGCACGCCTGCACGGCATGATCGCCAGTCGGCCGGACTGGACGCTGTCGCGCCAGCGGCAGTGGGGCGTGCCGATGCCGTTTTTCATCCACAAGGAAACGGGTGAGCTGCATCCCGACACGCTGAACCTGCTCGAGGCCGTGGCGCGGCGCGTAGAGGAAGGCGGCATCGAAGCCTGGCAGCAGCTCGATGCGCGAGAACTGCTCGGAACGGATGCGGCACACTACGAGAAGGTGCGCGACACGCTCGATGTCTGGTTCGATTCGGGCTCTACGCATTTCACCGTGCTGCAGGGCTCGCACGCGGCGCAGACGGGCTTTCCCGCCGATCTCTATCTCGAGGGCTCGGACCAGCATCGCGGCTGGTTCCACTCGTCGCTGCTCGTGTCCTGCATGATGCATGGCGTGCCGCCGTACAAGGCGCTGCTGACGCACGGCTTCGTGGTGGACGGCGCGGGCAGGAAAATGTCGAAGTCCAAGGGCAACGTGATCGCGCCGCAGCAGATCGCGGGCACGCTCGGCGCCGAGGTGCTGCGGCTGTGGGTCGCGGCGACCGACTCCAGCGGCGAGCTTTCGATTTCCAACGAGATCCTGAAGCGCGTCGTGGAAAGCTACCGGCGCATCCGCAACACGCTGCGCTTCCTGCTCGCGAACACCTCCGACTTCGACGCCGCGAAGCACGCGGTCCCGGTCGCCTCGATGTCCGAGATCGACCGCTACGCGCTCGCGCTCACGGCGAAGCTGCAGCAGGATCTGGCGGAGGATTACGCGCGCTACGCGTTCCACCTCGTGGCGCAGAAGCTGCAGGGATTCTGCTCGGAGGACCTGGGCGGTTTCTACCTCGATATCCTGAAGGATCGCCTGTACACCTGCGGCGCCGATTCCCGCGCGCGGCGCTCGGCGCAGACGGCACTGTGGCACATCACCTCGAGCCTGGTGCGCCTGATGGCGCCGATCCTGTCGTTCACCGCCGAAGAGCTGTGGCGGACGTTCGCGCACGCGAGCGACGACAGCGTGTTCTTCCAAAGCTGGCACGAACTGCCGGCGGTGGCCGACGGCGCCGCGCTCATCGAGCGCTGGTCGCGCCTGCGCGAGCTGCGCAACCCGGTGCGCAAGAGCATCGAGGAACTGCGCGCGGCGGGCAAGGTGGGCTCGTCGCTTCAGGTTGAAGCCGATCTGCACGCCGAGGGCGCCGATCTCGATCTCCTGCTCAGCCTGGGCGAGGACCTCAAGTTCGTGCTGCTCACCTCGGCGGCGCGAGTCCACGCCGGGGCGGAATCGCATCTCGAAGTGATGCCGAGCGCGCACGCCAAGTGCGAGCGCTGCTGGCATTACCGTGCTGACGTCGACGAGGCGGCCCTGTGCGGGCGCTGCAGGACGAATCTGCAGGGTACGGGAGAGACGCGGGCCTATGCGTAGCGCGCTCTGGTTCGCCTTCGCGGCGGCGATCGTGGCCGCCGACCGCGTCACCAAGCTCATCGTGCTGCAGGCGTTTGCGCCGGGGGAGACCTTCGCCGTGACCGGGTTTTTCAACCTGGTGCTGGTGTTCAACAAGGGCGCCGCGTTCAGTTTTCTCGCCGGCGCGCCCGGCTGGCAGGCACCCCTGTTCGCCGCAATCGCGCTCGCGGCCGCGGCATTCATCTCGGTGCTGCTGGTGCGCCATCCGCGGCGGCGGCTGTTCTGCGCCGGCCTGGCGCTGATCCTCGGCGGCGCACTCGGCAACCTGTGGGACCGGCTGGAGTGGGGCCAGGTGGTCGATTTTCTCGATTTTCATGCCGTGGGATGGCACTGGCCGGCATTCAACGTCGCCGATTCGGCGATCACGGTGGGCGCCGGACTCCTGATCGGCGAAAGCTTCCTGCAGCGCGATGCCGGGGCATAATGCGCCCATGGATGTGCTGCTCGCCAATCCGCGCGGCTTTTGCGCCGGTGTCGAGCGCGCGATCGAGATCGTCGAGCGCGCCCTCGAACTGCACGGCGCGCCGATCTATGTGCGCCACGAGATCGTGCACAACAAGTACGTGGTCGAGAACCTGCGCGCCAAGGGCGCGGTGTTCGTCGAGGAACTGGACGAGGTGCCGGCGGGCGCGACCGTGATTTTCAGCGCGCACGGCGTCGCCAAGGCGGTGCAGGCGGAAGGCGAGCGGCGCGGCCTGCAGGTATTCGACGCCACCTGCCCGCTGGTGACCAAGGTCCACGTCGAGGTCGCCAAGATGCTGAAGGAAGGCTTCGAGATCGTGATGATCGGCCACCGCGGCCATCCCGAGGCCGAGGGTACGATGGGCCAGGCGACCGAGGGCATGCACCTCGTGGAGTCGATCGACGATGTCGCGCGCCTGAAAGTGAAGGATGCCGGCAAGGTCGCCTACGTCACGCAGACCACGCTCTCGGTGGACGACGCCGCGAAGATCGTGGCTGCGCTCAAGGCGCGATTGCCGCAGATCCGCGGTCCCAAGCGGGACGATATCTGCTATGCGACGCAGAATCGCCAGGACGCGGTCAAGATCATGGCGCCGCAGTGCGACCTGGTGCTGGTGGTGGGTTCACCCAACAGCTCGAATTCGAACCGGCTGCGCGAGGTCGCCGAGCACATCGGCGCCGAAGCCTACATGGTGGGCAGTGCCGCGGACCTGAAGACCGAGTGGCTCGCCGGCAAGCACCGCATCGGCGTGACCGCGGGGGCTTCAGCGCCGGAGGTGCTGGTCAACGAGCTGATCGAGCGACTGGTGGAGCTTGGCGCGCGCAAAGTGCGCCCGCTGGAGGGCGCCGCCGAACATGTGGTGTTCACGCTGCCGCGCGGGCTGGGCGCCGGCGCCCCGGCGAAATCGCGGCGCAATTGATGGCGCGCTGCGCAATTTCGCACATCGGCCGCGTTGCGCGCGCCTTTCGTTCGCCGGGAGCTACCGCCCGTCAAGCCGTATTGCCTGTTGTCCACCCACTGAAGTGATACTGCGAAGGGAGTGCATATGACCTCAGCCAGCGTGCCAGCGCGTCTTGTTCGAGCCAGTGCCGGATCCGGAGTCGCGCGCCGGGGCGGATTTTCGCTCATCGAGTTGATGATCACCGTAGCGGTGATCGGCATTCTGGCGGCGGTCGCTTACCCGTCCTACCAGGACTATGTGCGGCGGGGCAACCGCTCGGCGGCGCAGACTTTCATGATGACCATCGCCCAGCGGCAGGAGCAGTACCTGCTGACCAACCGGTCGTATGCGGGCACGATCTCGGCCCTCAGCCTGACGCAACCGACCGAGACCGATAGCCGGTATACCTTTGCCTTGAGCACGACCGGAACGCCACCCACGGGCTACCTGATCTCGGCGACCGCGATCGGATCGCAAACCGTGGATGGCCCGCTCTCGCTGTCGAGCGCCGGCGTCAAGACGCCGGCC
>Ga0156179_1211_pt1 | contig 13094 bp, 1 predicted proteins | sample RifCSPlowO2_12_FD_107832 | JGI IMG/M metagenome (GOLD analysis project Ga0156179, IMG submission 107832) | Betaproteobacteria bacterium RIFCSPLOWO2_12_FULL_67_28 | reverse complement strand
CCTGGATGTCGCCCAGATCGTCGACGAGGGCGGCACGCGCCAGCGCGGGCATCACCGTTTCAATCTCGGCGCCGTCTGGTCGTTCTAGGTTGCGCCCTTCGCTAGTCTGCAGGGAGAGTCGATGAGCACGCCTGCGATGCGTTTGTTACCGCGCGTCAAATTTTTGTGCGCAGTGGTGTCGGCATGTTTTGCCACAGAGCCGTTCGCCAACCCGGTCGGACCGTCAGTAGTTGCCGGGCAGGCGACTTTTGCGACCGCAGGCAAGGCACTCACGGTTACTAACAGTCCGAACGCGATCATCAACTGGCAAGGCTTTTCCATTGGCACGGGCGAGCTCACGCGCTTCCAGCAGCAGAGTGCATCGAGTGCGGTGCTCAACCGTGTCGTAGGTCAGGACCCTTCGGCGATTCTGGGAGCGCTTACGTCGAACGGCCGTGTTTACCTCGTCAACCCCAATGGCATTCTGTTCGGGCAGGGCTCGCGGGTGGACGTGGCGGGACTCGTCGCAACCACGCTGAATCTCTCGAACAACGATTTCCTCGCCGGGCGGCTGAACTTCGAAGCCGGCGCGGTGGCGAACTCGCTCGTCAACCAGGGCGAGATCGTGAGCGCGAACGGCGGGCGCATTCTGCTCATTGCACCGGACGTGCAGAACCATGGACTGATCAGCAGTCCGCAGGGGGAAGTGGTGCTGGCGGCGGGCAAGAGCGTGCAGCTGGTGGAAGCCGACCTGCCGATGTTGAAGGTGGAGGTGCAGGCGGGGGGCGAGGCGATCAACGTAGGCCAGATCATTGCCGATGGCGGCAAGATCGGCGTCTACGCGGGCTTGATCAATCAGCGCGGCGTGGTGCGTGCGGACTCGGCGAGCGTGGATGCGACCGGCAGAATCGTTTTCCGTTCGAGCGACACGACGATTCTCGACTCGGGCAGCGTGACGAGTGCCGCGGGCGCCAGGGGCGGCGAGGTGCAGGTGCTCGGGAACAAGATCGGGCTCGTTGGCACTGCCCGGATCGATGCTTCCGGCGATGCCGGCGGCGGCACGGTGCTCGTCGGGGGCGACTACCAGGGCAAGAACGCCGATGTGCAGAACGCCTATCGCACCTACATGGGGCCGCAGTCTTCCATCACGGCCGACGCAATCACAAGCGGCGACGGCGGCAAGGTGATCGTGTGGTCGGATGATGCTACGCGCGCCTACGGATCGATCAGCGCAAGAGGCGGGAGTCAATCCGGCAACGGCGGATTCGTCGAGGTCTCGGGCAAAAACTGGCTGGATTTCAATGCGACCGTCGATACGAGTGCTTCCAAAGGATCAACGGGTGTGCTGCTCCTCGATCCCGCGGCGGTGAGCATTACGAACACGTCCGACTCCGGAGGAAGTTTTAACAGCGGTAATCCAAACATATTCAGTAGTGGTGGCTCTTCTTCGACGTTAACCTGGACTACGATCAGGAATCACCTGACCGGCGCTGGCGGCGGCTCCAATACGAACGTCTACGTCACGACATCCGGATGCTCAACGCCAGGAAGCTGCGGCATCGATATCCTCGCCGCTTCGGGCGATCTCACCGCTTCGAACACGCTTCGTCTCATTTCGCACGAGCAGATCAACGTCAGCGGCAGCATCACGAATACCGGCAGCGGCGCCCTTGAACTCTACGCTGGTTGGGACGGCGTCAGTACCGCTTTACCAAACCTGAATAACCTCGCCGGATCGATTGCGGTCAACCAGCCGATCAGCTTTGCCGGAGACGTATTGCTGCGTGCGTACCAAAATATCACCGATGCCGTGGGCGCGACGATTACCACGCCAAACCTTCTCGCAAGCTCGAGCAACGCCTCGGTCAATCTGAGCAATGCGACTCACATGGTCGGCACCCTCGCTGGCACGTTCCACGATGATTTCTCATTCAAGAACGGGCAGACGCTAACGATTGGCAGCGTGGGCGGGGCCAGTGGAATCAGCACCGTACCTTCTGCCGGCGGCGCCCCGAGCCTTCAGGTGACCGCGACAACGGGTAACCTCGTTGTCAACAACCCGATCAGCGTTACTGACGGGGGAGGGACAACCGCGACTACCAGCGTCACGCTGAATGCGCTGAACGGGAGCATCAGTGTCAACAACACCAGCGTAACTACGACTGCCGCTGAAGATGACTCAAACAATGGCCAGCCCGCGAATGTCACACTCAACGCCACCAATGGCGGAATCCTGATCAGCAACAGCACGGTAAGTGCGAACGGCGGGCAAGGTCCTGCCTCAGGCGATCCCGGCGGCAACGCTACGGTGTCTCTGAACGCGACTGGTGGCATCACGGCCAATAGCAGCAGCACGATCAGCGCGACTGGTGGAGCCCCCGGTTTTGACACCTTCTCCGGCGCAAATGGCGGCGACGCAAATGTTCAGCTGGTTGCCGGCGGAACTATCGACTCGAGCGCCAGCTCGATAACGGCGACCGGCGGAACCCCATTGTTAGGCAGTCTTGGGAGCTCTGGCGTCGGCACGGTGCTCGTCGCGGTCAACTCGACTTCCGGCAATCCAAGTCCGAGCGGCGACATCATTGTTCACAACGTCACTGCGGACAACGTGAACATCCAGCAGGAAAGCCTCGGCGTCGCAAAGAGCATCCTGCGTGCCTCGGGCACATCCCTTATCGCCGCAAACCAACTCGTGATGGAGATGGACGATTCCGCCAACGTCGGCGGCGGCTCGATCGGCACGAGCAGCGAGTCGATCCGCGCGCGGCTCAGGGACACGAGCTTGTCTGCGCTGAAACTCGAAGCGCATACGCACGAAAGCTCGGCCGGTATCTTCGTCGAAGTCAACCCGGATGGCGTCGCCAACGCAGGGAAACTGCAGATCGGCGGCGTCTCGTTCTTCAGCGGCAGCGTGAAGGGCGTTCAAACGCTGGCCGGAGGCGACATTTCGATTGCCGCAGACGTCACGGGCGTCGCCAGCAATACGCTGACGGTTGCCTCGGGCTCCGCCGGTTGCGGGGCCACCGGCGGAACCGGCGGGCCGATCTGCACCACGAGCGGCAACGTCACGCTGCGCGCCGACAATATGGATATCGCGAATGTCGTCAGCGCTCCCGGCGGAACCGTAACGCTGACGCCCTATTCGACCGCGCGCGACGTGTACATAGCGACGACGCCGTTCCTGTCAATCGTCCCGGTAGGCCTGGTGCTTCACGCATCCGAATTGTCGCTGGTCACCGCGAACACCCTGGAAATCGGCCGTCTTACCGATTCGGGCTTTCTGCGCATCGTCAACGGCTCGACGGTAGGGCCATGGGACATTGGTAGCTTTGGCACCGTGCGCCTGGCCCACGAGTATCTGATCGTCCAGACAAACGTCACGAAGACATCCGGGAGTGATGCGACGCTCGATGTGCGTGCACGGGAAGATATCTTTACGTCCAGCGGCGCCGACGTCACGTCCACGAGCAACAAGCTGCACGTGATTCTGAATGCTGACCGCGACGCGAACGGCTCGGGCATCATTTCTCTCGGATCGGGGACCGCGATCACGACGAACGGTGGCGACGTCACTCTCGGTGGAGGTGCAACTCCGACGACCGTCGCCGCGGTCGGAGGCTTGGGCGGCGCAGTCGGAGTCGCGTTGAGCGGCGCGTCGATCGACAGCGGCGCCGGAAACGTCTCGATCCGAGGGCAGGGTCAAGCCGGCGCGACCGATGCGTACGGTGTCTACCTGAGCGGTGGTGCGGTAATCCAGAGCACAAGCGGCACGATCACCGTCACTGGCGAGGGCGGCACGGGAGGAACCTCTGGCAACATCGCCAACAACATCGGTCTTCTGCTGACCGGCACGGGTTCAAAGATTACTTCCAGTTCGGGCAACATCACGCTCGACGGAACCGGCAACGGCGCCGGGCGCATCAACGACGGCATCAGCCTTTCCGCTGGCGCGCTCATCGAATCCACCTCCGGCACGATCGGCCTGACGGGAAGGGGCAGCGCGTCCGGATCGGCGAACGACGCCATCGGCGTCGCCATCGAAGGCACGGGAACGACAGTCCGCTCGCTGGGCAGCGGACCGATCAATATCGGTGGCACGGGGCGCGGCACGTCAGTGGACAATCACGGCGTAAGCGTCGCCGATGGCGGAACCGTAGTCGCGAGTTCGACCGCGCCAATCACGATCACGGGCGCGGCGCCAAACGGCGCCGCGGGGATCGAGGTCCTGGGCGCGGGTGTCTCGATCAGCACGGCAAGCGGCGGAATGACGCTCACGACGACGAGCGGCGACCTCCAGCTCGCTGCAAGCGGCGGCAGCGTGAGCGTGACATCCGGTGGAACTCAGACCGTCACCGCGAGTGGCACGCTCAGCCTTGTCGGCGGCAGCAGTGGGACCGGCGAGTTCGCGTTGCTTCAGAGTAGCGGCACGCAATCGGTCAGCGCGGCCAACATTACGTTGACCGGCGGCGAGGGGACGAATAACAACGCTCGCATTACCCAGGTCGGGGCGAGCGGCACGCAGACCGTAACGGCGAGCGGCACGATCACGGCAACCGGTGGCGGCGTCACCAGCTCGGGTTCCGGCAACAATGCGGGCATCACGCAAAGTGGTAGCGGCCTGCAGCACGTGACTGCAGGTTCGATTCAGCTCACGGGCGGGGGTGGCGCGACGGGGAGCACCAATTATGCGTCGATCCATACGGGCCCAGGTTCGACCGCCTCGCAGCAAGTGGATGTCGTTGGATCGGGCGGACTGGTGCTGCAGGGCGGTACCGGTTCCGGTGGCAGCAACAAGGCCGGCGTCTGGGTGCTCAACGATGAGCAGGTCGATTCAGGATCCGTTGCCACGCAGGTGGTGAGCATTTCCGGTGGCGGGTCGCTGGTCGCTACAGGCGGCAGCAACGGCACCAATACACCCGACGGGAATAGAAACAGTGTCTCCATTGCTGCTTACGCAACCGGAGCGGGTAGTTCGCAGACCGTTACCGTCGCTGGGGCAGGCAACATCAGCCTGACCGGTGGCGCGAGCGGAGTTTCGAATAGCGCGAGTATCTATGGTTTGACGCCGAGTCAGACAGTCACTGTTGGTACTGGCGGCATCACGCTCCAGGGCGACGGCGGCGCATCCGGAACCGCTGCTCGGGGACGGATCCACCAGGAACACTCGGGCGGCTCGCAGACTATCTACAGTGGCGGATCGATCGCACTTTTGGGCGGTACGGGCAGTGGTGGCGCGAACGCGGGTCAGATCTTGAGCAACGGCTCCGGACTGCAGTCGATCCAGATTACGGCACCGGGCAAATCGATCAGCCTCGCTGCCGGCAGCGGCACCATTTTGAGTACGGCGACTTCCGGAAATTACGTGAGTATCGATGCGACCGCCGGTGATCAGACAATCTCCGGAGACGTTACCGCCAACGATCCATCCATTACGCTGACCGGCGCAAGCAGCGGTGGCGCTGCGCCTGTGGGGTCGAACATCCTGGGCAATCACGCGATGATTCGAGCGGGCCTCGGCACGCAGAGCATCGACGCGGGCGCCATCCTCCTCAGTGCCGGAACTGGAGGCATCGACAGTTCAGCGACCATTCAGGCACCGACGCAGGTGATCGATGCCTCCACGGTCACGATCAATGGCGGCGGCGCCTCGGGAACCTTTGCCGGCGCGAGGATTGGCGGAATTGGAGGAACCACTCCGGGTGCGACGAATCTGACCCTGACTACATCCGGCGATATCACCTTGACCGGCGGCAGTACGACTGGCGTCTCCATTGGATCGAACTCCCTTGGAGGTGTTGCCACCGATATTGCAATCACGAGCGTGGGCGGCAGCGTAACCCTGACTGCCGGATCCGGTGCAGGTGCCCGCATTGGATCGCCGAGTGGTGCAGTCGCCGGCGGCAGTATTTCGATTACGGCGGCGGGTGGGATTACCTTGGACAACACATCGGGCTTCGGCGCCGCGATACGAACGGCTGGCAGTGCGACACTGACTACGACGGGTGCGTCAAGCGACATCACGCTCGGCGGAGATATCGATACCTCCGCCGGAACGAGCGGCGGCATCACGCTCGATGCGGGAAGTGCCATCGTCGGCGCCGGCGGCGTGATCAGCGGCAGCTCGAACCAGACAGTCTGGCTCAAGGCTGTCAACGGCATCGGCACGCAGCTGAACCCGGTTCGCATCAACAACGGCGCCGCTGGCCCGGATCTCAATGCCGTCAACTCAGGCACGTCGGCGGGCGACATTGCAGTTTCGTTCGTCGCCGGCGATGTCGCGATCGACAGCGACCTCGAGAATTTCAAGAACAACAACGCCGCCGGGACCTATTTCGCTAAATCGGAGAGCGGCAACATCCAGCTCGACATACCGTTCGAGCCATATACCACGGCAGACGTCACGCCGCAGCCGTTGCTCGCGGGGCAGAGCGTCGTGTTCGACGCGCCCACCGGCAGCATCACCGTCAATTCAGGCGGCAGCATCGCAGCGACGGGCAGCGGCAACGTGACGGTCACCGCCGGGAATACATCTGCCGCCGGCCTGTCGAATGGCGTGCACGTGAACGGCGGGCAGATCACTGCCGAGACTGGGTCGATCTCGTTGACAGGTCAGGCAAAGCTGGGCAATACCGCTGGCGGGACTACGTCCGGCGGAGTCGCGGTGACGAATGGCGCACTCATTCACACGACGAGCGGTGCAATCGACATTACGGGCACCGGCGGCAGCTTCGCGTCGGGCCTTGACGGGAGAAACCTGGGCATCTGGGTGACGGGTACGAGCACGCAAATCAGCACCGTCGACGGGCTGATCGGTCTGACCGGAATGGGCGGAAGCATGGCGGATGCCCCGGGATTCGCGGACACGCGCGGCATCCGTATCGATAGCGGTGCGCTCGTGCAAGCGACCGGGGCGGGGGCGATCACGCTGTCGGGTGTGGGAGGAACCGGCGTCAATACGGCGCTCAACGGCGGCGTGCTGGTTACGGGTGCCACCGTGAAGTCGTTCGATGGCGACATCAGCATTGCCGGCAGCGGCGACAGCACTACCGGTACGAATCCTCCTTTTAGCGGGAATTACGGCATCAGTCTCGGGGATGCTCTGGTCGAATCGACCGGGACCGGCTCGATCGTGATTTCAGGCTCGGGTGGCACGTCGGATTCGGTTGGCAACAACTATGGCGTGCTGATCCAGGGCATCGCGCCGAATCAGAACATCGTGCGCACTGCGACCGGATCGATCATGGTTGACGGAACGGGCGGCAGCACGAGTGTCTCAGGAGGCGGCAATTCAGGCGTCCAGATGACGGGCGAGACGCTTGTCGAATCCACGGCATCCGGTGCGGTCACGATTCTGGGCCAGGCGGGCAGTTCGGCCGATGCGACGCCAAACCGTGCAATCCTCGTCCAAGGCGTGGGGGCCACGATCCGGTCGAACTCCGGACCGCTCGCGCTGGGCGCGACCGGCGATCTGTATCTGGGCGACCCCACGAGCAGCGCTCAGACCGTTTCCGTATCGACGACGACCGGAACGCAGACGCTCAGCGCGACGGGCAATCTCGCGCTCGGCGGCGGCACCATCAACGTCACCTCGGGCGGACTGCAGACGATCACCGCAGCCGGCGACCTGACGCTGACTGCCGGAAGCGGCAACAACGAATCCGTTTCCATGCAGAGCGCGGCCAGTCAGAGCGTCAGCGCCGCCGGCATTACCCTGACCGGTGGCGGTGGTGCGACTTCGACCGACAATTTCGCCTCGATCTACCAGAGTGGGACGAGCGGGACACAGACAGTCACCGTAAACGGCGGCGGCTCGATCCTGCTGCAGGGCGGCTCGAGCAGCGGCGGCAGCTTCGCCTTCATTACCGCCAACGGCACCTCGCAAACGGTCGACTTTCCCGCGGGCGGCGCGATCGACATCACGGGCGGCAGCACGGGCAGCGGCAACACCGCCGGGATCTATGCCGCGAACGGTTCGCAGGCCATCACCGGTTCGCCGGCCATCACGCTCACCGGCGGCCCGAGCGGCGGCGCGGCGGGGGACGGCAATTACGCGCTCATCGCCGCGGAACTCGGTGCGCAGAGTATCAGTGCCGACACGATCGACCTCACGGGCGGCGACGCCGGGGTGAGCAATTTCGCGCGCATCTACAGCGGCGGCAGCCAGATCATCAGCGCGAGCGCGATCTCGCTCCAGGGCGGGTTCGACGGCGGCGGTTCCGGCACGGGCAATTTCGCCCAGATCCGCAGCGATTCGAGCCAGAGCATCACAGTCGGCAGCGGCGGCCTGTTGCTCTTCGGCGGTGGTGGTTCGCAGGCGACCGCGAGCGACAATTTCGCCTCGGTCTATCAGGCGGGCACGAGCGGAACCCAGACCATCAACGTCGGCGGCAGCGCCACGATCACGGTCTTCGGCGGCGATGGCGCGGCGACCAATGTCGATATCGACAACAACCACGGCAGCTGGGCCTTCATCCGCGCCGACGGCACGTCGCAGCTGATCAATTTCACCGCACCGAGCGGAGCCATCTACGTCATCGGCGGCGACAACGGCAGCGCCAACTACGCCGGTATCAACGCCCGTTTTGGCTCGCAGACGGTTTCCGGCTCGCCCGACATCAACATCTTCGGCGGTACCACGGGCGGCGTGACGGGCGAGGGTAACTGGGCGCAGATCTACGCCAACGCGGGGCAGCAGAGCATTGCGGCGAACGCGGTCTATCTGAGCGGCGGTGAAGGGATCGAGAACTTTGCACGCCTGTGGAGCGGGACACAGCAGAACATCACGGCCGCGACGATGGTGCTATTCGGCGGCAGCGCCGGCACGGCGAATTTCGCAGCGATCAACGCGCCGCTCCAGACCATCGACGTCGGCGGTAACGTGATGCTCGTCGGCGGCGCGTCGACCGCGACGGCGACCTCGGGCGGCGGTGCGCGCATCGGCGGTTTCGGCGGAACGACTCCGAGCGAGACCAATGCGACCCTCAACGTCGGCGGCAATCTCTCGATGACCGGCGGCGAGGCGAGCGACTCAGGCAGCGCCATCGGCAGCGGCATCCTCGGCGGACAGAATACGTACATCGGGATTACCGTGGGCGGCAATGTCACGCTCAATCCGGGTACGGTGGCCAACGCGGGTTCGCGCATCGGTTCGCCGGCACTGAGCATCGGCAGCGGCATCATCACCGTCACCGCAGGTGGCGATATCGTGATGAACGGCACGGCCTCGGGCATCGGCACCGCGATCCGCACTGCGGGCATCGTTGCGCTGCAGGCGAATTCGATCACGCAGACGACGCATACCACGATTGCCGCGGGCTCGCTCGACGCGTCCACGACCGCAGGGGCTTCGCTCTTGGGCGCCGGCAACGCGGTGAGTGCCTTCAGCGCGAGCAACACGACGAGCGGCGCGATCGAACTGCTGAACACCTCGCCGACGCTTACGCTGAGCGCGATCAGCCAAGTCGGCGGCGCGGCGGTCAACATCGACCAGAGCGGCGATCTGGTGTTGCCGAACATGACGTTTACCAACGGCACGATCAGCGCCACCGGCACGGCGAGCATCCCGAGCGCGATCACTGTGACCGCCGCGGGCGGGACGCTGAGCGCGGCGGTGCTGGAGGTGCAGCCCGGCGGCACGCTGAATCTGGCGAGCGGCGCCCTGGGCGGCGCTGGCGACGTTGCCGTGGACGGCACGATGAACTGGACGGGCGGAGACCTGTCGGGCACAGGGAAAGTCCTCGTCGGCTCGACGGGAACGCTGAACGTGAGCGGCGCGTCGTCCCGCTTCATTACGAACGGCTACGACCTGGACAACCTGGGGACGGTCAACCTGACGCACTCCGGGGTGGTGTTCGCCAACGGAACCCCGACCACGTTCGTCACCAACAGCGGCGTATGGAACGCGAACCAGACGGCCGCGTTCGGCGAGGAGACGGGCGGCGGCTCGATTCGCTTCACGAACGACGTCTCGGGCACGGTCAGCCGCAGCGCGGCGGGCACGGGGACGTTCCTCAACCTCTCCAACAATGGAGCCCTGGAGGTGCACGGCGGCACGCTGAGCATCGATAACCGGGGCGGTTTCTCGTCTGCGGGGAGCTTCCTGGTCGACTCGGGCGCGACATTGAAGTTCGTCAACGTTGCACACACCATTACCGGCTCCTTCCAGGCCGGCAGCGGCGCGGGCACCATCGATCTGAGTTCGACCACGCTCAACATCGGGGCCAATGTCGCGGTCGATGACGCGGTGCAGGTTCCTTCGGGCACGACTCTCAACGTCAACGCGGGGTCGAGCGCGTCGTTCGCAAGCGTGGCGCTCAGCGGCGGCACGCTTGGCGGTGACGGCAACCTCACGGTGACCGCGAGCCTTGAGCAGACGGGCGGCACGCAGTCCGGAAGCGGCACTACCGCGATCGGTGCCGCCGCGACTGGAACGATCGGCGCGCAGAGCCTGAGCCGCAACCTGTCGAACCAGGGCACGCTCAACCTGAACGGCACCACGCTTTCGGGCTCGCTGAGCAACGGCGGCGCGTTCAACGTGGGTGGGGCGGTCAGCGTTGCGGGCGGGGCCAGCCAGACCGGGGGGACGACGACGGTGCCTGCGGCACAGACGCTGACGGTGGGCGGGCCCGGGTTCGCGCTCGCGGGCGGCACGCTTTCCGGCAGCGGCACGATCGTCGGAACGGTCAACAACACGGGTGGCACGGTCACGCCGGGGGCATCGGCCGGGATTTTGACGATCGACGGCGACTACGCGCAGGGCGCGAGCGGTGCGATGACGGTCGAGCTCGGCGGCACGACGGCCGGCACGGAGTACGACCGCCTCGCAGTCACGGGCGCGGCCAGCCTGAACGGCACCCTCAACGTGCTCGAAGGCGCGGTTGCGCCGGTCCAGGGCACGACCTACGCGGTGATCACCTGTGGAACCTGCACCGGGACGTTTGCCACGGTGAATTCGCCGACGATCAACGCAGCGCCGACCTACGGCAGCACGAGCTTCACGCTGCCGTTCACGGCGTTCGTCAATACCTGGAGCGGAGGCGTATCGGCTGCCTGGGAGGATCCGGCGAACTGGGGCCGGGGCGCAGTGCCCACTGCGAGTGACGATGTCGTCATCGACGTTCCCGGTACGGTCGCGACGATCACTGTCAGCAGCGGGACGCAGGCAGCGCATTCCATGACGACGAACGAAGACCTCACGCTTTCAGGGGGCAGCCTCAGTCTCGACGCGCCGTCGACGATCGGCGGCGCGCTGACGCTTTCAGGCGGCACGCTCGCCGGCGCCGGAAATGTGACGGCGAACGGAGGTTTCAACTGGACGTCCGGGACGGTTTCCGGGACGGGGTCGAACACGCTCACCACGAACGGCGCGACGACGCTGAGCGGCAGCTCGACCAAGGTGCTCGACGGGCGGACCTGGATCAACGCAGGTGCCGCCACCCTCACGGGCGGCAGCATGCAGATGCAGAACGGCGCGATCATCAACAACCCGGTGGGTGGTTCGATCGACATCCAGAGTGACCTGTCGTTTTTCGACGGTGGCAGCTCGGGCGCGTTCAACAACGCGGGCAGCCTGGTCAAGTCCGCAGGCACCAGTTTCACGCGCCTGTTCGTGCCGTTCAACAACAGCGGCACGGTGACGCTGAACACGCCGTCGACCTTCACACTCGGCGGTGGAGGCACGCACGGCGGGAGCCTCGTGCTGAACGGCACCTCGAGCGTCGAGTTCTGCGGACCGCCGGTGTGCGCGCCGGGGGGCAGCCACACGTTTGCCGGCACCGCCAGCATTTCGGGCTCAGGCTGGGTGTACGTAACCAGTAACGATGTAACGGTCGGCGGCAGTTACAGTGTCGGCGGCACCGAAGTGCGCACCGGCTCGACGTTGACGATGAACGGCGCGAACGCGTCACTCGGTGCGCTCACGATCAACGGCGGAATACTTGCTGCAAACGGGGCCGCCGCCGCCGGCAGCGTCGATCTGTCCAGCGGCACCTTGACTGGGACCGGCAATCTGCTGGTGACAGGCAGTCTGACCCAATCCGGCGGTTCGCAGACCGACACCGGTACGACGACGATCGGCAGCGGCGCGAGCGGTACCATCGGCGCGGCGATCGTGAGCCGTCCGCTGACCAACCAGGGCACGCTCGCCCTCAACGCCACCTCGATGTCGGCTCCGCTCACCAACTCGGGCACCGCGACGGCCACGTCGGCGACGCTGGGGTCGGTAGGGAACTCCGGCACGTTCAATCTTGCCGGCAGCGCGCTCTCCGGCAGCCTGACCAACTCGGGCACGCTCAACGTGAGCGGCAACGCGAGCGCGGGCGGCGGCATTCAGCAGAGCGGCGGCCTGACGAACGTGCCGGCGGGACAAACACTGGGCGCGGGCGGCACGGGGCTGGTGTTGGCGGGTGGGACGCTCATGGGCAGCGGCACCATCAGCGGCAACGTGAACAACTCGGCCGGAACGGTGGCGCCGGGGGCTTCGCCGGGGATTCTGACGATCAACGGCGACTACACGCAGGGTCCGAGCGGAGTGCTGGCGGTGGATGTCGGCGGCACGATTGCCGGCAGCGAGTACGACCAACTGGTGGTCAATGGCAACGTGAGCCTCGACGGCAATCTCACCACGACTCTGTTGGGGAGTTACGTGCCGCTGCCGGGCGACAGCTACATTTTCGTCGACGCCACGGGAACGATCAGCGGGAATTTCGCGAATATCTCGCAGCCGGCGAGCTTGCTGCCGCCGGTGGCCGGCGTCTCGCCGGTGACGGGAACGGCCCAGGTGACGGTGAGCGTCGTCAGTCCGAGCGTGCCGGCGCCGATCGAGCCTTCGTACAACTACACGGTGGTGGCGAGCGAGATTTCGAGCGAGCCGGTGGAGAACATTCTGGTGCCGGTGCTGGGTGGCGAGACGACGACGACTTCGGGAGATACGACCCTTGAGAAAAAACCGCCTGCTTGCAGTTAAGAGCGTAGCGCTGCTGGCGGGGGCGCTCGCCGGGCTGGCACCCGGGGCGGCGTTCGCCGCCGCGGGTGCGGTGACGCACCTCTCGGGGGCGGTGGTGGCGCGGCGCGCCGACGGCCAGTCGCAGATCCTGTCGGTGAAATCCGAGGTGAAG
>Ga0156179_1102_pt1 | contig 13141 bp, 12 predicted proteins | sample RifCSPlowO2_12_FD_107832 | JGI IMG/M metagenome (GOLD analysis project Ga0156179, IMG submission 107832) | Betaproteobacteria bacterium RIFCSPLOWO2_12_FULL_67_28 | reverse complement strand
GATGGCATCGACCAGGATCGACTTGCCGGCGCCGGTTTCGCCGGTGAGCACGGTGAAGCCGGGCTCGGTTTCCAGATCGACGCCCTGCGCGATGACGAAATTGCGGATGCCGAGCGCACGCAGCATGCGCGATCTCAGTCTTCCGGCAGCGGCGGCGCCGGATTCTCGCTCCAGCGCAGCTTCTCGCGCAGCATCACGAAGTAGCTGTAGCCGGGCGGGTGCACGAAGCGGATCGCATCGGAGGAGCGCTTCAAGACCAGGCGGTCGCCCTGCTGCATGTCGGCGAGCGCGAAGCCGTCGAAGTGCGCGCGCGCATCGAGCGCGCGCAGCAGCACGATCTCGATCACCGAAGCGTCGCTCACGCTCACCGGGCGCGCCGAAAGGACATGGGGATTGAGCGGAACCAGCGCGAGCGCCGGCACGGTGGGCTGCAGGATCGGGCCCTGGGCCGACAGCGAATAGGCGGTGGAGCCGGTCGGCGTCGCCACGATCACGCCGTCGGCGCGCAGCCGGTATACGTATTCGCCGTCGATGCGCAACTCGAACTCGATCAGCCGGCCCTGGGAGCCCTTGCCGACCACGGCCTCGTTCAGCGCCAGGGTGCGCAGCAGCACCGCGTCGCCGCGCCGGATTTCCGCGTCGAGCAGCGAGCGCTGCTCGATGCTGTGGCGGCCGTCGAGGATCGCATCGACCGAGGCGCGCATGTCGCAGAGCGCGATGTCGGTCATGAAGCCGACCCGGCCCTGGTTGATGCCGGCCAGCGGCACGCCGTAGCGCACCAGGCTGCGCGCCGCCGACAGCATCGTGCCGTCGCCCCCCAGCACGATGGCGAGGTCGGCCTCGCGCCCGATGCGCTCGTAGTCGGCCGCCGACTCGCCATCGCCCACGCTGCGTGCGGTTTCGTGCTCCACCAGCACTTCGCAACCCCGGCCGAGCAGCAACTCGCGCAGCGACCTGAGCGACTCCGCGATCTGCGGGGTCTGCTTGCCGATCAGGGCAACGCGGCGAAAGGCAGGCGGCATTGTGCGGTGCGTGGCGCTCGGTGGGTCGCAGGCATTGTAGCCGCATGTGTAGAATCGGACGCATGCTCGACAAGCGCGCCCAGGTCCTGCTGAAGACGCTCATCGAACGCTATATCGATGAAGGCCAGCCGGTGGGTTCGCGCACCCTGTCGCGCTATTCCGGGCTCGACCTGTCGCCGGCCACGATCCGCAACGTGATGTCGGACCTGGAGGAGCTGGGTTTCATCGCCAGCCCGCACACTTCCGCGGGCCGGGTGCCGACGCCGCAGGGCTACCGCTTCTTTGTCGACACGCTGCTGGTGGTGAAGGTGCTCGGTTCGGGCGAGATCCACCGGCTCGAAGACCAGCTGCACCCGGACAATCCGCAGCGCGTCATCCAGGCCGCGTCGCAGCTGCTGTCGCAGCTCACGCAGTTCGCCGGCGTCGTCATGACGCCGCGCCGGCGCGCCGTGACGTTCCGCCAGATCGAATTCATGCGGCTGTCCGAAAAGCGCGTGCTGCTGATCGTCATCACGCCCGAGGGCGACGTGCAGAACCGCATCCTGTTCACCGAACGCGAGTACACGCCGGCCGAGCTGGTGTCGGCGGCCAACTTCATCAACCAGCACTATTCGGGGCAGAGCTTCGAGAACATCCGCCAGCACCTGCACCAGGAGCTGCACGAGCTGCGGCGCGACATCATGTCGCTGATGAGCGCCGCGCTCGAGGCCAGCAGCGAGGCCATGGTGGAGAGCGCCACGCCCTACGTGATCTCGGGCGAGCGCAACCTGCTTTCGGTGCGCGACCTGGCGCAGGACATGACGCGCCTGCGCCAGCTGTTCGAGCTGTTCGAGCACAAGACCTCGCTGGTGCAGATCCTCGATGCGTCGTTGCGCGGCGAAGGGGTGCAGATCTTCATCGGCGGCGAGTCCGGCGTCTCCACGCCGGACGAAGTGAGCGTGGTGACCGCGCCCTACTCGGTGGACGGCGAGGTGGTCGGCACGGTGGGCGTGATCGGGCCGACGCGCATGGCCTACGACCGGGTGGTGCCGCTGGTCGACATCACCTCCAGGCTGCTGTCGAGCGCGCTGTCGCAGCATTGAGCCGCGCCCACCGGTGAGCGACGGCGTTCTGCTGGTCAATCTCGGCACGCCCGCCGCGCCGACGCCGCCGGCGGTGCGCCGCTACCTGGCCGAATTCCTGTCCGATCCGCGCGTGGTCGAGCTGCCGCGCTGGCTCTGGCTGCCGCTGCTGCACGGCGTGATCCTCAACCTGCGGCCGGCGCGCTCGGCGAGAAAGTACGCCCTGGTATGGACGCCGGAAGGTTCGCCGCTCGCCGTGCACACCGCAAAGCAGGCGCAGTTGCTCGCCGCCGCCAGCGGCCTGCGCGTCGAGCCTGCGATGCGCTATGGCGACCCGGGCATCGCCGGCGCTCTGGCGCGCCTGCGCGCCGCCGGCGCGAGCCGCATCGTCGCGTTGCCGCTCTACCCGCAGTACGCGCGCAGCACGACCGCCAGCGTGCGCGACGTGCTCGACCCGGATGTCGCAATGGTCGAGGAGTTCCATGCCCATCCGGCGTATATCGCCGCTCTCGCCGCCAGCGTGCAGCGTCACTGGGCGAAGCACGGCCGTGGCGAGCTGCTGGTGATGAGCTTTCACGGCATACCCAGGCGCTCGGTCGAGCGCGGCGACCCCTACGCGACACAGTGCCGCGAAACTGCGCGCCTCCTCGCGGCCGCGCTCGAGCTGAATGCGCCGCAATGGAAACTCACTTTCCAGTCGCGCTTCGGCGCCGCCGAGTGGCTGCAGCCCTACACGCAGCCGGCGCTCATCGAATTGGCGCGCCGCGGTCTGAAGCGGGTCGACGTCCTCTGCCCCGGTTTTGTGGCGGACTGCCTCGAGACGCTCGAGGAGATCGGCATCGAGCTGCGTCGCGCCTTCCTCGGGGCGGGAGGGCAGGAATTCCACGCCCTGCCCTGCCTGAACGAAGATCCGCGCTGGATCGAGGCACTTGCCGAGATCGTGCGTACGGCCCCGGCGGGGGCAAATCCGGCTGCCGGCCGACCCGCCCCTTGAAGTTGTCGCGCGCACCCCCATAACCACCCGTTGCTACATCCGTCGATTTCCAATCCATGGCAGACACTCCCGCAACACCCCAACCGTCGCAGTCGGAGACCGCTGAGACTTCCGCCACCGGCCCTTCGCTCGACCAGCTCCTCGCCGAAGCCCAGGCCAGGATCGAGGAGCAGCGCCAAGCCTGGCTGCGCGCCCTGGCCGATGCCGAAAACGCCCGCAAGCGCGCCCTGGCCGACATCGCCCAGGCGCGCAAGTTCGCGCTCGAGCGGTTCGTCGACGATCTGCTGCCGGTGATCGACAGCCTCGAAGCCGCCCTCGGCGCCGGGGGCGCGACCGAGGACTCCGTGCGCAGCGGCGTCGAGCTGACTCTGCGGCTCCTGCGCACGGCGCTCGAGCGCGCCAACGTGGCCGAAGTGGCGCCAGAACCGGGCGAGCGCTTCGATCCGCACCGCCATCAGGCGATGGCCGTGGTCGAGGCGGAATCCGAGCCCAATACGGTCGTCGCGGTGATGCAAAAGGGTTACTGCCTGAACGAGCGCGTGGTGCGGCCCGCGCTCGTGACCGTGGCGAAGGCCCGCGAATCCTCGGCTGCAGCACCGGCCAAGGTTGAAAACGGCAGCCGAAACCCCATATCCGACGAAGGCTTAGATCAATCTCCAAGGACCTGACATGTCAAAGATCATCGGCATCGACCTGGGCACGACCAACTCCTGCGTCGCCATCATGGAGGGCGGCAAGCCCAAGGTGATCGAGAACTCCGAGGGCGCACGGACCACGCCGTCGGTGGTTGCGTACACCGACGACGAAGAGACCCTCGTCGGCGCGCCCGCCAAGCGGCAGGCGGTGACCAACGCCAAGAACACCCTTTACGCCGTCAAGCGTCTGATCGGGCGGCGTTTCGAGGAAAAGGAAGTGCAGAAGGACATCGGCCTGATGCCGTTTCGCATCGTCAAGGCCGATAACAGCGACGCGTGGGTCGAGGTGCGCGGCAAGAAGATCGCGCCGCAGCAGGTCTCGGCCGACGTGCTGCGCAAGATGAAGAAGACCGCCGAGGACTATCTCGGCGAGGAAGTCACCGAAGCGGTGATCACGGTTCCGGCGTACTTCAACGACTCGCAGCGCCAGGCGACCAAGGACGCGGGACGCATCGCCGGGCTGGAGGTCAAGCGCATCATCAACGAGCCCACCGCGGCGGCGCTCGCCTTCGGCCTCGACAAGCAGGAAAAGGGCGACCGCAAGATCGCGGTCTACGACCTGGGCGGCGGCACTTTCGACATCTCGATCATCGAGATCGCCGACGTCGAGGGCGAGAAGCAGTTCGAGGTGCTCTCGACCAACGGCGATACCTTCCTCGGCGGCGAGGATTTCGACCAGCGCCTGATCGACTACATCGTCACCGAGTTCAGGAAGGACCAGGGCGTCGACCTGTCGAAGGACGTGCTCGCGCTGCAGCGCCTGAAGGAAGCCGCGGAGAAGGCGAAGATCGAGCTGTCGTCGTCGCAGCAGACCGAGATCAACCTGCCCTACGTCACTGCGGACGCCTCCGGGCCGAAGCACCTGACGATGAAGATCACGCGCGCCAAGTTCGAGTCGCTGGTGGACGAACTGGTGGAGCGGACCATCGAGCCGTGCCGCATCGCGATCAAGGACGCGGGCGTCAAGGTTTCCGAAATCGTCGACGTGATCCTGGTCGGCGGCCAGACGCGCATGCCGAAGGTGGTCGACAAGGTGCGCGAGTTCTTCGGCAAGGAGCCGCGCAAGGACGTCAACCCCGACGAGGCGGTGGCGGTCGGCGCCGCCATCCAGGCGGGCGTGTTGAAGGGCGACGTCAAGGACGTGCTGCTGCTCGACGTGACGCCGCTGTCGCTCGGCATCGAAACGCTGGGCGGCGTGATGACCAAGCTGATCCAGAAGAACACCACCGTCCCGACCAAGGCGCAGCAGGTGTTCTCCACCGCGGACGATGGCCAGACCGCGGTGACGATCCACGTGCTGCAGGGCGAGCGCGACATGGCCTCGGGCAACAAGTCGCTCGGCCAGTTCAACCTCGCCGACATCCCGCCGGCGCCGCGCGGCATGCCGCAGATCGAGGTCACCTTCGACATCGACGCCAACGGCATCCTGCATGTCACCGCCAAGGACAAGGCCACCAGCAAGGAGGCGAAGATCAAGATCCAGGCCGGCTCGGGTCTGACCGAGCAGGAGATCCAGCGCATGGTGAAGGACGCCGAGGCGCACGCCGAGGAAGACCGCAAGGCGCTCGAGCTGGTGAACGCGCGCAACCAGTGCGAGGCGCTGGTGCATTCGGTGCGCAAGTCGCTCAAGGAATACGGCGACAAGCTGGAGGCCGCGGAAAAGGAGCGGATCGAGGCCGCGCTGAAAGACGCCGAGGGCGTGCTCAAGTCGGACGACAAGGAGAAGATCGACGCCAGGGCGCAGGCGCTCGCGCAGGCCTCGCAGAAGCTGGGCGAAAAGATGTATGCCGAAGCGCAGGCGCAACAGCAGCAGCCGGGCGCGCAGGCGCAGCAGCAGCAGCCGCCGGACGCGGCGAAGGACGAAGGCAACGTGGTCGATGCCGAGTTCACCGAAGTGAAAGAAAAGAAGACCGGCTAGTGCCGGACGCGAAAGGCGCGCCGGCCTAGCTGGCCGGGATCGAACGGACACGATGCGCCGTTCATCCCGGCCTTTTTGGCATCAAACGGACACCACGAAATGGCCAAGCGAGACTACTACGAAACTCTCGGGGTGAACCGGGACGCCTCGGACGAGGAGATCAAGAAGGCCTACCGCAAGCTCGCCATGAAATGGCATCCGGACCGCAATCCGGAGAACCCCAAGGCGGAAGAGCACTTCAAGGAGGCGAAGGAGGCCTACGAGATCCTGTCCGACGAGCACAAGCGCGGCGCCTACGATCGCTTCGGCCACGCCGGAGTCGGCGCGGGCGCGGCGTCGGCCGGGGCGGGCGCGGGCTTCGGCGGTGCCGGATTCGGCGACATTTTCGGCGATATCTTCGGCGAGATCTTCGGCGGCGCCCGCGGCGGCCGCTCGACCGTGTACCGCGGCGCCGACCTGCGCTACAACCTCGAGATCGCGCTCGAGCAGGCAGCGCACGGTTTCGAAACCAAGATCCGCGTCCCGACCATCGCGGAATGCAGCCTGTGCCACGGCAGCGGCGCCAAGCCCGGCACGCAGCCGCAGACCTGCCCGACCTGCCACGGCGCCGGACAGGTGCGCGTCTCGCAGGGTCCGTTTTCGATCGCGCAGACCTGCCCGCGCTGCCATGGCGGCGGCAAGGTGGTGGCGCACCCTTGCGCCCAGTGCGGCGGTGCCGGGCGCACCAAGCACCACAAGACGCTGCAGGTGCGCATTCCTGCGGGCGTGGATGAAGGCGACCGCGTGCGCCTCACCGGCGAGGGCGAGCCGGGGGTCAACGGCGGACCGCCGGGCGACCTGTACGTGCAGACGCATATCAAGCCGCACACCGTGTTCACGCGCGATCACGACGACCTGCACTGCGAGATGCCGGTGTCGTTTGCCACGGCGGCGCTGGGCGGCGACATCGAAATCCCGACGCTCGACGGCAGCGCGCGCATCAAGGTGCCGCCGGAGACGCAGAGCGGCAGGACCTTCAGGCTGCGCGGCAAGGGCATCCACGGCGTACGCAGCCAGCAGCACGGCGACCTGTTCTGCCACGTCGTGGTCGAGACGCCGGTCAACCTGACCGAGCGGCAGCGCGAGCTGCTGCACGAATTCGAGACCCTCAGCCAGCGCGATACCGCGCGCCACAACCCGCGCAGCAAGTCGTGGTTCGACAAAGTGCGCGAATTCTTTGCGGAGTGACAGCGTGATCGACAAGAACCTCCTAGCCGCGGCTCTCGCGGGCGCCGCGCTGAGCGTGGGCGCGCAGGAACGCGCCATCGTGAAACAGGTTCAGGTGAGCGCGTCGCCGGAAAGCGTCTGGCAGGCCTGGACGACACGCGACGGCATCCGGTCGTTTTTCGCGCCCGATGCGCGCATCGAGGCGCGCGTCGACGGACCCTTCGAGGTCTACTTCAATCCGTACGCCAGAGCGGGACTCAAGGGCGCCGACGAGATGCGCTTTCTCGCGCTGCAGGACCGGAAAATGCTTTCCTTCACCTGGAATTCGCCGCCGCACCTGGGCGAGGTACGCGGCCAGCGTACCTACGTCACGGTGCGCCTGAAGCCGGTCGGCGCGCAGGCCACCGACGTGTCGCTCTATCACGGCGGCTGGGGCGACGGTGGCCAGTGGGACCAGTCCTACCAATACTTCGACAAAGCCTGGGACCACGTCCTCGGCAACCTGCAGAAGCGCTTTGCCGAAAAGCCGGTCGACTGGACGGAATTCCTCGCGCGCGTGAAGGCCTGGCAGGACGAGCAGGACAAGGCTGCGGGCGCAAAGTAACCGCGCAACGCGGGGCGATGCGCGGCGGGGCCGCTACATGCCCCTGAACAGGTGGCTGTAGCTGCGGCTCACTTCGAGCTTGTCCGGCCGTCCCTTGATGCTCACCAGCTGGCGGCCGCGAAAGTCCCGGCTCACCCCCGCGATCGCGCGCGCGTTCACCAGCGTCGAACGGTGGATCTGCCAGAAGTGGTTGGGGTCCAGTTCGGCAATCAGCTCCTTGATCGGCTTGCGGATCAGCGCCTCCTGCTGCGCCGTCTGGACACGCGTGTACTTCTCGTCGGAGACGAAAAACAGCACCTCGTCGATCGGTATCATCTGGATCTGCTGCCCGACCGTCGCCTGGATCCACTTCAGGTGGCCGGGTGTGCTCCCGGAGAGCTGCCCCTGCAGCCGCTCGAGCAGTTGCTGCAGTGCCTCGTGCGCGGCCCCGGCCGCTCCCGATCCGGCCTGCGTGGCGCGCTGCGCGAGGCGGTTGCGGATGCGATCCACCGTGACCTGCAGCCGCTCGCGCTCGGCCGGCTTGAGCACGTAATCGACGACACCCTGCTCGAAGGCCTCGATCGCGTACTGGTCGAACGCCGTCACGAAAACGATCTCGGGCAGCGGCGCATCGTCGACGGGTTCGAGCGCGGCGATCTCGCGGGCCGCCTCGACGCCGCTTTTGCCGGGCATGCGGATGTCGAGGAACACCAGGTCCGGTCGCAGCTGCGCAGCCTGTTCCACCACTTCGATGCCGTTACGGGCCTCGGCGACGATCTCGAGCTCGGGCCACACTTCGGCCAGGCGCGCGCGCAGCTGGCTGCGCATGAGCGGCTCGTCGTCCGCGATCACCGCGCGCGGATGCATGGGCGGAGGTTCATTTAGCTGCGGCTGCTGGCATTCGCGGTCCTATAGGGTACGACGATCGTGATGCAAGTGCCACACGGGGCATTTTCCGCGACGCGCAGCTCGCCCTGGTCGCCATAGATCAGTTTCAGGCGTTCGCGGATGTTGTTGAGTCCGATCCCGGTTCCAGCGGTGGCCGCGCGGCCGAAGCCGACTCCGGTGTCGGCGACGCTGACAACGAGCTTCCCGTGCACCACCTCGGCGCTCAGGGTCAGCGTGCCGCCTTCGGGCTTGGGCTCGAGGCCGTGCTTGATCGCGTTTTCCACCAGCGATTGCAGCATCATCGGGGGAAACTCGGCGGAATGCAGTCCCTCGCTCACGTTGACCCGGGTCTGCAGGCGCTCTTCCATGCGCACCTTGAGGATCTCGAGGTACGGCCGCACCACCGCCAGCTCGCGCCCGAGATTGGTTTCCGCGTCGCGCAACGCCGGCATCGACGCGCGCAGCAGGGAAATCAGGTTCTTCTGCATCTTGCTCGCGCGCGAGGGGTCGACTTCGATCAGGTGATCGATGCTGGCGAGCGTATTGAACAGGAAATGCGGCTCCACCTGCGCCTGCATCGCCGCCATGCGCGCCTCGACCACCTGGCGCCTGAGGCTTTCCGAGTCGGCGGTCTCCTGCGCCTCGGCCGCCTTGACTTCGGCCTTGACGCGACCGGCGTACACGATCTTGATCACCATCGAGACGACGATCAGCAGCAGGGCGAGCTGCGGAAGATAGGCGCCGAGCCGGATCACGCGCACCCTCGGCCTGCGGACATCGGCCGCGATCTCCTCTTCGATCGCCTCGCGGATGCTTGCGCGCGCCTCCTCGACCGCGGCGCGGACTTCTGCCGCGACATCCGGCGGAACGACGACCTTGATCCCGTCGCGGCCGATCTCCACCACGTCGCCCGGTGATGCGCTCGGCGCCGACGGAGGCGTCGGCGCCGCTGCCGGCTCCGGGCTGGCCGAGGTTGCCGGAGCGCTCGACGAGCCCTCTACCGGCGCCGCGGGGACGGGGGCATCGTTCGCGGGCGGCTGCGGCACCGCCTTGCGGTTACGCTTGATATGGATTCCCGTACCATCGATCTTGATGTCGACGTCGCCGACAGACCCCTTTCGTTTGCGCTCCTTGGAGGCCGGCTTGGCTGGCGCTACCGCCGGCTCGTCCGTGCTCACGGTGAACCGGGTGGAAAACGGCGGAATCTCCGACAGGATTCCGGCGGCGATCAGCAGCAGGAGCGACAGCAGGAAGAATTTCTTCCAGGTAATGCTGACGAGCCACTCGGCATAACGGCGAAAGCCCGACGCGGTCGCGCTCGAGAACCGCGCCCAGGCGCCGGGTCGGGGCGTGGTCGTGGTGCTGGCGTTCGGTTGGCTCATGTTCCCGGTTCCGGATGGGGTCATAGCTTACGGCCTCGCCGCCATTCTCCAGCTGCGGTGGTGATCGATGGCTGCAATCTAAGGATCGATGCGGGCCCCTGCCAGGGAATTGCGATGAACTGCAGGATCTGCGACCTGGACAGCGCCCCCGCGGGACAGGCGGCAGGGCAGAAATCGGCCGAATTGCCCGGCACGGAGTCCATGGTGCTCAGGCGCGACCGGGAGGGTTGGCGCATCGTGCATAGCCACTGGTCATCGCATTCTGCAGCGAAGGGCGCGAACTGACCGCAACGCGCGGTCCCGGTTCGTCCGCATTGGGGGCGCTTCGGTCGCCGGAATCGCGGTTCCGTCGCAACGCGGTTGCTGCGCCTGCACCGCTTTCCTAAGCTTTGGGCGCAGAGCAAAGGGAGGCGCATCATGACGCGAACAGTTCGTTTGGCGGCCTTGGGTCTGGCTGCAGCGGTCAACGTAGCAGTGCTTGCGGCCATCGACGCCGGAATGGTGCAGATCACCGAGCGCGAGCGGCTGGCGCAGCAGCAACCCGAGCGCATCGTCGTGACCGGAAGAGCCGCCGAGCACGCCGTCCTGGCGACGCAGAACTGCCCGGCGCCCAAGGTGCTCTGAAGGGCCGCATACGATGGGACCGGGCTGGAAAGGCCGACGGCTGCATGCGATGATCGAGCGCTCGATGCGCTCTGGCAGTGCCCCCGAATCCGGATTGCCGGCCGCGATCAAGATGACCAGACCGCGCGCGATCATCGCCGAAGACGAACCGTTGCTGCGTGACGAGCTCGCCGAGCTGCTGGGTTCGCTTTGGCCCGAGCTCGAGATCGTCGCGCTGACCGGGGACGGAATTTCCACCTTGCGCGCGCTCGAGCAGCACGCGCCCGACGTGCTGTTCCTCGACGTCCAGATGCCGGGACTCACCGGACTCGAGGTGGCGCGGCAGGTGAACGGACGCAGTCACGTCGTGTTCGTCACCGCCTACGACCAGCATGCGGTAGCGGCTTTCGAGCATGGCGCGGCGGACTTCGTGCTCAAGCCGGCGACCGCGGCTCGCCTGGCGACCACGGTGGCGCGGCTCAAACAGAGGATCTGGCACCCGGCAACCCCGATCGACGGCATCCTGCGCGAGCTGAACGGCGCCCGGAAAAGCTACCTGCGCTGGATCAATGCCTCCCACGGCCAGTCGATCCGCCTGATTACGGTAGAAGACGTGAACTACTTCGAGTCCGACAGCAAGTACACGCGCGTCGTCACCGCGGACGGCGAATCGCTCATCCGCAAGCCGATCAAGGAACTCGCGGAGGAACTCGATCCGTGCTGCTTCTGGCAGATTCATCGTTCCACGATCGTGAACCTGAACGCGATCGCCGGCGTGGTACGCGATGCGCGCGGCCGCCCGCAGGTGCGTCTCAAAGCCCGCGCCGAGTTGCTCCCGGTCAGCGATGCCTATGCCCACCTGTTCCGGCAGATGTAGCTGCGGCGGCTCATGAGCCACGCGTCGCAGCGGATCGTGAGCAGGGCGCTCGGCTACGCGCCGCCGCTGTTGCACGGGCTTTCGTGGAGCGCTCTCGCGCTGGTGCTGCTCTTTTGCGCCCTGTCGGCGCTCGAGACGGTGACGGCGCCGTCGCGGGGTCCGTTTTTCAGCGACGCCGGCGACCTGGCCTTGGCCGGATTGACGCGCATCCCCGTGTTTCTGATCAATGCGGTGACGACGCTGGTGACCGCGGTGATCGTATTGAACGCGGCGGGCCGCGCGGGCCGCGAACGCATCGGCCTGGCGCTTCTGGCGGCGGTGATCGGCAGCCTGGTCGCTGCGGTGACGCGCTATCTGGTGGGCGCCACGCCGCCGGCTGAAGGGGTCGCCTTCATATCGAAAGTCTTCGTCTCGTGGCTGGTTCCCGCGATCGCGCTCACCATCGGCTGCGTGCTTTACCTGCGCGCGCGCGCAACGCGCGAGGAAGTGAGCGCCTCGGCATTGCGTCAGGCCGCGCTCGAGAAGCAGCGTCACGAAGCCCGCCTGCGCCTGCTGCAGGCGCAGATCGAGCCGCATTTCCTGTTCAACACGCTCTCCAACATCCGGCGCCTGTGCCAGAGCGACGCTGCGGGCGGCCGGGCGATGCTGGCGCAGATGGCGCGCTATCTGCGCGCGGCGCTGCCGAAATTCAGGGTCGACGAGGCGACGCTCGCCGACGAGATCGAAATCGTCTCCGCGTACCTCGGCCTGCAGAAGATCCGCATGGGCGATCGCCTGCAATTCGCGATCGACGTTGCACCGGCGTTGCTGGGCGTTGCGGTACCGCCGATGATGCTGGCGACCCTGGTGGAGAACGCGATCAAGCACGGCATCGCGCCGCTCGCGGAGGGCGGCCGCATTCGCATCAGCGCCGTGCACGAGGCCGACCGGCTGGTGCTCCGGGTGATCGATTCCGGCCGCGGTTTCGCCGCTGCGTCCGGCACCGGGGTCGGACTGGCCAACGTCCGCGCGCGCCTGGCGGCGCTCTATGGCACGCGCGCCACGCTTCGCCTCGAGGCGAACGATCCGCGCGGCGTGGTTGCGGTCATCGCACTGCCCTGGCCCGAAGCGGAGGCCGGCCGATGAGCAGCGTACTGCCGGCACCTGCTGCTGGCGGCCGGTTGCTGCGCGAAGCGCGGCGCGGGCCGTTTCGCGGCCTGGGCAGACGGCACGTGATGCTGGTCGTGCTGTTTGCGCTGCTGACGCCGCTCGGCTTTGCGGTTTTCGCACTCGCGCTTGGCGAATCCGTGCACGCTCGATTCGTGGTGTTTGAGATGCTGACCTCTCTCGCGGTGGGCACTGCGTCCGTGCTCAGTGCACTCGTGGCAGACAACACGCTGCGCGTGCGCATCGGACCGGCCTGGCGCCTGGGCGCCGCCATCGTCGCTGCCGCCGCCGTGGGCACGGTCCTGGTCGAAATCGCGATGCTCGCCGCGGCGGGGCCGCTCGGGCTGGAGCAGTGGATGGCGATGGAGGGCAAGGCCTTCGCCAGCACCGGACAGCGCATCGCGAACGAATTTGCCGGTGCAGCACGCTGGGCGGTGATACTGGTGGTGCTGTGCGAATTGGTGGAAGCCAACCACAGGGCACACGACGAACTGCACGCGGCGCGCATGACCGCGCTCACTGCAGAGCACGACCTGCTCGAAGGCGACCTGCGGACGATGCAGGCGCGGGTCGATCCCGAGCTGCTGTTCGAGTCCTTGCTCGAGATCGACCGGGGCTACGCGCGCGACCTGGGGAGCGGCCAGGAAAGGCTCGATGCGCTCATCCGCTTCCTGCGCGCGGCGCTGCCGGGCGACGGACATGCAAGCTCTACTGTAGCGCGCGAACAGGAACTCGCCGAAGCCTATGTCGCGCTGGCTGGCCTGCG
>Ga0156179_1233_pt3 | contig 13264 bp, 11 predicted proteins | sample RifCSPlowO2_12_FD_107832 | JGI IMG/M metagenome (GOLD analysis project Ga0156179, IMG submission 107832) | Betaproteobacteria bacterium RIFCSPLOWO2_12_FULL_67_28 | reverse complement strand
TTCCAGGCGCTCCGGCGCGAGCGCCACGCCCTGCCGCGCGAGCAGCTCGCGGAACAAGTCATCGGTTCTTGCATTCATGGTCTGTTCTCCCAGGAAGAATGCCGCTGCACGATCCCCATCATCTTGTAGACGAGCAGCGCGGCGGCGAAATCGAAAGCGTGAAAACCGGCGATCGGCGCGAATTCGAGCACGTCGAAGCCGATGATGCACCGCTGGCGCGCCACCGACTCGAACAGGCCGAGCGTCTGGTACCAGCCCAGGCCGCCCGGCACCGGCGTGCCGGTCGCGGGCAGCACCGACGGATCGACACCGTCGACATCGAGCGTGAAGAACACCCGGGCCGGAAAGTCCTCCGGCAGCTCGAAGCTGCAGATGCCTTGCGGCACGAGCTGGTCGGCATCGAGATAACGCACGCTGTGAGCGACACGCGCCGCTCGCTCTTCCTCGGAGTAAGCGCGGTTGCCGAGCTGAAACAGCGGCAATCCCGCCTCGACCACGCGCCGCATGACGCAGGCGTGGCTGAGCTTGGAGCCTTCATACTCGTCGCGCAGGTCGGCATGCGCGTCGATCTGGACGACCCCGAAATCGCGCACGCCTGCCTGCAGGTAACCCTGGATCACACCCCAGGTCACCGTGTGCTCCCCGCCCAGCACGACCGGCAGCTTGCCGAGGCGCAGTATCCCGGTAACCTGGCCGGCGATCGCTGCGATGACCGTCTCGGGGGCACGCCCGCAATCCACCGCCGGCCAGGTGTAGATCCCCTCGGCACCCGGATCGCTGTGGCCGTCCCATCGCTCGAGCTGGCCCGAGGCCTGCAAGATCGCCGCGGGTCCCTGTGCGGTGCCGCCGCCGTAGGACACGGTTTTCTCGTAGGGCACCGGCAGGACGTGAAAGCGCGCCTGCTCGGGCGCGAGATCGGCCAATTCGGTGCCGAGAAAGCGGTTCACGACAAGCGGCCCCTGAAGTCCTCGTAGCCGAAGCTCTTCACCACGCGCAATGTATCGGTCTGCGAATTCCAGATGGCGATGTCGGGCAGCCGCGTGCCGTTGAAGGTGGTCGTCTTCACCATGGTGTAGAGCGCCATGTCCTCGAACATGAGGCGCTGGCCGACGCGCAGCGGCTCGGGAAACGAAAAATCGCCGATCACGTCGCCCGCCAGGCAGGTGAGTCCCCCGAGGCGATAAGTGTGAGAGTACTCCCCCGCCGCGCCGCCGCCGATGATGCGCGGCCGGTATGGCATCTCGATGACATCCGGCATGTGGCAGGTGGCCGAGGTGTCGAGGATCGCGAGCGGCATGCCGTTCCAGGCGAGATCGAGCACCTCGGCGACCAGCACGCCGGCGTGGTAGGCGATCGCCTCGCCCGGCTCCAGGACCAGCTCGACTCTGTGCCTTGCGCGCCACTCGCGCAGGAACGCAATCAGCGCATCCACCTCATAGTCGGGCCGCGTGATGTGGTGCCCGCCGCCGAAATTGACCCAGTCCATGCGCGGCAGGAACTCGCCGAACTTCGCTTCGAAGGCGGCCACGGTGCGCTCAAGCGGCGCGAAGCTCTGCTCGCACAGGGTATGGAAATGCAGCCCGCTGATGCCGTCCAGTTCGCGTTCCGGGAACCGGGCGCGCGCAATGCCGAGGCGCGAAAACGGCGCGCAGGGGTCGTACAGCGGCACCTCGCCTTCCGAATGCTCCGGGTTGACGCGCAAGCCAAAGCGCAGCCCGGGACGGCGCGCCGCCGCCTCGAGCGCGAGCGGCCGAAAGCGCGCCCACTGCGACGGCGAGTTGAACACCACGTGGTCCGAGATTTCCAGGATCCGGCGCAGGTCGGGCTCGGCATAGGCGGCGGAAAAGGTGTGCACCTCGCCGCCGAATTCCTCGCGCCCGAGGCGCGCCTCGTGCAGTCCGCTGGCGCAGGTCCCGGAGAGATAGCGCGCCACCAGCGGCGCCAGGCTGAACATGGAAAACGCCTTGAGCGCGAGCAGCACCTTGGCGCCGCTTTCGCGGCCCACACGCCCGAGCACCTTGAGGTTGTCCTCGATCGCCACTTCGTCGACGACGAAACAGGGCGAGGCTATGCGGCTCGTGTCGAGCCGGCGGAAACGCTCCGTGCGCATGGGTTCCTAGGATTGCGTCCGGCCGCGCGCCGCAGTGCCGCTGCGCACCTCGTGCAGCTCAATCCATCGGCGCATCGAGCGTCTGCAGCGTCCAGGGCAGGCCGTGGCGGTTCAGGTCTTCCATGAACGGGTCCGGATCGAACTCCTCCATATTGAACACGCCAGGTGCGCGCCACTTGCCGGTCAGCATCATCTTGGCGCCGATCATCGCCGGCACGCCGGTGGTGTACGAGATCGCCTGCGAGCCGACCTCGCGGAAGCACGCTTCGTGGTCGCAGACGTTGTAGAGAAAGACCACCTTCTCCCGGCCGCCCTTCCTGCCGCGCACCAGGCAGCCGATGCAGGTGCGCCCCTTGGTGAGCGGCCCAAGGCTCGACGGATCCGGCAGCAGCGCCTTGAGGAACTGGATCGGCACGATTTCGCGCCCCTGGTAGAGCACCGGGTCGATGCGCGTCATGCCGACGTTGCCGAGCACGCGCAGGTGCGTCAGGTAGTTCTCCGAGAAGGTCATCCAGAAGCGCGCGCGCTGCAGGGTCGGGAAGTTCTTCGCGATCGATTCCAGCTCCTCGTGGTAGAGCAGGTAGATCTTCATCGGCCCGATGCCCTCGGGAAAATCGTGCATCCGGCTCACCGACAAGGGCGCCGTGGCCTGCCACCGGCCGTCCTCCCAGTAACGCCCTTCCGCGGTCACTTCGCGGATGTTGATCTCGGGGTTGAAGTTGGTCGCGAACGGCTGGCCGTGCGCGCCGGCGTTGCAGTCGATGATGTCGAGCGTCTCGATGGAGTCGAATTCGTGCTTCTGCAGCCAGGCGGTGAAAACGTTGGTGACGCCCGGGTCGAAACCACTGCCCAGGAGCGCCATGATGCCGCGCTGGCGGAACCGCTCCTGGTAGGCCCATTGCCATTGGTACTCGAACCTGGCGACCTCGAGCGGCTCATAGTTCGCGGTATCGACGTAATCGACCCCGCCCGCGAGGCAGGCGTCCATGATGTGCAGGTCCTGGTACGGCAGCGCGACGTTGATCACCACGTCGGGCCGCACGCGCGCGATGAGCGCGCTCATCTGCGCGAGGTCGTCGGCGTCCACCTGCGCCGTCTCGACCGGCCGCGAGATGGTCGCGGCGATGCGCCGGCACTTCTCGATGGTGCGGCTGGCGAGCACGATGTGCGAGAACACCTCCGGCACCTGGGCGCACTTGTGCGCGACGACGTGCCCCACGCCGCCCGCGCCGACGATCAGGACCCTGGCCATGCCCGCCGCCGCCCGCGCTACTCTTCGAAGTAGGTGTAGCCGCGCATGCTCGCCGAGAACGCCTCGAAGATCGCGAGGCGCTCGCTCGCCGAGATACGGCCCTTCCTCACCGCCTGCTCGGCGGTGACGCGGAACTGCTCGAGCAGCTGCTGCGGCTGGTACTCGACGTAGCTCAGCACGTCGGCGATCGAGTCGCCGTCGATCTCGCGCACGAAATCGAAGCTGCCGTCCTCGTGGATGCGCACGCTGACGACGTTGGTGTCGCCCATCAGGTTGTGCAGGTCGCCGAGCGTCTCCTGGTAGGCACCGACCAGGAACACGCCGAGATAGTACGGGTCGCCGTTGGCGAGCGGATGCAGCGGCAGCGTCTTGCGGATGCCGCGCACGCCGATGAAGCGGTCGATCTTGCCGTCGGAGTCGCAGGTGATGTCGGCGATGATCGCCTCGCGGCTGGGCGCCTCGTTGAGGCGGTGCACCGGCATCACCGGAAACACCTGCTCGATCGCCCAGACGTCGGGCAGCGACTGGAACACCGAGAAGTTGCCGTAGTAGATGTCCGAGAGCGACTCCTCCAGCGCGTCCAGCCCGTAGGGCACGCGCTTGGCGCCGGGCAGCTCCCGGGTGATCGTGCGCACGATCTGCAGGAAAATGTTCTCCGCCAGCGATAGCGCGCGCAGGCGCACGCGGCCGTGCTTGAACAGCTCGCGCATCTCGCCACGGTAGTAGCTGGCGTCGTTGTAGCACTCCTGCAGGCTTTTCGGGTTGACGTTCTTGAGCGTGTCGCGCAGATTGCCGATCAGCTCGTGCTCGCCCTCGGCCGGGTCGGGCACCTCGCTGGGATCGAATCGCGTGACATCGAGAATGTCGAACAGCAGCACCGACGAGTAGGCGACCACCGCGCGCCCCGATTCGGTGATGATCACCGGGTGCTCGATGCCTTCCGGGTCGAGCGTGGTCATGATGGTCTCGACCAGGTCCGAGCAGTATTCGTCGAGCGAATAATTCTTGCTGTACTCGTAATTGGTCTGCGAGCCGTCGTAATCCACCGCGAGGCCGCCGCCGAGGTCGAGATGGCCGAGCGCGGCGCCTTCCTTGCGCAGGTCGACGTAATAGCGGCAGGCTTCGAGCACGGCATTGCGGATGTCGCGGATGTTCGGGATCTGCGAGCCGAGGTGGTAGTGCAGCAGCTGCACGCAGTCGAGCATCTCGTGCTGGCGCAGGGCGTCGATCAGGACCACGATCTGCTCGGTAGTGAGGCCGAAGATGCTGCGGTCGCCGCTCGACTCGTGCCAGTTGCCGCCGACGCGCGAAGACAGCTTGACGCGGATGCCGAGCATCGGGCGGATGCCCAGGCGCCTGCTTTCCTCAAGGATGATCGGCAGCTCGGTCGGGGTCTCGATGACGAAGAAACACTGGTAGCCGAGCTTGAGCGCCTGCAGGCCGAGGCTGACGAACTCGGTGTCCTTGTAGCCGTTGCAGATGATGTAGCCGCCGTCGGGCTCGAGGTAGGCGAGCGCGATCAGCAGCTCGGCCTTGCTGCCCGCCTCGAGACCATGGCCGTAGCGCGCGCCGAAGCGCGCGATCTCGCCGATCACCTGGCACTGCTGGTTGACCTTGATGGGGAACACGCCGCGATAGGCGCCGCGATACTGCAGCGCGCGCATGGCGCGGTTGAAGGTGTCGTTGAGCAGCGAAATCTGGCAGTCGAGCAGGTTTTCGATGCGCAGCAGCGCCGGCATGCGCAGCCCCCGCTGGCGCATCCCCGCGATGATGCCCATCAGGCTCGCGCCGACGCGCTTGTCGCCAAAAGGCACCGTGACGTGCACCGTGCCGTCCTCGCCGACGTCGAAATAGCCGGCGCCCCAGCTCCGGATGCCGTAGAGCTCCGCCGCTTCAGCGGTGGTCCAGCCCGAAACCAGGTCTCGTTTCAATTCGCGCGCGTTCCGTAGGTGTGATTTCGCTGGAGCGGAAAATAGCAGATTCGAGCGACAATGTCGCTAGCTGCTGGAGGGCTCCGGCCACGCCAACGAGGACGCACAAGAATGGACTTCCTGCTGAGCGACGAACAGAAGATGCTGGCGCAGCTCGCCGAGCGCCTGGGGCGCGAGGAGTTCGCGCCCCGGGCCGCGCGCTGGGACCGCAACCACGAGTACCCGCACGAGAACGTAGTGGTCCTGCGTCGCGCGGGGCTCCTCGGCATGACGATCCCGAAGCGCTTCGGCGGCCCCGAGCGGCCCTTGATCGACGCCGTGCTGGCGATCGAGCAAATCGCCAAGTATTGCGGCGTGACCGCGCGCATCGTCGTGGAGACCAACATGGGCGCGCTCGGCTGCGTCATGGCCTACGGCACCGAGGCCCAGCAGCGCGAGACAGCGCGGCGCGTCCTCGAGGACGGCGACAAGCCCGCCATCGGCATGACCGAGCCCGGCGCCGGCACTGACCTTACCGCGCTCAGGACCACGGCCACCGAGCGCGGCGGAGGCTACCTCCTGAACGGCACCAAGCACTGGATTACCGGAGGCGGCATTTCCAGGACCAACCTGATCTTCGCCCGGATCGTCGACCGGGACGGCGCCGATCAGGGCATCGGCGGAATCCTGGTGGACCTGGGAACGCCCGGCTTCTCCATCGGCCGGGTGGAGGACGCCATGGGCCTGCGCGGCATCCCCGAGGCCGAGCTGATCTTCGAGAACTGCGAGGTTCCCGCAGCCAATCTGGTGGTGCGCGATCCCGAAGACGGGTTCAGGAAACTGATGAACGGCTACAACGCGCAGCGCATCGGTGCCTCGGCGGTGGCGCTCGGCTTGGCCCAGGGAGCGCACGACCTGGCGGTCGACTACCTGTGCCGGCGCGAGGCCTTCGGGAGGAAGCTCAAGGACTTCCAGGGGCTGGAGTGGATGATGGCGGAAAGCGAAATCGCGCTCGAAGCCGCCCGGCTGCTGGTCTATCGCGCCGCCTGCAACGCGCGGCGCCTGGCGAACAACGTGATGCTGCCGCAGATGAAAGAGGCTTCCATCGCCAAGGCGTTCACCGCTCACCAGGCGTTCCACGTGGTGAGCGAATCGCTGCAGATGTTCGGCGCCGCCGGCTATTCACGCGACCTGCCGCTGGAGCGCATGCTGCGCGACGTGCGCATGTTCCAGATCGGCGGCGGCACCTCGCAAGCCCAGCTCAACATGATCGCGCGCGGCATCTTCGCCGGGCGCTGACCGGAGCATGTCGGCGCGGAGCGAAATCGAGCATTGGGCAGGGACCGCGCCAGAGGCCACCGGCGGCCTGGCCTCTGATCGGGCGGCCCACAGCGCGTTCTGGCAGCGCGGCAACGCGCTTCTGCAGGGCTTGCCCCCCAAGAGCCGTCGCAGCGCCGGGGAAACGGCGGCTGCCGAAGCAATCCTTTCCGCGGCGCGAGCGGCGCGCGTACGGTTCCTGCGCCGGCACGCGCCATCCGTGTACGACGCGCTGACCGCGCGACGCTCGCGCTTCCTGCGGCTCGACGAGCTGTGCCGGCGCGCGGCGATCGAGTACCCCGGGCTGGTTCCCGTGCAGCCCGAAATCGCCGCCGAGGCCGGCAAAGCGCAACGCGACAAGGACGGCGTCGAGGTCGACCAGGGGCTGTTTCTCGCGCAGGTGCTGGCTGACCCCGGTGCCGGAATGCATCTGTGTCATGCCATGCTGCTGCCGCGCGAGGAGGCGCGAGCGCGCCTGCCCGAGCTGGCGCGCGCGAGCGAAGTCGATTTCGGTCCGGTGCATCTGCGCCGCCTTGGCAAGGCGTCGGTGCTGACGATGCGCAACCCCCGCTTCCTCAATGCCGAGGACGACACGACGCTCGACGCGATGGAGACCGCGGTCGATCTGGCGCTGCTCGATCCGCAGACCGAGGTCTGCGTCCTGCGCGGCGGCGCGATCCCGCACCCGAACTACGGCGGCCGGCGCGTGTTCGGTGCCGGAATCAACCTCACCCACCTGTATCTGGGCCGGATCCCCTATCTCTGGTACCTGACCCGCGACCTCGGGTACGTCAACAAGATCTACCGGGGACTGGCGCTCCCCGGGGCGCCGGCCGAGGAAGCTTCCATCGAAAAACTCTGGGTCGCGGCGGTCGAGGGCTTCGCGATCGGCGGCCACTGCCAGATCCTGCTCGCCGTGGACCACACGATCGCCGGCGACGATGCCTATCTGACTCTGCCCGCACGCAAGGAAGGGATCGTCCCGGGCGCCGCCAATCTGCGGCTGCCGCGCTTCGTCGGCGACCGCATCGCGCGCCAGGCGGTGATGGCGGAGCGCCGCATCGATTGCGCCAGCGCCGAGGGGCGGCTGATCTGCGACGCGATCGTCCGCCCCGAGGAGATGGATGCCGCGATCGAACGCACCGTTGCGAGCCTCACGGGGTCGGGCGTGGTCAGCGCCGCGAGCAACCGCCGCGCCTTCCGGGTGGCCCAGGAACCGCTCGATACCTTCCGCCGCTACATGTCCGTCTATGCGCGCGAGCAGGCGTACTGCCACTACAGCCCGGCGCTGATCGCGAACCTGGAAAAACACTGGAACGCGGCGCGCCGCGGCCGCTGAGCGCGGCGGCTACTTTGGCGCCGCAGCGTCGAGGATCGCGGCGAAGGATTTTGGATCGCGGTAGCCGACGAACTGCTGCACCGTCCTGCCCTGCTCGTCGAGAACCATCACGGTCGGCGTGCCGCGGATGCCGAGCAGCGCCGCCAGCGCCTTTTCCGGGCGCGACGTGCCATCGATCCAGGTCGTATCGCGCGCGCCGAAGATGTCCACCGCCACGAGGACGAAGCGGCTCCTGAGCCGCTCCGCCACGGCGCCGTCGGTAAAGGTCGTGCGCGCCATCTTGAGGCAGGCCGGGCAGCCTTCCTGCTCGAAGAACACCACGACGCGCCGGCCCGCCTTGGCGGCGTCGCGTACGTCCTCGGGGATAATCAGGAACGAGTCGCTGAAAGTGCCCTTGGGCGCGAGGTCGGCTACGCCGGCAAGAGCAAGGAATGGAAGCAGCAGCCATGCGGTCAGGAAGGTGCGCATGGCGCTATTCCAGCAAGAAACGGCGAATTGCGCCAATTGGCGGTTTGCCTGTCATGTCTTTTCGCCTCCTGCGGTGGTCTCCATCCGGACAAAACGCTCGGTGAGCCCGGCAAGCTCCCGGTAGAACGTGCTCTGAGCGCCCGCACTGACGGCCGCCGTGAAGGGTCCGACCCAACGCCCGAGGTGCTCGCCGAGGAACCGCTTGCGCAGCTTGGCGGCTGCATTGAGCGCCCCGGGCTCCCCGGCACGTCGCGCCTGGTTCTCACGGAAGATGAGCAGATAGAGGAATTCCAGCTCGGCGGCGATGTGATCGGGCAGCTCGCGGAAATCCTCGGCGATCTCGAAACCGCCCTCCTCGTAGAGCTGCAGCACCGCCATCGACGCGTCTCCCATAAGGGATTCCTCGGCGCTCAGCCAGACCGAACCGTAGGGTTGCGCGATCACCTCGGCAGGACCGAGGAACAGGCGCGTGTAATCGAGCAGCAGGCCATCGTGTTCCTCGGCGGAGAAGGCCTCGCCCAGGCGACGCGCGCGCGTCGCGAAATCCAGGTCAATCCGGCTCGCGGCCGCGAGCATCGAATCGAAAACCCCTTCTTCCGAAAACTCGGAACCCGGCTGGTAATAGCAGGCCGCGAGAAAACGGCACAGGTCTGCGCGCGCGCTGCCCTTTTCGTCGTTGCCATCCGCCATGCGAATTCCTCAAAACAAAAGGGGCGGGTTGAGCCCACCCCCAGTTTACGCAGAAGCGCGAAATCAGGCGCGAGCGCTGTACTTGCCGATGTAGTACACGTTCGGCCGGGTTCCCTTGTCCTCCTGCAGCCGGAACGGCCTTTCCTTTTTCAGCAGCAGCGCGATTTCGGCCTTTGGATCGTCCTGGTCGCCGAAAATGCGCGCCTTGGCCGGGCAGACCTCCACGCAGGCGGGCTGCAGGCCGTTGCTGGTGCGGTGATAGCAGAAGGTGCATTTCTCCACGACGCCCGCCCTGCGAATCGGCGGCACGTCCCCCGCCACGAAACGGTTCATCATGGGAGTCGTCGCCCCCGCAGCCGCTGCCGTTTCCGCTGCGGACGCAGTGCAGCCCGGGATCATCTGCGACTTGTCGGCCCATTGCGGCTGGGTGTTCTTGTCGTCTTCGTTGTAGCTGATTACGCTGTACGCCTCGCCGTTGAGGCTTTCGTCTCCCAACTCGAAGCTGCTGTAGGGACACGCCTGCTGACACAGCCGGCAACCGATGCAGCGCTCGCTGTCGTGCATCGTGACGCCGTCGGGCGTCTTGTGCATCACCTTGGGCTCCACCGGGCAGGCTTTCACGCAGGGTGCGTCCGAGCAGTGGTTGCACATCACCGGCATCACCCAGTGCGTGACGTTGGGGAAGGTGCCCACGGTTTTCATCATCAAATCGGCCCAGTTGTGGCTCTGGCCATCGGCACGGGTGCGGGTGTTGTTTTCGGTCTTGCAGGCGAGCGTGCAGCATCCGCAACCGACGCACTTCTGCAGGTTGATCACCATTCCAAACCTTGCCATGTTCTTCTCCTTCGGCTCGCGGTTGCGGGATCAGGCCTTCTGCACCCGGACGCCGGTGAACCCGCCGTTGCGCGCCGTGGCGCCGCTCAGGCGGTCGTAGTCGTCGACCAGGATGTCGTTGTTGTTGCCGCCCCTCGGTAGCGCCTTCGCGTAATCGCGCGCAGCAACGCGGCCATAGGCCCAGTGCCCCTGCCCATAGCACTTCGTCACCGTGCCCGGCCGCACGCCTTCCCAGAGTTTCAGCTTGGTGACGATCGAACCGGCAAGCGATGTGACTTTCACCGGGTCTCCGGTCTTCAGCCCCAGCCGCGTTCCGTCTGCCGGGTTCATCTTCAACACGTCGTCCCAGGACACGTCGCCCGGGTCGACCTTCTTGAACTCCTGGTACCAGGCCAGGTTCTGCGACCGGCCTTCGCGGTTCAGCCGCGACTTGTAGTCGATGAAGGTGAACGGGTACTCCTCGAGGCTGCCGTGGCGCTTGGGCGGCTCGTAATGCGGCACGAACGCCAGCTCGCCGCGCGCCACGTAGCCGGAAACCGCGAGGATGTCGTCGGCCGTCGTGTTGAACTTCTTCGCGTGCTCGAGGAGCCCCTTCTTCAGCGTCTCGCTGTAGAACTCGAACTTCTTCGTCGCGGTGGCGAACTTGCCGCCCCAGCCCTTCTTGAAGCTGTACTTCGGGCCGACGTAAATCCCCTTCCTGCGGAAGTCGGCCCAACCTGCGATCTTGTCGCCCTTGAGCGGTTCCTTCGGCATCCATAGCGGCGCGCTCGAGATCCTGGCCGCGATTTCGCCGAATTCGCGCTCGTTCGCAGGGGTCTTGCCCGTTTCGGGGTCCTTGAACTCTTTCGAGTAGTAGTCGAAGAGATTCGGGAAGCCCTTGGCCGCCAGTTTCTTCGCGAGCAGCCAGACCACCTCGGTCTCTTCCTGCTTCACGTCCCAGAGCCGTTTCGCCGCAGGCTGCTGGATGGCGGCGTAACCGTAAGTGTTGCCCATGTTGGTGACGATCGACAGACCCTCGCTGGAGTTGTAGGTTGCGGGCAGTACCACGTCGGCGAATTGCGTCATCTCCGAAGCATTCGTCACCAGGTGGACGAAGAACGGCACCCTGGCGAGCGCCCGGTCCCAGCGCGACGGATCGGTGCAGGAGAAATTGAAATTGCTCCACGAGGAGATCAGGACCTTGCAGGCGCCGGGGTCCTTCAGCATGCCGTTGGCGACGTTGTTGGTGACGACGCCGCTCCCCGGGCGCGCATTCATCATCGCGGGCATGTCTTTGTCGCCGCGGCCGTCGAGTTTCTTGCCCTTCCCCGCCGCCTTGGCTTGATCGTCGACGTACTTGTCGGCGCTCGGAAACTTGCCGGTCGGAACGCTCGAGCTTTGCAGCGTGCCGCCCTCGACGTCGATCGAGCCGGCGAGTCCGTTCAGCACATGGACCGCCATCGCCGCATAGGTGCCGCGCGGGTTCATGGCAACGCCCGGCCCCATCCACACGGCCACCTTGGGCGCGGCCCTGCCGATGGCGCGCGCGACCCGGACGATCTGCGCCGCCGGGATCAACGTTTCCTTCTCCGCCCACGCCGGCGTGCGGTCCTTCAGTTCGAGGTTCCACCACTTGACCAGCCCGTGCGTCTCCTTCTCGGCGAAGGCGGCCTCTTCTACCACCTGGGCGGCAACGAACAGGTTCTTGCCGCCTTTGAAATCGCCTACGAACTCCCTGTTCCAGAGCCCTTCGATGAGCATGACGTGCGCGATAGCGCCCGCCAGCGCGCCGTCGGTTCCGGGCTTGAGCGGCAGCCACTCGTGGCCCTTGGCCGCAACGTTCGACAGGCGCGGGTCGACGGCGATGACGCTGCCGCGCGCGAGAATCTCGCCGAAGCGGAAGATCGTATTGGGCACCATGCGGTTGGAGGCGAGCGGATCCGTGCCCCACGCCACCAGGCAGTTCGTATTGGCGAGATCGTAGTCGCGGTAGCCGAAGAAACCCTGCGTGAGTCCGGGTCCCATCTTCTCGGCCTCGGCGCAGATCGCGCTGTGCGAGAAGTAGTTCGGCGTGCCGAACACCTTCGGCAGCGTGCCGTAGAGGAGTTCCGTGGAGGTCGGCGAATAGCGGCCGCGGATGTAGACGAGCTTGTGCGTTTCCTTCGCCCGGCGCAGCTCGATCATCTTGTCGGCCACGATATCGAGCGCCTCATCCCAGGTGATCGGGACGAACTTCGGATCGACGCCGCGCCCTTTCGCCGGATTGGTGCGTTTCATCGGCACCTTGATCCGGTCCGGGTCGTAGGTCTGCTGCGGGATCAGGTGGCCGCGCGGGCAGACGTTGCCGTGGTTCGTCCTGCTCAAGGGGTTGCCGCGCACGCGCACCGCTCGCCCTTCCTGCACGAAGATCTGGATCGCGCACCACTGCGTGCAGCCCTGGCAGGCGGTCGCGACCCACTCGCCCTTGGCCGGGCCCGCGGGCTTTGCCTTGCGCAGCGCCATCGCGCTGGTGACCGGCGTCTGCGGTTGCGTCGCGCATCCGGCGATCAGCCAGCCGGTGGTCGCGGCCGACGCCTGGAGGAACTCGCGTCTCGTCAGTTTCATGTGGGAATCTCCTTCGCCGAGGATGGACCGCGGATGACCTTCGCGTTGTTGTCGTTGCTGCCGTGTTGCCAGAAGAGGAAAGCCGCCGCCCGAGACTGTGCGCGTGCCTGAGGGCCGCTGCTTGACCCTGATCAATGTGCGGGTACTGGAAGGTGCTGACTGTCGTCGCGCCGACAATGGGCGCCGGCGCGATTGACAACCATCAACATTTGCAGAAACATCGAACCATGAAAGCAGCGCAAGCCGTGCGCGCATTGGGCGCGCTGGCGCAGGACACCCGGCTCGGCGTGTTCCGCCTGCTCGTCAAGGCGGGCCCCGCGGGACTGGCGGCGGGCAGGATCGGCGCAACGCTCGACGTCGCGCCGGCGACGCTGTCGTTCCATCTGAAGGAACTGGCGCAGGCGGGACTCGTCGTCGCCCGCCAGGAGAACCGCTTCATCTACTATTCGGCCGACTTCGAGCGCATGAACGGGCTGCTCGCTTTCCTCACGCAGAACTGCTGCGAAGGCGGCGGCAGCTGCGCAGTACCGCAATTCGAGGCGGCACCCCGGCCGCGCAAGCGTGCTCGACCCCGGACCGGTTGACGCGCCACATACATTTCCATAATCTTCGAAATGTAAAAATAGAGCCGCCTGCGCGGCCCCTTCGCCCATGCGCCCGCTCAACGTCCTGTTCCTCTGCACCGGCAACTCTGCGCGCTCGATCCTCGCCGAGGCCTATCTCAACGCCAAAGGCTTGGGGTACTTTACTGGCTATAGCGC